>Ga0075421_100007495_pt1 | contig 13372 bp, 17 predicted proteins | sample SoiMetdeltSBSDD5_FD_75292 | JGI IMG/M metagenome (GOLD analysis project Ga0075421, IMG submission 75292) | Bulk soil microbial communities from a Populus tree surrounding site in Tennessee, USA - Soil MetaG P. deltoides SBSDD5 | ecosystem: Environmental > Terrestrial > Soil > Tree plantation... | reverse complement strand
GAATAGGCGCCGGTGCCCATGGCGACGAACATGTAGCCGAGCTGCGAGCAGGTCGAATAGGCGATGATGCGCTTGATGTCGTTCTGCACCAGGCCAATGGTCGCGGCGAAGAACGCGGTGGTGGCGCCGATGAAGGTCACGAACGCCTGCGCGGTGGGCGCCAGATCGAACAGCGGCGAGAGCCGCGCCACCATGAACACGCCCGCCGTCACCATGGTGGCGGCATGGATCAGCGCGGACACCGGCGTCGGCCCTTCCATGGCGTCCGGCAGCCAGGTGTGCAGCAGGAACTGCGCCGACTTGCCCATCGCGCCCATGAACAGCAGCAGGCACAGCACCGTCAGCGTGTCCCACTGATGGCCCAGAAACTCCATCGGCTTGCCGGCCAGCGATGGCGCTGCCTTGAACACCTCGTCGAAACCGATGCTGTTGAACACGAAGAAGATGCCGAAGATGCCGAGCGCGAAGCCGAAGTCGCCTACCCGGTTGACAACGAACGCCTTGATGGCCGCCGCATTGGCTTCCGGCTTCTGGTACCAGAAGCCGATCAGCAGGTAGGAGGCGAGGCCCACGCCTTCCCAGCCGAAGAACAGCTGCAGGAAGTTGTTGCTGGTCACCAGCATCAGCATGGCGAAGGTGAACAGCGACAGATAGGCAAAGAAGCGCTGCCGGCTGTCGTCCTCGTGCATGTAGCCGATCGAGTAGAGGTGCACCAGAAACGATACGGTATTGACCACCACCAGCATCACACCGGTCAGCGTGTCGATGCGCAGGCTCCATGACACGTCGAGCTGGCCGGAGGTGACCCAGCGCAGCACCGGCACATGCACGGTCTCGGCGCCGAAGCCGATCTGCGTGAACGCCACCCACGACAGCGCCGCCGAGATGCCAACGAACAGCGTCGTGATGAGCTCACTCGGGCGCGGGCCGAGCGCACGGCCGAGCAGCCCGGCGACCAGTGCGCCGATGATGGGCAGGAAGACGATGGCCTTGTACATCATCGCAGTGAGCCGCTCCTCAGCCCTTCATCATGTTGATGTCTTCGACCGCGATCGAACCGCGGTTGCGGAAATAAACGACGACGATGGCCAGGCCGATGGCCGCTTCGCCAGCCGCCACCGTCAGAACGAACAGCGCAAACACCTGGCCCACCAGGTCGCCCATGAACGAGGAGAACGCCACCAGGTTGATGTTCACGGCCAGCAGCATCAGCTCGACCGACATCAAAATGACGATCACGTTCTTGCGGTTGAGGAAGATGCCGAAGATGCCGAGCGTAAACAGGATCGCCGCGACAGTCAGGTAGTGGCCGAGACCGATGCTCATGAGGTCGCGCTCCTAGCCCAGCATGGTCTCGAAGACCAACTTGATGGCGCCGCCGACCGAGATGCCCCCGACCAGAGGGAAGGCTGCGTCCATGATCGGCTCGTGCGAGCCGCCCAGCAGGTACAGCACCCCGGCAGTGACGCACGCAATGAGCACGGCAAGTCTGTAGGTCGAATATGCCGTCAGGCGAAAGGCGATATCACTGGCGATCAGTCCGACAACGAACATGATGGTCGGCAGGCGCTGGCTCACGACGCCGCCTCCTTGCGCACCGAAACGGCGGCGGGCACGATCGCCTCACCGGGCTTGACCTTCACGAGGACCATGGCCGACGCCTTGCCGCGCGCCACCTGGGCGGCGATCGACTGGCGCTTGACGCCTTCCTTGTGGCGCAGCGTCAGCACGATGGCCCCGATCATGGCCACCAGCAGGATCAGGCCGGCGCCCTGGAAAAAGTAGACGTAGTCGGTGTAGAGCACGCGGCCCAGCGCTTCCGTGTTGGTGATGCCGGACCCTGCCGACGGGATCGGCGCCGTCGGCGCCGCAAGCGCCTTCGGATTGACGAACCGCACACCCACCACCAGCACCAGCTCGACCAGCAGGATGATGCCGACCAGCGCGCCCAGCGGCGCATTCTTCATGAAGCCGGCGCGCAGCTCCGCGAAATCGACGTCGAGCATCATCACGACGAACAGGAACAGCACCGCCACCGCGCCGACGTAGACCACCACCAGGATCATGGCCAGGAACTCGGCGCCGAGCAGGATGAAGAGCCCGGCGGCATTGAAGAACGCCAGGATCAGGAACAGCACGGCGTGCACGGGGTTCCTGGCCGCGATCACCATGAAGGCGGCGGCCACGGTAATGCCCGCGAACAGATAGAAGAACATCGCCGCCAGCGTCATGGCATCACCGGTATGGAGCGTCGAGCTTGAGGTTCTGGGCGATCTCGCGCTCCCAGCGGTCGCCGTTCGCCAGTAGGCGCTCCTTGTCGTAATACAGTTCCTCGCGCGTTTCGGTGGCGAACTCGAAGTTCGGCCCCTCGACGATGGCATCGACCGGGCAGGCTTCCTGGCACAGGCCGCAGTAGATGCACTTGACCATGTCGATGTCGTAGCGCGTGGTGCGCCGCGTGCCGTCGTTGCGGCGTGGTCCCGCCTCGATGGTGATGGCCTGCGCCGGGCAGATCGCCTCGCACAGCTTGCAGGCGATGCAGCGTTCCTCGCCGTTGGGGTAGCGGCGCAGCGCGTGCTCGCCGCGGAACCGAGGCGACAGCGGCCCTTTCTCGAAGGGATAGTTCAGCGTTGCCTTTGGCTTGAAGAAGTAGCGCATCGACAGCCACAGGGCGCCGACGAACTCCTTCAGGAACAACGAGCTGATTGCGTTACCGAGCGCGGCCATGACAGGCTTCCTTTAGGGCGCGAGGTTAAGAAACTGCAGCACGGCGGCCACCGCTATCACCATGAACAGCGACAGCGGCAAAAACACCTTCCAGCCGAGCCGCATCAGCTGGTCGTAGCGATAGCGCGGCACGAATGCCTTCACCATCGCAAACATGAAGAACACGAACACCACCTTGGCTAGGAACCACAGCAGTCCCGGCACCATATTGAGCGGCCAGATGTCGACCGGCGGCAGCCAGCCACCCAGGAATAGGATGGTGGTGAGCGCGCACATCGTCACGATGGCTACGTATTCGCCCAGCATGAACAGCAGGTAGGGCGTCGAGGAGTATTCCACGGCAAAGCCCGCCACCAGTTCCGACTCAGCCTCCGGCAGGTCGAACGGCGGCCGGTTGGTCTCGGCCAGCGCCGAGATGAAGAACACGATGAACATCGGAAACAGCGGCAGCCAGTGCCAGTCGAGCAGCGAGTTCGGGAAGCCGAAATGGGTGCCGATGCCGTCCTTTTGCGAGTTGACGATCTCGCCCATGTTGAGCGAGCCCACGCACAGCAGCACGGTGATGATCACGAACCCGATCGACACCTCGTAGGACACCATTTGCGCTGCCGAGCGCAGCGAGCCGAGGAAGGGATACTTCGAGTTGGACGCCCAACCGCCCATGATGATGCCGTACACGCCGAGCGAGGAGATGGCGAACAGGTAGAGAATGCCCACGTTGAGGTCGGAGATCACCCAGCGCCCCCAGCTGTTCTCGTTGAGCGGGATGACCGCCCAGGCCGCCAGCGCCAGCACCGAGGCCACCAGCGGTGCCAGCAGGAACACGCCCTTGTCGGCACCGGCCGGGATCAGCGGCTCCTTCAGCACGAACTTCAAGAGATCGGCAAATGACTGCAGCAGCCCGAATGGTCCCACCACGTTGGGACCGCGGCGCATCTGCACGGCTGCCCAGACCTTGCGGTCCATCAGCAGCAGAAAGGCGATGATGACGAGCAGGGCCACCAGCAGCACGACGCTCTGGAAAGCCATGACCAGCAGCGGCCACAGCGTGCTCTGCCAGATCTCCTGCCAGGACCAAGCGCTAGCCATGCGTTCCCGTGGTCCCTTCTTTCATGCTCTTGCGCAGCGCGGCCAGTTCCGCCATCACCACGGAGGCGCGCGCAATGGCATTGGTCAGGTAGTAGTCGTGCACCGGCGAGACGAACGGCTCGGAGCCCGGCGTGCCGCCGCGCGCTGCCAGCCCCTCCACCCCCTTCATATCGGCAGGGGCAGCCACGTCCAGACTGGCAAGCGCCGGCGCCGACTTGTACATGGCCGTCCGTAACGCCGAAAGGCTGTCGTAGGGCAGCGTGTGGCCGGTATGCGCCGACAGGGCACGGATGATTGCCCAGTCCTCCTTGGCATCGCCCGGCGCGAAGGCGGCCTTGGCCGTAGTCTGGGCGCGGCCTTCGGTCGACACGTAGGTGGCGCTCTTCTCGGTATAGGCCGAGCCGGGCAGGATCACGTCGGCGCGCTGGGCCCCAGCATCGCCGTGGCTGCCCTGGTAGATGACGAAGGCTTTGCCCAGAGCCTGCATATCGATCTCGTCGGCACCCAGCAGGTACACGACCTCAAAGTCGCCGCTGGCGGCCGCTTTCAGCATGCCGGCGGTGTCGAGCCCGCGCTCGGCTGGCACGAAGCCGAGGTCGAGCCCCGCCACCCGGGAGGCCGCGGTGTGCAGCACGTTGAAGGGGTTCCAGTCCCCTTCCTTGCCCTGCCCGACCTGCATGGCGAGCTTCGCCGCGGCCGCCAGCACGGCCTGGCCGTCGGCCCGTGCGGCAGCGCCGCTGCCAACGATCAGCATCGGCCGCTTGGCGTCACGCAGGACGTTGGCGAAGCTGTGCTTGCCGTCGAGCACCTCTTTCAGCGTGTGCGGCCCGGCACCCAGATACTCGTAGGGATAGGTGAGGTCGGCCTGTTCGCCGATCAGCGCCATGGCAAGCCCGCCCTGGCGCCAGCGCTTGCGGATGCGCGCGTTGAGGACGGCGCCTTCCAGGCGCGGATTGGTGCCAATCAGCAAAATGGCATCGGCCCGTTCAATGCCCTCGATGGTGCCGTTGAACAGATAGCTCGCACGGCCGAGCGCTGGATCAAGCTTGGCGCCGTCCTGCCGGCAGTCCAGGTTGCGTATACCAAGCCGCCCCAGCAGGTCCTTGAGCGCGAACATCTCCTCGGCGCCCGCCAAGTCGCCGGCAATGGCCCCGACCCGGTCGGGCCACATCGACTTCAGCTTGGAGGCTACCAGCGTCAGCGCCTCGTCCCAGTCCACCGGCACCAGCCGGCGGTTCTTGCGCACGTAGGCCCTATCGAGACGCTGGATGCGCAGCCCGTCGGCGACGTGCCGTGTCTTGTCGGAGATCCACTCCTCGTTCACGGCGTCGTTGTTGCGCGGCAGGATGCGCACCACCTCGCGGCCGCGCGTATCGACGCGGATGGCCGAGCCTACCGCATCCATAACGTCGATGCTCTCGGTCTTGCGCAGCTCCCACGGCCGCGCCGCGAACGCCCACGGCCGGTGCGTCAGCGCGCCGACAGGGCACAGGTCGACCGCGTTGGCCGACAGCTCCGACATCATGCCGCGCTCGAGGTAGGTCGTGATCTCCATGTCCTCGCCGCGGCCGATAGCGCCAAGCTCTTCCACGCCCGCCACCTCGGTCATGAAGCGCACGCAGCGCGTACACTGGATGCAGCGGGTCATCGCCGTCTTGATGACGGGGCCCAGATATTTCTCGTCGACGGCCCGCTTGTTCTCGGCGTAACGCGAGCCGCCCACGCCGTAAGCCATGGCTTGATCCTGCAGGTCGCACTCGCCGCCCTGATCGCAGATCGGGCAGTCGAGTGGATGATTGATGAGCAGGAATTCCATCACGCCTTCGCGCGCCTTTTTGACCATCGGCGAGCGCGTATTGATGATTTTGGCGCTGCCATCCTTGTTGGGCGGCAGGTCGTTGACGCCCATGGCGCACGAGGCGATCGGCTTCGGCATGCCCGCCACCTCGATCAAGCACATGCGGCAGTTGCCGGCGATCGACAGGCGCTCGTGGTAGCAAAAGCGCGGGATTTCGACGCCTGCCAGCTCGCACGCCTGGATCAGCGTGATGCCGTCCTCGACCTCGATCGGTGTGCCGTCGATGATCAGTTGCTTGGGCATGCCCGACCTGCTCCCGACTGCCTGCGTGTCAAAGCCTCAAACCTTCAGTTGACGCGTGACGGCTTGGCGGTTGCCCGGATCAGCCCGCCGGCTACCAGCGCCGCCAGGCCTACCCAGAACACCTTGGGCTCGTAGGGTGTCTTGCCCAGCAGCCGGGCGCCGCCCGACACCAGGCCGCAAAAATCGCTGCTGGTATAGAGGCAGCTCAAGGCGTCGAACACGCTGAACTGGCCGCGTGCACCAGGCACGCTGGAAACGTCGCTCATGATCGAGGCATAGAACGAGTACCACCACACCAGCGCCCCCACCAGCACCAGGCCGCCGCCGATCAGCAGCAGACTGCCAAGCTTCTTGAGATCCATAGCTCCCCCTACTCTGCCGCCTGGCGCTGCGCCGCCTGATAGCGATCAATGCGCTCTTCGATGACGCTGCGGTAGTTGCGGATCAGACCCTGCACCGGCCACGCCGCCGCATCCCCCAATGCGCAGATGGTGTGGCCTTCGACCTGCTTGGTTACGTCGAACAGCAGGTCGATCTCGCTCTTGTCCGCCTCGCCCTTCTCCATGCGCTGCAGGACGCGCCACATCCAGCCGCAGCCTTCGCGGCACGGCGTGCACTGGCCGCAGCTCTCGTGCTTGTAGAAGTAGGCGATGCGGCGGATGGCGGCGATCACGTCTGTAGACTTGTCCATCACGATCACGGCCGCCGTGCCCATGCCGGATTTCAGCTTTGAGAGCGTATCGAAATCAAGCGTCAGGTCCTGACACTGCGCTTCCGGCAGCATCGGCATGGATGAGCCGCCGGGGATCACGGCCAACAGGTTGCCCCAGCCCCCGCGTACGCCGCCCGCATGCCGGTCAAGCAGCTCGCGTAGGGGAATGCCCATCTCCTCCTCGACCACGCACGGCATCTCCACGTGGCCCGAGATCTGGAACAGTTTGGTGCCGGTGTTGTTCGGTTTACCGATGCCGGCGAACCAGGTGGCACCGCGGCGCAAGATGTCGCCCACCACCGCGATCGATTCGACGTTGTTGACCGTGGTCGGCGCGCCGTACAGGCCGACGTTGGCGGGGAATGGTGGCTTCAGGCGCGGCTGGCCCTTCTTGCCCTCCAGGCTCTCCAGCAGCGCCGTCTCTTCGCCGCAAATATAGGCGCCCGCACCATGGTGCACGTAGCACTCGAAGTCCCAGCCGTGGATGTTGCTGTGGCCGATCAGCTTGGCATCGTAGGCCTCGTCGATCGCCGCTTGCAAACGCTCGCGCTCGCGGATGAACTCGCCGCGCACGTAGATGTAGCAGGCGTGCGCGCGCATCGCGAAGGAGGCGAGCAGCGCACCCTCGATCAGCAGGTGCGGGTCATGCCGCATGATCTCGCGATCCTTGCAGGAGCCGGGCTCCGACTCGTCGGCGTTGATCACGAGATAGGACGGCCGCGGATCGCTCTTGGGCATGAACGACCACTTCAAGCCGGTCGGAAAGCCGGCACCGCCGCGCCCGCGCAGGCCCGACGACTTGATCTCGTTGATGATGCCGTCGTGGCCCTTCTCGATCAGGGCCTTGGTGTTGTCCCAGGCACCGCGCGATCGGGCGCCGGCCAGCCGCCAGTCCTGGAAGCCGTACAGGTTCTTGAAGATGCGATCTTTGTCCTGCAGCGCCACGGTGCCTTGATCCTCACTTGCCGGTCTTGGCAAAATCTTTGAGCGTCGTCGGCCCGCCCGCTGGACACGACGCCTGCCGGCCGATCTGCGATCCGGGCTTGGGTGGCTGGCCCTTGGCGAAACCGTCGAGCACCTTCTCGAACAGCTCCGGCGTCAGGTCCTCGTAAGTGTCCTTGAAGATCTGCACCATCGGCGCGTTGGCGCAGGCGCCGAGGCACTCAACCTCTTCCCAGGAGAAATTGCCGTCCGCGGACAGGTGGTGGGGGTCGTGATGGATGCGCCGTTTGCACACCTCCACCAATGCTTGCGATCCGCGCAGCATGCACGGCGTCGTACCGCACACCTGCACGTGCGCTTTCTTGCCGACCGGCGACAGCTGGAACATCGTGTAGAAGGTCGCGATCTCGTACACGCGGATGTAGGCCATGCCGAGCATATCGGCCACCACCCGCATGGCCGGTTCGGGCAGCCAGTTGTCGTGCTGCTCCTGCGCGCGCCACAGCACCGGAATGACGGCCGAGGCCTGCTTTCCGGGCGGATACTTGGCGATGGTTGCCTTGGCCCAGGCCGCGTTCTCCGGCGTGAAGGCAAAGCTTGTTGGCTGGTTGGGATCTAGTCGGCGGACGGCCATGTGCGGATGCTGGAGCTAGCGTTTCGCTGCACTGCAAAGACGGGCATTCTTATAGGCGCAGATTGGGCAGTTGTCGCCTTTCTTTAGAATGCCCCCAGGGTGTCGCGGAACGCGGCAAATGGCCTTCTACACGGCCCGTGGCCGGCCGGAAACCGCTCATTTTCAACCGAGCCAGTTTGCCAGCAGCAAGAGCGCCGATGGAGGGCCGAACAGAAGCGCGCTTTGCGCGCCGACGCGCAGGAAGCCAATCCAGAACACTGCCCAGGCCACGCCGAAAATCGGGATCGCCCAGGCGCTCACGATGTAGCCCCCGTAGCCGCGCGCCAGCGAGAACAGCAGCGCCATCAGGACACACATGATGCCGAGCGCCATGGGCATGGCCGGCCAGTCTGCCTGCCACACGCCCATCGGCCAGCCCCGGCGCGCCGCCAGGCCGCGATAGCCGGCCAGGCTGAGACCCCAACCAAAAGCCCCCACTGCCAGCAGGAACCCCACGTCGACCATTTGTGCAGTCCGCTTAGGTGTGCCGGGCGGCCACCCGCCAGAGCGTCACGGCCAGCACGGCAGACGCGATGCCGCAGGTGATATGGAAGACGATCTGCGGCAGCTTTCCGGTCGAGCTTGCCGCAATTGTCGCGTCGGCGAAACAGACGATGGTCCCCATGGCAAACCATATGGCCAGCGCCCGCCATTGCCGGAAAGTTGCAAAGGCCACCGCCAACAACCCGAGCCACACATTGCGCAGCCCGATGATGTAATAGAGCTCATTGCCCGATGGCCGCCGCGGCACGCCGAAGGTGACAGCCGCCAGTTCCGGCAGCACGAGGTAGCGAATGCCGATGAAGGCCAGGAGCAGTCCTCCCGCCATCGAAACGATCGCCAACAAGCCAAGCTTGCGTCGTGTGGCCTGTTCGGACATCTGTGAAGCCCTTGCTGCTCCGTGGACCCCGCCCGCCTGTCATAGCCGGGCTCAGCCGCCCTAGCCAGCCATCAGAGCCAAACTTGGGCGTAACGTGGTGGTGCGACCCTAACGATCGATCTCGCCAAACACGATGTCGAGCGAACCCAGGATTGCCGACACGTCGGCCAGCATGTGACCCCGGTTGATGAAATCCATGGCCTGCAGGTGGGGGAAGCCGGGCGCGCGGATCTTGCAGCGGTACGGCTTGTTGCCGCCATCCGCCACCAGGTAAACCCCGAACTCGCCCTTAGGCGCCTCCACGCACGCATAGGCTTCGCCGGCCGGCACGTGGAACCCCTCGGTGTACAGCTTGAAGTGGTGGATGAGAGCCTCCATGGAGCGCTTCATCTCGCTCCGCGTGGGTGGCACCACCTTCTGGTCCAGTGCCACGTGCGGGCCCTGGCCCGCCGGCGACAGCAGCTTCTCGCAGCACTGCTTCATGATGCGCACCGACTGGCGCATCTCCTCCATGCGGAGGCAATATCGGTCGTAGTTGTCGCCGTTCTTGCCGATCGGGATGTCGAACTCGAGCTCCGAGTAGCACTCGTAGGGCTGCGCCCGGCGCAGGTCCCAGGCCGCCCCCGAGCCACGCACCATCACGCCCGAGAAGCCCCACCTGAAGCACTCCTCGAGGCTCACAACGCCGATATCGACGTTGCGCTGCTTGAAGATGCGGTTGTCGGTCAAAAGCCCCTCGATGTCGTCGAGCACCTTGGGATGCGTCTCGCAGAACTGGGCGATGTCCTCGATCAGCTTCACCGGCAGGTCCTGGTGCACGCCGCCGAAGCGAAAGTACTTGGCGTGCATGCGGCTGCCCGAGGCGCGCTCGTAAAACACCATCAGCTTCTCGCGCTCCTCGAAGCCCCACAGCGGCGGAGTGAGCGCGCCGACGTCCATCGCCTGCGTGGTGACATTGAGAAGGTGCGACAGCAGCCGCCCGATCTCGGAATAGAGCACACGGATCAGCTGGCCGCGTTTGGGCACCTCCAGCTCCAGCAACTTCTCGACCGCCAGGCAAAAGGCGTGCTCCTGGTTCATCGGCGCGACGTAATCGAGCCGGTCGAAGTAGCCGATCGCCTGCAGGAACGTCTTGTGCTCGATCAGCTTCTCGGTGCCGCGGTGCAGGAGGCCGATGTGCGGATCGACGCGCTCGACCACCTCGCCGTCCAGCTCCAGCACCAGGCGCAGCACACCGTGCGCGGCTGGATGCTGCGGCCCGAAATTGATGGTGAAGTTGCGGATCTCTGTCTCGGCCATCGACTCAGGTCCTTGCCTCACTCAAGGGCGCGACGCCCGCGGTCTTCGCCTTGACATTGACGCGAGCGGTGAACTTTTCCCAGGGTACAACAAAGCGATCGTGAGCGCCTGCCCCGATCGCTTCCACTCCGTCGTGCGCCTTGACCTTGAAGGACACGCGACGCCCTTCGACCTTGGTCACCTCAGCCATCACGGTGATGGTCTGCCCCGGCAGCGTCGCTGCCGAGTGGCTCACGTCGATGTGGACGCCGAGCGAGCCCTCGCCGGCCTCCAGGTGAGGCTCCAGAACCTTCATGCACGTCCATTCCATCAGGCCGACCATGAAACCGGTGGCAAACACTGCTGGCATGGACTGGAAGTCAGCCGCCTCGGGATAGAGATGCGGCACAGTCTTGGTGGCCGGCACCGTGTAGCTGAACGTGGCCGACGCCCCGGGCGCGATGGTATCCTTCATTGCGCTTTCCCAGGTGCCTTCGCGGCCTTCTCGTCGCCGGGCAGCACGTAGTTGGTGCCCTCCCACGGGGACTCGAAATCGAACGACCGGAACTCCTGCGTCAGCTTCACCGGCTCGTACACCACGCGTTTTTGGTCGTCGTCGTAGCGCACCTCGACGTAGCCGGTAAGCGGGAAGTCCTTGCGCAGCGGATAGCCTTGAAAGCCGTAGTCGGTGAGGATGCGGCGCAGATCTGGATGACCCGAGAACAGGATACCGTACATGTCGTAGGCCTCCCGCTCGTACCAGTTGGCACCCGGGAATACCTCGATGGCGCTCGGCACGGCCGTCGCCTCGTCGGTGCGGCACTTCAGGCGGATGCGCTGATTGTGGCGCGGCGACAGCAGGTGATAGACCACGTCGAAGCGCTGTTCGCGCTCGGGATAATCGACGCCGCAGATGTCGATCAACACCTCAAACAGGCACAGGCTATCGTCGCGCAAAGTCTTCAGGACCGACACGATGCGATCGCTTGCCACCTGCATGGTGAGTTCACCGCGCGCGATGTGCCAGCTCTCGACGGCCGCGCCGAGCTTGGCCTCGATATGCTTGGCAAGGTTTTCCAGAGTGCCGGTCATTCCAGCAAGTCTCCGTTCAATCGACGATGAACAGTCGCGCACCTTTGGCCGTGCGCGAGCGATGCGGTTCGGCGCCGTCCGCCACCTGATAGCTCATGCCGGGCTGCAGCGTGAACGAGCGCCCATCGTGTAGATCGGTCACGAGTTCGCCGTCGATGCAGAACAGGAAGTGGCCCTTCTGGCACCAGTGGTTGGCGATGTAGCCCGGCGAATATTCCACCAGGCGCACGCGCACATCACCGAATTGGCGCGTGCGCCAGGTTGCAATGCCAGGAGCACCGGCGTGCGTGGTCGCCTCGACCGCCTGCCAGTCGGTAACGCCGAACGGGATGTCGGAGATCTGCATGGGCCTATCGCTCGATGGTGCCCGTGCGCCGGATCTTTCTTTGCAACAGCAGCACGCCGTAGAGCAGCGCCTCCGCCGTCGGCGGGCAGCCCGGCACGTACACGTCGACCGGCACGATGCGGTCGCAACCGCGCACCACCGAGTAGGAGTAGTGATAGTAGCCGCCGCCGTTGGCGCAGCTGCCCATGGAGATGACGTAGCGCGGCTCGGGCATCTGATCATAGACCTTGCGCAGCGCCGGTGCCATCTTGTTGCATAGCGTACCAGCCACGATCATCACGTCCGACTGACGCGGGGAGGCACGCGGGGCGAAGCCGAAGCGCTCCAAGTCCCAGCGCGGCATGGAGGCCTGCATCATCTCCACCGCACAGCAGGCGAGCCCAAAGGTCATCCACATCAGCGAGCCGGTGCGGGCCCAGTTGATGAGGTCGTCCGTACTGGTGACCAAGAAGCCCTTGTCGGCGAGCTTGTCGGATACCTCGGTAAAGAACGGGTCGCCGGGCTTGATGAGTTCGTTGGAGGGCGTAGCGAGGGCCGTCATGTCAATCCCACTCCAGCGCACCCTTGCGCCACTCGTAGATGAAGCCGATCGTCAGCACCCCCAGGAAGACCATCATCGACCAAAAGCCGAACAGGCCGACCTCCTTGAAGGCCACCGCCCAGGGGAACAGGAACGCCACCTCGAGGTCGAAGATGATGAACAGGATTGACACCAGGTAGAAGCGCACGTCGAACTTCATGCGCGCGTCGTCGAAGGCGTTAAAGCCGCACTCGTAGGCGGAGACCTTCTCGGGGTCTGGATTGCGCACCGCCACCAGGAACGGCGCCACCATCAGCGCCAGACCGATGACCAGCGATACTCCGAGGAAAACGGCAAGCGGCAGGTAGTCCAGCAGCAGCTGGTTCATAGAGGGCTCCCGCGCGCGGGCCTTGGTAGCCGCGCAGCTGTGACAGGCTCCTGTTAACGCAGTGCAGCAGGCCGCGCAACCAGGGAGGTCGTCGCGGACAGAATACCGAAGCTCAAGATTGGCCAGCAGCTAGGGTTGAGCCGTGGCGGGGATGGCGCGAGCGACGGGACTTTAGGCCGCGGCCGCCGACGTGACGGGCCGAAAAATCGCACACCAATCCGGGACTTCATACCAAGTTTCCGGGACTTCATACCAAGTTTCAGGGTGGCAGGACCCCTACCAATTGCCCCAGAAATGTCATGCGCTAACAGGACCAACGTGCCTGGTTGGCGCGGTCGGGGCCGCCGCGCCATCAGCCACCACAAGGGCGCCCGCCAGTTCGTCGAGATATCGAAACGAGCGACCGAAACGGCCTCCTACAGCGAGATCGCAAGGCGGTCGCTATGGCCGCATCGATCGGCACGACCTTTGTGCCCTTATCGGCGATCACAAGGCGGACCTGCCACGCCGGCGCCTTGGTACCTTGCATGTCAGTCGAAAGAACGATGGTGGACGCCTCTCGTGATTTGCTTGAAGCGTCTAGGGACGCGTTGGCTATCCAGGCAACGAACTGGAGACACCGAT
>Ga0075421_100007493_pt1 | contig 13373 bp, 18 predicted proteins | sample SoiMetdeltSBSDD5_FD_75292 | JGI IMG/M metagenome (GOLD analysis project Ga0075421, IMG submission 75292) | Bulk soil microbial communities from a Populus tree surrounding site in Tennessee, USA - Soil MetaG P. deltoides SBSDD5 | ecosystem: Environmental > Terrestrial > Soil > Tree plantation... | reverse complement strand
GGAGGGAGCCGAGCACGGCCTCCCCCTGGGGGTCGAGGATTCCCGGCTTCGGCCGGACGAGCACGGTCGCCTTCACCGAAGCACCGCGTCAGGGTCGGCGAGGTACTCGTCGAAGCCGATCTCGGTCAGGCGCTCGAACGCCTCGACGTACCGCGCGCGCGTGCCGTCGACGACGTCCGCCGGGAGCTCCGGGCCCGGGTAGGTCTTGTCCCATCCGAGCGACTCGCAGTAATCCCTGACGTACTGCTTGTCGAAGGACGGCTGTGAGCGCCCCGGCGCGTACTCGTCGGCCGGCCAGAACCGCGACGAGTCCGGTGTCAGCGCCTCGTCGCCGAGCACGATCTGCCCGCTGCTGTCGACGCCGAACTCGAATTTCGTGTCGGCGATGATGATCCCGCGCTCGAGCGCGTGCTCGGACGCCGACCGGTAGAGGTCCAGCGAGATCCGTTCGAGCTCAGCGAGGCGCTCGTCACCGACGAGCTCTGCCGCCTCGGCGAGGTCGATGTTCTCGTCGTGACCCTCCTGCGCCTTCGTGGAGGGTGTGAAGATCGGTGCAGGAAGCCGGTCCGACTCGCGGAGCCCGGTCGGCAAGGCGTGGCCCGACGTCGCGCCGGTCGCCTGGTAGTCCCTCCAGCCCGAGCCTGTGATGTAGCCGCGAACCACGCACTCGAGCGGGAGCATCTCGAGCCGACGGCATTCCGTCGAGCGCCCGTCGTCACGCAGGTGGAGCAGGTGGTTGGGGACGATCGAGCTCGTCCGGGCGAACCAGAACGCCGCGAGGCCCGTCAGGACGCGGCCCTTGTCCGGGATCTCGGTCTGCAGCACGACGTCGAACGTCGAGATGCGGTCGCTGGCGACGAGCAGGAGCCGTTCGTCGTCGAGCGCGTAGAGCTCGCGAACCTTCCCGCTTCCGACGTGCGTGGCTTCAGGCATGGACGGTTTCCCCCTTCCGGACGAGCGTTCGGAGCCGCTCGAAGACGGTGTCGACGTGGCGTGTGTAGGCATTGAAATCGAACACCGCGTCGAGGTCGACGCGGCCGGCGAGCTCGCGGTCGGCGCGAACGAACTCGCGGAAGTCTTGCTCCTCGTCCCACGCGCGGAGTGCGTGCCTCTGCACCAGCCGGTAGGCCTCGTCGCGTGAAAGGCCCGAGTCGACGAGCGCGAGCAGCAGGCGCTGGCTGAAGAAGAGGCCGTGGCTCGACTCGAGGTTTCTGCGCATGCGCTCGGTTCGGACGACCAGACCCTCGACGAGCCAGGCGAAGCGGTCGAGCATGTAATCGAGGGCGAGGAACGCGTCGGGGATGACCACCCGCTCGGCCGACGAGTGCGAGATGTCCCGCTCGTGCCAGAGCGCGACGTTCTCGAGCGCGACAGTCGCGGCCGCCCGGACGACCCGCGCGAGTCCGCAGATGCGCTCGGCGACGACTGGGTTCTGCTTGTGCGGCATCGCGGAGGAGCCCTTCTGCCCACGGCCGAACGGCTCTTGGACTTCTGCCACCTCGGTGCGGGCGAGGTGTCGGATCTCGAGCGCGAACTTCTCGAGTGAGGCCGCGGTGACCGCAAGTGCGGAGAGCAGCTCCGCATGCCGGTCGCGCTGAAGGATCTGCGTCGAGGACGGCGCGGGCTCGAGGCCGAGCCGCTCGCAGGCGATCCGCTCGACCTCGGGGTCGGTTGCGGCGTAGGTGCCGACGGCGCCCGAGAGCTTGCCCACGCGCATCCCCTCGAGCCCTTTCTCGAGTCGAACACGGTCACGGTCCAGCTCGAAGGCCCAGCCGGCCAGCTTGAGACCGAACGTGGTCGGCTCCGCGTGGATGCCATGCGTCCGGCCGATCTGGAGCGTCTCGCGGTGTTCCTCTGCTCGTGAGACGACGGCGCTGAACGCCCGTTCGAGCCCGGTCATCAGCAGTTCGCCGGCGTCGCGAATCTGGAGCGCGAGACCCGTGTCGACGACGTCGGACGACGTCAGCCCGTAGTGAAACCACCGGCCTGAATCGCCGAGCTCACCCGCGACCGCGTCGACGAAAGCGGCCACATCGTGGTGGATGCTGGCTTCGATCTCCTTGACCCGCTCGGGTGTAGGAGGCTTTGCCGACGCGGCGATCTCTGCGACCGCGTCGGAAGGCACGGCTCCGATTTCCGCCCACGCTTCGAGGGCCGCGAGCTCGACGTCCAACCACCGTGCGAGCTTGTCCTCGTCCGACCAAATCCTGGCCATGGCCGGGCGGGAGTAGCGGCTGATCACTGAGCGCAGTCTAGAGGCCGCGCAGGCGGTCGTCTCGCAAGCTACGAGGCGAGAATCCGCGCCGCGAGGACGGCTGCATTCTTGGCGCTGTCGACGCCCACTGTGGCCACCGGCACCCCCGGCGGCATCTGCACGATGGAGAGCAGGGCGTCGAGCCCGTCGAGGACGCTCTTGGACGAGCGCAGCGGCACTCCGATCACGGGCAGATCCGTGTGCGCCGCCACGACGCCGGGCAATGCCGCCGCCAGGCCCGCACCGCAGATCAGCACGCGCAAACCACGCTCCCTCGCCGATCGCGCGTACTCGGCCACGGCGTCCGGGGTTCGGTGCGCTGACCGGACCTCGAACTCGTGCGCGATGCCCAGGTCTTCGAGCTCGTCGACCGCGTCCTTCATCCGTGCCCGGTCCGACTCGGAGCCGACAAGGATTCCGACAAGGGGCGTCTCAGGCGACACGTGACTCCGCCCGCGCGGCGATGTCGGTCCGGTACCTCATGCCTTGGAACGAGATGCGCTCGACGGCCGCGTAGGCCGCTGCTCTAGCCTCGGCGAGGTCGTCGCCGAGGCCGGTGACGTTGAGGATCCGTCCACCGTTTGTGACGAGCCGGTCGGCACGCCTCGCAGTCCCAGCGTGGAAGACGAGCGCTCCACCGGCTTCCGCCTCCTCGACGCCGTCGATCGGAGCGCCGACGTCGCCTGCGCTCGGGTAGTCCGCGGCGGCCAGCACGACCGTCACCGCGGCCTCGCTCCCAGCCCTCACATCGCTGCTGCCCAGGCTTCCGCTCGCCGCCTCGTGCAAGAGGGCAAGTAGGTCGCCTTCGAGGCGCGGGAGGATCGCCTGCGTCTCAGGGTCTCCAAACCGGCAATTGAACTCGAGGACCCGTGGCCCGTCGTCGGTGATCATCAATCCGGCGTAGAGGAGCCCGACGAATGGCGATCCGCGGTTGGCAAGCTCCGCCAGCACCGGCCGGTGAACCTGCTCGAGGAGCTCTTCGACGTCTGACGCTCCGAAGCTCGGGACCGGCGAGTAGGCACCCATGCCGCCGGTGTTCGGTCCGGTGTCGCCGTCGCCGATGCGCTTGAAGTCCTGCGCCGGGGCAAGCGGCAGCGCCTGGCGGCCGTCGCAGACAGCGAACAGCGAGAGCTCTTCGCCCTCGAGCAACTCCTCGATCACGAGCGAATCCCCCCGGCCGCCGACCTCGCGCAATCCAGCGTCGAGCTCTTCCTGCGTTCTGCAGACGAAGACGCCCTTCCCTGCCGCGAGACCGTCGACCTTGACGACGCACGGGGCGCGTGCGACCGACAGCGATGCCGCGGTCGGCACCCGGGCTGCGGCCATCACTTCCTTCGCGAAGGTCTTCGATCCCTCGATGCGCGCCGCGGATGCGCCCGGCCCGAAGACGGCGACGCCCGCGTGTCGGAGCTGGTCGGCGAGGCCCGCGACGAGCGGCGCCTCCGGCCCGACGACGACCAGGTCGATCTCGTGCTCGCCGCAGAACGCAAGGAGGCCTTCGCCGTCCTCGGCGCGGACGGGGTGGCAGTGCCCAATCGCCGCTATGCCCGGGTTGCCGGGGGCGGCGTGCAGCTCGTCGCACTGAGCGCTCTGCGCCAATTTCCAGGCGAGCGCATGCTCGCGGCCGCCCGAGCCCACCACGAGAACCTTCACGCGAGGAGTGTTTCAAAGGGGTCGGAGGGGCGCATCCTCTCTCCATGGTCGAACCCGGCCTCGATCGGCACGAGTGGGAGACAGAGTGGCAGGCTCTCGAGCCGCTGGTCGTCGACTCGCCGGCGGAGGCGCTGCCCGAGGTCGACCGGCTGGTCGAGCGTATGCTTGCCGAGCGCGGCTACCCGACAACCGAGGAGAAGGCCGCGGACGCGACCGATCCGGCGGTCGTCGCGGAGTTCCTCGAGGCCCGGCGGATCACGGCCCTGGTAGACAAGGGAGGAGAAGTCGACCCCGGCGACCTCGGCGCCGCGATCACCGCGTACCGCAACCTTTACGAGCTCTTGCTGGAGGAGTACACCACTCCTTAAGCGCGTCTGAACCCACCACGTGCCCGAGCCTCATCACCCCACCCTTGGGTGGGGATTGGACCACCCGCCACCCGCGGTGAGCGTACCGCTGGAGCTCGCACGACTTTGGGGCGGTGGCGTGCCGAAACCGTGACTTCTTTTTCACACTGCCCGGAGGGGGCACGCCGAACTGGGCCGGTAAGGGCTGGGCCGCCGGCTCAGCGGTAAACGCGCGTCTCGGGGCTCCTAGACTGAGGCGCGTGGAAGCACCCCCGTACAGCGCCGCTTCCGTCGAGGTGTTGCGCCTTCCGGACGCGGGGCGTTCGCAAGATGTCGTCGCCGTCGAGGAGCCGCTCGAGATTCGGGTCAACGGCGCGCCGATCGCCGTCACGATGAGGACGCCGGGGCACGACGAGGAGCTCGCGCTCGGCTTCCTCCTCTCCGAGGGGATCGAGCCGCGAAGCGCCGCGCTGCCCGATGACCTTGCCGCAAACACGATCGAAGTCGAGGCCGAGGGCTTCGATCCGGGGCGGCTCGAGCGTCACTTCTACACCTCCTCGTCATGCGGCGTCTGCGGCAAGGGTGCGCTCGAGGCGGTTGCCGTCGAGGCTCCTCGCGTTGAGGCGACCCTCGAGGTCGCCGCGACGCTGCTCGCGGATTTACCCCAAAGGCTTCGCGAGCGACAACCCGCGTTTGCGGAGACCGGTGGGCTCCACGCGACTGGCCTCTTCGACCCCGCGGGTGAGCTCCTCTGCGTGCGCGAGGACGTCGGCCGCCACAACGCGATGGACAAGGTCATCGGCTGGGCGTTCGCCGAGCGGCTCCTGCCTCTCGCCCACCGGGTCCTTTGTGTGAGCGGACGTCTCTCCTTCGAGCTCGTCCAGAAGGCGGCCGTCGCCGGCTGCCCGATCCTGGTTGCGGTGGGCGCTCCCTCGAGCCTCGCCGTCGACCTGGCCCGCGACCGCGGCGTCACTCTCTGCGGTTTCGTGCGCGACGGGCGCGTCAATGTCTACACCGCAGAATGGCGAGTCGTGACCTGACCGGAGTCCTCCTCGTCGGCGGCGCCAGCCGGCGGTTCGGCTCGGCCAAGGCGCTGGCCCGCTACAACGGAACGACTTTGGCGGAGCACGCCTGGGGAGTCCTCGGGGCGGCGTGCCAGGAGCGGATGGCCTTCGGGAAGGCGCAGGACGAGCTGGCGCTGCCGTTTCCGGTCCACGACGACGGCATCCCGGTGCGCGCGCCGCTCGCCGGCATCGTTGCCGCGTTGCGCATGGCCGAGAACGATGTCTGCGTCTTCCTGCCGGTCGACCTCCCCTACGCGACTCCGGAGCTCGTACGCGAGCTTGGCGAGGCCTGCCGGGACGCGGCCGTTCCGCCGCGCGGCCCCCTACCCGGGGCGTACTCGCGGAGCGCCGTGCCCGTGCTCGAGCGCCGCCTGGCCGCCGGCGAGCTCGCTCTTCGCGATGCGCTGCTCGAGCTCGACACGGTTACGGTCGAGGTCGACGAGCGCCTGCTCGTGAACGTAAACGCGCCGGAAGAGCTCGCCGCCTTGACGGTCCCGGGCTCAGCCGGCGAGCGCGGCGGGACGATGCTCGCCTAGCACTCGCTCTCGCTCCCGGCCGGTGCCGACGAGAGTGACCCCGACGCCGAGCCCCTCCTCGACGAAGTCGACGTAGCGCGCGGCCGCCTCCGGCAGCTCCTCGCGGCGCGTCACATCGTCGAGCGACCGGCCCCAACCGGGCAACATCTCGTAAACCGGCCGGCAGTGATGGAAATCGGACTGGTAGGCGGGAAACTCGGCCGTCTCGGTCCCGTCGCGCAGCCGGTAGCGAACGCACACCGGCAGCTCGTTGAACGCCGAGAGGACGTCGAGCTTCGTAAGCGCCAGCGACGTGATCCCGTTGAGCCGCACCGCGTAGCGGAGCGCGACGAGGTCGAGCCAGCCGCAGCGCCGTTCGCGCCCGGTCACCGTGCCGAACTCGCCGCCGAGCTCGCGGAGGCGCTCCTGGTCCGCCCCCTCCAACTCGGTCGGGAACGGCCCCTCGCCGACCCGGGTCACATACGCCTTCGCGACGCCGATCACCTCGTCGATCCTGGTCGGCCCGATCCCGATCCCCGCCGCCGCCCCGCCGGCAAGGGTGCTCGACGAGGTCACGAACGGATACGTCCCGTGATCGAGATCGAGCAACGTCGCATGTGCCCCCTCCAGCAGGACGGTCTTGCCCTCGCGCAGCGCGCGGTCGACGAGCAGCGACGTGTCGGCGATGAACGGCCGGAGCCGCTGGGCCAGCCTTTCGTACCGTGCCGCCAGCTCTTCGAGCTCCAGAGGCTCCGTGCCGTAGACGCGTTCGAGCCAGACGTTCTTCTCGGCGAGCGCGACCTCGAGCTTCTGGCGAAGGATCTTGGGATCGAGCAGGTCCTGGACGCGGATCCCGAGCCGGAAGGCCTTGTCTGCGTACGTCGGTCCGATGCCCCGCTTGGTCGTGCCGATCTTCAGCTTGCCGAGCCGACGCTCGCCGCCACGGTCGATCGCCAGGTGCCAGGGCATGATCACGTGTGCGTTCGCCGAGAGGTGCAGGCGGTCGACCGGGATCCCGCGCGCGGCGAGATCGTCGAGCTCCTCGACCAGCACCTCGGGATCGACGACGCATCCCGCTCCGATCACGCACTCCTTGCCGCGCAGGATCCCGGACGGGATGTGGCGGACCTTGTACGTCTCGCCGTCGGCGACGATCGTGTGACCGGCGTTCGGCCCGCCGTTGTAGCGGCAGACGAGGTCCGAATGCTCGGCGAGCAGGTCGACGATCTTGCCCTTGCCTTCGTCTCCCCACTGAGCCCCGACGATTACGGTGGCGGGCACGTCGAAGAAGTTTGCCTTAGTGGGGCGGCGGTCGGACCTCGACCCGGTCTTGCTGCGCCGAGATCCGAATCTCAGCGCCGAGCTCGGCGGCCACGAACCCGACGATCTCGACGATTTCGTATGCGCGCCTCGCTCGACCGGGACTGATGCGGACGGTGTTGCCGGTGAGCGCGCAGGCGATCGCCTCCACGGCGACCGCGCGCTCATCCTCGGTAATCGTGGCGATCACCAGAGCGGCGAGGTCATCTCGACGTGCACGTCGCGCCCCGCACGGACCGCTCGGATCCGATGACCGCGTGAGCACTCCGTCCAGCCGAGGTCGTGGGCGACCCCGAGCTTGCCGCGCACGAGCGACGGCTGTTCATCTCCGAAGCCGAGGCCGCGCCTCTCGCAGGCCTGGCAGACGACGGCGAAATCAGTTGCCGAGCCGAGGAGGACGATTGTCTGCTCGAACAACTTGGGTCACCTCCCGATCGTCAGGCCGCCGCTGCCAGGTCTGCGAACTTTGCGTAGCGCTTCAGGAACGAGAGCTTGACCGCGTCGGTCGGCCCGTTCCGGTGCTTGGCAAGGATCACCTCCGCCAGGCCCTGCTGGTCGGACTCCTCGTTGTAGTACTCGTCGCGGTAGATGAACATGACGAGGTCGGCGTCCTGCTCGATCGAGCCCGACTCGCGCAGGTCGGACAGGATCGGACGCTTGTCGTGGCGCTGCTCGACGGCGCGGGACAGCTGGGACATGGCCAGGATCGGCACGTCCAGGTCGCGCGCGAGCACCTTCAGGTTCCGCGAAATCTGAGAGACCTCTTGGACGCGGTTCTCCACCGTCGCACCCGAGGTCATCAGCTGCAGGTAGTCGACGACGATCAGTCCGAGGTTCGGCTCGCGCGTCTTCAGGCGGCGCGCCTTCGAACGGATCTCCATCATCGTGATCGAGCCGGTGTCGTCGACGTAGATCGGCGCCTTTGCGAGCTTGTCGCACGCGGCCGTCAAGCGCGGCCAGTCGTCGGGGCCGAGCTTGCCTGTCCGAAGCCGGTTCGACTCGACCTTGGCCTCGCTGCACATGAGCCGCTGAGTCACCTCGGACTTCGACATCTCCAAGGTGAAGATCGCGACCGGCGTCTCGTGCCGGACCGCGAGGTTGGCGGCCATACAGAGGCCGAGCGCCGACTTACCCATGGAGGGGCGGGCTGCCGCGATGATCAGGTTGCCGGGCTGGAAGCCCGATGTCAGCCGATCGAGATCACGGAACCCGGAGGGCACACCGGTAATGTCGGCGCCGGCCTCGTAGAGGGCTGTTATTCGCTCGAAGCCCTCTTTCAGGAGCTCGTCGATGTGGGTGAACTCGCCCGTGACGCGCGCCTGCGAAAGGTCGAAGACCACCTGTTCGGCCCTGTCGACCAAATCGCCGGCGTCGCCTGGACGGTCCCAGCCGAGCCGCGAGATCTCCGCGCCGGCGTTGATCAGCCCGCGCAGCGTTGCCATCTCGCGCACGATCCGTGCGTAATGGCCGGCGTTTCCGCTCGCCGGAACGAGCGCCGCCAGCTCATGGATCCGCACCCTGCCTCCGATCTCGTCGAGCTCCCCGCGCTCCTCGAGCTCGTCGACGAGCGTGATCGCGTCGACGGGCTCGCCCTTGGCATAGAGCGCGAGGGCCGCCCGGTAGATCCTGGCGTGACTCTCCCGGTAGAAGTCGGAAGCGTCGAGAACCTCGCTGACCGCCCCGATCGCGCCCGGGGAGATCATCATCGCGCCGAGAACCGATTCTTCGGCGTCGAGATTTTGAGGCGGGACGGGGGCGGTCTGCGAGGGCTGCGGTGCCTGGGCGAGTTGGGCGACCTGAGGCATCGGCGGGCAGTCAAACTCGGACGTGCCCGAAATGGAAGGCCTGTGCATAACAGGCCCCTTCCTACTAGACAGGTTGTGGCGATCTGCAGCCATTATGGAACATATGTTCGCAAATCGGCCGGACAGATCTGTGGGAAGTTTCCCCGCTGCTTGCGGAAAGTTCGTGCGAAATCCCCAGGCGGTGGAAACGCTGGGGACAATTCGCGGGAAAAGGCGCTACTTGCGAGGCTGCGGCGGGAGCGGCGGCTTCTTGACGACCACCTTCGTCGCGGCGGTGCGGCAGTTGTTTCGCTCGCTCGACTCGCGGACGGCGCGGCTGCCGTCACCGCAGGCCTGGAGCGAGTACGGGCCCAATTCGAGCGAGCTCAGCGCCGTCACCCTGCCGGTGCCCGACGACCCATGGCCGGGTCCCAGGCGCGGCACCGAGCGGCGGCCGACGGTTGCTCGGGCGCCGGTGCTGGCGCTGACCAAGTAGTACTGCGTCACCGTGCGGCCGGCCGGTGCCCGGCCGCGGTTGCGCGTCCGGTCCCGGACCGGGAACGCGTGGCCCTGGAAGATGACACTCGGCGGGTTCGAAATCGAGCTGACGAGGAGATCGGGCTTTTCCCTGACGCCGGTCGCCGCGAATGCGATGGCCGAGCCCGTGAAGACGATCGCGAGCGCGGCCGCAAAGACCTGGACGCGCATGCGTCCGCCCTTCCCGGCTCTCGAGGGAGCCAAACTACTCCGGCGTGGCTTCGGCTTCCGGTGCCGGCTCGGCCTCGCCCGCGTCGGCGGCCCGGTCGAAGGCGTCCTCCGGGACTTGCGCTTCGGCCTCGGACTCCTCCGCGTCGGCCTCTTCCGCGTCGGCCTCCTCCGCCTCGGCCTCGGCGACCGCGGTCTCGGTCGCGGCCTCCTCGGCCGCCCGCGCCTGCTCGGCTTCGGCCGCCGCGGCTGCTTCCTCCTGCGCGGCCGCCTCGTCGAGCGCCTCGAGCTCCTCCTCGGGCGGCAGCTCGCCGCCCTCGGGCACGACGAGGAGGCGGAGCGTCGCGGTCACGTCCTGGAACAACTCGACCGGGACCCCGTAGCGCCCGATCCGCTTGATCGACTCCGGCAGGTCGAGCTTGCGGCGGTCGAGGCGGATGCGCTGCGTGTCCCAGACCCGGTCGGCGATGTCCGTCGCCGTCACCGAGCCGAACAGCGTGCCGGTCTCGCCGGCGCTGACGTCGAAGCGGATCTCCGCCCCTTCGAGCTTCTGCACGAGTTCCTGAGCCTCGTCGAAGCTCTGGGCCTCGTGGCGCGCGCGGCTCGCAGCGAGCCTCTCGAGCTCGGCGACGCGCCCCGGCGCAGCCGCCTCGGCGAGCCGGCGCGGCAGCAGGTAGTTGCGCGCGAAGCCGGGCGCGACGTCCACGACCTCGCCGCGGAGCCCGACCTTCTCGATGTCCTCGCGGAGGATGACCTGCATGTGACCCCTAGCGCTCGCGGTCGCCACGGTCGCCGCGGTCGCGGCGTCCGTCGGAGCGCTCCTCGCGGCCCTCGGCCACGTACGGCAGCAGAGCCATCTCACGCGCGCGCTTCACGGCGACGGCGACCTGCCGCTGGTGGCGCCGGCACGCGCCGGTGATCCGCCGCGATCGGATCTTGCCCTTCTCCGAGATGTACCGCCGCAGCTGGTTCACGTCCTTGTAGTCGACCTCTTCGATCTTCTGGCGGCAGAACCAGCAGTTCTTCTTGCGGATCGGCCCGGCGGAGGGGCCGCCGCGGCGCCGCTGCTGCCTGTCTTTCGTCTGCGCCATCAGCGATCACCTCCCGGCTGGCTCGTGCTCGATGGCCGTGAAAACCAAGCCTCGGAAGGACGCAGGGAGCGTTCGTAGCCGATGGCTACGGGCGCGACTGAGGACGCGGCGAGGCGCCGGTTTGCAGCGCGCCAGCGAGTGCGAGACAGACGGGAGGGGATTGCCATTAAAAGGGAATGTCGTCGTCGGCTCCGGCCGTGCCGAAGTCGGCGTTCTCGGTCTGCGCCGCCGCACCCGCGGGGACGAACTGGTTCTGGCCGCCCTCGGTGTCGCCGCGGCTGCCGAGGAACTGGACGCTGTCGGCGATGATCTCGACCGCCTGCCGCTTCGTCCCGTCCTGGGCGTCCCACTCGCGCCACTCCAGGCGCCCGTCGACGGCGACGGGACGGCCCTTGGAGAGGTACTGCGCGCAGCTCTCGCCCTGGTTGCCCCAGACTGTGATGTCGAAGTAGTTCGGCTTCTCGGTCCACTCGCCGGTCGCGCCGTCCTTCCGGCGCGTGTTCACGGCGAGCCGCAGGCTGCAGACGGCGGTCCCGCTCGGCGTGTGGCGCAGCTCGGGATCCTTGGTCAGGTTGCCCACGAGCACGACTCTGTTGATGTTGGCGGCCATCGAAATCCTCCTCACCCGACGTGGGTCGCTTGCTCCTCCGAATCCTGCCTTGTCTCGTCGATCCTGCCTATTGGCCCGGCCGGACGCGTCGAGCGGGTCGGGCGGCGGACGGCCAGGTGGCGCATGACGCCGTCCGTGATCTTGAGCACGCGCGAGACCTCTTCCAGCGCCTCCGGCGGCGCCTGGAACGTGAGCAGGTGGTAGACGCCGTCGGTCTTGTGGTCGATCTCGTAGGCGAGCTTGCGCCGGCCCCAGAGGTCTTGTCCGCCCCAAGAGCCGCCCGCGCGTTCGATGTTCTCGCGCACGCGCGCGATGATCTCGTTCTGGCGCTCCTCCGGCAGGTCGGGGTCGAGCATGAGCAGGATTTCGTAGTCGATCATCGTCCCGAATCTCTCCTTCCCACGGTCTGAGTCGGCCTCGCCTGCCGGCGCCGCTTCGGGGTGTACGGCGCGAGGGCGAGGCAGGAAGTCCGCGGAAGAGTAGCATCGGCCCGGTGAGAGGCCGAACCGCCTGGATCGCCGGTGCGCTCGGCGCGGCGGGAGTCGCCTACCGGGCGCTGCGCCGCCGCCCCCGCCCGGCTGCCGATCCCCGCGCGGACGAGCTGCGCCGCAAGCTCGACGAGTCGAAGCAGGTGGTAGACGACCGGGCGGAGTTCGAGTCGGGGGAGACGCCGGTCGACCAGGCGGAAGTGTCGCTGGACGCAAAGCGCGCGGCCGTGCACGAGCGCGGCCAGGCCGCGGCGCGCGAGATGCGAGGGTCTAACGCAGAGGAGTAAAGGCCGCGACGCCGGCCGCGAGGCCGCGGGCGATCTTCCATTCGTAGCCGCTCGATTGCAGTCGCCGGCGTTCGGCAGGGTTCGTGAGGAATCCGCACTCGACGAGGATCGCCGGCACGTTCGCCCAGTTGAACCCGGTCAGGTCGCGGCGTGCGACGAGGCCGCGGTCGGCCGCGCCCGTCGTCCTGAGCACGTTGCGGTGGACGACTCTCGCCGCCCGCAGGCTCGGCCGGTAGATGTCGGACGTCCAACCCCGGCGCCAGGCCGGATAAAGGGTCGAGACACCGTGAATCCGTGTGTTCGTGGATCCGTCCGCGTGGATGCGGATCATCAGCGCCGCCCGCCGCATGTTGCAGAACTTGGCCCGGTCGACGTTGCCGCCGGCGCCGCGCGTGAAGTTCGGCCCGTTGCGCGTCATCGCCACCCGGTAGCCGCGGTCGAGCAGGAGGGTCCGGAGCTTGAGGCCGATCGCCAGGACGACCGGCGCCTCGCCGCTCGCGCCGCCGCCGTCCTTGATCTTGCGGGTCGTCGAGCCCGGGCCGATCGGCTCGGTGGTCAGGTTCGGCGTCCGCGCATGGCCCGGATCGAGGCAGATGAGCGGCGCCGCGTCGGCCGCCGGAGCGGCCACGAGGGCGACGGTTGCGGTCACGATGAGGCGCTTGACCACCCGCTCATTGTTGCGAAAGCCCGCGTAGGGGCAAGCTCGCAGCTGCTGTAAGGTGTCCCTGACAATGAGCCGGACGATGATCCAGCTGGACGGCGTTTCCAAGCGTTTCGGCGATGTGCGGGCCGTCGAGGACGCGGGTCTCGAGATCGAGCAGGGCGAGTTCCTGGCGCTGCTCGGCCCGAGCGGCTGCGGCAAGACGACCCTCCTCCGCCTGATCGCGGGCTTCGAGCGGCCCGACGCGGGCAGCGTGCGCATCGACGACGAGGTCGTCGCCGGCGGCCGGTGGATCCCGCCGGAACGGCGCCACGTCGGGATGGTCTTCCAGGACTACGCGCTCTTCCCGCACCTGACCGTGGCCGCGAACGTCGGCTACGGGCTGGCCCGCCGCGGGAGCGAGGCGCGCGTGCGCGAGGCCCTCGAGCTCGTCGGCCTCGCGGGCCTCGGGAACCGCTATCCGTACGAGCTCTCGGGCGGCCAGCAGCAGCGGGTCGCGCTCGCCCGCGCGCTCGCGCCGGAGCCTGCGGTCGTGCTCCTCGACGAGCCGTGGAGCAACATCGACCCGGTGCTGCGCTCGTCGATGCGCGACGA
>Ga0075421_100007492_pt1 | contig 13374 bp, 10 predicted proteins | sample SoiMetdeltSBSDD5_FD_75292 | JGI IMG/M metagenome (GOLD analysis project Ga0075421, IMG submission 75292) | Bulk soil microbial communities from a Populus tree surrounding site in Tennessee, USA - Soil MetaG P. deltoides SBSDD5 | ecosystem: Environmental > Terrestrial > Soil > Tree plantation... | reverse complement strand
GCAGGTGTTCAAGCTTGGCCAGCGCGGGCACCAATCCAATTGGGCGTTGCGCGACCATGCGCTGTTCATTGCGTTCGCGCCGGCGGTCGAGCCACGCTTCGCCATCGGCTGCATTATCGAGCATGGCGGCTTCGGCGCCTCCGCCGCGGCGCCGATCGTGCGCGACTGCATGACCTACCTTTTCGACCAGCAAAAGGCGATGGACGCGCTTGCCCCGCTCGAGCAACAATGGGGCGGAACGCTTCTAGAGCGGACCGCCCGGCGCCAGGCCCAGTTCGAGGCCGCCTCCAAGGCCAGCCTCCGGGCATGATGATCAGCTCGGCCATTATTCCGCAACCGCTCGCCCGCCTGCCCTGGCGGTTGATCTGGCTGGTTGCGCTGATCTGCACCATCGGCGTCGTCACCCTGTTTTCCGCGGCCGGAGGCAGCTGGTCGCCATGGGCGCTGAAACAGGCCGTCACCATCCTCGCCTTCTTCGGCCTGGCAATCGGCATCAGCTACATCCCCGAGCGGTTCGTCAAACAGGTCACATTCCCGGCATATGCCGCGATCCTTATCCTGCTGATCGTTGTCGAAATGGTCGGCTTCGTCGGCAAGGGCGCGCAGCGCTGGATCGACCTCGGCTTCATCCGGTTGCAGCCGTCCGAGTTCATGAAGCCCGCGGTGGTGCTCGTGCTGGCCCGATTCTACGACCTGCTGCCCGCGTCCGATATCCGGCGCTGGCGCGGATTATGGCCGGCCGCGCTTCTCGTGCTGGTGCCGTGGACGCTGATCCTGGTCCAGCCTGACCTTGGCACCGCGACGATGGTGCTGGTCGGCGGGGTCAGCATCATGTTCGTGGCCGGTCTGCCGATGTGGTACTTCCTGTCCGCGCTTGGTGCCGCGGCCGTCGCCGGCCCGATCCTCTTTTCGATGATGCACGAATATCAGCAGAAACGCCTGCTGATCTTCATGAACCCCGAAGCCGACCCGCTTGGGGCCGGCTACCACGTCAGCCAGTCGAAGATCGCGATTGGCTCCGGCGGGATTTGGGGCAAGGGCTATCTGAACGGCAGCCAAAGCCATCTCGACTACCTGCCCGAGGGCCATACCGACTTCGTCTTCGCGACCTATGTCGAGGAATGGGGGCTGATCGGCGGGGTGATGCTGATCATCGCCTTCGCCATGGTCGTCCGCTGGGGCATGGGCGTCAGCAGGAAGGCCCGCAGCCGCTACAGTCAGCTCGCGGCGGCCGGCCTGTCGATGACCATCTTCTTCTATTTCACCGTCAATTTGATGATGGTGATGGGCCTTGCGCCGGTGGTCGGCATCCCCCTGCCCCTGGTCAGCTTCGGCGGGTCGGCGGTGATGACGGTGATGATATGCTTAGGGCTGTTGATGGGCATCGAGCGCCAATCGCGCACCCGTTCTGCCCTCGCCTGACATTTCCTGATCGTAGGCGGTTGCAAGGGACGGCCAAGGCTGTTAGAGGCCCGCCCGCGCCGCCGCTCCAAACGGCCCCGCGCGTTGCCCCTTCGGCATGGACGCATAGCTCAGTTGGTAGAGCAGCTGACTCTTAATCAGCGGGTCCTAGGTTCGAGCCCTAGTGCGTCCACCACATTCCGCAATTTTCCGCCATTTCTTGGGGCCGAAAAGTGCCGAAGAGGGCCTAAGTCCCCTCCCTTGTCCTTGAAGCGGAGGTTCCCGTTAGATTTCCGTTCACCACTGCGCTTGCACGTGACGTTTAATCAGCGCAAACTTGGAAAAAACGCGGGAGGAACGATGTCGCGCGTCTTTCTCAGCTACGCTAGAGACGATGTCGACGCAGCGCGTCAGCTTGCCGAGGACCTAGGACAATCCGGCCACGATGTTTGGTGGGATCGTCATCTTCACGGTGGAGCACGTTTCGACCAAGAGATAGAAGAGGCTCTCAACAACGCACAAGCCGTTGTTGTTGTCTGGTCTAGCGCGTCGGTCAACTCCGCGTGGGTCAAGGACGAAGCGGCCGAAGCTCGAGACTCTGAGCGTCTAGTCCCAGTCTCGATTGGCTCTGCCAAGCCGCCGCTCGGATTTCGCCAATTCCATACCATAGACCTCGGTCCTTGGAGTGGGCACGGTCCGCCCCAAGCGTTCGACGAATTGCTGGACGCAATTGATCGCATGTGCGGATCGCGCGCGGCCGAACAAAATCTTGCTTCCGGGTCGGAACAGGGATCGAAACTGAAAGCGTCCGTCTGCGTGTTGCCATTTTCCAATATGAGCGGCGAGCCGGAGCAGGAGTATTTCAGCGACGGCATCAGTGAAGACATCATCACCGATCTGTCGAACGTGTCGGCCCTTTCGGTGGTCGCGCGAAACACTTCGTTTGGGTTTAAGGGTCAATCGCCCGATGTGAAGGAGGTCGCGCTTAAGCTCGGGGTTTCGCATGTGCTCGAGGGCAGCGTCCGGAAAGCGGGGAACCGTGTGCGCGTCACTGCGCAATTGATTGACGGCGCAAAAGGTGACCACGTTTGGGCTGCGCGATTCGACCGAGACCTCACCGACATATTCGAGATCCAGGACGAAATTTCGAATGCAATCGTCGATGCCTTAAAGCTGAAATTGCTTCCGGCGGAGAAGAAAGCCATCGAGAAGCGCGGCACCACAAACGTCGACGCCTACAATCTGTACCTCATGGCGCGACAGCAGTGGATCAGTGGCGGCCAAGGCAAACCGGGCCGGGAAGAGGCGATTGTTCGGCTCTGCAAGCAGGTTACGCTGCTCGATCCCGAATATGCACGAGCCTGGGCACTGATGGCGCTGGCGCAGGCGGAACTTCGCTTTTGGCACGGGCGCGATGAAGATGCTGTTCCAGCGGCCGAGCGAGCAATCGAAATTGATCCAGGGCTCGCCGAAGCGCACTGCGTCAAAGCTCGCTATTTAGAAGATGAGGGCCGCGCCGACGAAGCCGAGAAGCAGGTCCGCATCGCGCTCAAGCTCGATCCGGAATCCTGGGAGGTGAACCGCGAAGCCGCGCGGATGCTGTTCCGGCACGGCCACGTCCGTGAAGCAATCCCTTTCTTCGAGAAGGCTGCGTCGCTGATGGACACGGATTGGAACAGCCCGATGATGCTCACCACGTGCTACAACGCCATCAATGACGAGGCGCAGCTAAAAAGAGTGGCGCGGCTCTCCGTTGACCGAGCCGAACGCGCTATCGCCCAAGACGCAACCAACGGCTCGGCATTGGCCGCAGGCGGAATTTCGCTATCCATTATCGGTGAAAGAGAAAGGTCTCAGGAATGGGTTCAGAGGGCGCTGCTGCTCGACCCCGATAATCTGAACATGCGGTATAATGTTGCCTGCTCCCTCGCCAACGGTCGCGACAATGAGGAGGCACTCGCTACCCTCGAACCGTGGTTCGAAGCCGTAAACAGCGCTACGCGCATTCGGCATGCCGGCGCCGATCCAGATCTGGATTGTCTTCGCGATGATTCCCGCTTCAAGAGGATGGTCGCTTCGGCGAAGCAGCGTCTCGGCCTCGCCGAGGCGAAGCAAGCGTCGGAGGTCTAGCGTCCGCTTTCCACCCAAACCTGCCATTAGGGGTGGCCGCAGATTGCCGCAAACCAAGGCATCGGAAACTACAGTAGACGCCTGTCAAACGACGTTTTGCAAAGTCCCCCACCCGCTCCTAGTGCGCTCCGATCATTGGGTCGGTGGAACGATGGAGAAAATTTGGCAGTAATCTGCGATTGGCGACTGTCCCAACCTGTCAATCGTTGCCGTTTGTCAAACTAACTTCAAGCCCTAGTGCGTCCACCACCTCCTGTTTGAAACTCGCGACTTGCCGGGCAGTTCGTCAAAGATCGCACTGGTCGAGCCCGCCATGGGTGTTTGCACTTCCTGGGCGCACAAACTTCTGTCCTACAGCGTAGCAAATGGATTAGGCCCAACGCTGGAACGGCAGTGGGTCGCCATGACTCGGCTTTCAAAACAGCAGCGGAGCTAATGTCCGCCTTCCACCCATTCGGGTCATTAGCTCCGCGTGGGAAATCGAGGGTATGGGACACGATCTTGGAAATAGTCGATGGGTAAAGCTCGCGCATGAGCTTGCCGAGACAGGCCGTTATCGCAACGTAGCGGAAGTCGAGGCGGCCCTAAAAGCACGGGAGCCAGACGCCAGCCTTTCCGACCAAAAAGTTATTCGCGGGCTGATAGATGGAGCCTGCTTCCGCGCTCGTAGGGGAAAAGGCTGGGACACCTAATGGCCGCTTTCCACCCATTCCGGTCACTAGCCGAATGACCGCTTTCGACCCATTGCGGTCATTGGTGGTAGTGTTAGCCTTGGTGGATGGACCGCAGAACAGTTTTCGTTGCAATCATTGCTGTGTTGGCCGGCATCGTCGCCGGAGCAGCATCAAGCTTGGCCTGGCAGACGCGTAGTGGCTCAGTGCCTTCCAATCCTGCCAAGCAGGGTACTTCAAGTGCTCAATTGGGTGCACAAGTTTTGGGCAAGGTTAGTAGCCACTTCATTGCCCATCGCCGGGACCAAAACGTTGGCATTGTTTTTTATGACCAACCAAAGCCCTATGGCGATTGGTTGTGCCGAGTGAACCGCTATTTTGTTCCCGAAAAGACGCTCACGGGAAAAATGGCTCTGGAACAGGATTGGTGGGCGGACGATCTAGCGGTGGAAAGGGAATACGGCGTCTGGCGTAAGCCCGCGTTTCGGCGAGCAAACGACGCGGAGCGCCATAAGGCGTGCCAAGCTTACCGGGATTTCGATCACCTTTTCACGGCAGCCAAGTCGAGCGATCCGGAAAGAGCGGCATTCCTTTTGGACCGCATCCTCACGGACTTCCGCGCAAATAGGCTAACGGTTCCGATCTCCTGCGAACATATCACTGGGGACGGCACCAAAGCTCGATGTGATGAAAACAAGATATTGCGGTCGATGGCGCTCAATGACCTCAGAAGCATTGAGTCGGTTTCCGAGAGCGAAGTGAACAATGGCATGCGGCGGGTTGATCGGCTTGAACTAGCCGGTGCCCCGCCTTCAGCAAGCCATTATTCCCTTCTTGAGATGCTAGTGGAAAGTGAGCAGCGCTACGGCAAACAAAGCGCATCTGAAGGTGAATTGAGGTTCATCCGCCTCGTCATCGAAGAAATCTGAGGCAATCCGAATGACCGGTTTCCACCCATTCCGGTCATGACCGCTAACGACCCATTGCGGTCATAAGAAGTAGGCCGAGCATGTCGTCAGCCAAGTTATCTCCGAGCCTTGCGAACTCTTTACTCTTCTAATTGGGTTGAAAGAGGCTCTAAGCTGGCCATTGCACAAAAACGAGGAATTGGGGTGAATTCCGGCAAAGAGCCAGTTTGGCTAAACGACTTTCTCTTTTGGGATGCGATGGTCGTCGCGTGCTTCATCGCAGTGGATTGGTGGCTTGGCAACCGTCAGCGTAAGAAGCTCCTACGCAAGTGTCGTTCCCTGTTCGCTGACTTTAGAAAGCGCAAGATTCTCCCAATCTATAGGCGCCACGCTGCGGTCAGCCTCTCACTCATCGAACGTTCCATAGGAAGCATTGGATCGAAGCGGTTCTTTGGTTCAAGCGCGCTTGTCGCATTGCTGCCGACCTTGGTCGTTTTGACCTTAGTATCTCTCTACCTGAGGCAAGATCCAGAGTTCTTACTGCAATTCCCTGGATATGGATGGACGGGCACTGCGAAGACAATCGCATGCAATGCGATCGCCATCTATATGGTCTTCTGTCTCTCAGTCTTGCTTGCCACGAAATTACTGCGCGCAACCCGGCGTCTGCTACCGAGCCACGAATCCCCCGGCGATGTTGCAGTGGGTGCAGCGGCCGGTGGCATCAAGCTTGTCGGACTCGCAATGGGCAGCGCGTGTTTGCTGGCGTTGGGAATGCTAGCCTTCCTTTGGGTCGCGGAATCGCTGTCGCACCACCCTAACCCCGAATTCGCGGATTTCAGCTTCGTCGTGAACAAGGTCCTGGGAACCGGACCTTATTACGCCACCGGTCATCAATTGCCGCATTACCGCTGGACTACCGGTATTCTAGTCCTGTTGGCGATCGCCCCGCTGTTGATCCACCTGCTGCTATCGGTGTTGGTCCTGATTGGGCGCGCGGCTTCGATGATGCTGAATAGAGTTTTATCGGTCCTGTTACTCAGAGTCTCACAGGGGGAGCAGGGAGTTCTTCGGCAAGCTGCGCTATCCGTTGGGGCCGTAGCAAAGCTCATCGAGATGGGCGTCAAAGCAATTTGACCATCATCTTGTGCAGTCTGAATCGGAAAATCTTCAGCTTGCATTTGGCCTGCGGTTGCTGCCGTGAACAGCGCTCCCAAAGCGTCCGGTTTCCACCCATTGCGGTCATCAGCGAACCTATTGGTGGGCCAATTTGAAGGGCCAAACTGGGAGGGCTAATCCTAAAGGTGGGCCACTCTAAATGACTCTGCGGACTCACTTTTTCTTGACCAGCAGACTCCTAATCAGCGGGTCCTAGCTTCGAGCCCTAGTGTGTCCACCACCTCCTTTTTGAAAATCGCGACTTGCCGGGCGGTTCGTCGATGATCGCAATGGTCGAGCCCGTCATCGGTGTTTGCACGTCACGGGCGCACAAACTTCTGTCCTACAGCGTAGCAAATGGATTAGGCCCAACGCTGGAACGGCAATGGGTACCAGATGGGCCAATGCAAATCAGTCGTGAAATCCGCCACGTTCGGCCGCGGACGGCGCGGTGCCGGTAAGATAGTACCGGTACGTGCCGTCAACTTCGTAAACTTTGTAAAGCCTGCCGACACTGCCGACGGCACCCCCTTTCCGCCTGGTCTTGGCAGCGCCGGCCCGTTCAGCCATGCCAGGCATGGAGCCATGGCCAAATCACCCGCCGAGTTATTGTTGAGGCATGAAACGCGCGTCTCTTACGGCCCGGTGCCGAGCCGGCTGCTCGATGCGCCGCTTGGGGAAATGAGCTGGCAGCTGAAGTCCGACGAGTTCCTGCTGCGCGCGGAGGGGGACCATTATTTCTTCTATCGCAAAGGCCATGGCGTCACCGTCCATCGCGGCGCCGATGCCGACCTGAGCGAGGAATCGCTCTGGCTGAACGGCACCGTCTATGCCGCCGTCGCCAGCATGAACGGGCTGCTGCCCATCCACGCCTCCGCCGTCGCCCAAGAAGGTTCGGTCTTCGCCTTCACCGGCCCGGCCGGCGCGGGCAAGTCCACGCTGGTTGCGGCTCTTGGCAAGCATGGCCTGCCGATGTTCTGCGACGACACGCTCGTCCTCGACCTGTCGAGCCCAGACCGGGTCATGTGCCTTCCAGGGCATAAGCGCCTGAAGCTTCGCCCCGACGCATTCGACCTTACCGGCGCTGCCCGTGAGGAGAAGGTTTCACTCACCTATGACAAATATTATGCCGTACCGTCCGCTGGGACCGTCGGTACGGCCCTGCCGATCGCTGAGCTGATATTCCTCGAGGAAGGTCCCGATCCGGCCATGACGCGAATTTCAGGCTCGGACCGCTTTGTCAAAATGCAGGACGACCATCAGTCCAGATACCTGTTCGAGGCGGCGACGCGGTTCGACCGCGCCGGGCAGTTTACGCACCGCGCCCGCCTGGCCCGGCAAATCGAAATGATGCGCTTTGCGCGGCCTGGCGATGTTGGGCGGTTTGAGGAGGGGGTAGCGCTGGTTGCACAACATGTCCTGCGACACGGGTCGGCCGGGTCATGACGGCCCTCACCAAGCAACCCGACCGGTTTGCCGAGACGGATATCGACGAAGAGATTGTCGTGATGCGGCTGGACAATGGGGAGTTCTTCTCCCTGGCAGGTACCGCGGCCGCGACGTGGCGCCTGATCGACGGTACGCGGGATCGCGATGCGCTGGTTGCCGCGCTGGCCATGCAGTTCAAAAGTGCGGAGGCGGATATCGGCGCCGATGTTGATGAATTTCTCGCGTCGCTGCGAGAGGTGGGACTGCTTGCCGTTGATTGAGCGATGGCGATCAAGGCTGCGCACAGCCGAGGCGATGGCGGCCTTGACCGTTGCCCGGTTGCTGGTTCCGGCGATCGCCTTCAAGCGTTGGCGGCACACGCTTGGGGGGACTGCGGCAGGGCGGAAATCCGAACGGCTCACGGCCGACGCACGGCGCTTTGCGGCGCATGTCGAGTGGGCGGCCAGGTTGCTGCCCTTCCCGACGAAATGCCTGGTTCGCGCCATGGCCCTGAGCTGGATCCTGCGTTCAAAACATATCGGTCACACGCTTGTCTTCGCGGTTCGTCCGGAGGCTCAGCGGGGCGCCGACGATCAGCTTCACGCCTGGGTGGAAATCGCCGGTGAAACCATCCTCGGCGACCTGCCGGGGACCTGGGTCGAGACGTTACGGATCGGGACCTGATATGTCGCTGCCGCATTGCAAGCACAGGGCTACGAGCGCTGCATTTGCAACCCAAGTCAATATCACGCATTTTAGCGGAGCTGCGGAACCCGAGTCCGTACCGGCAGCCGGTCCGCTGGGAGCGAAGCATGAGGAACGATACCAACGCCCACAAAGGCTGGACGAAGCCGTGGATAACGCGCCTTGGCAAGATCAAGGACGTCGCCGGAGCTCAAGGGACAGGGTCCCAAGCAGCCGGGTTGAAGACCTAGGCACATCCGTTTTTGAACGCTTGAGTTATCCACTGGCGATTGCGCGGCCGGCGCTCGATGCCGCTTGCAAGTCGCTGCGAGTTAAGCATTAATGCCAGGCGCTCGGGCACCGCTGCGTGCCGCAATGCGCGTAGGAAGCTCGGCATGAAGAAGAAGGCGGTCAATCCACTTGTCTGGATCAAACCAGAAATTCGCCGTCTCGGCGCAATAACCGACGTTGCAGGTGCACAAGGGCCTGGTACTCAGGGAAATAGTGCCAAGACCTGATCCGACGCTGTTTCCTCAGCGTCGCACGGCCACTACGATCGGCTCGAACAAGCTAGGGCTTGAAGCCCGATGCTAGCCCTTGCCTGGCCTTGGAGCGATCCTGCACGAACTGAATTGGAAGGGACGTCGACCCGCCTCGCCGCCTCATTATGTGCCGGGATCGGCGGGCATGCCGGGACGTGGGCCAATAACGACATCTATTGCGCCTACCGAGCCATTCGATCCACTGCCGCGCAGGCCAAGGCGTGGCGTCCGGCCAGATTGGCGGACGGGAAAGTCGCGGTCTTCCATGGCTATTTCGACAATGCCGCGGCGGTCGCTACGGAACTCGGCGTAGACCGCGAGGACCTTGCCAGCCTCTATGCCCTCGCGGTCGAGGCGTGGGGCGCCCAGGCGGACCTAAGGATTGTTGGTGACTATTGTGCAGTCATCGCCGATCCGACCGACAATCGGTTGCGGTTGGCGCGCACCCCGTTTCGGGCGCCACCGCTCTACTATTTTCACGACGACGAGCTTGCTGTGGCAGGCTCCGTCCCGCGCATTTTCTTTGCCGCCGGCGTCTCGCAGCGGCTCAATGAGCACCGCGTTGCCGATAGCGGCATGATCAATTTCTCGGACCAGGAGGCCAGTTGGTTCGAAGGCATTCACCGAGTGCCCTTAGGATGCATCGTAGAGCTTAGCCGCGGCCGGCCTCGCATTCTGAAACGATATTATGACCCACTTACCGTCCCACGCGTGGAAGTCGGCAGCGATGCCGAATGCATAGCGCGAGTCAGCGAGCTCCTCGATGAGGCGGTGCGAACATGCATCGCCGGCTTCCAAAGGCCCGGCGCAACCCTCTCCGGCGGCCTGGACTCGCCGCAGGTTGCCGTCCGAGCTCTGGCCGCGCTGCCGACCGGGCAGAAGCTGCCGACATTCACCTTCCACCCCGAAGCTGGCTACGACGGCATCATCCAAGCCGCTTCGACTGGCAACGAGCGACCGATCGTTGAGGCCTTCGCGGCCATGCACCCCGGCCTTGAGCCGCATTTCACGGCCAATGAGGGCTATGGCCATGATCACCGCTGGAATGACTTCTTCTTTTTGATGGGAGGTGCACCCTCCGGCCTGTGCAACATGTATGTGTTCCACGGCCTGTTCGCCGCAGCGGCGGAGCAGGACTGCGACCTGCTGCTGGCATCGGAATGGGGAAACAATGCATTCAGTGATAAGGGCTATTGGGGCTTCGTCGAATATCTCTTGAAAGGGCGGTGGCGTCAGCTGTGGCTAGCGCTGCGAGAATTCCCAATCCAGGAGCGATCGATGATGTGGCGCTTCGTCGCACAATGCATCCTGCCTCTGCTCCCTACTCCTCTATGGCGCCTGGTTCGAAAGGCCGTTTTCCCAAACGAACGTTCATTTCTGGAGATGATGCAACCCTTCACACGGGAATATCGGCTGTCCTCCGGCGCGGAGCAGCGGTTGAAGGATTCCGGGCTCGTCTTCGAACGCTACCAGCCGTGGAATGCACGACACCACCGCATGCTTTTGCTCCAAAACGACGATGGCGAGGGAGCCGAGATCTATCAGGCGTTCGAACAGATGTATGGCGTACAGCAACGCGATCCGATGGCTTATCGTCCGCTGGTGGAATATTGCTGGGGCCTGCCGACACGCATGTTCATGCGCGATGGGGAGATGCGTTGGCTCGCGAAGCAAGTCGCCAAGGGATTGATGCCTGAGGAACAGCGCGCCAATCGGCTCAACGGCCGGTGGGATGCGGACTGGCATTTGCGCATCGGTCGCCGGCGGCACGAGTATCTGGCCGAGTTCGACCGCCTGGCGGCGAATGAACGGGTCGCCGGAATGATCGACCTGCCACGTTTGCGCGCGGCAGTCGAAGAATGGCCGGGGCAGACGGAGATCGACCCCCAGAAGCAAGCTCCTCGGCAATTTGCGGTGCCCCGAGCACTGCTGACCGCGCGCTTCGTCAACTATGTCGAAGGGCGGAACGAACGTTGAGCGAACTTGGGCTTGGACCTGAATTTTCGCTGCTGGCCCGTTGCTGCCGCTGGAACTTTGCAACGGCCGAGGGAAATTCGCGGCCCCACCTTCCAGCGGACCTGGATTGGGACCAGCTTGCCGCCCTCGCTCGTCGCCATCGGGTCCAGGGCCTGGTCTGGAATGCGCTGGCACAGCGTGCCGACCAGCTACCGGCCGAAACGGTGGAGGCGCTTTCGTCCGACGCAAGGACGATCGCGGCGACCAATTTGGCAATCGCCGCGGAATGCCATGAGCTACAGCAAGCCTTCCTGCAGGCCGGCGTCCCGCTGATGTTCGTCAAAGGCCTTACCGTCGGAGCGCTCGCCTATCGCTCGCCGATGCTGAAGATGGGCTGGGACATCGACCTGCTGGTCGATCCCTTGGGCCTGGCTGCCGCTGCTGACCTGCTCATCGCACGCGGATTTTCGCTGCGGTTGCCAGCCAGCCTCGCCCAGCTCCAGTCCTGGCATGTATGGAGCAAGGAGTCGGTTTGGGCGCTAGACGGGAGCCTCCATGTCGAGCTTCACACGCGCCTGGCCGACAATAAGCGGCTAATCCCGAGAATCGATGTCCATTCCAGCCAGCAAATGGTTGGGGTCGCGCAGGGGGTGTCGCTCCCTACTTTGGCTGAGGATGAATTGTTCGCTTACTTGGCCATCCATGGCGCCTCGAGCGCATGGTTCCGGCTCAAATGGATATCCGACTTCGCTGCCTTGCTTCAGGGCCGAACCGGGGAGGAAATGGGGCGGCTGTATGGCCGCTCCCAGGATCTTGGCGCCGGGCGCGCCGCGGGCCAGGCGCTGCTCGTGGCGGACGCTCTGTTCGATTCATTGGATCCCATTCCGACATTGCGAGACCAGCTAAGGTCCGATCGGGCGATAAGGCTCCTATGCCGGGCGGCGTTACGGATGATGTCAAACGGAGCCGGCGAGCCGACGGAGCGACCGCTCGGTACCCTGGCGATACACTGGACGCAGTTTCTCCTTCAGCCGGGCCTCGACTACAAATTTGCCGAATTGCGCAGGCAAGGCGACACTTTGCTCAAGCGGTATACGCACTGATTGAAGGCCGGCCCTCGACTAGCTGATTGACGACTCCCGGGTCCGCCAGCGTCGATATGTCACCGAGGTTCGAGACGTCCCCTTCGGCAATCTTGCGGAGGATGCGGCGCATGATCTTGCCAGACCGGGTCTTGGGCAAGGCTGGGGCGAATTGGATGACATCCGGCGTTGCGATTGGGCCGATTTCCTTTCTCACCCACCGGACCAGCTCGGCGCGCAACGCCTCGTCGGCGGGGCAGCCCGTATTGACGGTGACATAGGCATAAATGCCCTGTCCCTTGATGTCGTGCGGCATGCCGACGACCGCAGCCTCGGCAACTTGGTGATGGGCGACCAGGGCGCTTTCGATTTCGGCAGTACCCAGCCGGTGACCTGAGACATTGATCACATCGTCGATCCGTCCGGTGATCCAATAATATCCATCCTCGTCGCGGCGGCAGCCGTCTCCGCTGAAATAAAGGCCCGGATAAGTGGTGAAATAGGTCTGGAAGAAACGCTCATGATCGCCCCAGACCGTGCGCATCTGCCCGGGCCAGCTGTCAGTTATGACTAGCGCGCCTTCTGCGGCGCCTTCAAGGAATATCCCGCTGCCGTCGACCACCGCCGGCTTGACGCCGAACAGCGGTTTGGTAGCGCTGCCCGGCTTGAGGTCGGTTGCGCCCGGTAGCGGCGAAATCAGGATTCCGCCCGTCTCGGTCTGCCACCACGTATCGACGATCGGGCAGCGCCCTTCCCCGACCACGCGATGGTACCAGCCCCAGGCTTCCGGATTGATCGGTTCGCCGACCGTGCCGAGCAGCTTCAAGGTCGCGCGCGAGGTCCTTTGAACCCATTCATCGCCTTCGCGCATCAATGCGCGCAATGCCGTCGGCGCGGTGTAGAGGATTTCTACGCGGTGCTTGTCGACCACCTGCCATATGCGGCTGGGGTCCGGCCAATTCGGAACGCCTTCGAACATCAGGCTGGTCGCCCCGTTCGCCAGCGGGCCATATACAATATAGCTGTGCCCAGTGACCCAGCCGATGTCGGCCGCGCACCAATAGGTCTGACCGGGACGGTAATCGAAGACATATTGATGGGTCAGCGACGTCCAAACGGCATAGCCGCCCGTGGTGTGCAGAACGCCCTTAGGCTTTCCGGTCGAACCGGACGTATAGAGGATGAAGAGCGGGTCCTCGGCGTTCATTTCTTCTGGTGGGCATTCGCCGGGCATTCCGGCCTCGGCCTCGTCCCACCACAGGTCACGGCCCGGGACCATTGCCACATCGGCACCGGTACGGCGCATGACGATGACACGCTCGACCGACGTACATTCTTCCAGCGCTTCATCCACATTGCGCTTAAGCGGGACCGTCTTTCCACCCCGAAGGCCTTCATCGGCGGTGATCACCAG
>Ga0075421_100007491_pt1 | contig 13374 bp, 14 predicted proteins | sample SoiMetdeltSBSDD5_FD_75292 | JGI IMG/M metagenome (GOLD analysis project Ga0075421, IMG submission 75292) | Bulk soil microbial communities from a Populus tree surrounding site in Tennessee, USA - Soil MetaG P. deltoides SBSDD5 | ecosystem: Environmental > Terrestrial > Soil > Tree plantation... | reverse complement strand
GCGGTCGCCGAGGACCGCCGGAACCGAGGCATCGCCGCCGCCCTGGTCGAGGCCGTCGCGGACGCGGCCCGCGCCACCGGGGCCGAGGTCCAGTGGCTGGTCACCACCAACGACAACCTCGACGCCCTCCGCCTCTACCAGCGCCACGGCTACCGCCTCGCCGGCCTCCGCCCGGCCGCCCTCGACGAGGCCCGCAAGGCCAAGCCGCTCATCCCCACGACCGGCAGGTACGGCATCCCGATGCGCGACGAGCTGATCCTCGAACGCACGCTCTGATTAGGCCAGCAGGTCCCGCAGCCCGAGAGCGAACCCGCTGAGCTGGGGCGACGTCAGCTCGCCGTCAAGGCTCAGCCTCCGGTCGAGGTCGAAGGTCGGTGCCTTCGGCTCACTGCGTCGCAGGATGCGGGCCGGGTCAGTGGCCCGGGGCGCGGGGTCGATTATCCACAGCTCGGGCACGCCGGTCTGCTCGTACCGCTCGCACTTGACCCCGAGGTCGTAGCGGCGCGTCGAGGGCGACAGCACCTCGACGGCCAGGTCCGGCAGCCACGGCAGCCGTACCTCGTCGATGTCCGGCACGTTGCCGTCCCGGAACCACCACAGGTCCGGCGCATAGACGTTGTGGTCGTTGATGCGTACGTCCACCGGTATCCCGCACATGCCCCGAGCCGACCCGGCCTCGACCCACTGCATCAGCCGGTAGAAGAGTCTGCCGGCGATCTGCTGGTGCCGAAGGCTCGGGGAGTTCACGACCACGACCTCGCCGTCGATCAATTGCGCGGTGGGAGGCAGCCAGGTCATGGCGAAGAACTCTTCGGCAGTGACGTCGTGGCGGGCTACAAGCGCCATCGGGTGGCACTGTAGCGCACTGAGATGACAGGTACTAGGCCAAAAGCGCGAGAACGCGGGCGGCCTGGTCGAACGCGGTGCCGTCGTCGGGGGTCAGGCGGAGGTCGGGCGACGCCGGAGCCTCGTAGGGGTCGTCGATGCCGGTGAACCCGGTGATCTCGCCCTTGCGGGCCAGCTTGTACAGGCCCTTGGGGTCCCGGGCCTCGCAGATCTCGAGTGGCGTGTCGACGAACACCTCGACGAACCGCAGGCCCACCCCGTCGTGGATCGCCCGCGCCCGGTCGCGGTCGGCCCGGTAGGGGCTGATCACCGGGACCAGCGCCACGACGCCGGCGTCGGCGAACAGGCGGGCCACCTCCCCCACCCGGCGGATGTTCTCGCTGCGGTCAGCGGCCGAGAACCCGAGGTCGGCGTTGAGCCCGTGGCGCAGGTTGTCGCCGTCCAGCAGGTACGCAGGCCGGCCGGCGGCGACCAGCGCCCGCTCGACCTCGGCGGCCACCGTCGACTTGCCGGACCCCGACAGACCGGTGAACCACACCGTGGCGCCCGGAGTCGGGCGGTCGGCGCGGGCGACGGCGCCCTCGTGCCAGACGACGTTGTTACTCACGCCCTCACGCCAGGTCCGTCGGCCCGAGGATCATGCCGGCGGCGACGGTGTTGTTGGTCGACTCGTCCACCAGGACGAAGCTGCCCGTCGCCCGGTTGCGCCGGTACTCGTCGAAGAACAGCGGCACGGTGGTCCGCAGCCGCACGCGTCCGATCTCGTTGAGCGTCAGCGACGAGGCGGACTCGTCGCGGTGCAGCGTGTTGATGTCGAGCCGGTACTGCAGGTCCTTGACCAGCGCCCGGCCCCAGCGGGTCGTGTGCTTGATCGCCAGCTTGGCCCCGGGCCGCAGCTCGGACTCGGGCGTGAGCCACGTCACCATCGCCTCGATGTCCTGGCCGACGTGGGGCCGGTTGCGGACCCGGCAGATCATGTCGCCCCGGGACACGTCGACGTCGTCGTACAGCCGGATCGTGACCGCCATCGGCGAGAACGCCTCGGACGCCGGCCCGCTGGCGGTGTCGATCGCGGCGATCGTCGTGGTCAGGCCCGACGGCAGGACCACGACCTCGTCGCCCGGCTTGAACACGCCGCCCGCCACCGTGCCGGCGTAGCCCCGGTAGTCGTGGAGATCGTGGTTGGTCTGGTCCTGGGGCCGGATCACGTACTGGACCGGGAACCGGGCGTCGATCAGGTTCCGGTCGCTGGCGATGTGCACCTCCTCCAGGTGGTGCAGCAGCGACGACCCCTCGTACCACGGCATCGTCGCCGACCGCTCGACGACGTTGTCGCCGTGCAGCGCAGACAGCGGGACGAACGTGAGGTCGTGCACGTCCAGCTTCATGGCGAAGCTGCGGAAGTCGGCCTTGATCTCCTCGAACCGCTCGGCCGACCAGTCGACGAGGTCCATCTTGTTGACGCACACCACCAGATGCGGGATGCCGAGCAGCGAGGCCAGGAACGCGTGGCGCCGCGACTGCTCCAGCACGCCCTTGCGGGCGTCCACCAGCACCAGCGCCAGGTCGGCGGTGGAGGCGCCGGTGACCATGTTGCGCGTGTACTGGATGTGGCCGGGGGTGTCGGCGATGATGAACTTCCGCTTGGGAGTGGCGAAGTAGCGGTAGGCGACATCGATCGTGATGCCCTGCTCGCGCTCGGCCCGCAGGCCGTCGGTGAGCAGCGCCAGATCGGTGTAAGCGTCACCCCGCGCCCGGCTGGTCCGCTCCACCGACTCCAGCTGGTCCTCGAAGATCGCCTTCGAGTCGTACAACAACCGCCCGATCAGGGTCGACTTGCCGTCGTCGACGGACCCCGCCGTCGCGAACCGCAGCATCTCCATCGCTAGAAGTACCCCTCGCGCTTGCGGTCTTCCATGCCCGCCTCGCTGATCCGGTCGTCGGCCCGGGTGGCGCCCCGCTCGGTGATGCGGGTCACCGCCGTCTCCTCGATGATGGACGTCACGTCGGCGGCCGCCGACTCGACGGCGCCGGTGCAGGTGGCGTCGCCGACGGTCCGGAAGCGCACGGTCCGCTCGACCAGCTCCTCGCCCTCCAGCCGGGTGACCCACGGCGAGTCGGCCAGCAACATGCCGTCCCGCTCGAACACCTGCCGGCGGTGCGCGAAGTAGATCGTCGGCAGCTCGATGCGCTCGGCCGCGATGTACTGCCAGATGTCGAGCTCGGTCCAGTTCGACAGCGGGAACACCCGGATGTGCTCGCCCTTGCGGTGGCGGCCGTTGTAGAGGTTCCACAGCTCGGGTCGCTGGTTCTTGGGGTCCCACTGGCCGAAGTCGTCGCGGAACGAGAAGACCCGCTCCTTGGCCCGGGCCTTCTCCTCGTCCCGGCGGGCGCCGCCGAACACGGCGTCGAACCGGTTCTCCTCGATCGCCGCCAACAGCGGGACCGTCTGGATCCGGTTGCGCGTGGCGCGGGGTCCGGTCTCCTCGGCCACCAGGCCCGAGTCGATGGCGTCCTGCACGCTGGCCACCACCAGCCGCAGGCCGAGCTCGGCGACGCGGCGGTCGCGGAAGTCCATGACCTCGGCGAAGTTGTGGCCGGTGTCGACGTGCATGACCGGGAACGGCAGCTTGGCGGGGGCGAACGCCTTGACCGCGACGTGCAGCATCACCGCCGAGTCCTTGCCGCCCGAGAACAGCAGGACCGGGCGCTCGAACTCCGCCGCGACCTCGCGCACGATGTGGACGGCCTCGGCCTCGAGCATCTCCAGGTGCGTCAACTCGTAGGACGTGTCAGGCATGAGCGCTCCACGCTAAAATCCGACCTGTTGGGTAAGCAATTCGACTCTGGTAAGCAAGCGGCATGCCTGCGGCCACCCCCGATGACCACGCCCTCGCCGCCCGCCTCGCCACGGACGCCGGCCGGCTGCTGGTCGAGCTGCGGGGCAAGTTGTCCGCAGAGGGTATCTCCGGCAAGCCACTGGGGCGCGAGGGCGACGCCCGAGCGCACGAGCTGTTGGTCGCCCGTTTGGCCGAGGTTCGCCCGGACGACGCCGTGCTGTCCGAGGAGGGCGGTGCCGACCCGGCCCGCCTGACGGCCGAGCGGGTGTGGATCGTCGACCCCCTCGACGGCACCCGCGAGTTCGGCGAGGTGCCCCGCACCGACTGGGCGGTCCACGTGGCGCTCGTGATCGGAGGCCGGCCCGCGGCGGGCGCGGTGGCGCTGCCGGGCCGGGACCTGACGCTCGCCACCGATCCGCCGCCGCCGTCCCCGCCCGCGTGGGACGGCCCGCCGCGGGTCCTGGTCAGCCGCAGCCGCCCGCCCGCGGAGGCGACCCGGGTCGCCGAGGCGCTGGGCGGCGAGCTGGTCCCGCTGGGCTCGGCCGGGGCCAAGGCCATGGCGGTGGTGCTGGGCGAGGCCGAGGTCTACGCCCACAGCGGGGGCCAGTACGAGTGGGACTCGGCGGCCCCGGTGGCCGTGGCCGCGGCCGCTGGCCTGCACGTGTCCCGGCTCGACGGCTCGCCGCTCGTCTACAACCAGCCCGACCCGTACCTGCCCGACCTGCTGGTGTGCCGGCCGGAGCTGGCCGATCGGGTGATCGCCGCGGCCGCCGGCTGACCCGGCTCAGATCGCGTCCCAGACCATTCCGGCCGAGGTCCCGCCCCGCAGCAGGTCGAGGGGGTCGTGCTTGTCGATGTGACCGATGAGGCCCTGGTAGATGCCGTAGCCGCACAGGCGGGCCAGCCGGTCGTCGAAGCCGACCGCGATCTCCCGGGGGATGCCGAGCTGCTGGTTCTCCTGCTGGCGGATGTAGCCGGCGCAGTAGTTGCAGGCCATGCCGACCCGCCGCTCGCCGGTCGCGTTGGCCCCGCCGCCGTGCCACAGGCTGCCGTGCCACACCAGCACGCTGCCTCTGGCCATCTCGGCCGGGACCGACGTGTAGTCGCCGCCGAAGTCCGGGTTGTCCTGGACGTGGGTGCCGGGGACCAGACGGGTGGCGCCGTTGGCCTCCGTGAAGTCGGTGAGTGCCCACATCGTGTTGCACACGACCGGCGGGTGGGGCTTCGGGACGGGGATGAGCTGGTCGTCGGCGTGGATCGGCTGGGCGCCCTCGTCCGGCCCGATGGCGATCGACGACAGCGACGACAGCAGGCAGCCGCCGTCGAGCACCGCCTCCACCAGCGGCAGCACGTTGGGGTGGGTCGGGATGCGGGCGAACACGTCGCCGTGGACCAGCAGGTTGTAGACGCGCCACGTCCGCCGGCCCTCGAAGCTGTTGTCGGCCGGGGCCGTGCCCAGGTCGCGCTCGAGCCGCTCGAGGGCCTCGGCGATCTCGTCGACCAGCTCGGGCTCGATGGCGTCCTCGATCACGGTGTAGCCCTGCGCCTCGATGGTCTTCAGGTGGGCGGCCACCTCGTCGGGCGTCAGCGTGCGCATGACCGGACGGTAGTCCCGGGTGCTCAGCGCGGCTCGTCCGGGAGGCGCAGGACGACGGTTTCGGGGTCCTCGGCGAGGAGGCGGAGGATCTGGTCCGCCACCCACGTCGGGGTGTTGAACGCCCCGGTCCGGGCCAGGTCACGGAAGCGCTCGACGCTCGGGAACCGCTCCTCGCCCATGGACCGGATCATGGCCTGCATGTCGGTGTCGACGACGCCGGGCGCCACCGCGTGCGCCCGGAGGCCGGCGTCCGCCTCCTCGATGGCGACGACCCTGGTGAGCTGGTCGACGGCCGCCTTGGACGCGCCGTACGCGGCCCAGCCGGCGTAGGGGCTGGTCGCCGCGCCGCTCGTGATGTTGACCAGGACGCCGCGGCCGGGCCGGCTGCGCACGTGGCGGGCGAAGGCCGCCGAGCCGTGCATCACGCCGAGGACGTTGACCTCGAGGTTGGTGGCGACCGCGGCGGGGTCCGCGTCCCGCAGCGGGGCGATCGGCTCCAGGATGCCGGCGTTGTTCACCCACAGGTCGACCCGGCCGAAGCGATCGGCGACCTCGGCCGCGAACCGGTCCACCGCGGCCGCGTCGGTGACGTCGACCGATGACGTGACGGCCTCCGCCCCCGGCGGGGCCTCGGGCTCGGTGCGGGCGACCAGGCCGAGCCGCAGGCCAGCGGCGGCGAAGCGGGCCGCCATCCCCTTCCCCAGGCCCCGGCTGGCGCCGGTCACGACGGCGACCCGCCCGGCGGCGCCGGGGGGCGGATCTACGGTTCCGGGCATGCGCGCATTCGAGCAGGCGGTGACGGCCGTCCTCCACTCGCTCGAGCCGGGAGAGGTCGTGACCTACGGCGAGGTCGCCGCCGAGGCGGGGTTCCCGGGCGCGGGCCGGGCGGTCGGGCGCCTGCTGGCGACCACCGCGGAGGACGTCCCGTGGTGGCGGGTCGTCACGGCCACCGGCCGCCTCGTCCCGGGCCACGAGGCCGAGCACGCCCGGCGGCTGCGGGCCGAGGGCGTGCCGGTCACCAACGGCTCGGTGCCGATGCCCTGAGGCTGCACCCGGGTTCAGCGACCGGGGTCGTTCCGACCCCGTGCCTGGACCCGGTCGATCGCGCGACGGGCAGCGTCGTAGACGGCCGGGGGCGCCCAGCGGGCGGCGACGTCCTGCCACTGCTTCGATCGCGCGATCGTCTCGTCGGGTCGGGCTCGGAAGAGCGTCGTGTGGGTGTAGGAGACCTCGGACGCAGGACGCCCGTTGGTGTAGTAGTACAACGCCATCGATCGGCGCGCCCGATTTGGCGGGCATGTCAGCGGGTCGGGGTGGCCGTGATAGGCGAAATCGGTCGTGGCGAAGACCACCATCCGATTGAAGGCGGGGAGGACTCGTTCGGCGCACCTCGACATGCTCTTGTTCCAGAGCTCCAGGTGGCCGCCGTAGTCCTCCGGCCAATCATGGTTGAGGTAGAGCAGGACGTTGAGCCGCCGATCGAGCGGAAGGCGAGTGTGCCGGTTGAAATCGGCATGGACCTTGAGGAAGCCATCGCGGCGGATCTGGTGAAGGCCGCCGCCCTCGTAGTGCGGGTCGGGGATCAGACCCGAGATGCCGGTCAGGCGTTCCAGGAAGTCGACGAACACCTGGCCGTTGAGCTCGGCGAGGAGATGGCGCGTCGCAGGCCCCATGTTCTCCGTGTCGGCCAGAGCCAGCTTCAGCTCGGCGGCCGAGTCGAAGGACTCCCAGGGAACATCCTCGGGCTCCGGGTACTCCGCCAGAATCGCGTCGAGCAACTCCTGGGGGAAGATCCCATCGACGACGATGTGGGAGAACGGCCGGGCATGTTCAAAGCTCTCCGCCAGCTGATCCGCGAGCGGCAGCAAGGTCGCCCGGTCGAGCTGGAACGTTGCGATCGTGTTCTGCATCGGACCTCCTCGGCGACTCGTCAGAGCGCGAGCTGCTGCTCGTGCTTCGGCGGACCCACGTAGGTGTCGTACTTCGCATGGTCGAATCGATGCATCGCCAGCATGGATTCGTTCCAGTCAGCGGGGAGCACCCGCTTGGCTCCCAGCCCGTTGACGGGGAGGATCTTGCATTCCTTGCGATCGAGATTGAACTCGCGGATGGCGAGGAGCTCGCCCACATAGTCGTTCTGAAGGACGTGGTCCTCGCCGACGATGTCATCGAAATAGCACAGGACACGGGGCAGAACCCTGGTGTCCGGAACATCGAAGATTTCCAGCGCGTCGACGGTCGAGCTGTAGTAGTCGAGGTCGACCGCGACGAATGCGACCGGCGCCGGGTCGTACGTGTCGACGAACGTCGGCACCGTCTCGCTGATGTCGCCGATGACGAGACGAGCGTCGCGCAGGCGTGACCGAAGCTCGTCGACGTCCATCTCGAAGAACCCCTCTTCCCAGGTGTAGGGAAGGTCACGAAAGTCAGCGGTCTTCGGCAACCCGACGGCGCGATCGAACCCGTAGACCTCGATCTTGACGCCGTACGCGCGTGACGCGAGGCGGGCGATCTCTTCCAGCGCGATCAGTCCCCGACCGCCCGCGACGCCGAACTCGATCACGCTGATGGCCGGGAGACCCAACCGACTGGCCAGGTAGGCCCCCTGTTGAACCCCGTACGCGTAGGCGGGGCGGTCGTAGACATCGAAGCGACAACGAAGGTCGAACGATCCGTACGGATAGCGCTTCCAGACGGCTTGGACCGCACTCGACGGCGTGCGGAGGAAGCGGAGCAATCGGGCGATCGTGTCGCCCGGACGGCTGCCTGCGGTGGATGTCATCTCGATGCGCTCCGCTCTCTATCTGCTCGACGCGGCCGAACGTCGCGAAAGCGCAAGTAGATGTCCATCTCTCGCCGCCGTTCCCGCCTGCCGCATCGATGCCACTCGATGTGCCCTGTCGGGGCGCGAGGCTACGCGTTGACGTCGGCCAAGACAACTGCTGCCGGCTGACGGCGCGGTCTCCTCGTGGTCCCGTCGTCGCTCTCCGCACTCGTCGAGGTGCCATTCCGCCGAAGGGAGCGGCACTCCCGCGGACAGCGCGACGTGCCGCGGGGCCGCACGGTCCGGCAGACTCCGGGGGATGCCGGTCGCCCCCACCGATCTGGACCAGGGCAGCTTCAGCGACACGCCGCCGTGGACCCTCGACGACCCGACCGCACTGGCCTGGCGCCGGGGCCTGGGCGAGGTCCGGGCCCGGGCGATCGCCGAGGTGCCGGCGCTGACCCGGCCGTCGCGCTGGCCTCCAGGCGCCCGGCTGCTGACCGTGACCCGGCGGCTCGGGACGGCCGTGGGGCTCTGGGCGCTGCGGGAGCGGCGGGCCGGCGGCGCCACCAGCCGGGCCGGCATCTCCCGGCGGCTGCGGATCGCCGCCGAGAGGCTGGGTCCGACCTACATCAAGCTGGGCCAGATCATCAGCTCGGGGGAGGGCATCTTCCCGGCCGAGCTGGTCGGCGAGTTCAAGCTGTGCCGCGACCGGGTCCCGGCCGAGCCGTTCCGGGTCGTGCGGGAGGTGATCGAGGCCGACCTCGGGCGCCCGCTCGAGGAGGTGTTCCGCTGGGTCGACCGCTCGCCCCTGGCGGCCGCGTCGATCGCCCAGGTCCACGCGGCCACGCTGCGGACCGGCGAGCCGGTGGTGGTCAAGGTCCAGCGGCCCACGGTCGCCCGGCTGGTGCGGGACGACCTGCGGGTCATGGCCTGGCTCGCCCCCAAGCTCGTCGGGCGCATCCCCATCGCGGCGCTGGCGAACCCACCCGCGCTGGTGGAGCTGTTCGCCGAGACCATCACCGAGGAGCTCGACTTCCGGCTCGAGGCGGAGAACATGCTGGACGTGGCGAAGGCGTTCGCTGAGCTGGGCCAGCGCAACTACGTCATCCCGCGGCCGCACCCGAGCTTGGTCACGCGGCGGGTGCTGGTCATGGAGCGGCTGGACGGCTTCCGGTTCGACGACGTCGTGGGCATGCGGGACGCCGGCGTCGACACCGAGGCGGTGGTGCGGACCGGGATGATCGGTTCGATCGAGGGCGCCCTCATCCACGGGATCTTCCACGCCGACCTGCACGGCGGGAACCTGTTCGTCCTGCCCGACGGGCGCACCGCGCTGCTCGACTTCGGGATCACCGGGCGGCTGAACGAGACCAAGCGGCTGGCCATGCTGCGGCTGATGATGGGCGGCTCGGCCAACGACATCCCTGCCCAGCTCGCCGCCCTGCGGGACCTGGGTGCGCTGCCGGCCGATGCCGACCTCGACGAGGTGTCGCGGGAGCTGCGGCTGGAGGACCCGTTCGTCGACCCGCTGTCGCTGTCCGGCGAGCAGCTGGTGGGCGAGCTGCAGCAGATCGTGAAGGCACTGCTCGGGTTCGGGGCCCGGATGCCCAAGGAGCTGATGCTGTTCGTCAAGAACATGGTGTTCCTGGACAACGCGATCGCCACGCTGGCGCCCGACCTGGACATGATCGACGAGGTCGCCCAGATGTCGATCTACTTCGCCACCCGCCACGGCGAGAGGATCCTGGCCGACGTCGGCATCGATCCCCGGCTGATCGACCTCGACATGGCGGGGGTCAAGGCCAACCTGGGCGTCGACGACTCGGTCGACTCGCTGACCTACCGCCAGCTGCAGGAGCGGCGGGAGGCGATCCGGGAGAAGCTGTCGGCCACGTCCAGACCCTCACGGCGGAACCGCAAAGCCCGCGACACGTAGGGGCGCGCCGCTACCTTCGGGGCGATGCGCCTCGTGGTCGCCCGCTGCACCGTCGACTACGCGGGCCGGCTGACGGCGCACCTCCCGCCGGCGGTGCGGCTGATCATGGTCAAGGCGGACGGGTGCGTGGCGGTCCATGCCGACGGCGGGGCCTACAAGCCGCTCAACTGGATGAACGCGCCCAACACGGTCACCGAGTCGGTGGACGACGCCGGCCAGTCGCGCTGGACCGTGCAGGCTGCCAAGGGCGGCGAGACGCTGACGATCACGCTGCACGAGGTGCTGGCGGACTCGACCCACGAGCTGGGCGTCGACCCGGGCCTGCTGAAGGACGGGGTCGAGGCCCACCTCCAGGAGCTGCTGGCCGCCAACTGCGACGCCATCGCCCCCGGTCTGGTGCTGGTGCGCCGGGAGTACCCGACCGACATCGGCCCGGTCGACCTGCTGTGTCGCGACGCCGACGGCCGGGCGGTCGCCATCGAGATCAAGCGGCGCGGCGAGATCGACGGCGTCGAGCAGCTGGCGAGGTATCTGGAGTTCCTGGAGCGCGACCCGCGCCTGCGCCCGGTCCGGGGCGTGTTCGTGGCCCAGCAGATCAGGCCGCAGGCCCGGGTCCTGGCCGGCCGCCGGTCGATCGACTGCGTCGAGGTCGACTACGACGCGCTGCGCGGCCTGGAGTCCGGGGACCTGCGGCTGTTCTGACCGGTTGCCTCAGGCGAAGGTGACGCTGCCGGCGTCGAGGACGACGCGGCCGTCGGGGCCCGCGGTCTGGAAGACCCCCTCGCCGTCGCCCGTGCGCCAGACCTTGACCGTCAGGCTCTCGCCCGGGAACACCGGGCTGGAGAACCGTCCGCTCATGGACGTGAAGTTCGCCGGGTCGCCGCCGGCCACCGTGTGGAGCAGGGCCCGGCCGGTGAAGCCGTAGGTGCACAGGCCGTGGAGGATCGGCCGGGGGAAGCCGGCCATGGCCGCGAACTTGGGGTCCGAGTGCAGCGGGTTGCGGTCGCCCGACAGGCGGTACAGCAGGGCCTGGTCGGTGCGGGTCTGGTAGGTGACCTCGTGGTCCGGGGCCCGGTCGGGCGCCTGGAACTTTGACGACGGGCCGCGGTCGCCGCCCCAGCCGCCCTCGCCGCGCAGGAAGATGCTGGTCCGGGTCGTGAACAGGGGCTGGCCGTCCGACACCAGGTTGGCGGCCGTCTCGGTGACGACCACGGCGCCCGAGCCCTTGTCGTAGATGCCCACGATCTCGGTGACGGACTCGATCTCGCCCTCGGGCGGGACCTCTCGGGCCAGGGTCACGGCCTCCTCGCCGTGCACCAGCATCACGGGGTTGAACGAGCCGATCTTGGTGATCACGCCGCCCCCGCCGAAGCCGAGGACGACCGGCATCGTGGGCAGCGCCCGCTGGGTCACGTCCTGGCTGTTCTCGGTGGTGAACTCCAGCTCGGACAGCGGGTCCTCGGCGCCAGCGCCCACGCCGACCGCGTAGAGCAGGCTGTCCTTGGACGTCCACGACCGGCGGGCCGGCTCGGACTTGGCGCCGACGGCATCAGGATTGATGGGCATGTCCCCTCACTTCTCGTCGTAGCCGCCCATGTTGGCGTTCGGGCGGGCTTGGGCGACCAGGTCGAGCACGGCGTGGCCGAGCACCTCGGGGTCGTCGTCGGGGCTCTCGATCGACGGGCCCCGGTGCCAGCCCTCGGACACCGACAGCATGCGCCCCGTCACGTCGAACACCCGGCCGGTCACGCCGGCCGACAGCGGGCTGGCGAGCCAGCACGCGATCGGGGCGATGTGGCGGGGCGACATTGCCTGCTTGGCGTCCTCGGGCAGCTGGCCCATGCCGAGGTCCTCGGTCATGCGGGTCAGTGCCGCGGGGGCGATGGCGTTGACGGTGACGCCGTAGCGGGCCAGCTCCTTGGCGGCGATGATCGTGAAGCTGGCGATGCCCGCCTTGGCCGTCCCGTAGTTCGTCTGGCCGGCGTTGCCGTAGATGCCGGACGGCGAGGACGTGTTGATGATCCGGCCGTCGACGTCGTCGCCCGCCTTCGACCGGTCCCGGAAGTGGTTGGCGACGAAGTGCGAGGGCGCGAACGTGCCCTTCAGGTGGACCTTGATGACCGCGTCCCACTCGGCCTCGGTCATGTTCACGAGCATCCGGTCCCGCAGGATGCCGGCGTTGTTGATGAGGACGTCGACCTTGCCGAAGGCCTCGATGCCCGTGTTGATCAGCTTCTCCGCCCCGGCGAAGTCGCTGACGTCGTCGGTGTTGGCGACCGCCTGGCCGCCCGCGGCGACGATCTCGTCGGCGACCTGCTGGGCCGGCCCCGTGTCTGCGGACCCCGTGCCGTCCATGGACCCTCCGAGGTCGTTCACGACGACGCTCGCACCCTGGGCTGCCAGCAGCAACGCGTGCTCACGCCCGATGCCCCGGCCGGCCCCGGTCACGATCGCGACCCGACCCTCACAGATGCCCATGCCACGGTCCCCTTGTCTCTCGGCGGCTGCCGCCCGCGGCGAACGTAGCAGCGCGAGACTGGTGGACGTGAGCGACGTGCATCAGTGCCCGTACTGCGAGCTGCGCTTCCTGACCAGGAACGAGGTCGAGGATCACATCGCCGTCGACCACCCCCGGCACGTCGATGACGACACCGACAAGGGTGCTGACGGGCCGGTGACACCTCGGTGAACGACCGGTTCCCCGCGAACGTGGCGCATCACGCGGCGAGGTTCGATCCGCTGCCCGTCCGCGTGGCAGGGTAGGCCGTCGTGGACGGGAACGAAGGTAAGCCCGCGCCCGACGGCGCGGACGCTGGGGAAGCAAGCGGAGCCTCGCCGCAAGGCGACCCCGCACACCCCGACGCGCCCCCGTCCACCCAGGCCGACGAGACCCCGGCCGAACCGTCTGCCAAGCCCGCTCCCGGCACCGCGACAGCGTCGTTCCCCGCTCCGGAGCCCGCGACCAAGCCCGGCGAAGCGACCCCCGACGGCCCGACCCCGCCGAGCGCCGACGACACCAGCGCCCCGCCCCCGGCCGCGACTCCCACCCCCGGCAAGACGACGGCCTCCTTCCCCGCGCCTGGCGCCACCAGGCCCAGCGAGGCCCAAGACGCGAGCCCCCCGCCCGGCGGTCCGGCGCCCGGCGGTCCGGCGTCCAGCACCACCAAGCCCGAACAGGCCGCCCCTGACAGCCCGATCCCGCCCACGGCCAACGACACCACCGCCACCAGCGCCCCGACCCCCGGAACGACTCCGGCCCCCGGCAAGGCCACGGCCTCCTTCCCCGCCCCCGGCACCGCCAAGCCGACCGAGGCCCAAGACCCGAGCCCCCCGGCCGCCACCGCCTCCTCCCCCGCCCCCGGCACCGCCAAGCCGGCCGAGGCCCAAG
>Ga0075421_100007490_pt1 | contig 13377 bp, 4 predicted proteins | sample SoiMetdeltSBSDD5_FD_75292 | JGI IMG/M metagenome (GOLD analysis project Ga0075421, IMG submission 75292) | Bulk soil microbial communities from a Populus tree surrounding site in Tennessee, USA - Soil MetaG P. deltoides SBSDD5 | ecosystem: Environmental > Terrestrial > Soil > Tree plantation... | reverse complement strand
CCTATCAGGCGCCCGAGGAATACGCCCGCCGCTACCCCACCGATCCCTACGCGGCCGAAGTCGCGTGGACGGACGCGGCGCTGGCGCCGCTGTTGGGGTCGCTGGCCGGACTGTCACGTCCGACGTTGGTGATCGTGACGGCGGATCACGGTGAGAGCCTGGGGGAGCACGGAGAGCTGACCCACGGCATCTTCGCCTACGAAGCGACGCTGCGCGTGCCGCTGGTGATGGCGGAGATTCCCGCTTCGAGCGCCGGTGACGGCGGCGTCACGATCGACCGTCCGGTTCGACACGTCGATGTCCTGCCGACGGTGCTCGATGCCGTGGCCCTGTCCGCCGATCAGCAGCTTCCCGGCCGCTCGCTGCGCGACATCGTCGCCAGTCGCACCGGTGACGACCGTCCCTCGTACTTCGAGGCCATGACCGCGAACCTGTCGCGCGGCTGGGCACCGCTGCGCGGCGTGATCGTGGCCCGCGACAAATACATCGATCTGCCGACGCCGGAGCTGTATGCGCTCGACTCCGATCCGCGCGAAGAGCGCGACCTCGCCTCGAGCCGGCGCGAACGGACCGAAGTGCTCCTCAATACCCTGCGCGGCTTCAACGTTGCGCCGCCGGCGCTGCCGGGAGAAGAAACGTCGGCGGTGCGCGATCGCTTGCGCGCGCTGGGATACGTCGGAGGCAGCGCCGCCGCGCCACGCGAGCGCTACAACCTCGAGGACGATCCGAAGCGGCTGATCGAGATCGATGCGCTGCTGCATCGCGCCGGCGATCTCTATCAGCGCGGCCAGCCGCGTGAAGCGGCGGCGCTGTTTCAGGAGGCCATCGCCCGGCGTCCGGATACCGCCGACGCCTATCGCTATCTGGCCTTCGTCTACTGGCAGAACGGCCGCCCCGAGGAGGCGATTCGGACGCTCGAAACCGCGCTGAAGCACGGCGTCAGTCACCGCGACGTCCGGGTCAAGCTCGGCATCTACCTGGCGGAAACCGGCCACGCCGACCGGGCGATCGGTCTGCTCGACGGACTGGCCGGCGACGACATCGAGGCCCTGAACGCGCTGGGCATTGCCTACGGTCAGGCCGGGCGCGCCGCCGACGCGTCGCGGATGTTCCATCGCGCGCTGGAGATCGACCCGACCAACGGCCTGGCGTGGCAGAACATCGGCACGCTCGAATTACGCGGAGGCGATCGCCAGGCCGCGGAATCCTCCCTGCGCCGCGCGCTCTCGATCGACGATTCCCTGCCCGGGGCCCACACCACGCTCGGCGTGGTGCTCGCGCAGGCCGATCGCAAGACCGAAGCCGTCGACGAGTGGAAGCGCGCCGTCGCCCTCAATCCATCAGAGTTCGACGCGCTCTACAACCTGACGATCACGCTGATCGAGCTGGGACGAAAGGATGAAGCCCGGACGTTCGCCGAGCAGTACATTGCTAGCGCGCCGCCTGCGTTCTATCGCAAAGACATAGCGAGGATTCAAAGCCTCATTCGATAGCGTCGATGTTCCGTCGTGTCCTTCGCGATCATCGTGATTCGCCGAAGGCGCCGTGAACGGTGAACGTCGCTGTTACTGCCGCACCAGCAGCGGCAATCGCGGAAACGCAAACGTGCCGGCCACGTCGTCGACGACGGTGATTTGGCAGGTGTAGTAGCCGGGTTTGAGCGCCGACGCGGGCACGGAGTACTGGAAGATGGCGGCCTTGCGATCGGGCGCGTCGAGCCTGGTGACCTCGACCAGCGGCGTTTCGTAGGTCCGCACCCTGCCGCGGAAGAACGCGATGCTCGTGAGCAGCTTCGGGCCGCCGGACTGGACGAGCGCCGGATCATAGACCTCGTAATAGAAGTACAGCGGCTGTCCCGTGGACACGACGTGGGTGAGGCTCGGGACGAGCATCGTGCCGTTGCGCGCCAGGGGATTGACGCTATTGCGTTCGGCGACCGCCTGCGTCTGGGTGCCGAGCACCACCGAACTGAGCTTGATCGGCGAGCGCCGCAAGTCCGGCACCAGCACGTCGCTCTCGTACGATCCCACGGCGCCGCTCTGGTTCTCGCGCACCACCACCTTCAGCCGGTATTTGCCCGGCGGCAGGGTGAACCCGGTCTCGTACTGCACGGTCTTGCGCTTGACGTCCTGGGCCGGCTGCACCGCCAGCTTGACCGTTTCGCGAAGGCGGCCGACGGCCCGCTGCTGCTGGTCGCGCATCAGCCCGATCACGTCGATCGACGCGCGATCCTGCTCGCTGGTGCGCGCGAACGGAATCTCCGATCCGGGCACCGCGATCGAGACCGGAACGTAGAACCGGTCATCGGACAGCCGGAAGAACGACGTCGACATCCAGATCGTCAGGTCGGTCGACGACAAGTCGGTCATCAACTGATCCTGCAGCTGCTTCTCGCGATCCTGCTTGCCCGAATGCTGGAAATCGCGGGTCGCGTAGTAGCCGTTGCGGTGCTCGACGCGCAGCCCGGGCTTGTTGACCTTCACGCGGATGCGCCGGAATCGGCCATCGCGCGCCGGATTCGTGCTCGAGTAGCCGATCAGGTAGTAGGCCGACGTGTCGTTGATGACTTTGCTGTACACGCCCCCGAAATCGTTGGTGTCGAGAAACGCCTTGCCGCCGGTATCGCTGGCGAGCGAGACGAGCGTGTCCTGGCTGGCCGCCTGGCTGTCGAACTGCCGGGAGACGCCGCGCCCCGAGAACATCGACGTGCCGCCGCGGCCGCTGGACTGGCTCGCCGATCCACCCGGCACCAGCGCGGTCAAGCCGCGCGCGTCGACCGGATAGATCGAGACGTTGGCCTTCACCGCGCGATCGATCGCCGACCGCAGCTGGACCTGGTTGTCCTCGCCGCGCTGCGCCATGCCGCTGTTGAAGTAGACGATCGACTTCTTCTGCTGAATCGGCGCGAGCGCGTCCGACAACTGCTCGATCGCCAGCAGCCGGCGATCGGTGTTGAAGATGTTGAACTCTGAATCGTCCTGCACGAACCCGTCGGCATCGGCCTCTTCCCCGGTCGGACTCGTCCCGTCCTGGAATCCGACGGTGTCGACGCCGGAGAAACGATTCAGCGCCGTGGCCAGCAGCTCGCGGTCCGCGGTGAAGTCCTGGTGGATCTGCAGCGTCGAGCCGACGGCCGCGACCGCGACGAGATCGGCCGGCGTCAGCCGCTTTTCGAGGTATTCGTGGCCGGATTCGACGGCGCGCTCGAGCTCTTCGGGCTGCATCGAGCTGGCGTCGAACAGCAGCACGATCAGCCGCCGGTTCTTGAGATCGATGGGGTCGGCCTTCGCGGCGGCGGCGTCCGCGGGCGTGGCTGCCGCCGCGGGCTTCGCCGGGGCCGTCTTCAGAATCGGCTGAACCGCTTCCGCCGGCGGCTCGGCAACCATCGGTTCGGCCGGCACTTCCTCGAAGTCGAACGCCGTAAGCTCCTGCGCCTTGTCATCCTCGACCAGGCTGAAGTCGTCGCGCTTCAAGTTGCGCACGATGTTGCCCGAGCCATCGCGCACCACGACGTTGACATAGATCAACTCGACGCCGGCACGGAACGACGGCCGCCGCTGCGGGGTCGTCTGCCGCGCCGACGGCGTCGCGATCGCAGTCAGTGCGACGGCAACGGACGCCACGATGATTGCGCAAACCTTCCGCATCGCCTCCGTGATCTCCGTAATCTCCCCGAGCTTCCGAGCTTCCGAGCTTCCGAGCAACCGAGCTTCAGAATCTAAACCGCAACTGCACCTGCACCGATCGCATCGGGCGTACGCTCGTCACCTGCCCGAAGGTCGGCGAATTGACGACCGTGTCGATGGATGCGAACTGGATGTCGTTGAAAACGTTGTTGGCCTGGACGCGAATCGTCACGCCGCGCGCGCGGTTGAAGCTCACGTTCTTCGACAGGCTCATGTTCACGTTGTGCGAGCCCGGCCCGATGATCAGATTGCGCGGCGCGCTGCCGAACAGCCCGGCGGCCGGAATCGAAAAGGCGTCGGTATTGAAGAACCGCAGCGTCGTCGGGTCGCTGATCGAGATGTCGCTCTCGTCGTAGTCGGCGCGCAGCGTGCCATTGACGCCGGAGCCGACATCGAGAAAGCTGCCGACCACGCGGGCCGTGAACGGCGCGCCCGATTGCAGGGCGACGTTGCCCGACCAGCTCCAGCCGCCGAACAGCTGCGCCAGCACCCCGGTGTTGTTCAGCCACGGCCGGCCCGGTCCCCAGGGCAGCTCGATGGTGTAGTCAGCGTTGAACGCGTGACGCCGCTCGAAGCTCGAACGGCCCCACTCGGCGGCCAGGTCCTGATCGTTCTGCGCGACCGTGCCGTTGCCGCTCCCGAACGTCGAGGCGTTGTCGTAGGCGCGCGACCACGTGTAGGCGCTGCCGACCGAGATCCCGCGCGAGAGCCGCTTGCGCGCGCGAACGCTATACGAATGCAGGGTCGATCGACCCTCGGAGGACTCCCACAGGAACGGCTGCACGCCTTCGATGCGGAGGCCGCCGCCGGGATCGCGGTTCGGGGCTCTCTGCATGTCGAGGTTGGATCCCCGGGTGCCGGTGTAGCCGACGTTGATCGTCAGATTGCGCGGCAGGTCGCGCTGGATGTCCACGTTCCAGAGTTGCGCCACGCCGAGGTCGAAGTTGCGATCGATGCCGTACGAGTTCGTGGTCGTCGAGCTGTCGATGCGAGCGAACGGATCGGTGACGATGAGCGGCACGATGGTCGTGCCGAGGCTGGTCGACGTGACCGCGAACGGCGGTTGCGCCGCCAGCCGCTGCGCGATCGACGCGTAGGCGCCGAGGTTGTAATTGATGCCGAAGCCGGTCCTGACGGTCGTGTTCGGCGCCGCCCGCCACGCCAGCCCGACGCGCGGCGCGACGTTGTTGCGATCGGGCTGCACCAGGCTCGACGGCGTCACGCCGGTGAACGCGCCGCCGGCACCAGCGACCACCGGCACCGCGGCCGTGAACGCCGAATTGACATCGAGATTGACGAGATGATTGTTCGCTTCGACGTACGGCGACACGTACTCGTAGCGCAGCCCGTAGTTCAGCGTCAGGTTGCCCCGCACCCGCCAGTCGTCTTGCACGAACAGGTTCCACTCGCGGCCGCGCATCTTCAGCTCGCCGGGCCCGTATTGCACCGATGCCTGCTGCGCGTAGCCGAGCAGGAAGTCGGCGAGATCGAGACCGGTGCCGGCAATCGGACGGCCGTTCGCAAGCGCCGACGTGTACAGCCCCGTGAAGACGAAGCTGCCGCGCGGGTTGCTGTTGGTTAGGCTGTCGAGCCGGACGTAGCGGAACTCGCCGCCCCACCGGAGGGAATGCTGCCGCCACGGATGGACCGTCGAATTGGAGATGGTAAATCGCTGGTCGACCCGCCGTGACGGCGTGCGATCGCGCAAGTCCGCGACGGTCGTGAACGAGAGGCTCGGAATGCCCCAATCGAACGGATCGGACGACACTCCGTCGATCCCGGCGGTGCCGACGATGTCGTTGTTGTAGGCGTAGAGGTTGCTGCTTGCCGAACTGTTGCGGTTGTAGGTGGCGCTCAGCGTGTTGATGAAGCGACCTTTGGTGAGCAGCCAGCTCGCGGGCACGTTCCATCCCTTGGTCTCGCTCGTTCCGCCGACCGTCGGGAACGTGGACGACGCGGCGTTCGTGGATTGACGGAATCCGAGGCTCGCGTTGAGCACGCTGCGGGTTGGCAACGGACCACGCGCGGCGCCACGGCCGAACTGGGCGCCGCCCGGACCGCCACGCATGCCGCCCGGAGGGCCGCCTGGTCCGAAACCGCCACGACCGCGGCCGCCGCCGGCGCCGCGCTGCGGCTGCGAACCAAAGATGTGGGTCACGCGCAGATTGACATCGTTGCTCTTCGATGAGTTGGCCGTGACGTAATGGAAGTTCTGTGTCTCACCCGGGAGGTTGGGCTCGGGAATGTAGCCGAGCAACGTCTGCGCGGCCGCATCGACGCGCGACAGGGGAATACGGTTGCCCGCGAACGGCTCGCCGGTCGACGGATCGATCACCGTCGACGCGCTGGTGGAGAAATCGCCGGCACGCTGCGCCAGCGTCGGCACCGTCGAGTAGGTGTCGACCGGCGTTCGCGAGTGGTTGCCGGCGTAGTTCAGGAAGAACGATGTTCTCGTGCCGCCGTTGTAGACGTGCGGAATCGTGAGCGGCCCGCCGATCGACCAGCCGTAGCGCTGTTGAACGTAATCGGATTCTTCGCGAACGCGGCCGTTGAGGGGATACGGCGCGGCGTCGAACATCGATCCACCGAGGTTGTAGTTGCCGTTGCCCTGCAGACGATTGCCGCCGCGCATGCCGCCGATTCCCATCGGGCCGCCGGGCCCGCCTGGTCCTCCTGGACCGCCGCCGAATCCGCCGCGTCCGCCGCCGCCGCCCGCCCCGGCGAACCCGCCTTGGCCGCCGCCGAATTCTCCCTCGCCCGCACCACCGCCCCGACCAAACCCGTCCTGGCCTTCACCGGGAAACTCGCCGCGCCCGCCGCGGCCGCCGAACAGCAGCATCTCGTTCGACTGCCCTTGCATGCCGGCGGTGGCGACGGTCTCGGTGGGAGCATCGGCGGAGAATCCCGGCGGAAGCTGCAGCTCCGCGCGGAGGCTTTCGACGCGATCCTCGGTCGCTCCAGCCGCATCGGCGCTCGCGTTCGAGACGACGTCGAGCTGCTGGAAGCCGCGGCCACCCCGCCCGGCGGCCGCTGCAGGCGGGTTTCCGCGTCCAGCGCGCGCCGCGCCCTGCGGCGCGGTGTTCGTGGGGGTCTGGCCGGCCACAACTCCTGACGGCGACGTGGGCGCGGACTGCGCACGCGACGCGAGCGACAGCGACAAGTCGACGCGCGCGGCACAGTCGGGTTCGTTGAGCGTCGCGGTTCCCGTTGCCGGCGCGAACGCCGCGAGCGCGGCGCGAATCGTATAGGTGCCGGCGGCGGGCACCCGGACCACGAACGTCCCGTTCAGCTCGGTCGAGCTGGCGCCGACCTCGGCGCCCTCCGCGTTCACCGCGACCACGGCGACTCCAGGAACCGCCAGCGCGCCGGACTGAATCACCCCCGATACCGTGCACGCCTTGGCCGGTTGCGGCGTCTGCGCGTGATCGGAGCCGGTCCAGGCAAACGACAGCGCCACGCACGTGCCGACCTTCGCGAAGAGATTCGACGTTCGGTGCACGTTCATTTGACTCGCTTTGACTTACATACGACGAGAAATCTTCGCACGTGTCTGTGGCAAAACCGTGGCATCCCTGAGAAGAGCTGACGAAGAAGCGATTGACAGCGAAGGCGGGCGGGATTCTGGGCAATGCCGATGGCGAGACAAACAAAAAGGGCGCGCCCGGAGGCGCGCCCTGAAACCGAACCGTTGGACGAATGAATCAAAAACCGAATCGCACGCCAAGGCGGACGATTCGCGGATTGACGATCTCGCGCACGGTGTCGAAGCTCGTGGACGAGAGATCGTAGCTGCGGCCCAGCACCGTGGCGGTGTTGAACAGGTTGAAGACGTCGAAATCGACGTTCACGTTGGCGCGGCGGAAGGTGAGGTTCTTGCTGACCCGCGCGTCGAACGTGTGCACGGTCGGAAGCCGGTTCTTGCCGACGTCGGTGACCAGCAGCACGTTCTTCTCCGGCGCAATCGTGTCCCCGGCCCCGTCCGCGTCCGACAGCATGAAGTACGGCGCTGAGAAGCCCTGACGCATCAGGTAGCTGCCGGCGAGCGTCACGCCCCACCTCGCCTGGTAGGCGCCGTTGGCAGTCAGCTGATACTTCGGCAACACCATATAGATCGAGCTCTTGCCGCTGCCGGTACTCGGACTCATCACCGGCCCGCCGTTCACGTTCGGATACGCATCCGTGGTCGTGAACTGCGGCGTCGGATCTTCGGCGGCCCCAGGGCCCTTCAGGTACTCGCGATGATCGTTGGTCGACCAGCCGATGCGCATCATCCAGCGATCCGCCATCCGCTTGGTCGCCGCGATCTCGAATCCGACGTACCGCTGGTAATAGTCGGACCTCGTCTCGTACAGCTGTCCAAAATCCGCCGGTAGCGCATCGTCGTTGACGTGGTAGAACGGCACGTTGTAGCTGCCGATCCCGGGCGCGGTCCCGCTGAAGACGCCGGCCTGCGTGAAGTCGGCGGACGTGACTCCCGGATAGTTCAGCCAATTGAAGCCGTTGTACCGCCGCCAGGTGACGTTGGCGCTGAGCCCGAAGTTCTTGAACAGTTCGTGCTCCACGCCGAACAGCAGCTCGTGCGTCACCGGCGAGCTGTAGTCGCCGATCTTGTCGGGATTGCCGCCGAGAGGGTTGTCGGGATCGAACCCGGCGACGCCCTGGAAGGTCGTGAACTCGCTCACATCGGCGATGCGATTGCCATTGCGATCGACGGCGGAGTAGTAGACATACGAGTAATACGGGATCTGCGACACGGTGAGCGACGCGCGGTTCGAGTCGAGCTGCGACGCGAACGCGGCGTAACTGCCGCGAACGATCGTCTTACGCGCCTGATTCAGCGCGTAGGTGACGCCGACCCGCGGCGTGAGGTTATTGTAGACAATCGCATTCTTGATCCCGGGAGCGTTCAGCGCCGGCAGGAGGTCGGCCAGCGCCGGACTGGCCGGCACCGACGCTGCCAGAACCGAGCTCGCCGATCGATCCCACCGCACGCCGAGGTTCACCGTCAGACGGTCGAGGCTGATGGTGTCGCCGACGTAGCCGTTCCAGTATTCACCCTCACCCGACAGCGCCCAATCGCGGACGACGCGCGCCTGCATGTTGGGATAGCCGCGGTGGTAGGTGCGGACGCCGTTGCCAGGCCACCCGCTCTCGGAGGTCACGCTCGCCTTGCGCCAGCCGAAGCCGAACTTCAAGTCGTGCTTGCCCTTGAACATGTTGGCTTCGACACCGATGTTCTTCTGGGGCCGATCGGTGGCCGCCCAGCCGTACGACCCGTGATAGACGCGGTTGTCGTCGCGGTACGACTGCACGTCCCGTCCGCCGCGCGGCTCGAGCGTGAAGCCATTGGCCGTGTGCGCGAACCGGCCGACGATGAACAGGTTCGAGCCGATGGTGTGGTTCAACTCGAACTTGAACAGATCGGTGGGTCCATCCTGGTTGTAGGTGGTCTCGTCAGGACGCTCGCCGGAAGCGCCGCGCCCGAACTTCTGCTTGTTGCCGCGGAAGTAGGTGAACGAGCCGCGCGTCGCCGGTGTCGCCTCGACGTTCACCTTCGCCGAGATGTTCTCGAGCGTGGTTGCGTCCCGGGCGATCTGGAGGTAGTCGCTGGCGCCCGTATCGAAGCTGAAGATGCGCAGCTCCGGTTCGGTCTTGCCGTAGGCGCCCCAGGCGAACACGCGATTGCGCACGATCGGACCGCCACCCTCGAAGCCCCAGTCCTTGTATTCACCGACACGGTTGTAGCTGCCGATCTCTCCGAACAGATCGCTGCTCACGTTGTCGGACTGGAGGTCGTTGTTCTCGAAGTAGTAGCGGCTCGAGCCGCGCCACTTCGCCGTCCCGCTGCGCAGCACGAAATTGAGCTGCACGCCGGGGGTAGCGTTGGCAGGGTCGGCCCCGCCGGTGGTCACCTGCATCTCCTGGAACATGTCGAAGTCGTAATAGGTCGGCGACGCGCCCAACGATCCCATGTCGGTAATCGCGATGCCGTCCATGTTCCAGGTGTTCTGGTCGTCCTTCGCGCCCTTGGCCTGATAGTTCGACTGCTGGCCGGACTCGGCGCCGCCGACGTTGACGCGGTCGACGATGATGCCGGGCACGCTCTGCAGCACGACCCAGGGGTCGCGCGCGGTGGGAATGTTCTGCAGCTCGTCGAGGTTGACGTTGGTCGACACCGTCTGCCGCTTGGTCTCGACCACCGGCGTGACCGACGTCACCTCGACTTTTTCAGCCAACCCGCCGACGCTCAGCGTGACCGCCAGCGGCACGATCGACCCGGCGTTGACCGGGACGTTGTCGTTCTTGTAGTCGGCAAATCCCGACAGCTTCGCGGTCACGGCGTAGCGGCCCGGCGCGAGGTTCACGAAATGCGCCTCGCCCTGCGAATCCGTAACGGCGGTCGCAGTCTGAGTGCCGACCGCGTCGACGGTCACGCCGGGCAGCGCCGCGCCGGTGCTGTCCTTGATCGTGACGTCGATGCGCCCTGTATAGACCTGCGCGTGTGCCGGCACGGCGATCGCGGCCGCGCACAACAGCGACAGGCCAACGAGGACCAGTCGTCTCATCTTCCGCCCCCCTTTTCCCGGGCACACGTCGCGCCCGAACGGGTGGGCCAAAGTGCAAGCGCACTGCCTTTCTTACGATTTTTGGGAATAAAACGCGCAATGGGACGAGCGCACCCCGCGGGGTGACGAGGCGCACGGCGCGAGGACGAGCGCGAGGCGACGCGCCGACGGCCGACGGGCCCGCGCGCGTCCGAGCCACCGAGCTACCGATCTTTGAACTCCACCCAACAGCAAATTGGATCGTGCGCGAGCGTCCGTGCCCCCGAGCCACCGAACTCCCGAGCTCCCGAGCTTCCGAGCTCCCGAGCTCCCGAGCCCCCGAGCCTCCGAGCGTCCGAGCCTCCGAGCTCTTGACTTCGCTCGAGCTACTGAATGAACATTCATTCATGCGTGCTGCCGCCGTCCGCTCCGACAAGCTCGTCAAACTCGACAAGCGCGATGCCCTGCTCCGCGCCGCCATCGATACCTTTGCCGCCCGCGGCTTCTTCAACGCGCAGGTCGCCGATGTCGCGCGCGCCGCCGGCGTCGCCGCAGGAACCGTCTACCTGTATTTCCGCAGCAAAGACGATCTCCTGACGTCGATCTTCGAGCGCACGATGAAAGAGGTGATCGCCGAGGGGCGCGCCAGCATCGCCGGCATCGACGGTCCCGTCGAGCGTCTCCGCACCATCGCGCGCCTCCACCTCGATCGCCTCGGCCGCGACCGTCCCCTCGCGGTCGTGTTTCAGGTCGAACTGCGACAGTCGACCAAATTCATGGAGCGCTTCTCCGCGACCCAGCTGCGCGAATACCTCGGCATCATCCGCGACATCGTCGCCGACGGGCAGGCCCGGCAGGTGTTCCGCCGCGATGTCAACCCGACGCTGGCGGCCAAGTTGATCTTCGGCGCCATCGACGAGATGGCCACCAACTGGATCCTCAGCCGCCGCCGATACGCGCTGGCAGCGGACTCGGATGCGATCGTCGATTTTCTCGTCGGTGGGCTCGCGCACCGTTCGACCGGGAACTGAAGTCCGCTGATGGTGATCAATGGCCGCGCAGCCTAGACGGATTCGCAGCGTTGCCGTGCTCGGCGCCGGCACGATGGGCGCGCAGATTGCCGCCCATTTCGCCAACGCCGGCGTCGCCGCGCTGCTGCTCGACGTCACGCCCGAAATCGCGCGCGAGGGGCTCGCGCGCGCCGTGGCCGCCAGGCCCGATCCGTTCTTCGTGTCCGCCGGCCGCGCGCTGGTGCGCACCGGAGGATTGGACACCGACCTCGATGCCATCGCATCGGCCGACTGGATCATCGAAGCGGTCGTGGAACGGCTCGAGGTCAAGCAGGCGCTGTTCGACAAGGTGGAAACCCGCAGGGCTCCCACGGCGATCGTGAGCTCGAACACATCGGGCATTCCCATCGCCGCCATCGTCGACGGCCGATCGCCGGCGTTTGCGGCCCACGCGCTCGGCACGCATTTCTTCAATCCGCCCCGCTACCTGCATCTCCTCGAGGTGATCCCGACGCCGGCGACCGATCCATCCGTGGTGGAGACCGTTTGCCGGTTTGCCGACCATCGACTCGGCAAGGGCGTGGTGATCGCGAAGGACACGCCCAACTTCATCGCCAATCACCTTGGGCTGTACGGCCTGATGCAGATCTTCCGCGCCTGGAGCAGTGGCGGCTACAGCATCGAGGAGATCGACGCGATGACCGGCCCGGCCATCGGCCGGCCGAAGAGCGCGACGTTTCGCACGATGGATCTGGCTGGCATCGATGTGCTCGCGCACGTCGTCCGCAACCTGGCGGAGCGGCTGCCCAACCCGGCCGACCGTGCCGTGTTCGCGCTGCCGCCGGTCGTGCAGTCGCTGATCGATCGAGGCTGGGTCGGCACCAAGGCTGGACAAGGGTTCTACAAGAAGGATGAGGGCGGCGAAATCCTCACGCTCGACCCCGCGTCGATGACCTACCGGCCCAAGCAGCCGGCCCGCCTCGCCGCGCTCGAGGCCGCGCGTTCGATCGACGACGTGGGCGCGCGGATCAAGAGGCTGTTCCTGGCAAGCGACACCGTCGGCGCGTTTCTTCGCGAGACGTTGGGATCGACGCTGATCTACACCTCGCGGGTCGCGCCCGAGATCGCCCATTCACCGCTCGACGTCGATCGCGCGATGCGCTGGGGCTTCGGCTGGGAGCTGGGACCCTTCGAGACGTGCCGCGCCATTGGCGTGGAGGAAGTCGTCCGCGCGTGCGGCAGCGACCTCGCCACCGGATGGCACGTCGCACCGCCGGAGGCAACAGGTGACTCGTCCGCCGTAGCCTCGGCGAAGGCGGACATCCAGATCCTGCGCGCGGCGAAGGACCGCACGGCGATCGTCAAGCGCAACGCCGGCGCCAGCCTCGTCGACATCGGCGACGGCGTGCTGGCGGTCGAGTTCCACTCGAAGATGAACGCCATCGGCGGCGACACGATCCAGATGCTGCAGGCTGGCGTCAAAGAAGCAACAGCGAATTTCCGCGCCCTGGTGGTCGGCAACGATGCGGTCAACTTCTCCGCCGGCGCGAACCTCATGCTCCTGCTGCTCGAGGCTCAGGAGGAGAACTGGGACGAGGTCGACCTGATGGTGCGCGGGTTCCAGTCGGCGACGATGGGACTGCGATATGCCGACGTGCCGGTCGTGATCGCGCCCGCCGGCCTGGTGCTCGGCGGTGGATGTGAAATCGTCCTGCACGGCGACCGCGTTCAAGCCGCCGCCGAAAGCTACATCGGGCTGGTCGAAGTCGGTGTCGGCCTGATTCCGGCCGGTGGCGGCACCAAGGAGATGCTGTCGCGGGCGATGGAGTCGTCGGCCGATCTCGATCTCCTCGCCTCGTCACGGCGGGTATTCGAGACCATCGGATTCGCCAAAGTCTCGACCAGCGCTCCGGACGCGATTCGGCATGGCTACGTGCGCGCGGTCGACGGCGTGACCATGAATCGAGACCGTCTGATGGCCGATGCGAAGAGCCTCGCGCTGGCGCGCGCGAACGACTACGTTCGGCCCCAACCGAGAACCGCGATTCCGGTCGGCGGCGAGAGCGTGCTCGCGGCGCTGAAGCTTGGGGTCCACCTGGCGTGGCGGGCCGGACGGATCAGCGATCACGACGCGCT
>Ga0075421_100007489_pt1 | contig 13380 bp, 12 predicted proteins | sample SoiMetdeltSBSDD5_FD_75292 | JGI IMG/M metagenome (GOLD analysis project Ga0075421, IMG submission 75292) | Bulk soil microbial communities from a Populus tree surrounding site in Tennessee, USA - Soil MetaG P. deltoides SBSDD5 | ecosystem: Environmental > Terrestrial > Soil > Tree plantation... | reverse complement strand
GGGCGCGCGGCCGGCTGCCCCACCGACGCGTCCACCGGCGCCTGCGGGGCGGGCGAGGCGGGCCTGAGCTTCACGTCGCGCGCGGTGACGCCGAACAGCCCCGGCCCCAGCGAGCCGATGCTGACCGTCCAGCCCGCCGCCGCGGCCTCGGTGGTCACCCGGTCGCGCACCGCCTGGTAGGGGAAGGTGACGTAGAGCCAGACCACGAAGGCGAAGACCGCGAAGGCGGCGTACCCGGCGATCACCCTCCCGCGCGAGGAGGAGAAGCTGGCGAAGAAGTGCTCGAGGCGGCTTTCGGGAGGCATGGGCGGATCAGGGCTTGAGCCGGTAGGTGGCGATGGTGGTCCAGGCGGTGAGCGTCTGGTTGTCCGGCCGCGGCTCCAGGCGAAGGTACTTCACCTTCACCACGCCCGGGCCGCCCTCCACCTGGGTGAGGAACTCGTGCAGGCTGCGCAGCGAGATGTCGGTCAGGGTCAGCTCCACCGAGGACTCGAGGATGCGCCCGTCGCCGATGGGGACCTCCCCCTTGGGGGTCATGGTGGGGATCTTCATCCCCGCCTGTTCGCCCTTCTCCTCGATGTAGCTGATCAGCGAGACGCTGTTGGAGGAGAGCTGGCGCTCCACGTCCTGGCGGGCGCGCTCCGCGTCCGAGTAGCTGGAGGCCAGCACCTCGGCCTGCGCCAGCCGCTGCAGCTTCTTCTCCGTCCGGTCCCGGTACCCGGAGGCGCTGGACGAGAAGTAGAAGAGGATGAGGAAGATGATGAACACGCCCAAGGTGGCGCCCGCCGCCGAGACGAGCACGCGCTCGCGCTCGGTGAGGCGGAGGAACCAGGCCTGGGCGTCGCTCCACAGCTGCTTGAGCCGCTGTTCCATGGCGCTATCCCTGCCCCGGGCCGGCGGCCTGTTCGGCGGGGCATTCCACCTGGATCTCCAGTCGGAACAGCAGCCCGTCCTTGGTCTTCTCCACCTTCCCCTGCTTCACCTCGTGGAAGCAGCGGTAGCCCTTGAGCGAGTTGGTGAGCGCGTCCACGTCCTTGGTGCTCTCCGTCTTCCCCCGCAGCGAGATCCGCTCCAGGTCCACCAGCATCTGGTCGAACGTCACCGGGAGCGGCCGGCCGTCGTCGCCCCTGGGCACGCGGGAGGTCAGCTCGGCCAGCAGGTCCACCGCGGAGTAGCGGGGGAGGGCGGCGGCGGGGCTCTCCTGGCCCTTGAGCATGTTGAGCGCCCGGTCGTAGGCCGGCAGGTCGATGGTGCCGTTCGGCTTCCGGTCGCAGCGGTGCAGCACCCGCTGGGTGATGTCGCAGAGCGCGGTGTCCACCTGCCGCTCGCGCCGGGCGAGCACCGAGTTGCGCACCACCCCCGCGGCGATGGCCAGCACCAGGAGCGTGGCCGCGTAGGAGGCCAGAAGCCCCAGCCGGTCCCGCAGGTAGTCGAAGTGGCCCTTGAAGGCGAACTCCCCGCGCCGGAGGTTGAAGCGCGGCGCGCGCGCGGCGGCGGAAGGGGGGGCGCGGGCGGCCAGCGCGTACGCCTGGGCGGCGGCGGGGCGCGACGCCTCCGGGATGCCGGGCGCGGCGTCCTGGGGCAGCAGCAGCACCCTGGTGGGGACGCCCAGGTCCTGCGTCCAGCGCTCCTCCAGCCCGCCCAGCCGGGCGGTGCCGCCGCAGAGGTAGACGGCGCTCACCTTGCGGCGGCTGCGCGCGGAGTAGGACTTGAAGGTGGAGCGCAGCTCGCGCACCACCGGGACCAGCGCGCGCTGCAGCGCCCCGCCCGCGCGCTCCAGCTCCGGCGGCAGCGAGTCGCCCACCGCGCCCCGCTCCTCCTTCCAGGCGGCGGCCTCCGGGAGCGGGACCTGCAGCTCGGCGGCCAGGGCGCGGGTGAGGTCGCGCCCGCCGCCGGGGAAGGTGCGCCCCAGCTCCACCCCGGCGCCGGGCCGGCCGACGGCCACCGTGGTGCGTTCGTGGCCCACGTCCACCACCGCCAGCGCCTCGTCCTCCTGGAGCGCCTCGGCGGAGAGCGGCGGCTGGAGGAACAGCCCCTGGTAGGCGACCGCCGGGTGGGTCACCACGCGCGGGTCCAGGCCCAGCTCGGCCAGCAGCGCCAGCAGCTGCCGCAGCTCGTCCTTGCGGATCACGCCCACCAGCAGGTCGCTCTTCTTGTCCCGCTGGGTGGCCACCTGGTAGTCGAACACCGCCTCGGCGAGGTCGAACGGCAGCTGCGACTCCACCTCGAAGCCGATGGTGGCCTCGATGCGCTTGGGGTCGATGAAGGGGAGCTGGACTTGGTGGGTGGCCACGCCGGGGCCGGGGAGCGAGACCAGCACCTGGTCCGCGTGCAGCGCCGGGTTGGCCAGCAGCTCCTTCAGCGCCGCCTTCAGGCCCTCCGCGCGGTCGCCCTCCGGCCGCCTCACCTCCGCGAAGGCGCGGACCTGGCTCGCGCGCAGCGCGGCCTCGTGGACCACGCCCTTGACGCTGTAGCTGCCCAGGTCGAGGCCAAGGATGCGGGCCATCAGTCTTCCCTCCAGTACACGAGCTTGCCCAGCTGGTCGTCCAGGCGGATGACGGCGGTGATCGTCTTCTGCACGCTGCCCGCCTCGCCCACCACGCTCACCCGGAAGGTCTCGCTCTTGTCGGAGACGAACTTGTTCTGCCGGACGTTGTTGGTGATGGTGGTGTTCACCGGCACGCCGGCGGACTGCACCACGTTGATGAAGTCGGTCACCGAGAAGCCCACGAAGTTGAACATCCGCGCGGCGCGGACCTGCTTGATCAGCGCGTCGATGAACAGCGGGTCCTTCAGCCGCGGGTCGGGGCGCGCCGGGTCCGCCACGCTGAGGATGGCCATGTAGATCAGCACCGGGTCCTCGGTGTTCACGTTGGGCAGCGACTCCTGGCCGGGGTAGACGGTGAGGCGATCCTTGAAGGCGGCCATGAACTGGTCGCTCACCCCGTGGACCAGGTACAGCTCGTCCAGGGTGTCGAAGCGCGCGTTCTTGGCCGGGTAGCGCGGGGTGTACTTGTCGTAGTGGTAGTCCTCGTCCGAGAAGCCGTTGACGAACAGGTCCGGGCTCTGGCCGCTGAGGTTGAGCGCGGACTGGGTCTCGTCCTCGTCGATCCAGTCCTTGATGGCGATGACCACCTCCTGCGGCGTCACCTTCACGCGGTTGGCGTCCTCGTGGTCGAAGAGGAACTCGAAGCGCTTGTCGCCGAACAGGTCCAGCAGCCGCCCCACCAGCGGCGCGGCGGAGAGCGGACCGGCCACCACCCGGGCCAGGTTCAGCTTCTCCTCCTCGTCGGAGATGGTGGCGTTGAAGCACCCCTCGAAGCCGCCGAAGGACCGCTTCTGCTGCGCGCGCGCCTGGTCCGGGAACTCGTCGTCGAACTCCAGCTTGCGCGAGGCGGCGGGGCGCCGCGACGCCGTCTCGCCGCGGTCGTCGTCCGACCGCACCATCCCCCGCAGCATGTGGCAGTCCACCTTGGCCATCCGCCAGATCTGGAGGTTCATGGTGGTGGGCTGGTTCCCGCCCGCGGCGCCGCCGGCGCCCCCGGCCAGCCCGCCGAGGATGGCGCCCAGGTTGGGGATCTGGGTGCCGTTGAGCTGCTTCTGGAACTTGAGCAGCAGGCGAGACAGCCCCAGCCCGCTCCGCGCCAGGTAGTACGCCTGCAGGCCGTCCCGCTGGTTGGCGGCCAGCTGGAGGTCCACCCGCGAGCTGTAGGCGAACTCGGTGGCCACCACGGTGAGGATGGCGATGGAGATGATGGCGATCAGCATCGCCACCCCGCGCTCGCGCCGCTTTCGAGGTCTGCCGCTCACTGGAACCTCGGGATCTCGGTGTTGAGCATCACGCGCGTCTGGGTGGTGTAGCGCGTCTCCTTGCCGTTCTCGTCCATGGCGGTGAGGACGATCTTCACCCGCGTGGGGAGGATGGACTTCTTCTCCAGCCGCCGGGTGTCCCACTCGTCCACCCACTCCTTGCGGTCCGAGTCCCAGTAGGAGAATTCCAGCCGCTTCAGGCCCTCGAAGAGGACGTCCTTGGTGCCGCCCCGGTCCATGTCCTCGCCCAGCAGCGGGTTCTCCCGGCGCATCAGGTCCACCCGGTTGCGCGCCTCCCGGTCCTGCGAGCTCTCCACCGTGTACTCCACCACCGCCTGGTCCGACTCCTTGGCGTCCTGGTAGAGCCGCTGGTGCGAGAGCGTGCTGAACAGCAGCTTGTCCTTCTGGCCGATGAAGTTGGTGGGGCGGTCGTTCTGGTCGCGGTACTTCTTGGCGTCGAACCGGTCGCTCACGAAGGCGGCGCCGATCTCCCGCTCCATCCGCGCCATCGCCACCCGGAGCTGGCGGTAGCGCTCGCCGTCCTTCTCCACCACCTCGCGGGCCTTCAACCCGGTGGTGAACGCCATCGCCACCATGGCGCCCATGGCGGCGGTGATGGCCACCGCCACCATCACCTCCATCAGCGTGAAGCCGTGATCTCGCCGGGCGCGCATGTCGGTTCACCTGGGCGGCGGCTGCTGCTGAGGCGGCGGGAGGTTGTTGGGTCCCAGGCCCCGGTTGACGCCCGCCTGGTTGAACGCGGCGTTGGGGTTGCCGTTGCGGTCCGACCCCGGGCCCAGCGACACCACGTGGGTGACCAGGTCCAGGCTCTCCACCAGGTTGCCGTCCCGCCAGGTCACCGTCAGGTGGACCTCGCGCACCGCCTTGGCGATCTGGTCCAGGAACTGCGTCATCTGCTGCTGGGCCATCCCGCCCGCCAGTCCACCTGCCAGGCCACCGGCGAGCCCGCCGGCGCCTCCGGGGGCCGGCCCGTCCTTGCCCCCTCCCGGCGCGCCGCCGCCGAACAGCGAGGAGATGGCGGAGAGCCCGTCCCCGCCGGTGCCGTCCACCGGGATGTTGAACACCGCGGCGAGCAGCTGGTCGGTGGAGACGCCGCTGGTCCGGGGGGCGAGGATCTTCGCCCGCCACTTGAAGGAGGTGAAGCCCTCGTCGGAGAAGTCGCCGGACTGTTCGTCGTCGTCGGCGGGGAAGCCCTTGTCGTACAGCTCCTGCTCGATGTCCGTCATCCTGGACCGGGCCAGCAGCGTCGCCACCGAGAGCTTCTTGGTGTACGCGTGCATCGCCACCGCGCCCGAGTTGAGGTTGAAGATCGCCATCAGCGAGAGGGCGAGGATGCCGATCGCCACCACCGCCTCCAGCAGGGTGAACCCGCGCTCGCGCCTGGTCCTCACCTGGGCACCTCCAGCTCGCGGTCCACCACCCCGGTCTTCCCGGTGAGCGGCGCCACGGTGACCGTCCACACGCTGCTGCCCTGCCGGAGGACCACCTGCGCCTGTTCGGTGAAGCCCTGGGGGAAGAAGTAGAGGTAGGCCACCCCGGACTTCGCCGGTTCGCGCTGGTGGCGCGTCCACACCGAGACCTTCACGCTGGAGGGGAAGGCGTGCGGCTTCACCTGCGGGTCCTCGAAACCCTGGAAGCGCGCGGCGGACGACACCCGCTCCTTCTCCTCGGCCATCAGGTCCTGGAGGTTCTTCTCGTCGTCCCCGCGGCGGCGGTCGCGCGCCTCCTCATCCTCCTCGCGGCGCCGCTCGCGGTCGCGGTCGGTCTCCTTCGACAGCCGGTCCGACTCCACCCGCGCCTGGCGCAGCACCTCGTCGCGGTCGCGGCTGGTGGTGACCGCGCCCTGCGCGCACTCGGCGGAGACGACCGCCTCGCCGTCCTCGTCCCGCTCGCCGGGGAGCTGGAACACCAGCCGGCACGTCTTCCCGGTCAGCGACGCGGTGTCGTAGAGCGACCGGATGGTGCCGGCCAGCTCGCTGGCGGCCGACTTGGCCTTGGCGCCGGTGAGCGCGTCCGCCGAGATCACCGTGAGGGTGATCAGCAGGGTGACGATGGACATCGCCACCACCAGCTCGATGAGCGTGAGGCCCCGCTCGCGCTGGCGACGCGCCGTCGACATGATCGCCTACGAGCCGGTGTCCTGGTTGGAGAGATCCTGGTTGGTGCCGTCCCCGCCCGCCTGCCCGTCCGCGCCGAAGGACTTCACCACCGCCTTCCCGGCCTCGTTGAGGTACTGGTAGTCGTTGTCCCAGGCGTCCTTGGGCATCTTGTTGAGGATGCTCTCGTCCACCAGCGCCTTCAGGCCGGAGCCGGTGTCGGGGTACCGGCCGTGCCGGGCCTTGTAGAGGTCCAGCGCCCCCTGGAGGTTGTGGATGTCGGTCTTGGTGCGGTCCACCCGCGCCCGGTCCGCCGCGCCCACCACCGCGATCCCCACCATCCCGGCGATCAGCCCCAGGATCACCATCACCACCATGATCTCGATCAGGGTCATGCCGCGGCGGCGCCGGTTGCGCCCCCGCCTGACAGCCTGTCGCTTCCCGAAGATCTTCATCTGACGTTCCGTCCTCTCGCTCTTTTGAAACGCTCGCCCTGGAGGCCCTCAGGGCGCGTACAGCGCGGCCCCCAGCGCCACCAGGCACACACCGGTCATCACCATCAGCGCCACCGTCGCCCGCTGGATCCACCTGTTCAGCGCGTCTTCCATCGTTCCCTTGATCTCTTCAGTGAATCGCGGTGTTGAGCTGCATGATCGGCATCAGGATCGAGAAGGCGATGAATGCAATCACCGCGCCCATCACCACGATCAGCACCGGCTCCAGCAGCGAGGTGAGGGCGCCGATCCGGACGTTCACCTGGTTCTCGTAGGCGTCGGCGACCGAGACCAGCATGTCCTCCAGCTGGCCGGTGCGCTCGCCGATGGCGATCATGTGGTGCACCAGCGGGGGGAACTCGCCGGACCGCTTCAGCGGGGTGGCGATGCTCTCGCCCTCGCGGATGGCGTCGCGCGCCTTCTCCACCACGTCCGCCAGGACGGAGTTGGTGACCACGTTCTTGACGATCTCCATCGCCCCCAGCAGCGGGACGCCGCTCTTGAGCAGGGTGGCCAGGGTGCGGGTGAACCGGGCGATGGCGATCATCCGCACCAGCGAGCCGAAGATGGGCGCCTTGAGCATCTGCCGGTCCCAGACCGGCTTGCCCCGGGGGCTCTTCGACCACTGGTAGGCGGCCACCACCGCGCCGATGAGGAGCGGGAAGACGATGAACCACCAGTCCTGGATGGTGGTGGAGAAGAAGATCAGCGACCGGGTGGTCCACGGCAGCGTGGCCTTCATCGACTCGAAGATCTTGGTCACCTGGGGGATGACGATGGTCATCAGCAGCACCAGGATGCCGCCGCCGGCCACCATCATCAGCGCCGGGTAGATCATGGTGCCGATCACCTTCTGCCGCAGCCGCGACTGGCTCTCGGTGAAGTCGGCCAGCCGCAGCAGCACCGCGTCCAGCGCGCCGGAGTGCTCGCCGGCCTTGATCATGTTCACGTAGAGCGGGCCGAAGAGCTTCTGGTGCACCGCGAGCGCGTCGCCCAGCGACGAGCCCTCGTTCACCCGCTGCTTCACGTCCGACATCACCCGCTTCAGCCGCTCCTTCTCCGTCTGCTCCACCAGCGCGGTGAGCCCCTCCACCAGCGCCACCCCGGCGCCCAGCAGCGTGGCCAGCTGGCGGGTCATGATCGCGATGTCGTCGGAGCTGACGCGGGCGCGGGTGAGCTTGCGGAAGTTGATGTCCTGCGAGAGCGAGACGCCGCCCAGGCCGTCCGCCCCGGAGCCCTTCTTCCCGGCGCCGTTTCGCCCCGGCCGGGCGCCGCCCTCCGCCTGCCCCAGCACCTCGGTGAGGAACACGCCGGTCTTGCGGAGCTGGGCCCGGAGCGACTTGGCGGAGTCCGCCTCCAGCAGGCCCGTCACCGCCTTGCCGGCCTCGTTCAGCCCCCTGTACTCGAACACGGGCATGCTTCGTCCCCTCTAGCGCCGCGCGGCGCTAGAGGTCCTCCTGGGTCACGCTCAGCACCTCGGCCACCGTGGTCTGGCCGGACGCCACCTTCACCGCGCCGTCGTAGAGCAGGGTGGACATCCCCTTGTGGATCGCCGTCTTCTTGATGGTGCCGGAATCCACGTTCTTGAGGACCAGCTGCCGGATGTCGTCGTCCACCACCAGCAGCTCGTAGATGCCGGTCCGGCCCCGGTACCCGTTCTTGTTGCAGGCGGCGCAGCCGACGGCCCGGTACAGCCTCGTCACGGAGAAGCGCTCCTTCAGCTCCTTCTTGGTGAGCGCCACCTCGCGCAACTCCTCGTCGGTGGGCTCGTACTCCTCCCTGCAGTCCTGGCAGACCCGCCGCACCAGGCGCTGGGCCAGCAGGGCGGTGAGCGAGGACGCCACCAGGAACGGCTCCACCCCCATGTCCACCAGCCGGGTGACCGCGCCCGCCGCGTCGTTGGTGTGGACGGTGGAGAACACCAGGTGGCCGGTGAGCGAGGCCTGGATGGCGATCTCCGCGGTCTCCTTGTCGCGGATCTCGCCCACCATGATGACGTCCGGGTCCTGGCGGAGGAAGGAGCGCAGCCCGGCGGCGAAGGTGAGGCCGATCTTGGGGTTGATCGCCATCTGGCCGATGCCCTTGAGCTGGTACTCCACCGGGTCCTCGACGGTGAGGATGTTGAGGTCCGGGGTGTTGATGCGGGCCAGCGCGCCGTAGAGCGTGGTGGTCTTCCCGGAGCCGGTGGGGCCGGTGACCAGGATGATCCCGTGCGAGCGCCGGATCAGCGAGTCCACGTGCTTGAGCGTGTCCCCGGACATGCCGATCTCCGCCAGGTCCAGCAGGGTGGCGCTCTTGTCCAGAAGGCGCATCACGATCCGCTCCCCGAACGAGGTGGGGATGGTGGAGACGCGGATGTCGATGTCGCGCCCGGCCAGCTTGATGCGGATGCGCCCGTCCTGGGGCAGGCGCTTCTCGGCGATGTTGAGCTGCGCCATGATCTTCACGCGGCTCAAGATGGAGCTCTGGTAGCGCTTGGGCGGCTTGATCACCTCGTGGAGCACGCCGTCGATCCGGAAGCGGACCAGCAGCTCCCGCTCCATCGGCTCCACGTGGATGTCGGAGGCGGACTCCTTGGCGGCGCGGAAGAGCAGCGAGTTGACCAGCCGGATGATCGGCGCTTCGTCGTCCGTGTCGAGGAGGTCCTGCGGCTCCTCCAGCTGGTGGGCGACGGTGTCCAGGTCCGCCGCCTCCATCTCGCCGACCAGCTGTTCGGCCTCGTTGACGGACCGGTCGTAGATCGAGTTGATGGCGTCGACGACGGTCGACCCCAGCGCCAGGTAGGGCGTGATGTTGGTCTGCAGCAGCAGCCGGGCGTGGTCCAGCACGGTGGTGTCCAGCGGGTCCGCCACCGCCAGCGCCACCGAGTCGCCCTCCATCCGCAGCGGGATGATGCGCGCCTGCTTGGCGAAGTTGATGGGGACCTTCTGGACCAGCTCCGCGTCCACCTCGTCCGGGAAGATCCGCGCCAGGTACGGGATGTCCAGCTGCAGGCCCAGCGCCCGCGCCACCTCGTCCTCGGTGCAGATCTTCAGGCCGACCAGCACCTCGCCCAGCCGGCCGCCCTTCTCCACCTGGGCGGCGAGCGCCTCCTGCAGCTTCTCCTCGGTGAGCCCGGCGGTGGCCTTGAGGATCTCCCCCAGCGGCCGCCCGCACAGGTAGGCGGGGCCGTGGGCGATCCGCTGGGTCCCCCCGGCGGCGGGGCCGGGCTCCAGCTCCACCCCGCCGGCCTCCACCTCCTCGCCGGCGGGCGCGACCTGGCCGTCCGCGCTCATGGCCGGAAGTCCTCCGGCGGCGGCTTCACCTCGGGGCCGGGGGCGGGCGGGGCCATCCGCTCGCGCTCCGCGGGGCTGGGCGCCGACGGCCCGGGCACCGTCTCCGGGGCCCCTCCCGCTGGGCCAGGGGTGGTGCCCGTCCGCGGCGCCGGGCCGGGGCCGGGAGCGCCCACCGGCTCGATCATCCGTTCCCCCGGCGTGCCCGGGCCGCCGTTCTCCAGCCGCTGCTCCTCGCGCAGCACGGTCTGGTTGAGCCGCGCCAGGGGGCCCGCCTTGCGGGAGAAGTCCACCATGGTCTCGTAGCCGGGCACCTGCCCGTAGAACTCCTCCACGAACTCCTGCCGCTCCTTCATCTTCCGCTCGAAGATGGCGCGGAAGTCGCTCTGGTCCCGGATGATGTAGGGGGTGAGGAAGAGCAGCAGGTTGGTCTTCGTCTTCTTGTGCGTGGTCTCGCGGAAGAGGTGCCCGAGGATGGGCAGGTCCCCCAGGATGGGCACCTTGCGGACACCATCGATGGTGCGGTCCTGCATGATCCCGCCGATCACCACCGTCTCCTGGTTCTTGGCCACCACGGTGGTCTTGGCGGAGCGCTTGGAGGTGGTGGGGCCCAGCACCCGGTCGTTGGAGGCGATCTCCTCGGTCTGCTCGCTGATCACCATCCGGATGTAGTCGCTGTCGTTGATCTGCGGCTTGATGGTGAGCTTCAGCTCCACGTTCTGGCGGTTGATGGGCGCGAAGAAGTTGCCCAGGCCGCCGCCGAGCGCGGCGAGCGGGTTGCTCGTCCCGCCGCCGGTGAGCGCGGAGGAGAGGTTGCCGGGCGAGAAGCCGGCCTGGAAGGGCACGTTCTGGCCCACCGTGATCTCCGCCTCCTCGTTGTCCGAGGTGAGGATGTGCGGCGTGGAGAGCACGTTCACGTCCGAGCTGATCTGCAGCGCGTGCATCACGATCCCGAAGGCGGGGATCTTCAGCCCCAGCTTCTCGATCTCCGGGATGATCGGCCCCTGGATGCCGGCCAGGAAGCCGGAGAAGGTGAGCAGCTGGTCCAGGCCCAGCGAGGGCGGCAGCCCGGAGTCGTTGTACTTGGTGGCCACGATGCCCGGGATGGTGACCGTGTTGCCCTGGTACTGGCCGGAGAGCGCCAGGCCCTGGTGCAGCCCGATCCCGAACTGGCGGTCCCGGTCCAGGTTGACCTCCATGATCACCGCCTCCACGAACACCTGCCGCCGGGGGACGTCCAGCTTCTGGATCACCCGCACGATGTTCCGGTAGTCCGCCTGGTTGGCGATGATCACCAGCGAGTTGGTGGGCTTGTCCGCGGTGACCTTCACCTCGCCGGCGAACAGCTCCGCGGTGCTGCCGGCGCGCGATCCGCCCCCGCCCGGCACTCCCGGCACGCCCGGCGGCGGCGCCACCGCGCCCCCGCCGCCGCGGCCGGGCCGGCTGGTGGTCCCCTGGGCCAGCGCCTGCAGGGTGCTGGCCATGTCCTCCGCGTTGGCGTTCTCCAGCGGGTAGACGTTGATCCCGCCGCCGCTGGTGGTGGGGATGTCGATCTCCGCGATCAGCCGCACGATGCGCTCGAACCCGCTGGGGCTGGCCACGATGATCAGCTTGTTGGTGCGCTCGTCCGGGATGAGCTGGGAGAGCGTCACCGGCCCGCCGCTGCCGCCCGAGCTGCCCTCGCCGCCCGGCTGGACGCCCGGCTGCCCCGGCGGCATCAGGTTGCCCACCGGCCGCCCCCCGCCCGGCGCGCCCCCGCCCGGCCGCCCCTTGTTCTCGAAGATCTTCTGGATGGTGTTGGCCACGTCCTGGGCGGGCGCGTAGTGGATCTGGATGATCCGGATCTCGTCGTTGGCGGAGCGGGCGTCCAGCTGGTTGAGCAGCCGCTCCAGGCGCCGCATGTTGGAGCCCAGGTCGGTGCAGATCAGCGTGTCCGGCTGGTAGGGGATGCAGTCGCCGTCCTTGGTGACGAACTGGCTGAGCACGCCGCGCAAGGGCTCCACGTCCACGTACCGGACCTTGAAGATCTTGGTCACCATGGCCTCGGTGATCGGGGCCTCCTGGTCCTCGGTGGCCAGGGGCAGCGTGCTCTGCTTGGCGCCGCGCTTCTCCACGATCTTGAGGAAGCGGCCGGAGGGGGTGACCGTCCAGCCGTTGGCGTCCAGGGCGTTGAGGAAGGCGGCGTAGAACTGGTCCGAGTCCACCTCGGACTTCCCGTTCTCCGGGCCGATGATGGAGATCTTCCCGCGCACGTTCTCGGTGAGGATGAACGTCTTGCAGGTGGCGTCCGCCACCGTCTGCACCAGCTTGTCGATGTCCACCGCGGGCGAGAAGTAGATGGCGAACTTCGCCTTCCGCTTCACCTCCTCGCAGGTGGGCTTGCGGTTGCCGGTGGGGGCGGGGGCGGTCTCGCCGGCGCCGGGCGTGGTGGGCGCGATCTGCCGCTCGCCGCCGGGAGGCGACACCGGCCTGGCCGGTGGGGCGCCCGTGCCCGGGGGCGGCTGTACCGGGCGCTGCGCGAGGGCGATCCCCGACGCGGCGGCGCAGGCGAGGATCAGTCGTCCAATCGTTCTCGTTCGGAGCATGTGGGTAGGGTCAGCGGACGTTGTAGGTCTTCTGCAGGACGGAGCCGTTGCGTTCGACCTCGATGTCGATCCGGCTGGCTTCCTTGAGCTTGGAGTAGATCTCCAGCGCCTTCTCCGGGCTGTTCAGGTCGTACCCGTTGATGCGCTTGATCACGTCGCCGTTCTGGATGCCGATCTTGGTGTAGATGGAGTCCGGGCGGATGGAGAAGAGCTTGAAGCCCTGGGCCACGCCGTCCTTGAACGCCGGCACGATGCGGGCCTGCATCGCCACGTCGTTGAGGTTGGAGAGGGTCTTGTCGATCTCCGCCCGCGGGACCTCGTAGTGGCTCTCGTCGATGGCCTTGATGCCGGTGCCGGTGACGCCCGGCGCGGGCGGGGTGTCGAACTTGGGCGCCTGCATCCCGGGGGGCGGGACGTAGGCCACCGCCTCGCCGCTGCCGGCCTCGTTGTTGATGAACTCGCGGCGGCCGTTGTTGAGGACGATCACCCGGCTGCGCTCGATGTCCAGCACCGGCGCGCCCTGGATCTCCATCCCCACCATGAAGGTGGTGGCCTTCTGGGTGACCACGTCCTGGATGGAGGCGAAGGACCACTCCTTCACGCCGGAGAGCAGCGTGCCCAGCAGCCGCACGCGCAGGCCGCTCTTCACCGGCTCCGCCTCCAGGTCCACCGTGGGCCGCTGCGGCTCCACCACGTCCGGCTCCGGCGGCGGCAGCGGCAGGCCCACCAGGTTGGCCAGCTTCTCCAGGTCCAGCACGGTGCGCGACGCGGTGACCGCGGCCCGGCTGGTGGACTGCCCGCGCGGCGCCGACGCGGGGGCGATGGCGGCCTCCAGGAACACGTTGACCGTGCGCGCCGCCAGCAGCGCCACCAGGGCGATGAACGCCAGGTTCACGGACCAGAAGTACTTTCGGAAGAACCGTTCCATCGAAGATCCGGCGCGGGACCGGGAGATCTCCCGGCCCAGGCCCAGGGGTGCCCACAGCAAGGCCGGTGCCAGGCCCCGGCCCGGACGTCCAGCCTGGTAGTACCCGCAGCGCGGCGGATTTGTTCTCCCGGCAGGCCGCCCGCCCGGGGCCCTGCGACAAATTGTCAGGGGGCG
>Ga0075421_100007487_pt1 | contig 13380 bp, 8 predicted proteins | sample SoiMetdeltSBSDD5_FD_75292 | JGI IMG/M metagenome (GOLD analysis project Ga0075421, IMG submission 75292) | Bulk soil microbial communities from a Populus tree surrounding site in Tennessee, USA - Soil MetaG P. deltoides SBSDD5 | ecosystem: Environmental > Terrestrial > Soil > Tree plantation... | reverse complement strand
TAGAGCAACAGCGGCGCGGTGCCATCCAGCTTGACGCCCTTTTTTGCGACGACGGAAACCGGGACCCTGGTGCCGTCGCGCGCGGTAGCCCAAATGCGCTGCGCTTGGTACTGCATTGGATCGTACCCGCCAAGCACTTCCTGCTGTTTGAGCAGCGTTCGCTGCTTCGTGTCCAAGTCGTACTCATACGTCGACGATGGCGTGACCATTGACTGGTAGATGAAGCGAATCGCCTTCGTGATGAACTCAGGGTTTGCACCAAGCGACAGCGTGTAATCGGGCTCGGTCGTCGCGATGCGATGCGATGATCGGCTCTTCATGTCAATCACACGCAGATAGTCCAGTCCGCCCTCGCGCTCCGAGACGACCACGTGGTTGGCAAAGAACGACACACCGTCGATCTTGATCGCGGGGTTATGGTCGATGAACGGCTTCCAGTTTCGCTCCGCTGGATTGGAGACGGGTGCGGTCACTACCCTGAAGTTCTTCGCGTTCTTATTGGTGGTCAGGTAAAAGAGGCCGTTGTAGTGATCGACGTCGTATTCGTGGCCGGCTTCGCGCGGCAGCACCATTTTCAGTTCAGCGGCCGGACTGTCGGCTGGAAGATAACGCGCCTCGCGTGACGTCTTGGCGAACGACGTCAGGAAAATGATCTTTTTATCCCGCGAGCGCGCAGCAAATACATCGAACAGCTCGTCTTTCTCCTCGTAAAGGAGATCGCTCGCTTCACCGCCGACGACGTGTCGGTAGAATCTGTTCGATCGCTTCGACACGGCATCTTCGGTTGTATAGAACAGCGTCTTGTTGTCGGTCGCCCACACCACCGAGCCGACCCGTTCAATGTTCTCTTTCAGCACTTCACCGGTTCTCAGATCTTTGAAGTGCAGCGTGAACTGGCGATAACCGGTGACATCCGTTGAATACGCCAGCAGGTTGCCATCATCGCTGACACTAAAGGCACCCAAGCTAAGGAACGAGTGCCCTTGGGCGAGTTTGTTGAGATCCAGCAGTATTTCTTCGGCGCCGCTCATTGTCCCCTTGCGACGGCATCGATACGGATACTGCTTGCCCTCCTCTGTGCGCGAGTAGTAGACGTAGTCTCCAATCCGTGTCGGCACACTGAGGTCGGTCTGTTTAATCCGCCCGAGCATTTCGTCATACAGGTTCTGCTGGAGGCTCTTGGTCGGGGCCATCGCCGCCTCGGTGTAGGCGTTTTCCGCCTCGAGGTGCTTGATGACTTCCGGATTCGATTTCTCGCGCAACCAGAAATAGTCATCTTTCAGAGTGCGCCCATGAATCGTGGTTTCATGAGGAACCTTTTTCGCGGCAGGCGGTTGGGCAGCAATGCTTGCAACTTGTGCCACCAGGGCGGGACCGGCGACCGCGACAGAGACCATTCCCGCGAGCAGCCCGACGATCACGTGTTTCTTCATCTGGACCTCACGGCCGAGGATGATACACCTCGGCACAGGGACAGCGCGAAAGGGATCGATCGCCTCAGAGGGCTGAAAAACGGCGCATAATGGCGGCGCTCTTCTTCGGCCGTCATGCTTTCGGACATGTCTATGCGCAAGAATCTTCGCTTCGCACTTACCGCATTGGCGATCACCGCCGCCGGAATCGTCTGGCTGCATGGTCAGGAAGCGGCGTTCGACCTGATCATCCGCGGCGGTCACATCGTGGACGGCACGGGTAACCCGTGGTTTGCCGGCGACGTGGGTATTCGCGGCGACCGCATCGCCGCAGTCGGTCAACTCACCGCGGCGAACGCACGCCGTGAAATCGACGCGCGAGGACTCGTCGTCGCGCCTGGCTTCATCGACATGCATACGCATTCAGACCAGCCGCTTCTCGATGACGGGAATGCGGAAAGCAAGGTGCGTGAAGGTGTGACGCTCGATGTCATCGGCGAAAGCACGACGGTCGCACCACGCGACGGCCTGCCCGAGGCGAAAGGATCGTGGACCAACTTCACGGGCTATTGGGAGGCGCTCAAGGTGAAGGGCATCTCGATGAACGTGATCTCGGAGGTGTCCTATCAGCAGATACGGCTGGTCGTAAAAGGGTACAACCGAGGCGCCGCCAATCCCGCCGAACTCGAACGCATGAAGCAGCTGGCTCGGCGATCCATGCAAGAAGGCGCGTGGGGTTTGGTGACGCGATTCGAAAGCGGCGGTCCCGAGTATCCCGACGAAGTTGTCGAGATTGCGAAAGTCGTGGCGTCCCTCGGCGGCATCTACACATCACACATTGGCAGCGAAGGTATGCAACAGGACAAGGAGCTCGACTTTGCCATTCGCGTCGCCGACGAAGCAAGGATTCCGGTGCACATCTTTCACCTGAAGATTCGAGGAAAGCCGAACTGGGGCACCGTCGGGCGATACGTTGGCAAGATCGAGGCGGCACGCGCACGCGGGCTCGACGTCACCGCCAATCAGTATCCGTATACCGCGATGCAGCACCAGTGGGCTTCGTTCTTTCCTCTCTGGGCACGAGAGGGCGGTCCAGACAAGTTCGCCGCTGTGCTCCGCGATCCGGCGCAGCGCAGAAAGATCAAGGACGACAAAGATTTTCAGACCTGGGTCATGGAGCATGGAGGATGGGACGGGATCGTGCTCGGCCGTGCGCGCCGGCCGGAGATCAAGAAGTACGAGGGGATGCACATAGCCGAAATCGCCAAGGCTCGCGGCGACGAGGACCCCGCCGACACGTGCATCGCGTTGATGTCGGACGAAGGCGGCACCATCACCGGGATGTTCCACACGATGTCGGAAGAGGACGTGCGCACCGTGATGAAACAGCCATGGGTCTCAATCGCCAGCGACGGAGCGGCGATCAATCTCGCCGCTGACGGAGTGCCGCATCCGCGCAGCTACTCAACCAACCCACGCGTCCTTGGCTACTACGTGCGCGAACAGAAGGTGCTGACGCTCGAAGACGCAGTCCGAAAAATGACGAGCCTCCCCGCTCAGATCCTCGGCCTGCGCGATCGGGGTCAAATCCGCGAGGGTTTCGCCGCCGATCTGGTCATGTTCGATCCGGCGACGGTGCGAGAGACGAACTCGTTCGCGCGGCCGAAGTCCTTTCCGGTCGGAATCCCATACACCATCGTGAACGGCACCGTCGTCATTGATGGTGGCCAGCACACAGGAGCGAGACCAGGGAGAGCGTTGATGGGGCGAGCGTTTACGACCAAGCCGGAGAACTCAGTCAACCCGCCACCGCGGTAACGAGAAATGTGATGCTGTCGTACGTTCACGGTTCTGCTCTCACGCCTCTCCTCGGCCACACGATCGGCGAATCGTTGAACCGCGCAGCCGCGCAATTCGGACAACGAGACGCTTTGACCTCGTGTCACCAAAACCTCAAATACACGTACTCCGAATTGCTCCATCACGTGAACCGTGGGGCACGCGCCTTGTTGCGCCTCGGCGTGGAGCGCGGCGATCGAGTGGGGATCTGGAGTCCCAACACAGCCGAGTGGATGATTTCGCAATTCGCCGCGGCCAAAGTCGGCGCGATTCTCGTCAACATCAATCCATCGTACCAGTTGCGTGAACTGGAATATGTCCTGAACCAGTCAGGTCTGACAGTCCTGATTTCCGCGCGGAAGTTTCGGAAGAGCGACTACGTGGGCATGCTCGAGTCGCTCATGCCCGAATTAAGGGAGCCGCGCAGAGGCACGATGAGGACATCGCGCATTCCTTCACTGCGACACCTCGTCTACCTGGGTACAGAAGCAAGCCCCGGCAGTCTCGCCTGGGTTGAGTTCATCGCCCGGGGCGACGGTGTCGATGACGCGGCGCTTGCCGCGCGCGAACGCGTGCTCCAGTTCGACGATCCAATCAATATCCAGTACACCTCGGGTACAACCGGATCGCCGAAGGGTGCAACGCTCTCCCATCACAACATCCTGAACAACGGGTTCTTCGTTGGCGAAGTCCTGAAATACACCGAAGTGGATCGCATCTGCGTTCCGGTCCCCTTTTACCACTGCTTCGGGTGTGTGATGGCCAATCTGGCGGCGGTGACTCACGGCGCTGCGGTCGTGATCCCGGCGGAATCATTCGACGCGGAAGCAACGCTGCAGGCAATCGAAACGCATCAGTGCACATCGATCTACGGTGTGCCGACTATGTTCATCGCGCAACTCGAGCATCCGTCATTCGGCCGCAGGCGTTTGGATTCACTGCGAACGGGGATCATGGCCGGGGCACCGTGTCCAATCGAGGTGATGAAGCAGGTCATGGAGCGGATGCACGTCCCGGAAATCACGATTTGCTATGGGATGACCGAAACATCACCGGTGTCCTTTCAATCCGCCGTCGATGACGCGATTGACGTGCGCGTCTCGACGGTCGGTGGCATTCATCCGCATCTGGAGTGCAAGATCATCGACCCGGCAACCGGTGAGATCGTGCCGCGCGGCGCGGCCGGAGAGTTGTGCACACGCGGGTACTCCGTGATGCTCGGATATTGGGACAATCCCGACGCGACCGCGGGTTCGATTGATGCTGCGAGGTGGATGCACACAGGTGATCTCGCGGTGATGCGAGACGACGGGTATGTGAATATTTCCGGCCGCATCAAAGACATGATCATCCGCGGCGGCGAGAACATCTATCCGCGCGAGATCGAGGAGTTCTTGTACTCACATCCAAAGATCAGCGACGTCCAGGTGATCGGCGTCCCGGACGTGAAGTACGGCGAAGCAGTCTGCGCATGGGTACGCCTTCGCAACGGTGAGGAGGCGACCGAGGAAGAGCTGCGCGCCTACTGCCGGGGGCAAATTGCTAGTTACAAGATCCCGAGATACATCCGCTTCACGGCGGATTTCCCTACCACGGTGACCGGGAAGATTCAGAAGTTCAGAATGCGCGAGATATCGATCACGGAACTGGGGCTGAGCCAGGCGGAAGCGGTGAAGACCGCATAGCCGTCAAATAAGGTGCGAATCGCCGCTAGTCCTCGCCCGAGCCCTTGAACTGATCTTCATTCTCTGCAAAGAGCACGTTGAAGCTGGTGAGCGATCCGTAGCAGCCGGTGATGTAACCCTGCAGCCGGACCTTCACGTCCTCGGGAAGATCCGTCGCATTAATCTGCTGCTCGAGCGTCCGCAAGCGATTTCGCAACATGACGACTTTGTGGAAGAACGATTCGATCGGCCAACTCCTCTCCTGCAACCCCGGCGTGCCCGGGCGCAGCACGAGTGTGCCGCCGCGCCATTTCTCGGCCGGCGCCACGCTGGTAAGTCCGGTCTCCTCGCGAATGATTCGCCGCAGCAGCAACTCGAAATCAATACCAACCGTCTGATCGGGGCTCACTGGTGGTGCCGTCCTTTCACGATCGCTGACCAGGGGAAATGGCTCGCGCGCAGGTCGCGACGCCCGGACGCGCGAGGCGGCTTCTCGCGGTTCGTCCATTCTCGGACCGCCGCGGTAATTGTGTTCACTTCCACAGTAGCCGCAGGCCACCCGAATCGGCCGTCCCGCGTCGTCGGCGGCAATTACCGTGTGCCGCCGATCGAGCTTGCACGCACGGCAGTGGTCGTCGATCGAGTCCCCGGCGCGATATGCGCGTTCGGCCATGCAGGCGATCATAGCTGATCGAGTTAGCCAATCCGCCGCCGGCGGCGTCTAATCTCATATGCGATTAGCCATGCCGGCCAGGGTGTGTGCCGCGCTGCTCGCGGCCTTAGTTGTCCCGACAATCGCCTATTCGCAACCGCGCACGATTCAGCGTGGTGAGGACTTCCCGCTCGAGGACTACTCCGTCTGGCTGTTCGTCGAAAGAGGTCTGAAAAGTCAGGCAGCCGATGTTCAGCTCGCTAAAGACCCGGAGAGCCCGGAGGCCATCCCGCTCTTGCTCGACGTCGACCGCACCGGCGACGCGCTCACAGTGCTTCGGCGCATCGTCGATCGTCGGCCCGAACGAATGGGTGCCGCGTTCAGGGCTGTATCGACGAAGGGGCACCGCTTCGACGACGAGGGACGGGGCTACCCGGCGGTCCTTCGCGAAATCGTCACGAGAGCTCGCCAGCGGCTTCGTGAACTCCCGCGCGAACAAGCGGCAGAAGCCGCATGGTATCTACTCAATCTTCCGGTCCTTCTTCCGGGCGAAACACCGCCGCCGTGGCGCGATCTGCTGCGTGGCTTCGTCACCGAGTACGCCGGCACCGATGCCGCTCTGCTCGCGGAGCTGAGGATTCTCGATGACGGTCGAGATATCCATGCACGCATCGCCGCCCTGGAGGCATTCGCGCGGCGGCATCCCGGGACAACCATCGGGGCACAGGCGCTGTGGACTGCCGGCATGCACCTGGGGTTCAACGCCCGTGAGCCCAACGGTTCCGACCCCACCGATCGCGTGCTTCACATCGCGGCGCTCACGCGCGAATTGCAGAGCGGCGTGTATCCGGACTGTGAATGGGTCCGGCGCGCGCCGCAAAACGTCTTCGGATTCTTCGTCTTCGAACCGCAGTACGCCAGGGAGAATCTGCCACGGGTCGTCGCCGTATTTCGCGAGGTCCTCGTCAAGAACTTCGAGGTGGCGCCGGGGCACCCGTTCACGAGTGGAGCTGGCCTCGTTATCGCCAGCAAACTACCGCCACTTTTCGCCGCCGGTGGAGGAGACCCGGTGACGGAAACCGACCGTTTTCTCCTCGACCTCGAAAGGGCGGTCGAACAGCCAGCGGCGGTGCGTTACATCCGAGGAATGTGGTATCGGCAGGTCGCCCACGTCGCGACAGACGTGGAGAAGCAAAACGAGTGGCGGCAGAAAGCCGACGCCACACTGCTCGATCTCGCGCGCGGGGGAACGGGCCTGAACAACCGAAAGGCGCTGGCCTCGCTGGCGTCGATCAGCTTCAAGGAGAGGAAATGCGACATCGCTCTGGAGCGCTACCGGGAATACCTGGCGCGGTTTCCTGAGAGCGAGTGGGCGTGGGTGGCCGGTTTGCGCGCCGGGCAATGCAAACAGCTCCTCGGCAACTGGGCAGAAGCGCGGCAGGCATACGAATCGGTGACCGCAGCGAGTCGCGCACTGCCGCCGGCGCTCGTGCTGAGTCAGACGTTTGCCGGACGTGCATCAGAAGCGCTCAACGACTTCGAACGCGCGCGCACGGCCTATGAGCAGGCGAAACGTTCGTGGGATCAGCACTTCGCGGATCCGTACTACGGCACCTACCAGTTCAACACGCGGCTCGACGAGGAGCCGTGCAACGGGTGCGATCCGCGCAGCAAAGCCGACGTATCGAAAGAGTGGCTGCACCGCCGCACAACACAACTGAGGCGGTCGCGCAGCGTGCGCGCGGGAATGCTCCTCGAACGCGGCCGGTTCATGGTGACCGAGGGCATTTGGCGCAGCGCGATCGCGCCGCTCACAGACTTCATTCGGCTGCATCCAGACTCTCCGAGCGCTCTCGAAGCGCACGAACTGCTGACCCGTGCGAAGCTCGAAATGGCGCTCCTACGCGCTGCACCTGAAGCCAGCGAAGAAGATAAGCGCGCCGCACTCACAGCGCTCGAATCACTCGGCAGGGAACCATATGGCTTCAGCGTGTTTGCGGCGCAGATCGCGCGAGCGACGCTTCAATCGATCGTCGGTTCACCGGACCGTGCGTCGGAGTTGATGTCGGACGCTCTGGTTCAGTGGCATCAACACGGCGTCGATCTGTTCGCGAAACGTTCTGTCACGGCGCTACAACAGGACATCATGGACATCCGAGATGTCGTGCTCAATCCAAACGTCAACTGGCCGTCGAACGAGTTCAGCCGCTTCCGTTCATCTGGCAGTCGACCACAGTTCTTCATCGTCACCCCCAAGGTGCGCGTGAAGCTGCACGACGACTCCGTCGTGCAGGTCGAGGCCGCTTCACGGCTGTCCGTGAAGACCGGCGCGGTCCTGCTGGACGAAGAACAGATTGCCGTCCTCGAACGCATTCTTATGAGCCTTGGCGGAACGAAGCAGCGTGCACACGTCGAACACATTGAAAGGTTCTGGAATCGCTTCTTCACCATGGGCCCCGGTCACTGGGGCGGATGGATCCTGCAGACGTTCCCGATGGTGACCGAGGTGACGTTCATCGACGCCCCTCGCACCCGGGGCGCGGCGCGGATTCGCAATGGTTATCAGGGTTCGACCCAGTTGCTCACGAAAGCCGATGGCACGTGGAAGGTCACCGGCTCCAGCGGCCACTGGATCGAGTGAACCGTTGCAGTCTGGGGGAACGACTCAGCGCGGGCTCTTCTAGACTTCTTCCCCTTGCCAGTCTCGCTGTAAAATGGTCCAGAGCCCATGCGGAAGCCGTCGCGCCCGCTGATTCGGTTGCTCATCGTGGCGGTCCTGCTGGCAGGTCTGCTGCCCGGGGCGTCCGCTCTCCACGCCGCGATTGTCGACCCGCAGTGGGTACTCCTTCCCGACGTCTCACTCAACGGATTCGCGCTTGCGCGACCGCCGGCTGACGAGCAGCCGGTCGCACGTCGCGCGCTTCTTCCCTCACGAGCACCACCCGCCCTCTCGTTCGCGTAAGCAGCATCCAACCTGTTTTCTTGCGAAGGAGAGTGTCATGGACGCATCTGCCCGTCCGGCTGCCGGCGTACGGAACACGATCGGATTTCGTCAGCGAATCAGACGGCTTCAAGGTTCGCCCATTCAGTTCGACTTGAGCGCATTCGAAGGCACGTTGGCCGCGATCAACCGGCTCGGGCCCTCGCTCACTACTTTGTCGGACCGCGCGCTCGTCGAACGGTGGTGCGAGCTGCGCGACACCGTGGCGGTGAGGAGCCCGACGGCAGACGATCGCACGCTGGCTTTTGCACTGATACGCGAAGTGGCGTCGCGAACACTCGGTCAACGCCCTTTCGACGTGCAGATCGTGGCTGGCCTCGCACTCGACGGCGGCGCCGTCGTCGAGATGCAAACCGGCGAGGGCAAAACGCTAACCGCCGTCATGCCAGCCGCGCTCATGGCGCTGACCGGCCGCGGCGTGCATGTGCTCACCTTCAACGACTACCTGGCCCGGCGCGATGCCGCGTGGATGGGTCCCGTCTATCGCACGCTCGGGCTGTCGGTTGGATACGTCGATCACCAGATGACGCCGGCCGAGCGGCGCGCCAGCTATCGGGCCGATGTCACGTATGTCACCGCCAAAGAGGCCGGATTCGATCACCTCCGCGATCTGCTCGTCCTCGATCCGGCGGACCTCGTTCATCGGCCCTTCCACGCGGCCGTCATCGACGAAGCGGACTCCCTGATGATCGACGAAGCGCGGATCCCGCTCGTGATTGCCGGCAGCGTCGACCGCGGTGCATCGCAGGCGTCCGAGCTCGCTCGACTCGTCCGGTCGCTGACGCCCGGCGTCCACTTCGCGATGGACGAGCACGGTCGTGACGTCAACCTGACGGAGTCAGGCATCGAGCACATCGAGGAAACACTCGGATGCGGCGGCCTGCACAGCAACGACAACTACAGGCTGCTGACCGAGATCAACTGCGCGCTCCATGCCCATGCGCTGCTCCGCCGCGACGTCGACTACATCGTCCGCCATGACCGCATCGCGATCGTCGACGAATTTACCGGACGCGTCGTGGAGGATCGTCACTGGCCCGACGGGTTGCAAGCGGCGCTCGAAGCCAAAGAAGGGCTCGAGGCGAAAACGCATGGTCGCATTCTCGGGTCGATTACACTGCAGCATTTTCTGAGACTCTATCCACGTCTCAGCGGCATGACCGGAACGGCGCAACCTGCGGCCGGCGAACTCGAGCAGTTCTACGGCGTCGAGGTCATCGTCATCCCGACCGACCGTCCGATGATTCGCGTTGATCATCCGGATCGCGTCTTTGCTCATCGCGACGCGAAGGAACTCGCACTCGTCGATGAAGTTGTACGAGTCCATCACTCTCAGCGACCGATGCTCGTCGGCACGTCAAGCGTCGAAGAATCGGAACGGATTGCCGATCGCATGCGAGCTGCCGGCGTCGCTTGTCAGGTCCTGAATGCGAAGAACGATGAAGCCGAGGCGCAAATCGTTGCCGATGCGGGCGCTCCGGGCGCGGTCACGATCTCCACGAACATGGCCGGCCGCGGCACGGACATCCGGCTCGGCGGCCGTGATGAAGCCGATCGCGACCGTGTGGTCGCGCTCGGCGGACTCTATGTGATCGGCACGAATCGCCACGAGAGCGTCCGTGTCGATCAGCAACTGCGCGGCCGAGCCGGCCGCCAGGGCGATCCTGGCGAATCACGGTTCTTCGTCAGCCTAGAGGATGATCTCCTCGTTCGCTACGGCATGAGAAACCTGATTCCTGAGCGTTTGCTCGCGGACGCAACCACCACGCCTATCGAGAATCCGTTGGTACGCCGCGAGATCTCGAGGGCCCAACGCATCATCGACGGTCAGAATTTCGAGATACGCCGCACTATCTCCAAGTACACCGCCATGGTCGATGAACAGCACCGGCGCATGATGGAGCGGCGGCAGGCCGTCCTGCACGATCACGAAATAGCTGATATCTGGGAGCGATATCCGGACCGTCGTCAGCCGCTGGTTGAAGCCGTCGGAGAAGCGGCGATGATACGCGCCGAAAAGCTCATCCTGCTGTTTGAGATCGACAGGGCCTGGCGGGATCACCTCGCGCTTTGCGCGGACCTTCGCGAGGGAATCCATCTTGTCCGTCTGGGCGGTCAGGATCCGCTCACGTCGTTCTCGACTCAAGCGATTAAGGCATTCTCGGATATCGATGACCGGATCGACGAGGCCGTAGAAACCGCTCTCACAAAAGTTCGCGTGCGTGACAACCAGATCGACCTGGAGGCACTCGGGATCAAAGCGCCCGGATCGACGTGGACGTATCTAATCAACGACGACCCGTTTCGCGACCGTATCGGCGCGTTGCTGACAGGCCCCGGCCGTACGACCGTCGCAATCTACGCGGCAGCGATGATGATGCCTTTGCTGGTACTGTGGGCGGTGATTGACAAGTATTTTGGTAAGGGTCGACGGCAGCCGCGTAAGTGAGTGCGGGGACCGTCGATACAAATCGATCCCGAGCTTCGTAGGCTTTGCTTACTTCGATGGCGCCAGGTTTTCCGTCAGCTCGATATAAGTGCCCCACGGGTCGGTGAGAAACGCGATCGCTATCGTCGAATTCGGGAGCCGCCCGTACGGCCGATCGAACTTTTGGCCAGCGGCTTCAAGCTTCTTGCAGAACTCCTCCAGGTTCTTCACCTCGAAGCCAATGTGGTCCAGGCCGCGACCTTTGGTTCCAGCCGGCGCGGCGTCCGCCTTGCTGAAATACATCGTCAGACCTGGTAGCCGCGCGATGTAAACCGGCGGGGTTCCCGCAGGCACCGCCAGCGAATCAGATGCAGCCCCAAACGTCTTCACGTACCAATCACGGGTCTCGGTTGGCGTCACTGTCCTGAAGTCGAGGCGCTCCATCCTGACTGCCGGTTGCTGTGACTCCGCCGCGCCGCGGAGCTCGATCGTCACGCCCTCTGGCGAAGTGAACAGAGCGCCCAGCTTCGACCCGGTCGCCTGCTCGAGCCTCTGAATGAGCGGCACCAGTTCCGAGCTCTTGACCCGGAACATGACGCGCTCGACCGTCGAGCCTTCGGTGCCGCCGGTCGTCTGCGCCGATTGGCGGAGCATGACGAAGGTTCCGGGAAACTGGATCAGTTGAAGCTGGCCGTTCTGCACGGCCACTCCGCCTAAAGCCGCCCAGAAGCGTTGGCTCGCTTCGACATCTTTGGTTGCAAGGTGGAGGTGTCCCATGACGACGCCGCTCGGGCCAGGCACGTCCAGTTGTGCACGCGCAGCAGTGGGGAGTGTCAGAAGGCAAACGACGAAGCCGACAACTGCCACTTCGGGTCGTCCCCAACCGGGGTGATTGGTTGTTCGCACGACAGACTCCTGTTCTTGGCGATTGTGTGGCACTCCGGCAGCAAGCGGCACCAAATATTACCCAGTTGCAACGGATCTGCCAGAGAACTGTGAAAACCAGAAACGCCCGTCTCCCTTGGCTAAGGGAGAGGCTCCGATTCGACTCGGGAACGCCTGCGATCATTTTTTGATCGATCGAATCGATCGCGTGGCGATCGGTCGCCATTCGCGATCACGCGATCCAATTGATCGATCGATCGATCAAAGCCGCACGATTACCGCGTCATCGTGAACTGGTACTTTGCAGCCTGAGGCAAAGTTATGAGGCCCTGAATTGACTTTTCACGAACGACGGTTCCGTCGATAAAGAGCCTGCCGTCACCGGAATGGACACTGATGAACTGTTCCCCGATTACGGTCCCGAAAAAGCCGGTTACAGGAATGTCGGTCTCGGAGGTATCACTGTAGCGGCCGGTCAATGACGACCCACTCTGGCTGAGAGTCAATTGAAAGGGTGCGTTCGGATAGCTTGAAGTGCCAGACCATGTGCCGGAAACATCCGTGACCGTCGGTGAGGTTGGCGTTTTAGCGCTGCCGCAACCGCCACTAGAGACGACCGAAAGTGCGAAGAGCGTCGCGACGCAGTACGCGGCAACGTAGGATGCTAGCCTCATGGGCTCAGTCGCTCCTTGTCATCGCGCTGGCTGCGCCAGAGTGTAACGCAATCTTTGCGAATCCGCGTTCCGTGTTCACTCACGACCGTCTCAGGTCGCGCGCCAGAGGTTCGATCCCCGGTCGATACGCGCCGGGGCCGGCTTCCGAGGTGATCGCGATCCCGTGCTCAGGGCTACTCAAGCCTCACCGCCAGTACGTGAGCCGGAGCATGTATGGAGTCTCGGGGCCCGACGGTTTCGGATTCGAGAGTCTTACATTGTTCGATCCTGCTGGCGCGTTCACATTCACTAACTCGGTATCTTTCTCCGCCACGATTTGCCCTGGCGCATTGCATGGTCCGGTGCGGAGAACGAGGTGAATGGACGGAGGAGTTACGAACGCGCTCACTGGTCCGGCTTTGGCGTTGTTGAACTCGTTACAAGTGGTCGCGGCACCGCCGAAGCCAGTGCTATTTACGATGGTGGTCGTTTGAGAATAGGAGGGCGTTGGCGTCGACGGGCTGTCGGCGCCACACCCCGGAACCATGAGGATCGCCAACGCCGTGAGAGAAGCGCGCACCTGTTTGCCGTCGCGCGTTTGGCCCCTCCGCACGGCGATCGTAATTCGTTGAAAATTTTCCGTCAAATCACCGTGCTCATGCTACGTCAATGCGCGGATCTCGATGCGCGGATCGCCGCGCTTGAGGCCGAGCTCGCCGAGTTGCGTCACCGGCGACGTGAGCACCGAGACGCGACATGGGTGCGCGCGATCGCGGTGGCGATCGGCGCGGTCGCGCCTAGCTCGCCAAGTCTCAAGAACGCCCGAAATAATTGAATAAATTGAAT
>Ga0075421_100007486_pt1 | contig 13381 bp, 13 predicted proteins | sample SoiMetdeltSBSDD5_FD_75292 | JGI IMG/M metagenome (GOLD analysis project Ga0075421, IMG submission 75292) | Bulk soil microbial communities from a Populus tree surrounding site in Tennessee, USA - Soil MetaG P. deltoides SBSDD5 | ecosystem: Environmental > Terrestrial > Soil > Tree plantation... | reverse complement strand
AGAAATCGATCTCGTCACCCTGCCGCACCGCGAACATCGTCTTCGCGCGTGTCTCGATCGCCTGCGCGGCGATTTCGATTACATCCTTGTCGACACGCCCCCGTCGCTCGGACTGCTGACGCTCAACGCACTGGTTGCTGCCGACGCCGTGTTCATTCCTCTCAATTGTGAGTACTTTGCGCTCGAGGGGCTTGCCGATCTCGTCGCGACGCTTCGACGCGTGCGCGCCGCATTCAATCCGTCGCTCGACATCGCCGGCGTGTTGATGACGATGTACGACGAGCGAACGAATCTTGGTCAGCAGGTCTCGCGCGACATTCGCGCGTTCTTTGAGGATCGTGTCTTCACGACGGTTATTCCACGAAACATCCGGCTCGGCGAAGCGCCGAGTCATGGCATCCCTGCCATCCTCTACGACGTGAAATCCCGCGGCGCCGAAGCCTACCTCGCGCTCGCCCGCGAAGTACTGGCCCGCGATCGCGCCACCGCAGAAACGACGGAGCAGCATCATGGCTGACAAACGCCCCGCACTTGGACGAGGTCTCTCCGCACTCATTCCCGACAGTTCGGCGCCATCGATCAGTGAGCGCGCCCTCGACGTCGACACCGATCTGCTCCGTCCCAACGCGTTTCAGCCTCGCACCACGATGGATGAAACGAAGATTGAAGAGCTCGCGCGCTCGATTCGATCGAACGGCATCATTCAACCGATCGTCGTACGTCGCGTCGACGGCGGCTACGAGATCGTGGCGGGCGAGCGTCGCTGGCGCGCATCGCAGCGCGCCGGTCTCCTCAAGGTGCCGGTTGTCGTCCGAGACGTCCCTGACGACAAGCTCCTCGCCGCCGCGCTCATCGAAAACATTCAGCGCGAAGACCTGAACCCGATCGAAGAAGCCCACGCCTATCGTCGTCTTGCTGACGAGTACCAACTGACGCAGGATCAGATCGCGGACGCGGTCGGCAAGGATCGATCGTCGATCGCAAACTACATCAGGCTGTTGAAACTGCCCCAGGAAATCCGGTCCGGTGTCGGGTCGGGGGCGCTGTCGATGGGACACGCGCGTGCCCTGCTGGCGCTTCCTGACGAGGCCTCCCAGCTGCAACTCTCGCGTGATGTGACGGCAAAGAATCTTTCAGTGCGCGAAACCGAAGCACTGGTGAAGCGCGTGACGGAGCCGGCATCGCCGAGAACGCCCGTCGAAAAGGATGTGCACACCCGAGCCGCGGAAGAACGACTGAGATTTGCGCTGGGCACGCGCGTGCGGATCCAGCGGAAGCGAAAAGGGGGACAGATCGAAATCGATTTTGGATCGGAAGATGAGCTGCAGCGCCTCTTCGAGATTCTCACTGACGAGAACAGAGGGCATTGAGTGAGCCTGATATTGATGATTGTTGAATGCTGATTGCTGATTGAAAAGCACTGAGCCGTCAATCAGCAATCAGAAATCAGCAATCAAAACTTACAGTGACTATGAAAAAACGCCTCACTGATTACGCCGCCTGCGCCGGTTGAGCGAGCAAGCTCGCTGCGGGTGAGCTCGCCCAGGTGCTGGGCGATTTGCCGGTACAACACGACGACCGGGTCCTTGTCGACTATCGGACTTCGGACGATGCGGGTGTGTACAGAATCAGCGAGGACCGTGCGCTTGTGCAAACGGTAGATTTTTTTACCCCGATCGTCGACGACCCGTTCGTTTATGGACAGATCGCGGCAGCGAATGCACTGAGCGATGTGTATGCGATGGGGGGCCGTCCACTTACCGCGCTCGCCATTGCGGCGTTCCCCAAAGACGCCGAACGCGACATCCTCCGCAGCATCTTTGTCGGTGGATTGGAGAAACTCCGTGAAGCGGAGGTCGTGCTCCTCGGCGGCCACACGGTTCAGGATGCGGAAATCAAATTCGGTTACGCGGTGACCGGGGAAGTCGAACCCGCGCGCGTCCTCGTGAATGCCGGCGCGCGGCCGGGGGACGTAATTCTGCTGACCAAGGCGATTGGCACCGGCATTATTTCGACCGCGTTGAAGTTTGGACGCGCACCGCAGGCGGCGATCGACGCCGCGACACGATCCATGGCGACCCTGAATCGTGCAGCGGCGCGCGTTCTCGAGAGGCTGCCGCCTGGCGTAGTCCATGCGTGCACCGACATCACGGGCTTCGGTCTGATCGGTCATGCATCGGAGATGGCAGCAGCAAGTCATTGTTCGATCGAGATTGAGGCGGGGCGTGTGCCGATCCTCGACGCGGCGCGGGAGCTTGCGCCCGGCAACAGTCCCGGTGGCGCACGCACGAACCGCGAGCATTTCGAGGGGGGCGTTGCGGTAGCCGCGGGGCTGGATTCAACGCTCGCCGACGTGCTTTATGACCCACAAACCTCGGGTGGGCTGTTGATTGCCGTCGCGCCCGCCCAGGCGGAGTCGCTGTTGTCCAGCCTGACGGCGGCGGGAGTTTTGTCGACTCGCATCGGCCGCGTCATGGATGCCGGGACGGCTCGCATTCGCGTCGTCTAGTGCACAAGTCGCCTCGCGTCTGACGCGGATGCCCCACTTTGCACGATTGCCTTAAATCGTGGCGGAATGGTATAAATGAATGTTTTGTCTGTTGCGTAAAACCGCGTTATAGAGGGCGTTCGTGCGCCGGAGGTCTCCTTGCTCCCGGATCTGTCGGTTGTCTGGGTCATCTTTTTCGTTCTGCTGCTGACGGCCGTACTCAATCGACTGCTGTTCAAGCCGCTCCTGCGCGTCATGGAAGAACGGCAGCGCGCGATTACCTCCGCGCGCGAGCTGGCCGAACGATCCGCATCGGAGGCCAGGCGGGCGGCGGCGGAATTCGACCGGAAGACCGGTGAGGCTCGTGCTGAACTCTACCGGCAGATGGATGAAATGCGCCGAACCGCGATGGACGAACGCGCCGCGATTCTGGCGCGGACGCGCGAGGAAGCAGAAGCAGAAATAGCCGCCGCGTCCGTGAAACTGCAGACTGAAGCCGACGAAGCGCGTCGCCGCCTCTCGACCGAGGCGGACTCGCTTGGCGCCGCTGTTGCCGAACGCATCCTGGGCCGCAAGGCCTCCTGATTCCTGGCTGTTCCCGCGCATGTGTGATTCACCGCCCATGAGATTCGACTGCCGCGATCGACTGCCAGGTGTGCGCCTCCGCGCGCTGGCCCTGGCAACCGCAATCGTACTCTCCACCGCCATGTTTCCCGCCGCCATGATGGCGCAGGAGGCGCACGGAACCGCAGCGGCATCGGAGACCGAGGCTCCTCATGGACAGACAGTCGTGCAGATGATCGCGAAGATCGTGAACTTCGCAATTCTTGCCGGCGTCCTCGTCTATTTTCTGAAGACCCCGATCGGCACATATCTCGTCTCCCGCAGCACCCAGATCGGGCAGGATTTGGTTGCGGCCGCAGAGCTGCGCTCGACGGCGTCCGCCCAACTCGCGGATATCGATCGCAAACTCCAGGAACTGCCGGCCGAGCTCGAGCGGCTGCGCGTACAGGGTGAGCAGGACGTCAAGGCGGAACAGGCGCGGATCGCGCAGGCGGCCGCGGCGGAACGGGAGCGATTGATTGCACAGACGCACCGCGAGATCGAGGCCCGGCTGCGGATGGCGCGGCGCCAGTTGACCGAGCATGCCGCCGACCTTGCGATTCAGATTGCCGAAGAGCGGATCAAGCGAACGATTACCGCTGACGACCAGCTGCGTCTCGTCGATCGCTACGCGGCACAGTTGCGGGAGGCGCGATGACGAGTCGAGCGGCCGGCACCCGCTACGCGCGAGCCCTCTTTGATGTGGCGCGAAAAGAAGGAGACGTGCAGCAGGCGGGGCAGGACCTCGCCGGGTTCGCACAGTTCGTGTCGGGCCACGACTCGCTCCAGAAGATTTTTGCCAATCCCGCGATTCCCGCGCCGAAGAAGAGAGCCGTCGTCGAACAATTGATCGCGCGAGCGGCGGCAATGTCGCCGGTCGTCCGCAAGCTCCTTCTGCTGCTCGCCGAACGCGACCGGCTCGGGCTGCTCCCCGACGTGACCGCTGCGTACCAGAACCGGCTGATGGAACACGCCAAAGTGGTGCGTGCTGAAATCGTGACCGCGATCGACCTGTCGGCCGATCGCGTCGCGGCGCTACAACAGGGACTGGCGCAGGCGACCGGTCGCCAGGTGCAGCTCGAAAGCCGCGTCGATCCATCGATCATCGGTGGTGCGATCGCGCGGGTCGGCAGCACGGTCTACGACGGCAGCGTCACGCGACAATTGCAGAAAATGAAAGAGGCGCTTGTCGGCGAGGGCTCTTCGTAAAGGGAAAGCGCCTGCGGCCCGCGCCAGGCGCGAAGTCGCCGAGCGCGAGCGCGTGGGGGTGGGGCCCCACGCGCAGTAAGAAAAGCAGACATGATAGCGACGAAGTAACGAGCACAGCATGGACATTAAAGCGGAAGAGATTTCCAAAATCATTCGCGATCAGATCGGGAGCTATGCGGTCGATGTCGACGTCGCCGAAGTCGGCACGATTGTGTCGATTGGCGACGGCATCGCGCGCGTGCATGGCGTCGAAAAGACGATGGCCGGCGAGATGCTCGAGTTCCCGCACGGCGTTTACGGCATCGCGTTGAATCTTGAAGAAGAGAGCGTCGGCGCCGTCCTCCTTGGCGAGTACGCGGAGATTCGTGAGGGCGATACGGTGAAGCGCACCGGCCGCATCATCTCGGTGCCGGTCGGCGAAGAGCTGGTCGGCCGCGTGGTGAACGCGCTCGGGCAACCTGTCGATGGGAAGGGGCCGATCGTCTCGAAGCAATTCAGCGAGATCGAGCGCCTCGCTCCCGGCGTTGTCGACCGCAATCCGGTGAAGGAACCGCTGCAGACCGGTCTCAAGGCGATCGACTCGATGGTGCCGATCGGTCGTGGTCAGCGCGAGTTGATCATCGGCGACCGCCAGACCGGCAAGACTGCCGTTGCGGTCGACACGATCATCAACCAAAAGGGCAAGGACGTTATCTGCATCTACAACGCGATCGGACAGAAACAGTCGACGATCGCGCAGGTCGTCCGGACGCTCGAAGAATTCGGCGCGATGGAATACACGATCGTGGTCGCCGCTGCGGCCTCCGATCCGGCGCCGCTTCTCTACATCAGCCCCTACGCTGCGTGCACGATGGGAGAGTACTTCCGCGACAGTGGCCGTCACGCCCTGTGTGTCTACGACGATCTCTCGAAGCATGCCCAGGCCTATCGCGAGATTTCGCTCCTCCTCCGTCGTCCGCCGGGCCGAGAAGCGTACCCGGGTGACGTCTTCTACCTGCATTCCCGTCTGCTCGAGCGCGCCGCGAAGTTACGGAAGGAGCTCGGCGGTGGGTCGCTTACGGCCCTTCCGATCATCGAGACGCAGGCGGGCGACTTGTCGGCGTACATTCCGACCAACGTGATCTCGATTACCGACGGTCAGATCTTTCTCGAGAGCGATCTCTTCCACCAGGGCGTCCGGCCGGCGATCAACGTCGGCAACTCGGTCTCGCGCGTTGGCGGATCGGCGCAGGTCAGGGCGATGCGCCAGGTTGCCGGATCGCTTCGCCTCGATCTGGCGCAGTTCCGCGAGCTTGCCGCGTTCGCGCAGTTCGGCAGCGATCTCGACAAAGCGACGCTCAATCAGCTCAATCGTGGTCGGCGCCTGGTTGAGGTGCTGAAACAGCCGCAATACCAACCGCTTGCGGTCGAGAAGCAGGTGACGATCATTTACGCGGCGACGAACGGGTACCTCGACAGCGTCGACGTCGAGCAGGTTCGCGCGTACGAGGCCGGGCTCTTTCAGTTCCTGGACACCAGACGTGCCCAGCTGTTGGCGTCGCTTTCGGAGAAGAAGCAGATTGACGATCAGATCAAGACGGATCTGAATCAGACGCTGAAAGAGTTCGGCGATTCATTTGCTGCGGGACGGAAGAGTGCCGCAGCGTAATCAGCTGCCAGCTCCCAGCTGCCAGCTCCCAGCCCGAGAACGAAGGGCAAAAGCTGGAAGCCGGAAGCTGGAAGCTGGAAGCTAGCAAGAGGCTCCAGCGAAGAAATGCCTTCTCTTTTAGATATCCGCCGCCGGGTTCGCGCGGTCAAGTCGACGCAGCAGATCACGAAGGCGATGAAAATGGTTGCGGCCTCGCGGCTGCGGCGCGCGCAGGAACGGATCCAGAACGGACGCCCGTTCGCGAATGAAATGCGCCGGGTGCTGCAAACGCTCGCGGCGCGCGTCGAAGCGGCGGCACATTCGCTGCTCGATGATCGGTCAGTGCCGCGGGCAAACGGTCGCGTGCTGCTGATCGTCGTCACCGCCGACCGCGGGTTGTGCGGCAGCTTCAATACCAACGTCATCAAGGCCGCCGGATCGTTCATCACCGAGAACCCAAGCCGGCAGGCGGCGCTGGCGCTGGTCGGACGCCGCGGGCGGGACTTTTTCTCGCGCCGTGGATTTCAGGTGTTGTACGAGCAGGTCAACCTGTTTGCGCAATTGAAGTTCGAGAATGCGCAGCGGATTGCGACCGCCGCGATCGAGGCATTCACCCGCGGAGAAGTCGACGCGGTGCATATCGCGTACAACGAGTTCAAATCCGTCATGGTGCAGCAGGTCGTGGTCGAACAGTTGCTGCCAATTCCGCGCGGCGCGTTCGACACGCCAGCACAGGGTTCTGGTACGGCACCGCCGCTTGAATACTTGTACGAGCCGAAGCCGGAAGAACTGTTCAAAAACCTGCTGCCGACCTACGTTGAGATTCAGGTGTTTCGCGCCTTACTCGAGTCGAATGCGGCGTTTTACGCAGCGCAGATGACGGCGATGGATGCGGCCACCCGGAACTCGGGAGAAATGATCGAGCAGCTGACGCTCTACATGAATAAGGTGCGTCAGGCAGCGATTACGAGAGAGATTATCGAGGTGGTCTCGGGGGCTCAAGCGTTGTAATTGGGTGCCAGGGGTGCCAAGGGTGCCAGGCGTGCCCCGAGTGCCTGGGTGCATTGAGTGCCAAATGTGCCGTGAGTGCTCCGAACGCTAAGAAGTGTGACGACGCTGGAAACTGGAAACTGGAAACTGACAATAGAACATGGCAACAGCAACAGATCAGAAAGTCGGTAAAGTCGTTCAGATCATCGGACCCGTCGTCGACGTTGAGTTCGAAGGCGGACATCTGCCTGAGATCTACAACGCGGTTCGCATCCAGTCCGACGGCGGCGGCCGGCAAAAGATCGACGTCATCGTCGAGGTCGAGCAGCATCTCGGAGAGAACCGCGTCAGGACGGTCGCGATGAAACCGACCGACGGGATGCAGCGCGGGATGGATGCGGTCGATACCGGCGCGCCGATTTCGATGCCGGTCGGCCCGGCGACGCTCGGGCGCGTGATGAACGTACTCGGTGAGCCGGTGGACTATCCCGATCGTGCCGTTAACGCGAAGGAGCGCTGGTCGATTCACCGGAAGGCGCCGACGCTCGAACAACAGTCGACTGAGCTGCAGATGTTCGAGACGGGCATCAAGGTCATCGATCTTCTCGAGCCGTACGTTCGCGGCGGCAAGATCGGACTTTTCGGCGGCGCCGGCGTTGGGAAGACGGTCATCATCCAGGAACTGATTCACAACGTCGCGATGAAGCACGGCGGCGTGTCGGTGTTTGCCGGCGTTGGCGAACGCACGCGTGAAGGAAACGACCTCTGGCTCGAGTTCCAGGAGAGCGGCGTCATCAACACCACCGAGCTCGAGAAATCGCGCGCCGCCCTGGTCTACGGCCAGATGACGGAACCGCCGGGTGCGCGGCTTCGCGTCGCCTTGAGCGGCCTGACGGTCGCCGAGTATTTCCGCGACGCTGAGAACAAGGACGTCCTGCTCTTCATCGACAATATCTTCCGCTTCACGCAAGCAGGGTCGGAAGTGTCGGCGCTTCTCGGACGCATGCCGTCGGCGGTCGGCTACCAGCCGACGCTGCTGACCGAGATGGGCGAACTGCAGGAGCGAATCACGTCAACGAAGAAGGGCTCGATCACCTCAGTGCAGGCGATTTACGTGCCCGCCGATGACTACACGGATCCGGCTCCGGCGACGACCTTCGCGCACCTCGATGCGACCACCAACCTGTCGCGTGCAATTGTCGAATTGGGAATCTACCCCGCCGTCGATCCGCTGGCCTCGACGTCGCGGATTCTCGACGCGCGCATCATCGGCGACGAACACTACAATACGGCGCGGGCGGTGAAACAGGTTCTCCAGCGTTACAAAGATCTGCAGGACATCATTGCCATTCTCGGGATCGACGAGCTGTCGGAAGAAGACAAGCTGACCGTGGCGCGCGCGCGGCGTATTCAGAAGTTCATGTCCCAGCCGTTCTTTGTCGGCGAGCAGTTCACCGGCAAGCCAGGCAAATATGTGCCTGTGGCTGAGACGGTGCGAAGCTTCAAGGAGATCGTCGAGGGCAAGTACGATCATCTTCCCGAGCAGGCCTTCTTCATGGTGGGTACCATTGAAGAAGCCGTCGAAGCAGCGGAGAAGATGAAGGGGTAGCTTGTTTGGGTGCCAAGGGTGCCAAGGGTGCCAAGGGTGCCAAGGGTGCCAAGGGTGCCAAGGGTGCCAAGAGTGCTGGAAGTTGAGTGAATGGCTCTACCAACGCATATTGATCTGCAGGTCTTGACTCCCGATCGTGGGATCATTCGCGACCGCGTCGACGAGGTCGAGATCCCCGGATCGGAGGGATATTTCGGCGTTCTGCCGGGCCACCGCCCGATGCTCGCGTCGCTGACGGTCGGCGAATTGTGGTATCGGAAAGGCGATGAAAAGATCTATCTCGCGATCGCGTACGGTTTTGCCGAGGTGCTGCCCGATCGCGTCACGATTCTGGCGCGGCTGGCCGAACGCGCCGAAGACATCGATGTCGACCGGGCCGACGCCGCTCGTCGTCGAGCCGAAGAACGTCTCACTAAGCCACAGTCCGACATTGACTACGAGCGCGCACGAGCGGCGCTTACCAAATCGCTGATGCGACTGCAGGTATCCGCGCGGTTGCCGGGAGGGGCCCGCATCGGAGAGCTGAGGCGGATGCGCGACGTGGCAAGGGGCTGACCACCTCATCATGACGGCGCTGCCTTCGCTGAAGTGGGCCGTGCGGTCCGACCCCGGTCTGAAGCGAACCAGCAACGAGGACAGCTACTCGACGCGGCCGGATGTCGGTTTGTTCGTCGTCGCCGACGGTATGGGTGGGCACGTCGCCGGAGAAGTCGCCTCACGCGTCGCTGTCGAGGCGATCGAAGCATTCATCCAGGAAACCGCCGGGGCCGATAAGAACCGCACGTGGCCCTTCCCCTTCGATCCGAGCGTCAGCCTCGAAGCCAACCGGCTGCGCGCCGCGTTTCGGCTCGCCAATCGAAAAATCGCCTCTGCCATTGCCGATTCGCAGGATCTCCGGGGCATGGCGACGACGGCGTCCGCTGTGCTGCTCGGCCCGCAAGGCGCGAGCGTCGCGCACGTTGGCGACAGTCGTGTCTACGTGCTGCGCAACGGCAAGCTCGAACAACTCACGCACGATCACTCGTGGGTCGAAGAGCAGGTTCGTGCCGGCACACTGACGCCGACGGCGGCGCGCCAGCATCCATGGCGTAACGTTGTCACGCGCGCCCTATCGGGCGGTGACGACCCGGAAGTCGACGTCACCGAGGTCGTGCCCCGCCCGGGCGAACGATACCTCCTGTGTTCTGATGGCCTTTTTACCGTTCTTCCTGACGCCCGCATCGCAGACCTGCTGGGGGATATGAAGGCATCGCTCGACGCGATTGCCGGCGCGCTCATCGCCGCGGCAAACGATGCGGGCGGTCCCGACAACATAACCGCGCTGATTCTGCACATCGATGCTCGGTAATCTCGCACGGCTGATCCGCTACCGAGGGCTGATCCAGACCTTGGTCGCGCGCGAGCTGAAGGCGCGTTATCGGGGATCGGTCCTCGGGTTCTTCTGGTCGTTCATCAATCCCCTCCTCCTGCTGTTGATCTACACGTATGTCTTCGCGTACATCATGCCGAGGAGTTTGCCCCCCGGGCAAGAACCGAAGCCTTTCTCGGACCCGTACCCGTACGCGCTCTTTCTCTTCTGCGGTCTCCTGCCATGGACATGGTTCTCATCGTCGTTGAACGAATCGGCCGGCGTGTTGATCTCGGGCGGCAACTTGATCAAGAAGGTGCTGTTCCCCGCGGAAGTTCTGCCGATCGTGACAGTGCTCGCGAACATGGTGCACTTCTTCCTCGGGTTGCCGATTCTCGCGGCGTTCCTCGCCTATTACCGCGCCCCCGTCACCCTCGGCGAGCTGGTCTGGTTTCCGGTAATCGTGCTCGTGCAGCTGCTGTTTACGCTGGGACTGGCGCTGATCGTAGCTGCCCTGACCGTGCATTTCAGAGACATCCGCGACATCCTCGCGAACGTCCTGATGCTGTGGTTCTTCGCGACGCCCATAATCTATCCGTGGACGCAGGCACCAGACGTCGGCAAGTGGTTCGTCAACGTCAATCCCTTCAGCCATCTCGCCATCTCGTATCAGGAGGTGCTCTTTTTCATCGGGCCCTTCGGGCATTGGCGGTGGCTCTTGTCGCTCGGAGCGGCGTCAGTCGTGTTTTTCCTGTTTGCGTATTTCATCTTCGACCGCCTGCGTGACACCTTCGCCGAGGAAGTCTAATGGCCAATGCGATCGAGCTCAGGAATGTGTCGAAGATTTACCGTCGGTACACGCACCGACGCCAGTTCGCCACGCTGAAGAGTGCACTGTTGTCACGCAGTCTGGTCCGTGACCTGCGCCCTGACGAGACGTTCGCGGCGATGCAGAACGTGACAGCCGCGGTGGCGTCCGGGCGGACGTTAGGAGTCATTGGCCGCAACGGATCGGGCAAGAGCACGCTGCTCAAACTCGTCGCCGGCATCACCAAACCGACAAGTGGCACGGTGCACGTGAATGGCCGCATCTCCGCGCTCATCGAGCTTGGCGCAGGATTTCACCCCGAAATCTCCGGGCGCGAGAACGTCTTCATCAACGGGATCATGCTCGGTCTGACCAAGCGCGAGATTGCCCGCCGCTTTGACGAGATCGTGGAGTTTGCGGAGCTGCAAGACTTCATCGACGCGCCGGTGAAAACGTACTCGTCCGGGATGTATATGCGTCTCGGATTCGCGGTCGCCATTCACGTCGACCCCGAAGTTCTCCTCGTCGACGAAGTGCTCGCCGTCGGCGACGAGGGGTTCACGCACAAATGCCTCGACAAGTTCGCTGAATTCAAGCGGCGCGGCAAAACAATCCTTCTCGTCACGCACGCGCTTGGCCTCGTGGAGCGATTCTGCGACGAAGCACTGTGGATGGATGCTGGGACGATGAGAGCGATGGGAGATCCGAAGCGGGTCGTCGGCGCGTACATCACAGATGTCGAGACCAGCGAAGAACAACTCCTCGCCGCCGAAGACGCGAAGGCGAAGGAGTCTGCCACCGTGGTCTCGCCCGACGAGGCGACCACGGCAGTACTCCCCGATCACCCGGTCGAAACCGCGGCCGGACCGGCAGACATGTTCCGCGCGACGGAGGGCCGCTGGGGTTCACGCGAGATCGAGATCACGGAGGTGCAGCTGGTTGGACCTGACGACCAACCAGGACACGTGTTTCACAGCGGCGAATCGTTGACGATTCGAATACGACTCCGATCGCCGATTGAGAATCAAGACTTCGTCATCGGTGTCGGAATCTTCAATGCCGAAGGTGTCTGCTGTTACGGCACGAATACAAGCATCGAGGAGCTCAAGGCTGTCCGCATTCTGGGCGACGCAGAAGCGCGTTTTTCAATCGACAGTCTCGATCTCGTCGAGGGCACGTACAAGATCGACGTCGCCGTTCACAAACTGGACGGGTATCCGTACGACTATCACCGGCTGCTCTATACGTTTCGCGTGAAGTCCCGGACCAAGGACGTCGGTATCTATCGTCCGCGGCACGCGTGGCGATTCTCTGACGGCGTCGCGTTCGATCGCGTGGGCCATGAAGCCTGACCGGGATCCCACGTCCCGCGCGCTCACCTGGGAACAGGTTGACGCCGCCGTGACCGGCGCGCGCGCCGACCGACGACGGATCGTTTTTACCAACGGCGTTTTCGATCTTCTTCACCCCGGCCACGTGCGTTACCTGCAGTACGCCCGCAACCTCGGCGACATGCTCGTCGTCGGACTGAACGCCGATGCGTCAGTCCGAAGGAACAAGGGACCTGGACGTCCGATTACCCCTGAGAGCGAGCGGGCAGAAGTCCTCGCCGCGCTCGAATGCGTGGACGCGGTCGTCATTTTCGGCGAGGACACGCCCGCCGAAATCGTTCGCCTGGTCCAGCCCGACATTCTCGTGAAGGGTGCGGACTGGCCGGCCGATCAGATCGTGGGCCGCGACACGGTTGAGGCACGCGGCGGCCGCGTCGTGCTCGTGCCGGTTGAGCAGGGACACTCGACGTCGGCGATAGTCGAGCGCATCCGAGGCCTCCGGGCGCGGTGATAAAATAGAAGGTTCGGACCTTCAGCGCTCACGTGAATGTAGGGTCGCGGTCTGAAGACCGCGGCCTACACGAAATTGCCGTCATACACCTCCAGTTCGTTGACGTTGCGTTCGCTGTTGAAGACGGCAGCCAGCCGCCTCCGCCTTGGTGCGCCCGCGCCGCGTGTTTCCGGGTTGACGCCGCCCGCGAAGGCGCTGTTTGCGGCGGTAGCGGCGGAACGCGACCGCGTGCTGCTCGTCGTCGCGACAGATGCAGAGGTCGAGACGATGACGCGCGACGCGCGATTCTTCTACTCAGCGCTGGAGGGATTGTCCGAGACTGAAGTTGAGCGCGTCGTTCTTCCCTATCCCTCTCACGAAGTCGATCCCTATCGTGGGCTTGCGCCACACTTTGATATCGCCTCGGCCCGGGCCCGGGCACTGAGCGCTGCCGGCGACGGAACCGCCAGACTCATCGTGGCGTCCGCATCCGCGCTTCTTCCGAAAGTCAGTTCGCCCGGGCAGATGAGCGCCGTGTCGCTGACGCTCACGCCCGGACACGACATCTCGCCAACCGATCTCGGCGACATGCTCGCCTCGGCCGGGTACACGCGGCAGGATCCGGTCGACGAGCACGGCGAGTTCTGCGTCCGCGGTGGCGTGGTCGACTTCTTTCCGGCTGGTGCGCGGGAGCCGATCCGGCTGGAGTTCATCGGCGACACGATCGAATCGATCCGCTCGTACGATCCGGCCACGCAGCGATCGACGCTCGCGCTCGATCAGGCAGCGATCGCGCCGTTGCAGGAACTCGTCGGCGATGCGGACACGCCGGATCGTTCCGCAGCCGCGTTCGATCACCTGTGGGCACACGGTCGGCC
>Ga0075421_100007483_pt1 | contig 13383 bp, 9 predicted proteins | sample SoiMetdeltSBSDD5_FD_75292 | JGI IMG/M metagenome (GOLD analysis project Ga0075421, IMG submission 75292) | Bulk soil microbial communities from a Populus tree surrounding site in Tennessee, USA - Soil MetaG P. deltoides SBSDD5 | ecosystem: Environmental > Terrestrial > Soil > Tree plantation... | reverse complement strand
CCGATGGCCGCTACGGCGTCTTCTTCGCCTCCTACCAGGTCGCAATCATCGACTTGACCAACACACAAACCGTCAGTCATGTCCCCGAACAGCTGTCAGCTATGTCCCCGGACTGAACACGAGGCATGACGTGATGTGATCACATGTCATGGATATCACCGGCACCACCAGCCGGTGTCAAGCCGGCGGCGGTTTCGCCTGGCAACCTTCCCGACTGACCGCACGGACGGATGATGGATCTTTCGACGGCCCGCTTTGGCAGCGATCACGGCGCCCTGCGCAGCGAGGACGAACCACTGGTCACCGGCGCCGGCAAGTTCGTCGATGACCTGACGGTGCCCGGTCAAGCCTACGGCGTGTTCGTGCGCGCGCCGGTGAGCCACGCGGTGATCCGCGCGGTCGACGTGAGCGCGGCGCGCGCAATGCCGGGCGTCATCGGCCTCTTCAGCGGCAAGGATGCGGCTGCCGATGGCCTCGGCGCGATCCCGCCGGTCGCCGTCCCTCCGGGGCGCGACGGGAAGCCGATGTTTGCGGCCGCGATGCCTGTACTGGCGGGCGAGCGCATCCGCTACATCGGCGAGCCGGTGGCGATCGTGGTCGCCGAGACGCTGGCGCAAGCGCAGGACGCTGCCGAAGCGATCCGCATCGACTATGACGACCTCCCGAGCGCGCCCGACATCGAGAGCGCGATGGCGAGCGGTGCGACAGCGATCCATGAGGCGCGGCCCGACAACGTCGCACTTGACTGGACTGACGGTAATGCCGCCGTGCTGGACGAGGCCTTGGCGAAGGCCGCACACGTCGAGCGCGTGCGCCTGGCGGATACGCGCCTGGCGCCGGTCTCGATGGAACCGCGCGGAGGCATCGGCTCGTTCGACCCGGAGAGCGGGCGCTATACGCTGATCGCCAGCACGCAGGGCGTCGCGGTGGTGCGAAAGCTGCTGGCCGAGGGCGTGTTTAAAGTGCCACTCAGGACGATCCGCGTGCTGACCCACGATGTCGGCGGCGGGTTCGGCATGAAGGCGCAGGCGTATCCGGAATACGGCGCCATCCTCTACGCGGCGAAGAAGTGCCGACGACCGGTGAAATGGTGCAACAGCCGCGTCGAAAGCTTCCTTTCCGACTCGGCAGGACGTGACGGCTTCCTGGAAGGCGAGCTGGCGCTCGACGCCAATGGCAGATTCCTCGGCCTGCGCATGCGCAACCTCGTCGGCATCGGCGCGTACACGACGCAGTACGCGGCGATCTTCGCGACGATGAACACAAAGAACTGCCTCTCCAGCGTCTATCGCATTCCGGCGATCTCGATCGACGTGAAGATGGTTCTGACCAACGCCGCACCGCTTGGACCTTATCGCGGTGCCGGACGCCCGGAAGCGATTTACCTGATCGAGCGGCTGATCGACGGCGCCGCGCGGAACATGGGCATCGACCGCGTCGCGCTGCGGCGGCGCAATTTCATCCCGCCGCAGGCCATGCCCTACAAGACGCCGAACGGCCCCATCTACGACTCGGGCGAATTCGAAGCCGCGATGGACAAGGCGCTCGCGCTCTCCGACTGGAGGGGCTTCAACAAGCGCCGCACGGCCTCGCGCAAGGCCGGCAAGCTGCGCGGCATCGGCATGTGCTGCTTCCTGGAGGTCGCGGGCGGCATCCTGAACGAGAAGGCCGACCTGCGCTTCGAGGACGGAAAGGCCACGATCCGGCTCGGCGTGCAGGCGATGGGCCAAGGACATCTCTCCACCCTGCCCCGCATTGTCGCCAAGCAGCTCGGCATCAAGGTGAGCGACGTGAAGCTGATCGAGGGCGACAGCGACGAGGTTCCGGACGGAACGCCGTCGGTTGCGTCGCGCTCGCTGATGATGGCGGGCAGCGCGTCTGCGATCGCGTGCGATACCGCGATCGAGAAGGGGCGGCGCATCGCATCGCAGATGTTCGAGGTCGCCGCCAGCGACATCGAATTCGCAAACGGCGTCTACAAGGTCGCCGGAACCGACTTGAACGTGCCGATCCTGGAACTCGCACAGAAGGCGCGTTCGGTCGCAAATCTGCCGGACGATCTCGAGAATGGCCTCGACTCGATGGGCGACTTCACCTCCCCGCAGATGTCGTTCCCGAACGGCTGTCATGTGTGCGAGGTCGAAATCGATCCCACGACCGGCAGGGTCGAGGTCGTCGGCTATGTGGCGGTGGACGATGTCGGAAACATCATCCACGAGGTGATCGTCGACGGGCAGACCCACGGCGGCATCGCGCAGGGCCTCGGACAGGTGCTCGGCGAACACGTCGTCTATGGGTCCGACGGGCAGCTCGTCAACGCGTCGTTCATGGATTACGCGATGCCGCGCGCGACCGACATTCCATACCTCAAGACCGCGCATCACAGCGTGCCGTGCGTCACCAACCCGCTCGGCGCAAAGGGCGCCGGCGAGTCCGGCGTCGCCGGCTCGCTGCCATCAGCCGCGAATGCGATCATCGATGCTCTGTCGGTCGCGGGCATTGATCACTTGGATATACCCGCATCGCCGGAACGCCTCTGGCAGGCGCTCAGCGCCGTCGGACGAGAGCACCACCGCGGCTCGGCCAGAGCGCCGAGGCGCTTCAAGTAACAGAAGTATAGTCGATGATGCCGCGGGGCGGACCCTACTCCACGATTTTCCAGTACGAGTCCTTGCGGGTCACCTTGCCGTTGCGAAACGTATAGAAGTCACAACCTTGGACCTCCGTTCTTGTGCCCTCGCGGGTGGTGCCGGTGAGAGTCCATTTTGAGATGCCAGTATTGGCAGTCGAATCCACAAAATGCTCATCGTTGCCGTAGTGGACATCAGGCAAGCCTGCAAAACGGGTGGCCAGCGCTTCTCGTACGTTCCTTTTGCCCTCGAAACGAGAACCCCAAGGCTTGCTTCCCCTCGGCATCTCCAGGACACAATCGTCAGAAAACAACGCCATGATGCGATCAAGGTCATGCGCGTTGAAGGCCTCGCATAGCTCCCTCAGTACCGCTCGAATGTCCATTCGCCTCGTCTCCCTTCGGCCCGCCTAAAGGTCCGGTCACTCGCCGCGTCGGCCTTCGCGCCAGCCCATCTCCCAGAAGTCGGTCTCGAGCCGGGTAGCATCCTGGAAGATCGCGATCAGCTCGGCCTCGCGGGCGGGCGTGGCGTAGAGATCGGCGAGGCGCTCCAGTTGCGCCTGCGCCTTCGCCGCGACCTGCTGGTAGGCTTCCCCGGCATACTCCGCGATCCAGAACCGATAGACATTCGTTGCGGCGAGTGCATCGGGTTGCGCAGCCAGACGCCTGGCAATTTCTGCATAACCGATTACACAAGGGGCAAGCGCCACCTGCAGCGCCAACAAATCGCCGCGCATGCCCGTATCGAGCACGTAGCGCGTATAAGCCAACGTTTCGACCGCCGGAGGCGCTTGCTCTAGATCGGCCGCCGTGAGGCCCCAGTCGGCAGATAGCTTGACGTGCAGGTTCATCTCGACGTCGAGGATGGCCATAAGGCCGGAGGCAGCTTCGCGCATGTCGGCGAGCGTGAACGCCTTGTACACCGACAGCGCATAGGCGCGCGCAAACTCGATCAGAAACAGGTAGTCCTGAATGAGGTAGTGACGAAAAGCCCGTTCGGGGAGCGAACCCGCCGCCAACGCGGTCGTGAACGGATGCTCGGTGTAGGCCCGCCATTCGGCGGCGGTCGCCGCCTTGAGACGCTCGAAGAAGCGCATCCGCCCGCTCTTGTTTCGTCAATGGCGGCTGCAATGGCCCCGCCCTCGCAACTTGCATCAGCAGGCCACGCCGACCGCCCAATGCCTTGCACTACTCTACACGAGCACGGTCGTCTGTTGGCGACGATCTTCGATCGCATTGGAGGTGCCTCCCGTAAGGCTCAGTCGCCGGCGCAGCAGCGACGTGAGAGCGGGCGATCGAGGGAAATGCGGGTTGTCAACGATCTATTTCGTGCTCGCCGATGACGACTTGCCGTAGGCTGGAAGGCGCAAAGCGGGCAGGAAGCGGAGGCGACTACGGTTGGCGCCGCTTGCTGCAACCGACAGCCGACAGGCGCTGCCCGCCGAGGCTTGATAAACACTTGTCGTGCAGCCAACACTTGGTACGAGAGATCCATGGCCCAATCTCCTTTTCCGCAACCCGTCGATGGGACGACCACGCCCAGGTTCGCCGCGGTTCCGACGTTCATGCGACTGCCGCTCGAGCCTGATCCGGGCAAACTCGACATTGCACTGGTCGGTGTCCCCTGGGACGGCGGAACGACGAATCGCCCTGGAGCGCGCCACGGGCCGCGTGAGATCCGGAACATGTCGAGCCTGATGCGGCGCGTCCATCACGTCAGTCGCATCGCGCCTTATGAGTTGTGTCGGATCGGCGACCATGGCGACGCGCCCGTCAACCCCGTCGACCTGCTCGACAGCCTCGCCCGCATCGAAGGTTTTTACGCCAAGCTGCATGCCGCCGGCGCGGTGCCCTTGACCGCCGGCGGCGATCACCTCATCAGCCTGCCCATCCTGCGCGCGATCGCGCGGGATGCGCCCGTGGGCATGGTCCATTTTGACGCCCATTCCGACACCAACGACAGCTATTTCGGCGGCCACAAGCTCACCCATGGCACGCCCTTCCGGCGCGCCATCGAGGAAGGCCTGCTTGACCCGAAGCGAACGGTCCAGATCGGCATTCGCGGGTCCGCTTACAATCTGGACGACGGGAAGTTCGCAACCGACGCCGGCATTCGAGTCATTCACATCGAGGAGTTTTTCTCCCTCGGCGTTGACCGGGTCATTGCCGAGGCCTGCCGCATCGCGGGTAGCGGTCCCACCTACATCAGCTTTGATGTCGACGGTCTCGACCCCGCCTATGCCCCCGGTACCGGCACGCCCGAGATCGGAGGCTTCTCCACCGCGGAGGCGCAGCGCATGGTGCGCGGCCTGCAAGGCCTGGACTTGATCGGCGCAGACGTGGTCGAGGTATCGCCGCCATTCGATCCGAGCGGCAATACCGCGATTGTCGGCGCCACCATGATGTTCGAGATTCTCTGCGTCCTCGCCGACGCGGTAGCCCGCCGCAAGTCCCGTGACCGCGAGCGCGCTTGAACGCCCGCTGTCGAGGGCGGGAGCGGCCAATGTCTCGATAGCTCAGCACAGGCCGCCGACATTTCATGGTAGCCTTGGCCCGAGGCAGACCTTTCCCAGGTCGGCAAGTTGCTGGAGTCCAAATGACCACGGCCGCTGTCACCGCCTTTCCAAGAAAGCCGCTGCCAAAAAGATTCTGCAACCTCGACCGGCTGCTGACGGCACTGAGGGCTCGGGGCCTCGATGGGATCGTGGCAACGGTTCCGACCAACGTCTTCTATCTGACCGGTTTCAATGCCATCGCGCACAAATCCGACGAGCCGCGAGTTTGCGCGGTGATCCTCTCGCGGCACGCGCCCGATCACCCGATCATGGTCGTCGCCGACTACTACCTCGCCACGTTCCTGATCCAGGAGACCTGGGTCGAAGACATTCGGCCTTTCCGGGCTGTCATGATGCCCCTCGATCTGCCCGGCAAGTCCTCCGACATCGATCGCTTCATCCCGTCGGAAGCGAGAGGCAAATCATGGATCGAGAAAGCGCGCGCGCAGTACACGTTCGATATGTCGGCCGCGCTCAAGGGCGCGTTCGAGGAGCTGAAGCTCGACCGCGGGAAAGTCGCTTTCGATGACTATGGGTTCGGCCTGAGGCTCGGCCTCGAACGTACCACGGTCGCCGATGGGTACGATCCGTTGATGTTTGCGCGATCGATCAAGACGCCGACGGAGTTGGAGCTCCTCCGCCGCGCGACCAGGCTCAACGAGTTGGCCATCGGCAAGACCGTCGCGTCCTGGCAGAAGGGGACGACGTGGCGCGACCTGAACGTCGCCTATGCGCGTTCCGTTGCGGAGCTTGGCGGCTTCGTGCGTGATCCGGGCGGGATGGTCTGGGGGCATCCTCGCGGTACCGAGCCCACCATCATGCTCTCGACCGCGTTCGAGGAGAGCGAAGTCGAGGCCGGAACGCACGTCATGTTCGACTGCCACGGGACCATCGATCTGTACTGCTGGGACGGAGGAAAAACCTGGGTTGTCGACGGCGAGCCCGGGGGGAGCGCCAAACGCTGGGCCAATGCCACCACGGCGGTCGCGGAGACATTGGTTGCGGCGATGAAGCCCGGCGCGTGCATTCGAGATTTGCAGGCGCTCGCGCGCACCACCTACCGCAAGGCCGGAGTTCCCGACCCCGACAGCGCGCTGATATTCTTCCACGGCCTCGGCCTCTCCCACATGGAGCTCGAGCTCATGACCCCCGGGGGTCAAGCGCGCGGGGGAAACTGGACGCTCGAGGAGGGCATGGTCGCTCCGATCCACTTGCTTTACCCAGGCGGCCAGTTTGATCGCTCCTGGTGCGAAGAGGTCGTTGAAATCGACGTCGACGGCGGCAAGCCTCTGTTCTCCTGGGGCTACGCGCCGATCACCGGGCGAGGATAGGGGGCAGTCGACGCTGCCTTGATCGCCAGGGATTGCGCAACTTCCCGCCTTGGCCCTTGCAACAGCTGTCGCACCAGGCCGGTCCAGGCGACAAAATCTCAGATGTCCGTGAGCCTCGAGAGAACATCCCTGTAGCGGGCCTCGAGTCTCGGTCGTGCCCGGTGACGGCCCGCCTCCACGATCACCTCGCCTGCGACAAGCACCGTCCTGACGGCGGGGCGGCCGACGACGAAGATCCACGCATCGAGCCAATGATCCCCGGTGCGCGATCCGAGGTCGGGATGATCGGCGTCGAGCACGACGATGTCGGCACGCAACCCTGCCCTGATGGCACCGATCGGCCGCTCAAGAGCACGCGCGCCGCCGGTCGCGGCTTCGACGAACAACCGCCGTCCGGTCGACTCGCCCGGCTCGGTGGTCATCACGTTGCGCGCGCGGCGTTCCAGGCGTTGCCCATACTCGAGTTGCCGCAACTCGGCTGCCGCATCGATTTGGATGTTCGAATCGGTGCCGACGCCGAGGCGCCCGCCGACGGCCAGGTATCCGGCCGCGGCGAAGATGCCGTCGCCGAGCGAGGCCTCCGTGAGGGGGCAGAGACCAACGACGGCGCCCGAGGCGGCGAGCACGCGTACCTCCTGCGCGGCCGAATGGGTGGCATGGATCACGCACCAGCGCGCATCGAGCCCGACGTTTTCGATCAGCCATTCGATCGGTCGGCGGCCGAGAGCCGCGACGCTGTCCTCCACCTCCTTTACTTGCTCGGCCGCGTGGATGTGGATCGGCCCGTCAGGCAGCTCCCGGCACACCTGCCTGAGCGCATCGGGCGTCACGGCGCGCAGCGAGTGCGGCGCGATGCCGACCTGCGCTGCCGGCAGGCTCTTGACGAGTACGCGTGAGCGCTCGACCAGCCTGAGGAATCGTTCCGGGTCGTTGATGAATCGCCGCTGTCCGGGCGCGGGCGGCGCCCCGCCGAAGCCGCCATTGGCATAGAACGACGGCAACAGTGTGAGCCCGATGCCGGTTTCCCGGCTGGCGGCGGCAAGGCGAGCCGCCATCTCGCCGAGATCCGCATAGGGGCACCCATCGACGTCGTGATGCAGATAGTGGAACTCGCCGACCGACGTGAAGCCTGCCTCCAGCATTTCCATGTAGGCGAACGCGGCGATCGCCTCGACGTCGTCCGGCGCGAGCCGCTGGAGGAATCGGTACATCACCTCGCGCCAGCTCCAGAAGCTGTCGGCTTCCGGGCCACGGCGCTCGGCGAGGCCGGCCAATGCGCGCTGGAACGCATGGCAGTGAAGATTCGGCAAGCCGGGAACCGCGATGCCGGCGATGCGCTCCGCGCCATTGGGTGCCGATCCAGTCTCGACCGAAACGATGGTGCCGTCGATGACCCCGAGGCGCACGCTCGCGGCCCAGCCGGTCGGCAGCAACATATGATCGAACAACAACTCCCGTCGCAACGGCAGCACTCCCATCGCTTCCGGAATCCAGCGTCCCGGAATCGAAAGCCCGCGATCGCCCTCGACAATAGCCAGCATCAAGTGATGATGTATAGGAACCATCCGCTCGATCAGCCTGTGAGCACCCGTGCGGTTTGACACCATTTGGCGTGATGCGCGTCTTGCGACGCTCTCGCCTGCCCTTCCCGGGCTTGGGATCGTCGAGCGCGGCGCGGTTGCGGCCGTCGCCGGACGCATCGCCTTCGCCGGTCCGATGGCCGACCTGCCGACCGCTTGGGACGCCAAGGAGGTCGTCGCCCTCGACGGCCGCTGGATCACGCCGGGGCTCGTCGACTGCCATACGCACCTCGTCTATGCGGGGAACCGTGCGCACGAGTTCGAGCTGCGGCTGGCGGGCGTCTCCTACGAGGAAATCGCCCGCCGCGGCGGCGGCATCCTCGCAACCGTGAAGGCAACGCGGGCCGCGAGCGAGCACGAGCTCGTGGACGCCACACTGCCGCGGCTCGACCATTTGCTTGGCGAGGGGGTCACGACCGTCGAGATCAAATCGGGCTATGGCCTCGAGCTTAAGACCGAGGCGCGAATGTTGCGCGCCGCCCGCGCGCTCTCGGCCGAGCGCGACGTGACGGTCGAGACGACGTTCCTCGGCGCCCACGCCGCACCGCCGGAAGCGGGCGACAAGGACCGCTACGTCGACGAGGTCGTCGCGATGATTCCGGCAATCGCCCAAGAGAAGCTTGCAGCTGCCGTCGATGCGTTTTGCGAGGGGATCGCGTTCTCGCCGCAGCAGACCGCCCGGGTATTCGCCGCCGCAAGGAGTGCCGGACTGCCGGTCAAGCTGCACGCCGACCAGCTGTCCAACCTGCACGGAGCCAAGCTTGCCGCGCAACACGATGCGCTGTCGGCCGATCATCTCGAATATACCGACGAAGAGGGCGTCGCCGCGATGGCGCGGGCCGGCACGGTCGCAGTGCTGCTGCCGGGCGCGTTCTATGTGCTGCGGGAAACGCAGCGGCCGCCGGTCGATGCCCTGCGCCGTCATCGAGTCCCGGTCGCACTCGCAAGCGACTGCAATCCCGGCACCTCGCCAGTGACCTCGCTGCTCCTGATGATGAACATGGCAGCGACCTTGTTCGGGCTCACGGTCGAGGAGGCGGTGACCGGGGTGACGCGCGAGGGCGCGCGCGCCCTCGGCCGGCTTGCCGACATCGGGACGCTCGAGCCTGCCAAGATGTGCGACCTTGCCATATGGGACATCGAGCGGCCGGCCGAACTGGTCTACCGCATCGGATTCAATCCGCTGCATGCCCGGGTTTGGAGAGGCAAGTGGCGCCGATAGTGACCCTCGCTCCCGGCCGCGTGCCGCTGGCCGACTGGCGCGCCATCGCGGCGGGCGCAGACGCGCGCGTCGATCCGGCCGCGATGCCCGCGGTGGTCGCGAGCGCCGCCGCGGTCGAGGCGATCATTGCAAGGGGCGATCCGGTCTATGGCATCAATACCGGATTCGGCAAACTCGCCAGCTTTCACATTGCCCGCGACGATCTGGCGGCGCTTCAGCACAACCTCGTGCTCTCGCACGCCGCCGGTGTCGGTGAGCCGATGGAGCGTTCCGCCGTACGGCTGATGATGGCATTGAAGCTCGCGAGTCTCGCGCGCGGCGCCTCCGGCGTCAGGCCCACGACTCTCGCCGCGATCGAGTCGATGCTGTTGCACGGCCTCACTCCGGTCGTGCCGAGCCAGGGCTCGGCCGGCGCCTCGGGCGATCTTGCCCCGCTGGCACACATGACGGCCACGATGCTCGGCATCGGCGAGGCGTTGGTCGGGAGCGAAAGGATGCCGGCTGACGCCGCGCTAGCCCGCGCCGGTCTCGCGCCCATCGCGCTCGCACCCAAGGAGGGGCTTGCCCTCCTCAACGGCACGCAGTTCTCGACTGCACAGGCGCTCATCGGCCTGTTCGCAATCGAGCGCGTCTTCGCCGCGGCGCTGATCACCGGCGCCTTGTCCACCGATGCCATGAAGGGATCGGACGCGCCCTTCGATGCGCGCATCCATGCGTTGCGCGGCCACCGCGGCCAGATCGAGGTCGCGGCCGCGCTGCAGCGGCTGATGGCCGGTAGCGCCATCCGTGCCTCGCACCTTCACGACGAGGATCGCGTGCAGGACCCCTATTGTCTGCGCTGCCAGCCGCAGGTGATGGGCGCGGCGCTCGATCTGCTGCGGCACGCAACCGCCACACTGGTGACCGAAGCGAATGGCGTCTCGGACAATCCCCTGGTCTTCGCCGATAGCGGGGAGGTGGTTTCGGGCGGCAACTTCCACGCCGAGCCGGTCGCGTTTGCGGCCGACCTGCTGGCGCTTGCGGTCTGCGAGATCGGCTCGCTGGCGGAACGGCGCATCGCCATGTCGACCGACCCGGCGCTCTCCGGGCTGCCGCCATTTCTTACGCCGCGACCGGGGTTGAACTCGGGCCTCATGGTCGCCCAGGTCACGGCAGCGGCGCTGGTGGCGGAGAACAAGCAACGCGCCTATCCGGCCAGCGTCGACTCGATTCCGACATCGGCCAATCAGGAGGACCATGTCTCGATGTCGGCGCACGGCGCCCGCCGGCTGAGCGCCATGGCCGAGAACGCCATCAATGTGATTGCGATCGAGCTGCTTGCGGCGGCGCAAGGCTGCGACTTCCGCGCGCCGCTGACCTCGAGCGCCGCGCTCGAGCGGGTCCGCGCCCTGCTGCGCCAACGGGTGCCCGTGCTCGGCGACGACCGTTACCTTGCCCCCGACATCTCGGCTGCCGCCGATCTGGTGCGCAGCGGCGCCCTCCCCGCCGCCGCGGGTGTGGCTCTGCCGGGTATCGAGGGATAAAAGCTGATCGCAAAATGGCGCGTGGAGCTGCGGCGCACAACGCCTGCACGCGCCTCCCACCGGCGGCGCTTCGCACGCGCGCCAGCTGCTGGCGGACTACCAGCAAGCCCGCGCCGACGTCAGAAGGCAGTGTGCACTCGAATGAGGACAGAGAACAACGTGGTCAGAGGGAAAACACGTGGTCACCGATCCATCCCGGCGCCAGCCGTGACCACCGGGCCAAACGGGGCGATGTGATGCCGTGGATCTTGCGCCTGATCGCCCGAACCACGCTTGGGCTGGCCGTTGTGCTCGCATTGGTCTGGTGTGCCCTCGCTCTCTGGTATCGCCTTCCCGTGCCGGAGGGACTGCGGGGCGCTATCGTTCTATGCGCGTAGGGAAGTTACGGGCCGTCATTTCGACGACCGGACAGTTGTGATTTTTTGCTTTAATATCTCGGCAAATAGCTCATGCGCTTTGGCATTCGGGTGATCGTCTTTGGGCAGAGTTAGCTTGGGCCCAGGATTCCTGGCAAGAAAATCCTTCACGGCATGGGTTGCATCAACAAAAATCACTTCTTCAGGTAAGCCCGAGAGGAAGGCAGCCGGAAGCGGCATCCAGCCATCCGATTCGGTTGCCGGGTCCTCCCCGTCTAGGCGGCCCATGTACAGAAGGATGAGACTCGCCTTCAACTCGCGGGCAATCTTGACCATTTCCCTAATCACAAATAAGCCGGCCTCGGCTTTCGCCTGCTGCGTCGGCTCCATTCCAAGGCGCCAACGCTTCTTCACAGTCTGGAACTCGTAAAACGCCATCCGCAGACCGAGAATAATTCGGTTACCCCAACTCTGGGCTTTTTGCTCGTCCATGAGGTCTATCGAAATTTGCGTCCCCGAAACAGCAGCTCGATCCGGCGGTATTATGTAGGGGTCGCGCCCGATGCCACCCACGGTGGGAACCTCCAAACAGACGGGGAAGAAATTCGGGGCACATGGGTCTATGCTTCGCCTTAAATCGTCCTCAATCATCCCAAAAATGATCACGCTTGGAGCCAGCGAAACATTCTTCTTTAAACTAATCAACGCCTGAAGGGCGCTGTAGCTGCCCAACGCAAAATTGGCCACCGGCAGGCCAAACATTTCACCCAAGCGTTCAGTGTACGTTTGCTCGTTCTCAAATCCATATCCCTCTGAAAAAGAATCACCGACAGTAAGAATTGTAACTTTGTCGGCAGTCTGTGCTCCGGGTCTATTCACCCGAGCGCCTAGGTTATCTGTATAAATGTTGTATTCTATGCCGGGTTCGATCCTGCGGGTGATAGCGTTGCGCGGACGACGGAAGCCAAGCTCGGAATCGACCACGATATCGTTGTCACCAACATATCTTACGTCTATTCGGGTGTAACGATCAGCGACGTCCAGCCCATACCAGCAAGCAAACCCGAGTAAGATAAGCAAGGGAAAAAACAACAGCACTATCAGGTAAAATACGAATACCTTCGCTGAAGAAAGAGTATGCCGCATTACCTTGTCCCTGCTGAACGGGCACGTCTCGTGAATCACTGCCTGGGACCCCGATCCAAACTCTATAGGGCAAGAGCCCCAAAGAGAAGGGGCGTCGCCATCGAGGCGCCCCTGGGCCGAGCTGTTGTGGCGCAATGCCGACACCGGGGTGGTGACCTGGCAGCTCAACACCGGGCCGTTCGTCGATAACGACCTCAACGGCGACCTGCCAGCTCAACCCGTCCAGGCCCGGGGCAGCGTGCTCTTTGAGCGCAAAGAACGCCGCCTCAAGCAGCTCGGGGTTGATGTGGTGGAGCAGCGCGGTGAACCTCTCCTTCTTCCTTTCCCTTGCAGTTCGCCGTATGCGGTCCAGCGCCTGGGTCACGCCTGTCCGGCACAGCGTCCGGCACGTGCTTTGCTGCTCCGCATTCCCCTTGGTCGCAGCCCTTCGCTCCACCTGCTCCTCCGCGGCTTGCGCCGCTTCGTTCGCAGGCTTCCCAGCTACTATGGCCGCGTCCGACGTCCCGTCTCCGTGCATCATCGGCTTTCGGCTCCTCGCCTTCCCGATGCGGGCCTTCGGGCATATCGCCACCGGCCACAGGCGGGACCTCCCAGGTTCCGACGCGATCCCTTCCGGCGTGATGGGGTCTTCGACCACGGCAGAGCGTCAGCGCCTCGCATAACGGCGCCGCACATGTTGCCTTCGACGTTGCTTACCGGCTCGGCCTCTGCGAGTTTCTGTCTTTCGCGGCTCAATAACCCACCCCACAGGATCGTTGTGTACGCTTCGCAGCCGCCGTCGCCGACGGCCACGCAACACTCACTACCAGGCGGGCGCTACCCTTACCTGGGCCGGACTTGCACCGGCAGGACCGCGCCAGCTTTCCTGGCGCACAAGCAATCCAGAACAGCGCTGCCGCAACTGGATTGCTTCGTCGCTATGCTCCTAGTACTACTGAGTCAGAACGCCGCACCCGCTGGTGTTGAAGAATCAATTATTGGAGGCGCTTCCGACGTGGCCGGGGAGGTCGGGATGGGTCTTCATCGGGCGGCAGACATTGA
>Ga0075421_100007481_pt1 | contig 13385 bp, 8 predicted proteins | sample SoiMetdeltSBSDD5_FD_75292 | JGI IMG/M metagenome (GOLD analysis project Ga0075421, IMG submission 75292) | Bulk soil microbial communities from a Populus tree surrounding site in Tennessee, USA - Soil MetaG P. deltoides SBSDD5 | ecosystem: Environmental > Terrestrial > Soil > Tree plantation... | reverse complement strand
GGGGATCGGCCGCTACGAGATCTCCAACTACGCCCGGCCCGGCCGGCACTCGCGCCACAACGCGCTCTACTGGACCGGCGGCGAGTACCTGGCGCTGGGCGTGGGCGCCACCGGCACCGTGGGCGGCGAGCGCTGGAGCAACGACCGCAGCGCGGAGCGGTACCTGAAGCGGGTGGAGGCGGGGGAGCTGCCGGTCGCGTCGTCGGAGTCGCTCGGGCGGCGCGAGCTGTTCGAGGAGCGGGTGGCGATGGGCCTGCGCCTGGTGGCGGGGATCGACCTCGAGGAGACCTGCCGGGCGTTCGGCGAGCCCTTCCAGCCGCGGGCGGAGAAGGCGGCGCGGTACGCGGCGCGGGGCCTGGCGAGGTGGGACGGGCGAAGACTCGCCTTGACCGACGAGGGCGCCGACCTCCACAGTGCCGTCAGCGCGGACCTCTTCTGACGTGCCGATCCGGCGACCGGCGGGCAAGCGATGAGCAAGTGGTTGCTGTGGATCATCCTCAGCGGGCTGACCGGGAGCCCGGTGGGCTCGGCCGTCGCGCTGCTCCTGTTCTACTGGGCGGTGGATCGCTTCACCTTCCGGGTGCTGCCGGACCCGGTGCGGCTGGTGCGCGTGTGGCTGCGGGCCGGGAAGCTGCGGCGCGACCTGGTGGGCAACCCGCACGACCGGAAGGCCCGCTACGAGCTGGCGGAGATGATGGTGGCGCGGCGCCGGTACGCCCAGGCGGTGGAGATGCTGCGGCCCAACCTGGAGGCGGGCGACGAGGACGTCCCCACCGTCTACACCATGGGCGTGGCCTGCCTGGGCGCGGGGCACTCCCAGCAGGGGGAGAAGCTGATGGACCACGCGGCGGAGAAGGACCCGGGGTTCCGGCTGGGCGCCATCGAGCTGGAGCGCGGGCGGTGGCGGCTGCGGCGCGGGGACGCCAGGGGCGCGCAGGAGGCGCTGAGGAAGGCGCTCGCCTTCCGGAGCGGCTCCATCGAGGTGCGGGTGCTGCTGGCGCGCGCGCTGGAGGCGGGCGGCGACGACGGCGCCGGGGCGCTGATGCGCGCGGAGGCGTGGAGGGAGTACGTGGGCTCGCCCGCGTTCCACCGCCGCGCCGAGCGCTTCTGGGCGTGGCGGGCCAGGCCGGCCCGGCCGGTCGTCTACGCGGTGGCCGCGGCGGCGGCGCTGGTGCTGCTGGGGAGGTTCGCCGCGCCGCAGATCGCCGCCGCGTCGCAGCGGCTGAGCGACCCGGCGGCGGTGGAAGAGGAAGAGTAGCCGCGGCGGCGCCTAGCGCTCCCAGCGGGAGACCACCGGCCAGTGGTCGGAGGTGGTGCCGTTGTACGTGCTCTGGGGCGAGTAGCTGGGGTCGCCCCAGGACTCCGGGTGGACCACGGTGACGGAGCCGGCGCGGAGCTGGGGCAGCAGCTCGTTGGTGACCAGCTGGTGGTCGATGGTCGAGCCGAAGCTGTGCGTGCCGATGTTGGCCTCGGTGAGCACGCTGGTGACGAACTGGTAGCGCGCGGGGTCGTTGAGGAAGTTCTGGAACGGCGACGGGTAGGCGGTGCCGGCGGTGGAGTGGTCGAGGTCGTCGTTCCAGTCGCCCACCACCGCCACCTTCTGCGTGGGCAGCGAGCTGTCCAGGTAGCCCTTGAGCGCGACGGAGGAGGCCTGGCGCCGGGCCAGGCTCGCGGTGTCCGCGTACGCCTTGAGGTGGACGACGATCACCACCAGCGGGTCGGTCCCGCCATCCCCGGTGCGCAGGTCCAGGTCCACCCGGAGCGGCGGCCGGTACCCGAAGTTGTACTCCGTGGTGGCGTCGCCGGTGAGGATGAGCTGGGCGGAGCGGAAGGAGGCCACCGAGGTCCGGTAGAGGAGCCCCAGCTTCTGCTCGAAGTCGCCGTAGCACGGCGAGCCGCCGAAGCTCACGCAGCTGGAGGTGCCGGAGACGCGGGCGCCGTCGCTGGAGAGGACGGCGTCGTAGCCGGGGAGGGCGGCCACCACGGCGTTGAAGCGGGCGACGTCCACCACCTCCTCCAGGCCGGCGATGCCGAAGCCGGCGTCGGCCAGGATGGCGGTGACGTTGCGCTGCTGGAGGGCGTCGTCGGCGGGGCCCTGGGTGGCGTCGCCGAAGAACTCCATGTTCCAGGTGGCGAGGGAGAGGGTGCCGTCGTCGCGCGGACCGACTGGACCGGCGTCCGGGTGGCCCCCGTCCGGAGGTCCGTGGGGCTCGCGGCCACAGGCCGCAGCCAGGATGGCGAGCGCAAGCGCGAGGGTCAGCCGTGTCACCGGGCCTCCATGGGAGCGGGACGCAGTGTACTCGCCTGTCCGCGCGCCGCGCTGGCGGCCGGGGCGCAGGCCGGGCTCAGTCTCCGCGTGGGGCCTCGGCCTGTCCCCCGCGGATGACGCGAAGGCGGGCGCCGTCCTGCCGGGGCATCAGGAACGGCCTGGTCCAGTCCTCGCGGGTGTTCCGCAGGAAGGCCTCCAGGTCCTGCGCCACCTCGTACCCGCTCTGGTAACGCTGGGCGGGGTCCTTCAGCAGCAGCCTGGTCGTCACCTTCTCCAGCCCCCAGGGCACCTCGGCGTTCAGCGCCGACGGGCGGGCGGGGACGGTGTGGGCAATTTCACGGAGGCTCTCGTCGCTTTCGTCCGGGACGTCGAAGGGGTGCTCGCCCGTCAAGACGCTGTAGAAGAGGGCGCCCAGCGCGTGCAGGTCATCCGTCGGGCGGTACTCGTACGGCTCGTGCTTCCCGGTGGCGCGCTCTCGCAGGATGGCCAGGCACAGCTCCGGGCTGTGATGGCAGTGCTCGCCCGGCACGTACTCCGCGCCGGTGGCGGTGAGCCGCTGCGCGCCGAGGCCGATGGCGCTCTTGAAGTCGACGATCTTCGGCACGCCGTGCGGCGTCACCAGGATGTTGCCGGGGGTGAGGTCGCGGTGGCGGATGTACCGGCGCCCCATCTCCCCGCACGTGGCGGCCAGCAGCACCCAGCCGCAGATGATCTTCCCCAGCGGCTGGGGACTGCCGGCCCAGTCGATGATGGTCTTTCGGCCGGGGACCCACTCCTGGACTAGGTACGGGTAGCCGGCGAGCGGGTCCGGGTAGCAGTCCAGCCCGAGGAGCTCGGCCACCCCGGGGACGCCGCGGAGCTGGAACAGGTAGTCCGTCTGGCGCAGGAAGCGCTCCCGCGCGATCGCGTCCTCCGGATCGCCCTTGCGCGGGTGGAGCGACATCTTCAGGACCACCTTGCGGCCCCTGGGGCTGTCCGCCAGGTAGGTCACGGAGCCGCTGCCGGATCCGAGCTGATCCCGGACGGTATAGAGGCCGATGCGCGTGCCCGGCTGGATGTACATGGGATTGAAGGGTCTGGCCGTCATGGACGAGTCTCTGCCGCCAGAGCATATCCGCTCCAGCGGACTCATACAGGGCGTGGCGGCGCAGTAATCTAGGCCGCTGGCCATGGGTCCGGACGCGTACCCGCTGCTCTTCGAGATCGCCAGGGTGCTGCTCGTCGAGGACGACGACAGGCTGCCGGAGGTCCTCCTCCACCGCGTGCTCCAGGCCACGGGCGCGCACCGCGGCTTCATCGCCGTGCGCGAGGACGGCTCGTTCGAGCAGAAGTTCGCGGTGCGCTTCGACCGCGCCTCCCACGAGGCCGACCGGAGGTTCTCCCGGAGCCTGGTGCGGCGGGCGATCGAGACCGGCGCCATCGCCAGGGTCCCCGACGGGGAGTCCGCTCCATCGGTCGAGCAGAGCGTCGACGCCTCCGGCGCCCGGCTGGCGGTCGCCGCGCCGCTCGCGCACGGGGGCGAGGTGTACGGCGTCGTCTACCTCGACTACCTGGCGGGGGGGCCCGGCCCCGGTGGCGAGGCGCCCATCTCCGGGGACGCCATCGTCCCCTTCCTCGAGCAGTTCGCCGGCGTCGCCGCGCTCCACCTCAAGCGCGCCCTCGTCCGGGAGGACCTCCGCCGCCGCAACCAGGAGCTGGAGCGCGACCTCTTCAGCCGGTACGACTTCCGGGGCATCGTCACCCACGACCCGGCGATGGTGCAGCTGCTCCGCACGGTCGCCCAGGTGGCGGACACCGACGCCACGGTGCTGGTGCGCGGCGAGACCGGGACCGGCAAGGAGCTGATCGCCCGCGCCATCCACGAGAACAGCCGCCGCCGGACCCGGCCGTGCGTCACCATCCACACCTCCGCGCTCCCGGGAGCGTTGCTGGAGGCGGAGCTGTTCGGCCACACCAGGGGCGCGTTCACCGGCGCCGACCGCGACCGCCCGGGGCGCATCGCCTCCGCGCACGGGGGCACCCTCTTCCTCGACGAGATCGCGGAGATCGCGCCGGACCTCCAGGCCAAGCTCCTCCGCGTCCTCCAGTTCGGGGAGATCCAGCGCGCCGGCTCCGACAAGGTCGAGAAGGTGGACATCCGGATCGTCGCCGCCACCCACCAGGACCTGGCGGAGCTGGTGGAGGCGGGGAAGTTCCGGCGCGACCTCTATTACCGGCTCAAGGTGATCGACGTGGTCATCCCCCCGCTGCGCGAGCGCCGGGGGGACATCCCGCTGCTCACCGCGCACTTCCTGAAGTCCTTCTGGAGGGGCTCCGGGGGCGAGCCGCGGTTCTCGCCGCGGGCGGAGCGCGCGCTCCTCGCGCATCCCTACCCGGGCAACGTGCGGGAGCTGGCGCACGCCGTCCAGCGCGCGTGCGCGCTCGCCCGCGGGCCGGAGCTGGACGTGGACGTCCTCCCGCCCGAGATCGTGGCGGCCCCGGCGCCCGAGCGGCCGCCGCTCCCCCGGTTCGAGGAGCTCACCGCCGGGGCGCTGAACGCCGCGCGCGAGGCCGCCTGCGACGAGGTGGAGATGGCGTTCCTCGACGCGCTGATGGAGCGCCACGCCGGCAACGTGTCGGCCGCCGCCCGCGAGTCGGGCCTCAACCGGACGTACCTGCAGAAGCTGCTGGCGCGCCACCGGAAGGGGAAGCCTTGAGCGACATCCCCTGTCCGGCGTGCGGGGCCGCGAGCTCCGAGCTCGATCCGCGCTGCGCGAAGTGCGGCGCCCTGCTCCCCGAAGAGTCCCGGAACGTGGAGCTGTCGACGGACCCGGCCCTCGCCGTGACGACCCCTGCGCAAGGCGCCGCGCCCGCGCCGGAGATCCGGGTCCGCCCGGGCACTCACCTCGGCCGCTTCGTCGTCGAGGAGGAGCTGGGCCGTGGCTCCATGGGCGTGGTGGTGAAGGCGCGCGACCCGTCGCTCGACCGGACGGTGGCGATCAAGATCCTCCGCCCGGAGGTCCTCGGCCAGATGAGCGCCACCGAGGCGCGCGAGCGCCTGCTCCGCGAGGCCAAGGCGATGGCCAAGGTCTCCCATCGCAACGTGGTCAGCGTGCACGAGGTGGACGTCGCCGGCGACCAGGTCCTGATCGTGATGGAGCACATCCGGGGGCGCAACCTGCGCGCGTGGCTGGGCGAGCAACCGCGCTCGCTCGAGCAGATCCTCGACGTCTTCCTCCAGGCCGGCCGCGCGCTCGCCGAGGTCCACCGCGCCGGCCTCGTCCACCGCGACTTCAAGCCGGACAACGTCCTCGTCGGCGCCGGCGACCGGGTGTGCGTCACCGACTTCGGCCTGGTGGGGCCGGGCCGCGAGACGAGAGACGGCGGTCCGGGCGTGGTGGGCAGCCAGGCCGTCACCAGGTCGCTGGACATGGCGCGCGCTCCCGCGCCCCTGGACGTGGTGGGCAACCCGGAGATCGCGATCACGGGCACCGGCGTGCTGATGGGGACGCCCGCCTACATGGCGCCCGAGCAGCACCAGCTCCAGCGCGCCGACGCCCGGGCTGACCAGTTCGCCTTCTGCGTCTCCCTGTACGAGGCGCTCTACGGGCAGCGGCCGTTCGCCGGTCAGACGTACGAGGTGATCCAGGCCAGCATCACCGCCGGCATCCTTCGCCCCCTGCCCGAGGGTGCAGCCGTGCCCGCGCGGCTCCGGCGCATCGCGCTCCGCGGCCTCGCGGTGCGGCCCGAGGACCGGTACCCGTCCATGGACGCGCTGCTGGCGGACCTGGAGAGAGACCCGCGAGTCGCGCGCCGGCGGGCGCTGCTCGGGGCGGTGGCCGCCGGTCTCGTCGTCATCGCCGCTTCCGGCGTGGTGATGGCCGCGAGGAACAGGGCGGACCTCTGCCGGGGAGGCGCGAGCCGGCTCGCGGGCGTGTGGGATGTGCCGGCCAGGGCCGGCGTGGAAAAGGTCTTCCTGGCGACCGGCAAGCCGTACGCAGGTGACACGTACCGCCGGGTGGAGAAGGTCCTGGACGAGCGCGCGGCCGCCTGGGTCTCGATGTACACGGACTCCTGCGAGGCCACGCACGTTCGTGGAGAGCAATCCGCTCAGCTCCTGGACGCGCGCACCGACTGCCTCGGGCGCCGCAGGGCGGAGCTCTCCGCGCTGGTGGCGCTCCTCGCCAGCGGGCCCAGCGCGGACGTCCTGGACCGCGCCGTGGAGGCCGCCCACGCGCTGCCGGGGCTCGACGCCTGCGCGAACCGCGACGCGCTCCTCTCCGCCGTGCCGCTCCCTGCGGACCCTGCCGCCGTCGCGCGGATCGACGCCGCCCGCGCCGCGCTCGCGAAGGCGTCCGCACAGCTACAAACCATGCACCCCAGGGAAGGCCTGGAGACGGTGCTGTCGATCGAGAGCGACGTGCGGGCCATCGGCTACGCGCCTCTCCTCGCGGAGTGGCTCTACTTCCGCGGCGCGCTGGCGGCGGTGACGGGTGACATTCACGCCGCGGAGGCCACGCTCCGGACGGCGGCCATCGAGGCGGCCAGGGCGAAGAACGACGCGCTGCTGGCCAGGATCTGGACGGCCGAGCTCGAGGTGCTCGGGCTCGAACACGCCCGCTACGACGAGGCGCTCGCGCTGGAAGCCCCGGCGCTGGGTGCGGTGGAGCGAGCGGGCAGCGATCCCTTCCTGCGCGGGAGGCTCCTCGCCATGGTGGCGCAGGTGCTGAGCCTGAAGGGCGAGCGGGCTCGCGCCCTTTCCACCGCCCGGAGCGCGGTGGGGGCGCTCGAGAAGGCACCTGGCGGGGAGGGACCGGACCTGGCGAGGGTCCTGAACTTCCAGGGGAGCATCCTGGTGAGGCAGCACCAGCTGGAGGAGGCTCGGGCCTCGTTCGAACGCTCGCTCCACATCCGGGAACGCATTTTCGGCGAGAACCATCGCGCCGTGGCGGTCTCTCTCAACAACCTGGCCTCCTGGTTCCAGGCGAACGGCGAGCCCGAGAAGGCGCTGCCTCTCTCCCGGAAGGCGGCGGTCATCCTGGAGCAACTCCACGGCGGCGATGACGCCATGGTGGGCGAGGCGCTCCTCAAGCTGGCCGCCATCCTCACCGAGCTGGGCCGGCACGAGGAGGCGGTTCAGACGTTCCGCCGCGGCCTCGCCACCCAGGAGAAGGCCCTGGGCGGCGAGCATCCGATCTTCGCGTCGTACCTCATTCAGGGGGCCCACTCGCTCCAGCTCCAGGGCAGGCACGCCGAAGCACGGCCGCACCTGGAGCGCGCCCTCGCCATCCTGGAGAAGATTCATGGGCCGAAGCACGTGGAGGTCGCGAAGACCCGCGCATCGCTCGGCCATTCGCTCTGCGAGCTGGGCCTGACCCCGGTGGGCGAGACGCAGCTCCAGCGCGCGATGGCCGTCTTCGAGGAGATTGGTGAGAAGGACAGGCCGGACATGGCCATCGCCCTGGGGATGCTCGGCCGGTGCTCCCTGCGCGTGGCTCAACCCGTCAAGGCCCGCGCGCCACTGGAGCAGGCCCTGTCGATCACCAGGGCCCGCCCCGACGATATGGATGGCCCCGACATCGCGGAGGTGGAATTCGCGCTCGCGCAGGCGCTGTGGTCCGCTCCGGCCGAACGGAAGCGTGCGGTGGAGCTGGTGACCGAGGCGCGCGACCAGTTCACCAGGGCCGGCGGCCGCCACGTCAAGGAAGCCGCCCGCGTCGAGGCGTGGATGAAGGACCACCGCGCGCCCGGCGGACCCCGGAATGGGAAGCCATGAACGACATCCCCTGTCCGGTGTGCGGAGCTAGCAACCCCGACCTCAATCCCCGCTGCGCGAAGTGCGGCGCCCTTCTCCCGGACCAGTCCCGGAACCTGGAGCTCACGGGGGACCCCGCCCTCGCCGTGACCACCCCCGCCGGGGGCGAGCCGGGCGCGGCGCCCGCGGCGAAGATCAAGGTCCACCCGGGCAGCCACCTCGGCCGCTTCGTCGTCCAGGAAGAGCTCGGCCGTGGCGCCATGGGCGTGGTGGTGAGGGCGCTCGATCCGTCGCTCGACCGGACGGTGGCGATCAAGATCCTCCGCCCGGAGGTGCTGGGCCGGATGAGCGCCGCCGAGGCGCGCGAGCGCATGCTCCGCGAGGCCAAGGCGATGGCGAAGGTCTCCCACCGCAACGTGGTGAACGTGCATGAGGTGGACCTCGCTGGCGACCAGATCCTGGTCGTGATGGAGCACATCCGGGGGCGCAGCCTGCGCGCGTGGATGCAGGAGACGCCCCACTCGCGGGAGGAGATCCTCGGCGTCTTCCTCCAGTCCGGGCGCGGGCTCGCCGAGGTCCACCGGGCGGGCTTCGTCCATCGCGACTTCAAGCCGGACAACGTCCTCGTCGGGGCCGACGGCCGGGTGTGCGTCACCGACTTCGGCCTGGTGGGCCTGGTGAGTGAGCCGGGCCCGGCGAACGCCTCCCCGGACGGCGAGGCGCCGCGGCGGCTGGAGCCTGGGATCACGAGCACCGGCGCGCTGATGGGAACTCCCGCCTACATGGCGCCCGAGCAGCACCAGCTCAGGCGAGCCGACGCGCGCGCCGACCAGTTCGCGTTCTGCGTCTCCCTCTACGAGGCGCTCTACGGGCGGCGCCCGTTCGCCGGCAAGACGTACGAGGTGATCCAGGCGAGCATCACCTCCGGCATCCTTCAACCGCCGCCGGAGGGCGCGGCCGTGCCGTCGTGGCTGCGGCGCATCGCGCTCCGCGGCCTCGCGGTGAGACCCGAGGACCGGTACCCCTCCATGTCCCTGCTGCTGGCGGACCTGGAGAAGGATCCACGGATCGCGCGCCGGCGAGCGCTGCTCGGCGCGGCGGCGGCCGGCCTCGTCGCGGTGGCCGCCCTCGGGGTGGTGAGGGCCGCGAGGAGCGGGACGGACCTCTGCCGGGGAGGCGCGGGCAGGATGGCAGGGGTGTGGGATGCCCCGGCCAGGGCCGGTGTCGAGAAGGCCTTCCTGGCGACCGGCAAGCCGTACGCGGGCGACACGTACCGCCGCGTGGAGAAGGTCCTGGACGAGCGCGCGGCCGCCTGGGTCTCCATGTACCAGGACTCGTGCGAGGCCACGCACGTGCGGGGGGAACAGTCCCCCCGGCTCCTGGACGCGCGCACCGGCTGCCTCGAGCGCCGGAGGACGGCGCTCTCCGCGCTGGTGGCGCTCCTGTCGAGCGGACCCGGCGTGGAGGTGATGAACGGCGCCGTGGAGGCCGCCTACGCGCTGCCCAGCCTCGACGCCTGCGCCGACCAGGACGCGCTCCTCTCCGCCGTGCCGCTCCCCCCGGACCCCGCGGCCGTCTCGCGGATCGACGCCGCCCGCGCCACGCTCGCGAGAGCGGACGCGCAGTTGCAGACGCAGCGCTCCAGGGACGGGCTGGAGACGGCGCTGTCGATCGAGCAGGACGTCCGGGCCATCGGCTACGCGCCGCTGCTCGCGGAGTGGCTGTTCATCCGCGGCGCGCTGGAGCGGGAGACGGGCGGCTTCGGCGCCGCGGAGGAGACGTTCCGGGAGGCGGCCGTGGAGGCCGCCCGGGCGAAGAACGACACCCTGCTGGCCAGGATCTGGACGGCGGAGATCGAGGTGATCGGCATCCAGCGCGCCCGCTACGCCGAGGCGCTCGCGCTGGAGGCCGCGGCGCTGGGCGCGGTGGAGCGGGCGGGCGGCGATCCCTCCCTGCGCGGGAGGCTCCTCGCCTACGTGGCGCAGGTGCTGAGCAAGAAGGGCGAGCGGGGGCGCGCCCTCGCCACCGTGCGAAGCGCCGTGGAGCTGCTCGAGAAGGCGCCGGGCGGGGAGAGCCCGGACCTGGCGCTGGTCGTGAACACCCAGGGGAACATCCTCCTGGCGCAGTACAAGCTCGAGGAGGCGCGGGCCTCGTACGAGCGCGCGCTCCGCATCCGGACGCGACTCTTCGGCGAGAGCCATCGCGCCGTGGCGGTCTCCCTGGGGAGCGTGGCGACCGCGTACCAGTGCCAGGGAGAGCCGGAGAAAGCGCTGGCCCCGATCCTGAGGGCAGCCGCGATCACAGAACAGGTCCTCGGCGCCGATCACACCGCCGTGGCCGACGTGCTCAACTCGCAGGCCCTCATCCTCATCGACCTCGGCCGGTACGAGGAAGCCCTCCAGACACACCACCGCGTCCTCGCCATCCGGGAGAAGACCCTGGGCCGCGAGCACCCGTCCATCGCGAGGACTCTCTTCAACATGGGGTACTCGTTGCAGGCCCAGGGTAAGCACGCCGAGGCCCGGCCGTACCTGGAGCGCGCCCTCGCCATGGGGGAGAAGCTCCTCGGCCCGAAGCACCCGAGGATCGGCAAGTATCGAGGAGGGCTCGGTGAAACGCTCTGCGAGATGGGCCAGCTCCAGCAGGGGGAGGCGCAGCTCCGGCGCGCGACCGCCATCTACGAGGAGGCCGGCGACAAGGATGGGCCGGAGATGGCGGTCACGCTCGGGGCGCTCGGCAAGTGCTTCCTCCACGCGGGGCGGCCCGGTCAGGCCCGGGCGCCGCTGGAGCAGGCCCTGTCGATCGCCAATGCCCACGCCGGTGACATGGAGCGCGCCGCGATCGCGGAGGTGGAGCTCTTGCTCGCGCAGGCGCTGTGGTCCGCCCCGGCCGACCGGAAGCGCGCGCTGGAGCTGGCGGACAGCGCGCGCGACCGGTACGCGGCGGCGGGCGGCCGCCACCTCAAGGCCGCCGCTCGCGCCGATGCGTGGATGAAGGGCCACGCGCCACGCGGGCCCTGAGGCGCCCGGCTACCATGCCGCGCAGACGTAGTAGCTCATGTTGTCGCAGTTGCTGCCGCTGCACTTGGCGCCGACGGCATAGTAGTAGCCGGGGAACGTCTGGAGCCCTCCATACTCCTCCGAGAACCAGGAGGTCCAGTAGCAGGAGGAGGCAGACCAGGAGATGTTGTTCATCTGGGTGCACTGGAGCGCGATGTTGTCGCAGTAGTTACCGGTACACGAGAGGCCTGTGACCCAGTAACCCGGAAGGCATGTCCGGCTATTGCCGCCGTAACTGGCGCCCTCCTCCGAGAAATAGCCGGTCCAGTATTGCCCGCTGCCGCGAACGCCGTTGCTGTGCTCGCAGTACCACTGGATGTCGTCGCACTTGGAGCCCCGGCATTTCGCCTTGTTCACCAGGGTGTTGTTTCCGTTGCAGCCGATCGGCGGATATTCCTCGGAGGTCCACGACGTCCAGGCAGGGCAGTTGATCCCCGAGCAACTGATGCTGAGGTGATAGTTGCCGCAAATGGCCGCATAGCCGTCGACCACGATCCTGACCTGCTGGTTGGCCGCGAGGTTCACCACGAGCCCGGAGAGCAGCCCTCCGTCGAAGTCGTCGTTGCAGTTGAGGAGGGCGCCGGTCGCATTGTCGTACACGTGGAGGACGGTGTCGTACGAGGAGCCGAGGGTGTTCATGTAGAACTCGCCGGCGTAGGGAGCCCGCCACAGGAAGGTGTTGTCCGAAGCGACGCTGTAGGCGCAGGGCGGGTTCGACTCGTTGTAGGCGCCGCAGGTGTTCCCGGTCCTCACCGGCATGCCCATGGCGTACCCGAGGTCGAAGCTCAGCAGGCCGATGTCGCCGAGCGCCTGGGAGCTCTGTCCTTCGGCAAGCTCCGTCTCGGGCACGCTGGCGGAAGGGCCGGCGAGCTTGCCGGTGATGGCCCCCTTTCCGTCCTTGCCTTCGCCGAGCTCGAGCTCGTCTTCGAGGCCCTGCGGACCGCAGCCCATCGAGCCGAGCAACATCAGACAGACCACGACCTTGACTGCGAGATGACACGACCGCGAACAACCGTTCATGAGCTCCCCCTGTTTGACTGCGCCGACCGGCCGGCCCCTTCAGCAACCGCGAGGCCAATCCATCGAAGATCCCGGTACGCCGTGAAAGACCGCGCCTGATGCACCGTGGATGTCTCCGCGGAGCGACAGTCGCCGTCCGCGGCGCGCGCGGAAGCGCCTGTCCGGGCTGGAGATGCTGAGGATCCGGGGATGTCTCCGGGCGGAGACATCTGTCGCCGGCGAGAGGCGGTGCGCATTGCTCGCTGGTGAGCTCGGCGCCCCGCGCACAGCCCGCCCTGGCGCCTCGGCGTGACAGCATCGGCCACATGCTCGCCGGGATCCTGATCGGCGCGATGGTGCTCGCGGCGCCTCCCGTCGCCCCCGTCACCAGGGAGCGCCCGACGGTGGCGGTGGTCATCACCGGGCACGAGGGGCTCAGCTACGGGGAGGCCCTGGACCTGGCGCGGAGGCTGACGCGCTCGCTGCAGTCGGCCGGCGCGCTGGCGCCGATGGACCCGCAGGCCATCGCGGACAAGCTGGGGGCCAGGAACCCGGAGATGTGCGGCTCGCGCTCCGCGTGCCTGGCGGAGCTGGCCCACGCGATCCACGTCTCCGCGCTGGTGACGCTGGACGGCGGCAGGGTGGTCAGCGACATCGCGCTGGTGGTGTCGCTGGTGGACGGGCGCGACGGGCGCAAGCTCCTGGAGCGCTCCACCGCGTCCGCGCCCGCGAACGTCGACGCCACCATGGCGCCCCTGGCCGCCGAGCTGGCGCGCGTGGCGAGCGCGCTCCCCGGCCCGTCCGCGCTCGACGCCCCCTTCCGCTCCACCCGCCCGGACCTCGAGCGCCCGCCGCTCAACTTCGGCCCGCCCGCGCTCCTCACCGGTGGCGGCGCGGTGGTGGCGGGCGGCGTGTCGGTGGGCTTCCTGGCGGCCGCGCTGGCGCAGTGGGCCGACCTGAACGCCAGGACCCATCCGCGCGGGGACATCCCGGGCTACCGGTACCTCATCGACTACCCGGTGGACGAGTACGACCTCAGGTGCCGCGAGGTCGACCAGCGGCTCACCATCTCCCTGGTCGCCGGCATCAGCTCGGCGGTGCTCACCGGCGCCGCCGCGTACTTCCTCTTCCAGCCGCCGTCCCCCTCCTCGCGCTGAGCGCGTGTGATATGGGGCCGGCTCTCTTGTGAGGGAGGAGCCATGCTGGCCCGCGTGTTCGTCACCCTGAAGCCTGGAGTCCTCGATCCGGCCGGGAAGGCGGTCGAGGGTGGGCTGCACTCGCTCGGCTACTCGGAGGTCGGCTCGGTGAGGCTGGGCAAGTACAT
>Ga0075421_100007479_pt1 | contig 13385 bp, 10 predicted proteins | sample SoiMetdeltSBSDD5_FD_75292 | JGI IMG/M metagenome (GOLD analysis project Ga0075421, IMG submission 75292) | Bulk soil microbial communities from a Populus tree surrounding site in Tennessee, USA - Soil MetaG P. deltoides SBSDD5 | ecosystem: Environmental > Terrestrial > Soil > Tree plantation... | reverse complement strand
CGGCACCGAGGTCACCGCCGTCTGTGTGCGCGCCTGCGTGCGGTAGGTGTCGCGAAGGAACGTCTCGAGTTTCTTCCAGCTCGGCACGAACTGCTCGCCGTACGCCGCATAGGCACGCGTGCGCAGCCGTTCCTGATCTGCCGTGGAGATTTCCGGCGGGAATCGTCGAAACGCCACAAGCAATGGCGACTCGCTCGCGGACGGCCTGCTCTGCGCGGCGACTTGATCCACTGTCAGGTCCACCACGATGGCTGGCTGGGCCAGACCGGCGGCCAGCTGCTCGCGCATCACACCGATGGCCTGATCGATGTGCGCCGGCAGCGCGCGCAAGCGGGCGATGATGTTCTCGTAGTCTTTGACCGTCCGCGACGGCATCTGATCGACGACGGTAAACACCTCGTTGTGCACGCCGTCTGACTGCGACACCAGCTGCACCAGGTTCAGGTAGTCCTGCGCTTCGAGCTGCGAGCGCAGCTCGTGCTCCATGAGCAGCGACGTCAGGAGGTCGGTGGGATTGAGATTGCCGGGCGACAGATACATCGCCTTCTGCAGAAACTCCTCACGGTCCTGGCGCAGACGATCACGCGCAGCCTTCGACAGATCGCGCCAGCGATCGTTGTGCTCGGTGCGGCCAACGCGGGTGGCCAGCTCCGGCTGCACGGCAAGGCGCCATTCCCAATAGTCGCCGGTGAGTTGTGCGAGCGTTTGCGAAGACGGCCCCGAGAAACGCTCAGGGCCCTGGGCGACGAGGATGGCTGGCGCCAGGCATACCAGCGCCAGCAAGGCTCTCTTCATGTAACGAGTTTAATTCGCCGGCAATCTGAAGGCGATCAACTCTCCAGGGAAGTTCTGACTGCTGATGGCGACAACGATGTACTGGCGGCCGTTCAGCATGTACGTCATGGGCGAGCCGGTTTGCGGTGCCGGCATGTAGATCGCGCCGGCGTCCTCCCCGGTGCGCTTGTCGTATGCGCGCAGCATCGCGCCGCGGCGGCCGTCTGGCAGCGTGAACAGGCCGCCTTCTCCGGCAACGACCAGCGACCTGGTGACCAGCGTGCCGATGCGGCCCTGGCGTCCGGTGCGCGGAATCTTGAGACCCTTCAACAGCGGGTGATTGCGAATGTTGTCGGGTGTCTCGCCGTGCGCCACCTGCCACAGCAGCTCACCCTTGTGCAGATCGATCGCGGTGATGCGACCGTATGGCGGCTTCACCAGGGGCAGTCCCTGAACCGTCGTCGGGATCGCCGGTCCCTTCGGATTCGCGGGATCGACGACCTGTCCGCGCACGTAGTTCATGTCCGACGCCTTGTTCGGGCGCTCGGATCCCGGCACCAGGCCAACGGCGGCAATGTTGGTGTTGGTGAAGATGTAGAACGTCCCGGTCTCCGGATCGTACGAGCCGCCGGGCCAGTTGGCGCCGCCAGTCACGTCAGGCAGCATCAACAGCGCCAGTGGACCCGGCCATGTGCTGACCACCGGCGGGGTGAAGATCGGACCGATCTTGAAGCGCGACACCAGCTTCGTCGCCTCGGCGCGGAGCTCCGGCGTGTAATCGATCAGATCGTCGATCGTGACTCCCTGACGCTCGAACGCCGGCGGCTTCGTGACGTAGCGCTGCGTTGGCCACGACTTTTCCATCGGCACATCGGACTGTTCGACCTTGCGCTCTTCGATCGGCCAGATCGGCTCGCCGGTGACGCGATCGAAGACGTAGAGCCAGCCCTGCTTGCTCGGCTGCATCACCACCTTCCGCATGCGTCCATCGATCGTGACGTCGGCGATGATCGGCGCGCACGGCAGATCCCAATCCCATATGCCGTGCTGAATGAACTGGTAGTGCCACTTGCGCTTGCCGGTCTTGAGATCGACGGCGACGAGACTCTCGCCAAAGAGTCCCGCTCCGGGACGATGGCCGCCGTAGTAGTCGCCGGTCGGCATCTCGACCGGCAGAAACACCGTGCCGAGCTCTTCGTCCACGCTGATCTGCGCCCATACGCCGGCGTTGCCGGTGTAGGACTCGGAGTCCTGTTCCCACGTGTCGCTGCCGTACTCGCCAGGCTCGGGAATCGTGTGGAAGATCCACAAACGTCTGCCGGTCCGCACATCGAACCCGCGCACGTAGCCCTTCTCGTTGCGGCGGCTCTCGGGCCTGCTGCCCTCGGTATGCGCCGCACCGACGATGATGACGTCCCTGGCGATCACCGGTGCAGCGTGCAACCCGATATCACCGGTGATCAGGTCCATGTCCTGATCGTCGTCGAGCTTCAGGTCGACGACGCCGTTCTTGCCAAACGAGGTGATCGGCGCACCGGTCTTGGCGTCCAGCGCTTTCATCCGGTAGCCGGGCGTGACGTAGATGATTCGCGCCGACCGTCCATCCGTCCAGTACGCGAGACCGCGCCCCGAGAGCTGCCGCGGCGCCTCCTCGGCGCGCTTGCCCTCGTCTTCGCTGTGCATCCACTTCATCTCGCCGGTCGCCGCATCGAGCGCGACGACGGCGCGGCGGGTGCCGGCGGTCGTGTAGATCCAGCCGCCGACCATCAGCGGCGTGGATTGAAAGTTGAACTCGGGGCGTGGTCCGAGGTTGTCGGTCTTGAACCGCCAGGCGACCTCGAGGTTGTTGAAGTTGGTCTTGTCGATCTGATCGAACGGCTTGTAGCGCGTGCTCGCCAGGTCAGCGCCATAGGTGCGCCACTCGCCCGCTTCGGAGGGGCCGCCGCCTTTAGGCGGCCCCGGCTGCGCCGCAAGATTCGCGACACCCAGCAGGACCAGCGCGAACAAACACTTCTTCATCGAGGCCATACGGTCCCCTGCTCCTTGCGCGTCACGGCACGGAGCCCTTTGTAGACGAACTTCTGCAGGCGCTTTCCTTCGTAGGTTTCCGTCGTGTAGAGGTTGCCCTTCGAATCGACGGCGATGCTGTGGACGGCGTAGAACTGCCCCGGCTGTCGCCCGCCGTCGCCGAAGCTGGTGAGCTCCTCGAGCGTGTCGCGCCTGAGGATGCGAATCTTCATGTTGTTGCCATCGGCCAGGTAGAGATACGTCTGGGCCGGATCTTTCGAGAACGCCACGTCGAAGGGTGCGCCGTCGCCCTTGCTGTTCTTCGCGTAGAACGCTTCCTTGACGAAGGTGCCGTCCTTCTTGAACACCTGGATCCGGTTGTTCGGGCGATCGCAGACGTAGACCAGCCCGTCGTTCGAGAGATCGGCACAGTGAACGGGTGAACGGAACTGCTGCGCCGGCGGCGCGGCCGGATCGTAGGGACCGAGGTCGGTGTCATCCGGCTTGTTGCCGTATGCGCCCCAGTGGCGTTTGACCTTCCCGGTATCGGCGTCGATGATCGCGACGCGCTTGTTCAAGTAACCGTCCGCGAGATAGGCCTCGTTGGCCGACGGATCGACAAAGATCTTCGCGACGCGGCCGAAGGAGATCGGGTCGTTGCTGCCACCCGCATAGGTCGGCTTGCCGTCCTTCATCGCGCCCAGGCGCGCATTCGCCTTGCCCACCTGCAGCAGGAACTTGCCGGCGCGGCTGAACTTCAGCACCTGCGAGTCGCCGGGTCCGTTGCCGCCGATCCACACGTTGCCTTTGTGATCGACGGTGATGCCGTGATTGGACGTCGGCCACTCGTAGCCGGTGCCCGGACCACCCCAATGGCCCACCAGCTTCCCGTCCGGATCGAACTCGAGCACTGGAGGCGCCGCACCACAGCACTCATCAGAGAGTTTCGTTTCGAGCGCCTTCTCCTTGTCGGCGAGCGTCGCTGACCCGCGATGGATCATCCAGACGTGGTCGCGCTCGTCGACCGACACGCCGATTGACGAGCCGAGCACCCAGTGGTTGGGCAGCGGCTTCGGCCAATAGGGATCGACCTCGAAGTACGGCGCTTGCACGGTGTGCCGGTTTTGCCCAGCCAGCTCGCGTGCGACAAGAAGACCGGCAGTGGTGAAAACCGCCAGCAGCAGAATGACCCGACCACGAAGACGCCTGGTGTGCACAGGAAGCCTCCCTGAAATGTGGCCGGATTATATCGATGAAGTGGAAAAGTGGAAAAAGTGGAAAAGTGGAAAAGTGTACTTTCGATTTACTTTTCCACTTTTCCACTTTTCAACTTTTCCACTTTTCCACTTAGCTGATCCGCCGTGACGAAGCGCGGCTCGATGTCGACCGGCACGTCCTTCAGCCTGTCCAGCACGGCCTGGACCTGCGGCCGGACGACTCCCAGCTTCTCGAGCATCTGTTTCCCCGCCTGCGCATCGCCGGTCGCCTGCATCGTCATGATGTCGCGCGTGAGGTCGGCGACGTTCTTCCTGATGCGTTCGGCGTTGACGGCGAACGTCCCGTCCTGGGCGACGGTCACGCCGCCGTTGTCGAGGAAGTAATTGAGCTGGATGGCCACGCCGCGCCCGTGCGCCTCGGTGATCCCGAAGCGGATGGAGCGGAACATCGACGCGAGGTAGGTGGTGTACATCGTGTCGTTGAACGACTTGTCGAGCTTCTCGCGATCGACGAGGAACTGCAGCGCGAACAGTCCCGAGACGTCGGCCTTGGCCTCTTCGATCGTGCTGTAGGTCTCCTTGAACTCCTGACGAACGTTGGTGGCGCGGCCGCCGACGGTGATGTTGTGCGGCCCGAGGCCGTGCATCAGCTCGTGCATCAGGATGTGGGTGAAGAAGGCATCGAACGCGACGCGCTTGCGGTCGTCGGCCGACAGCGCCACGTTGCTGATCGGCTGAAGCACCATTCGGAACTTGGCCTCCTGGTTGTTCTTCAGCATCACGCGCTTGGAGCCCTTCTCGGTGATCACGCGCTCGTCGTTGGGCAGATTGAAGGCCGCGGTCTGCACGCCGCGATTGGCGTCGCCGGACGAGAAGACGGTGTTGACCACCCTGATCGGCGCCATCGCGCCAAGCTTGGGGTTCCGGTACTTCGGGTCGATCGGCAGGTTGTCCTCGATCTCCTGCAGCTCCGTTCCGAAGCGCGCCAGCTTCTGCGTCTCGACATCGTCACGGAGCGTGATGAACGCCTCGAACGCAGCCTTGTAGTTGAACCACTCGTCCTCGTAGGTCTCGTACGGACCGATGGTCGGCTCGATGCTGGCATCGAGCTCCATCCAGGCGATGTCGCTGGTGTAATAGTCGTTGCTCAGGAGCGCGGCCGCGCGGGTGTCGAGATAGCGCTTCAGCGTCGGCTGCGTGGTGAGCGCCGCCGCCTCGCGCAGCAGCTTCGTCACCAGCGCGAGCTCGCCTTGATACTCCAGCGAGTACGGAACGGCGATGAATTTGCCGTCGGCGCCGCGACGAATGGTGGTGAAGAACCCCATTGCCCGCGTCCGCTCGGCAGCGGGCAGCGTCTTCAGCCACGCTTCGACGTCCTCCTTCGTCGCACCTGCGGGATAGAAGTTGCCCTCGGGCGGCTTGGCCGGCACACCCGCGATGAACGGCTCGTTGTGATCGAGCCGCGACCATGGCCCCTTGTTGATCAGGAAATAGTGCAGACGCGCCTGGCCGAGCGGCGAACGGTCGCCGACAATGTCGGTCAGCAGCGTCTCGTTGCCATTCCAGACCTGACGCAGGAACAGGGCGTCGAACACCTTCGCGGCCTCGACCAGCTTGGCGAGCGCCTGCCGCTCGTTGTCCGGGAGCTTCGAGAGGTCAGCGGTGAGATCGACTGGCGCAAATCGTCGCGCCATCGCCTCGAGTTTCGTGGTTTCAGGCTCGCCGGCCGTCGCGGCCTGAGTGGTTGGAGAGGTTTGCGTCTGCACGGGTGATTGCGTGGCCTCGCGACTGCATGCGGTGACGAGTGCGAGACTCCAAACGAGAATCGTGAGAAGTCTCAATCAATGGACTCCTGAGCTGACCTGCAGTTTCGCCGGATCGGTCCCAAGACGGCGAATCGCCGTCTCCCACATCTGTTCGGGCGGCACGCCGAAGATGAGCGACGGGTCGACATCGATCGTCAGCCATGACGATTCGGCTATCTCGGCGTCGAGCTGACCCGGCCCCCACACCGCGCAGCCGACGACCACGCGTGCGCGGTTGCTGGGCGGCGACTGCAGCAGTTCGAGCGTCAGTCGCCGCGAGACCGACAGCAGCACGCCGGGACACACCTCGCGCTGTTCATCGTCGGGTCCCTGCGATTCGGCCATCACGATCCACGTGCTGTGCGCATCCACCGGGCCGCCGATGAAGAGGCGCAGATCGGGATCGACGCGCACCTTCGGATCGGTCTTGACGACCGCATGGGCGAACTCGTCCATCTGCCGGTTGACGATCAGTCCGAAAGCGCCTCGCTCGGTGTAGTCACAGAGCAGGACGACACTTCTCGCGAAGTTCGGATCGGCCATCTGGGGCATCGACAGCAGGAGGATCGGCGCTGGACCAGACATCGCGTGCTCAGTTGACCCGAATCTTCTGCAGTCCTTTGTCGTCCGCGTACTCGCGATTGTCTTCACAGACATATTCGAGCAGCGTGTAATCCGGCATGCGCCGATACGCCACTGTATACGTGTGCGGCTTCTCGAGTACGACAGGGTCCTCGATAGTGATCTCGTTCCAGATTACGGTCGGCGAGACCAGCTTCATCCGCTCCTTGATGCGCATCTGCGGGGAGTGCGGCATGTTCTGAAAGCGGACGTTTTCCTTGATGCCGATCGTATCCACGACCAGGGTGTCGCCCTCCCACCGCCCCACGGAATGGCCGTAGAAGCCCGGCTCGACGTCCTCGAATGACTTCTGCGGCTTGTCCATCAGGATGCGGCGCACCTGCGTGAATGCCTCCTCGATGATGGTGACCTGGCCACGGCTCTGCAGAATCTCCATCGGAAACATCGCGCCCATCATCGTCGGCATGCCGTCGGGCAGACAGTCGGTGTAGTTGTTGGCCAGCGGCTCGCCTTTCGCGTCGGCGGCCCGCCCCGCCATGATGCGGTCCTGCCACTGCTTCGCGTACTGCGGCTTCAGCTGCGGCTGCGGCGCCGGCGGAGGAATCGTCGCGTCGCGTGCGCCGCCGCCGCGGGCGCCCGGACCGGCGCCATGACGCTCCCACGATCCGGTGATGTCGGGCACGGCGGCGGGCTTGCTTTGCGCACCGGCCCCAGCCTGCATCGAGACCAGGACGACGAGCGCGATCAACGGCAGCAACCAGATGAGATTTCGCGCCTTCATGATGGCCTCACTGCCCCTCTGCTGTCCGCTTGAAGCTGCCGATATTGGGCACCGGCAGCGCCTTGGTCGTGCCATCGGCCATCGTCACCTCGAGTCCAAGGCCGACGGGTTCACCACTCAGCAGCGGCGCGACGATCGCCGTCACCTTGTCGCCGGCTTTGATCATGTTCGATCGCCAGCCGTTGCGCTGCATCATGTTGATGCTGGTGAGCTCGATGCTGTAGTGCTTCACCGTTCCATCCGACTGGGGAATGTCCACCTCGAGGAACCCATGCGGGTTCGTCCACTGAAACTTCGTGACCGTCCCGCGGATCGTCAGAGTCCGCGTGTGGTCGAACACGGCAAAAGAGTGATGCGCAGCGACCGACGCGGCCATCGCCATCACCAGACCCAGAACCCCTCCTACCCAGGTGGTTCCTCGTGACGTCATGGTCACCTCCGACGCGACGATCATAACCGAGGGTGCGAGGGTGCTAAACCTTCGGATTTGGGCGTTGGGCGTTGGAAGTGGGGCGTTGAGCTAAGGCCCAGTCGACGTGCTCGCGAACCATCGTGTCGGCGAGTGAGGGTTTGTCGGTATCGCCGCCGTCGAGCACGGCGATGGCGTCGGCATCGCGGCTGTTTCCTATTGCCACCGCGATATTGCGGCGTAGACCAGCGACCTTGGCGCGGGTCATCGGGCCGCCTTTCGTCATCCGGCGAAGCTCGGCATCGGGCATCCGCCACAGATCGACCAGACGCGGCAGGTCCAGGCCGGCTCGTGGCTGCCACTCGTCAGCGCCGGATCGCGGCGCCGGGCGATTGTAGGGACAGACTTCCTGGCAGATATCGCAGCCGTAGATGTGACTGCCCATCGCCGGACGATGCTCATCGGGGATCTCCGACCGCAGTTCGATGGTCAGGTACGACAGACACCGGTTCGAATCCAGCACCCCTGACTCGACGAGCGCCCCGGTGGGACATGCTTCGAGACAGCGCGTGCAACTGCCGCACTGCTCCAGACCCTGCGTATCCGGCTCCAGGGCGAGCGTGCAGATGATCTCGGCGAGGAACAGCCAGGAGCCCAGCTCCGCGTTGATGAGGCACGTGTTCTTTCCGATCCAGCCGATCCCGGCGTACTGCGCATAGACGCGTTCCTGCACGGGCCCGGTGTCGACATAGGCGCGCGCATCGAACGGCATGTCCGATTGCTCGCGCATCCAGGCCAGCAGTACCTCGAGCCGATCCTTCAGCACGTCGTGATAGTCATCGCCCCAGGCATACCGCGAGATTCGCGCGACATCGGGCGACAGTGCGTCCGAGTACGGTCTGTCAGTGTTGTACAGAGTACCCGTGACGACCACGCTCTGCGCGCCTGGCACGACCTGACGCACGTCGGCGCGCCGTTCCGCCGTCCGTGTCATCCACCCCATCGTTCCCGCATAGCCCTTGCCCAGCCATTCCTGCAGGAACGAGAGCTCAGGAAAGCCATCGACTGGCGCGATGCCACAGAGGTCGAATCCGATCGAGCGGGCTTTGTCCTTGATCGCCGCGGCGCTCAGCATCGATTCGATCTTAGTCCGCCTGACTCCTCATTCCGCTTGGCGCGGATCACGATTCTGGTGAGAAGCCGCGCCAATTGCTGGCCTTCGCCGACGAGCGGCACGCACTTCTCCTGCGACCCGAGCCGCCGCGCCGCACACGCGCGCAGCCAGCGCACCGATTCGCTGGCGCCGCGCAATGAGATCTCGTTGAAGTGGATGATTTCGCGTGGCGAGACGCGGCCGAGCGCCTCCTCACGATTGGTCCCGATCGATCCCGCCGCGTCAACCAGCTGGCCGATGATGCGGCTCGTCGTCGGTCCGATGGGAACCGTTTCGACAAACGCCACGACATCGCAGAAGAAGCGGTAGGCACGTTCGTCGATACCGTCTGGATCGTCTCGTTTCATGAAGACGATCGAAGCAGGCGAAGTGCCAGCGCGACCGCGCGAGGAATCGCGCCGTCTTTCAATCGGGACGGCGCGAGCCATGTCGGATTCTGCCGCGTCGACGCGACGCGAAGTACGAACGTTATGCGACGCTGGCGACGTCGATCTTGCGGGCGTCGTCGATGCCGTAACGAAGCATCGCGATGCGCTCGAGCCCGTAGCCGACGCCGACGGCGATGTGCTTCTTCGGATCGCCGCCGAGGTGACTGACGATGCGATCGGTGAAGACGCCCCAGGCCAGCACCTCGGACCAGTGACCCTCGTCGTCGACCTCGAGATCCCACGCCTGGCTGCACATCGAGTACTCGGTCGGTACGATCTTCACGGTGCGGCCGGGCAGCGCGCGGTCGACTGACTGGAGGACGCGTCCGGTCATCTGCCATTGGTCGAGTCGCGACCGCTCGTCGATCCACAGCACTTCGGCCTGGTGGAATGCCTCGAGGTGCATCGCGTCGACCTGACACGACCGATACGCCTTGCCGGCGGTCCAGATGCGCAGCGGCTGTCCGGTGTAGCGCACCGTCAGTAGCAGGGGCAGCGTCAGGTCGTAACGCAGAATGCGGCTGTCATCGACACGATGGAGCTCCACGGGATCGATGTACATCGCGTCGTTGGCGATCGTCTGTTTCGCCGCGGCAAGATCGACGAGCTCAGGGATCTCCTGCTCGACGAACTCGGGAAACGCCGAACGCAGGGCGTCGCGCACCTTTCCGACCGGGTTCTCCGGCAGATCGGTGAGCTTCGGGCGTGCCAGAAGCTCCACCACCTTGGTGGGCAGGTCGGTCCGAATCTCGTCGGGTCGGATTGCGCGTTGTTCAGCCACTTCCATCTCCTTGCGCAGTTTGTCGCGAATGCGCTGCAGGCGCTTGCGCATCGCACCGTCATCCACTCCGGCATTGGCCGCGAGGCGGGCGGTGCTCCAACCACCGTGATACCGCCGATCGCAGAGCTGCCGCTCCTCCGGGGTCAGCGTCAGCAGCGCATTCGACAGACGCAGCCGCTGCGCCTCGGACCACCACGTCTCCGCCTCGTCGAGGATCGGAACCTCCGGCACGTCGTCCAGACGCAGGAAGGTCCGCCGGCGCGACCGCCGCATGTTGAGCGCCGTCGTAACCACGATTCGGCGCAGCCATCCGGCAAACGTCGCCGCATCCTGCAGGTCGCCCAGGCGGCGGAACGCTCGCAGGTACGCCTGCTGCACCGCGTCCTGTGCAGCTGTCCGGTCCCTCAGCACGCTGACCGCGACGGCGTACGCCATCGTCTGCGTGGCCTGGACCAATTGGCCATAGGCCTCGACGTTGCCGCGCTGTGCGGCGGCGACCAGATCAGCCAGCGCGTTCATCGGTTGCTCTCTCTGGCAAGAAGACACCCTGAGTCCGTGAATGTGACGCTTCATCTTACGTTCGCGCCGGCCCGCCCGGCGCTGGCCGCCGGCTCACGGCGGTTGCTCACCGGGGCGGGGCCGCCGTTCGCCGAAAGCCTCTGCCACGCCGCCATCTGCTCTCGTAGCCTCACTCATCGAATGACGAGATCCGACTCTGAACGCCTGCACGCTCTTGACGCAGTACGCGCGTTTGCGCTGCTCGCCGGAGTCGTCCTGCACGCGGCGATGTCCTACTTGCCAGGATTCACTATCTGGCCGCTCCTCGATCGCTCGACGAGCGTGCCGCTGGCACTGACGTTCTATGTCATTCACATCTTTCGAATGACCGCGTTCTTCGTCATTGCCGGCTTCTTCGGGCGCCTGCTGCTGCACCGTCACGGCGTGCGCGAGTTCGTCCGAAACCGCAGCGTCCGGATCCTGGTGCCGCTCGTCGCTGGCTGGATCGTCGTCTTTCCCGCGGTAGTGGCTACCTTGGCGTCTGCACGCAACGAGGGCCCACCACCCGCACTACCGGCCGGATTGGAGCGTCCGGCTCTGGCCTTTCCGCTGCTCCATCTCTGGTTTCTGTACCTGCTCACGCTCCTCTATGCACTACTGCTGACCGTCCGGCAGGGAATCGTCACTCGGATCGATCGCGGCGAACGGCTTCGTGGGGTGCTCGACCGAGGCGTCAGCCTCGCCATGAAGAGCTCCATGATGCCCGTGGTGCTGGCGACACCGCTCGCGGCGGCGTTGCTCGCGCTGCCGATATGGCCGCAGTACGGCGGCATCCCGACGCCGGACCAATCACTGATCCCGAATCTTCCAGCCTTCGTGGGATATGGGACGGCGTTCGCCTTCGGCTGGCTGCTCCATCGCCAGCAGACGCTACTCGGCCTGCTGCGGCGTCGATGGATGCTGCATCTTCCTGTGGCGATCGCGCTCACTGTTGCATGTGTGCTGATGATCGGCATATCGCCATCGGCCGCCGCGTCTCCAGAGCCTCTGAGCGGACTGCCGGTGACGGTCTATGCCGCGTGTTATGCACTGGCCGCGTGGTACTGGACGTTCTCTCTGCTCGGAATCGGCCTGCGGTTCTTCGCCCGGGAAAGCCTCTTGTGGCGATACATCGCCGATGCGTCGTACTGGATCTACCTGGCTCACCTGCCGCTCGTGTTCCTCCTCCAGCTGATGCTGAAGAACCTGCCGTGGCACTGGGCCGTGAAGTTCCCGATTGTCGTGAGCACAGCCCTGATCCTGCTGTTTGTCAGCTACCACTTCCTCGTCCGGTTTACCTTTGTCGGCGAAACCCTGAATGGCCGGCGCCGCCGGCGTGACGGCGATGGCACGCGAGGCGAAACCCCGGCGACACCCCATGACGTCGTCGCCGCTCTTTCGGCGGTCACGAAACGATACGGAACGACGCTCGCGCTCGACGGGCTGAGCCTGGATGTCCGGCGCGGCGAGCTGCTCGCCGTGCTCGGCCCGAATGGGGCGGGCAAGTCCACCGCCATCTCCTTGCTCCTCGGTCTGCAGGAAGCTGACAGCGGATCGGCGGAGCTCTTTGGTCTGACGCCGGATCGACTCGAGGCGCGGATGATGGTGGGAGTCATGATGCAGGAGGTCGGCCTCGCGCCGGAGCTCAAGGTGCGCGAGCTGATCGACCTCACGTCGAGCTACTACCCGTCGCCACTGACGGTCGAACAGACGCTGACGCTGACCCACACGACGGCCATCGCCGATCGTCCGTTCGCCAAACTCTCGGCCGGGCAGAAGCGGCAGGTCCAGTTTGCACTCGCGGTATGCGGCCGCCCGTCGCTGCTCTTCCTCGACGAGCCAACGGTCGGTCTCGATGTACAAGCGCGGGAGATGTTATGGGCCGTTCTGCGGCAGCTGGTGGCACAGGGCTCGTCCATCGTTCTGACGACCCACTACCTCGAGGAGGCTGAAGCGCTTGCCGACCGCGTGGTCGTGCTCGCCAGGGGACGCATGATCGCATCGGGCACAGTGGACGAGATGCGTTCGCTCGTGACCCGACGCCGCATCCGCTGCATCACGAGCATCGCCGCCGAGCGCGCACGCGAATGGCCCGGCGTCGTCAGCGCCGCGATGGATGGAGTCTACCTGCAGATCGTGGCCGCGGACGCCGATGCCGTCGTGCGCCGGATCCTGATGACCGACGCCGAAGCGCACGACCTCGAAGTCCACCGCGCCGGGCTCGCCGAGGCGTTCACCGAGTTGACTCAGGAGGCTGCGTGATTCGCGCCTACATCGCCGAAGCGAAGTACGAAACCCTCCGAATGCTTCGCGCGCCGGCGTTCGCCGGCCCGTTTCTCGTCATCCCGATCGCGATGTATCTGTTCTTCGGGATGATGGGCGGGAGCGGGACCAGCGCACGGGCCGAGAGTATGCCTCCCGGCCCCTTTCTCCTCACCGGCTTCCTCGTGATGGGAATCATGGGTCCGCCTCTCTTCAGCTTCGGCATGAGCATGGCGCTCGAGCGCGAGCAGGGACTGCTGCAGCTGAAACGCGCGCAGCCGATGCCCAAGGGCGCCTATCTGCTGGCGAAGCTTCTGATGTCGATCATCTTCGCGGCACTCGTGGCCACCGAGCTCGCCGTCGCGGCCGCGTTCAGGAGCCGTGTGCCGCTGACCGCCGGACAGCTGGCGAGCGTCGGCGCGGTAGCGATCGCCGGCACGCTTCCGTTCGGCGCAATCGGCCTCTTCATCGGCGCTCGCGTCAGCGGCCGCACGGCGCCGGCATTCGTGAATCTGGCCTATATCCCGATGATGTATCTGTCGGGGCTGTTCTTTCCGATCCCGGAAGGCATCCGGTGGATCGCCCTGTTCTCGCCGGCGTTCCATCTGAATCAGCTCGCGTTGCACGT
>Ga0075421_100007478_pt1 | contig 13387 bp, 8 predicted proteins | sample SoiMetdeltSBSDD5_FD_75292 | JGI IMG/M metagenome (GOLD analysis project Ga0075421, IMG submission 75292) | Bulk soil microbial communities from a Populus tree surrounding site in Tennessee, USA - Soil MetaG P. deltoides SBSDD5 | ecosystem: Environmental > Terrestrial > Soil > Tree plantation... | reverse complement strand
GCCTTGAGCGCGTCGAGGATGCCGATGGACGTGAAGGAGTAGGCAGCAGGGTTGAGGATGATCGCATCGGCGGTGCCGCGCGCCTGCTGGATGAGCTCGATCAACGCGCCTTCGTGGTTGGTCTGGTGGAACTGGAGCGAGGCGGCCAGCAGGTTCGCGAACTCACGGCAGCTCGCCTCGATGGCGTGCAGCGTGGTCCTTCCGTAGATGTGCGGCTCCCGAACGCCGAGCAGATTGAGGTTCGGGCCGTTGAGGATCGTCAGGCGCAGGGTCATGGTGCGCTCCATGCTGTTCGTTCACAGTGGCCAGTCGTCTACCCCCACGTCGGCCTCGCCTGGGCCGCGAGCCGGATTGGCGCATTGGCGGCGCCGTACCCATTATAGCCGCGCCGGCGCTCGACGATCTCGAAGAAGAAGCGGTGATCGAACACTTTGGTGTAGGCCTGCAGATACTCACCATCTCCATCCCGGTCGTAGAGAATGCCGTGCTGCCTGAAAGCGGCGATTCGCTCTGGCGAGAGGTCGGTCTTGGCCTCCAGATCGTCGTAGTAGTTCTCCGGTATCGGCAGCAGCTGCAATCCGTTCTCCTTCAGGCGCGCCACGGTTGCCAGCAAATCTGCAGTGGCGAAAGCGATGTGCTGCACGCCTGAGCCGAACACCTCGTCCAGAAAACGCGACGACTGGGTGCGTGGGCTCTGGGACGCGTTGAGGATGATTCGGAAACTGCCGTCGGCGGACTGCATCGCCTGGCTCTTGACGAGCCCGCCTGGGTCGGCCACGTCCTGTATGGGCGTCTTGGCCAGGTCGAGAAGCGAGGTATAGAACAGCAGCCAGGTCAGCATCTCCTCGTAGTGCATAGACTGCGAGATGTGGTCGATGGCGATGAGGCCTGCGGATTTGGAAGCGTCTTGACCGGTATCCTCGAACTCGATGTCCCATACCCGCCCCAGCTCGCTCTTTGTATCGAGGAAGTAGACGAGGCTGCCGCCAACGCCGCGCACAGCGGGCATCTCGAGCTCGCCCGGCCCTACGGCTTGGCGAAACGGCTCGTCGAGCAGCAGCGTCGCCCGATCGAAGGTGGCCGCGGCGTCGTCCACCGCGAGGCCGATTGCGCACGCCGCGGTACCGTGAGTGATGTTGAAGGAGTGAGCGAATCCTTCCTTCTCCAGGTTGACCACGAGGTTGATCGCACCCTGAGTCCATCGCGTCACCGCCTTTGACCGGTGATCACCCGCGCGGCGGAATCCCAGGCTCGACAGCAGCGCCTCGAATCCGGGTGCGTTGGTCTCATCAATCGCAAACTCGATGAACGCTGCTCCGCTGCATCGAGCGCGCGGGGGCAGCTGGGGCGCGCCCCGAATCGGCCCTGCGGCCTTGTCCGACAGCTGGTCGAGAAGGTAGCGGAGCGAGCGGTGACCGTCTAAGGCAACACTGCGTGCCGACCCGGCGCGGAACTGGTCGTTGAAGATCTCGAGCGAGAGGGGGCCGTCATAGCCGGTGGCCGCCAGCGCCTCCATGAAAGAAACGAGTGGGAGATCGCCCTGGCCCGGAAAGCTGCGGAAATGCCGGCTCCAGGAGAGATAGTCCATCTGCAGGAGAGGCGCATCAGCGATCTGCACGAGGAAGATCCGGTCGCCCGGGATGGCGCGAATGACGCTGATGTCCGTGTTGCGGGCGAGGATATGGAAGCTGTCGAGAACGAGCCCAACGGCCGGATGATCCGCACGACGGACTGCCTCCCAGGCATCGCGATAGTCGTTGATGTGGCGGCCCCAGGCCAGCGCTTCGAAGGCGATGCGCAGGCCGCGCGCTTTCGCTCGCTCGCCGAGCGCGTGGAGGTCGGCGGCGGCGCGGCCGATGCCGCCGAGGGAGTCCGGAGACACGTTGCTGCAGATCATGAGCAGGTCGCAGCCCAGCTCTTGCATGACGTCGAATTTGCGCTCGGCGCGGGCGAAGGCACGGGCGCGCTTGTCTTCCGGCAGGCCCTCTAAATCACGGAAAGGCTGCAGCGTCGCGACCTGCAGGCCCAGATCGCGAACGGCCTTGCGCACGTCGGCGGGTCTGCCGTTATACGAGAGCAGATCATTCTCGAAGATCTCGACCGCATCGAACCTGGCGGCAGCGATGGCTTCCAGCTTCTCGCCGAGCCCGCCGCTCAGAGAAACCGTAGCGATCGAAGTTTTCATGGCTCCTACCTCTGTCGATGCTTGGCGCGGTGTGCACCTTCTTGCCCGCGGTGGCAGCCGCCGGGAAAGGTGCCATGCCTGAGCGCAACGTCGAGTGAGACGCCGTTGGGCATCTGAAGCTTTCGTCGCCTGGTGCATCACATGGCGGCACCATCGATACGCCTGCGGCTCCAGAGCGGCCCTGACCAGCTCGGTTTCGAGCAAGGTGAAATCACATCGGGCGCCGAGTGACATCGGTCCGGAGCATCGGCCACCCTCGTGGCTCGACCAGCCCCTTCGGTCCCAAATGAGCGATCACGCCCCGTGTCTCCTCGCCGCGTGGACCGGTCTAAGATGTAGCATCGCCACGGCGAAGTGCACGCGATCTCCCTCAGCGCACCTCACGGGAAAAATGTACGAACTAGTTCATTATGTCAATGCGCCGTGCAGGTCCTTGATGGGTCACTGCTGGCGGTTGTTGGGGGAGTGCATGGGCGCGAGCGCCTACCCGGTAGGGAAAGACGCAGCCTTGGTTCTGCTGCGAGGCGCCGGCGGGGCGCCTCGCAGGACCCAGTGCAGCCTACTGCCCGGGCTTGCTCCTGAGTCTCGCGTCGATCTGCTGCTTTACCGCCTCCAGGTTGAAGGACGCCGGGTCCTGCATCGGCGGGAACTCGATGGCCGTCCTGGCGAGCTCGGCCACCTTCTGCTGCACGAGCACGAAGCGCCAGAACTCGCGCGCCATGAAGTCGTTCGTGTAGCCGCCCGCCGAGTTGTTGAGACTTTCGCCCCTGATCGACGGGGTACGCTCGAACGGATCCTGACGGATGTTCACCATCAGCGGCATGTCCATTGTGACCTTGCCGCCCGGCCAGCCGTTCGGCTGCTCGAAGAACTGATACTTGAAGTCGTCGAGCCGCAGGGCACCCAGGTTGGCCTCCACGAAGTAGAAGTACTCGTGGCGTGCGGACGGCCCCTTGTCGGTCAGCAGGTCCATCTGGTTGTAGCCGTCGAGGTGGTTTTTGTAGGTCCGGTCGCCGAGCGTCGCGCCCTTCTTGAGCTGCTCGACGATGTTGGGATTGCCGGCTGCCGCGACGAACGTCGGGAACCAGTCGAGGCTGGAGAACAGCCCGTTCTGCACCGTGCCCGGCTTGATCCTGCCGGGCCAGCGGGCGATGCACGGGGCACGGAATCCGCCCTCGTACGCGGTGCCCTTGGTGCCCTTGAACGGTGTCATGCCGCCGTCCGGCCAGGTGAACACCTCGGCGCCGTTGTCGGTGCTGAAGACCACGATGGTGTTGTCGGCCTCGCCGATATCCTCCAGGTGCCGCATGAGGGCGCCGACGGCATCGTCCATCTGCTTCACGCCGGCCTCCTCCAGGCCGAAGTTGGTCTCGCTGTTCATCATCGCCTTGTACTTCGGCGAGAGGAACGTCCACACGTGCATGCGCGTGGTGTTGTGCCACAGGAAGAACGGCTTGCCCTCCTTCTTGGCCCTGTCCATGAATCGCTTCGAGTTGTCGACCAGCACCTCGTCGAAGGTCGTCATGTCGTATTTGGCTTTCCCAAAGCCCTCCCACATGTCGGGAACGTTCGACATGTCCGGATACGGCGCCAAGGGCCCCTCGTCCTCGATCCGCTGCTTTCCGACCCTGCCCCAGCGTGGCATCACGGTCGGGTCGTCGACGTCGGTCGCCCAGGAGCGCACCAGGTTACGCGGCCCGTACTTCTGATAGAAACTCACCTCTCTCGGGTAGGAGTGCCAGTAGGGGTCCGACATGGCGTCGAGGTGATAGAGGTATCCGAAAAATTCGTCGAAGCCGTGCAGCGTCGGCAGGTACTTGTTGAGGTCGCCGAGGTGGTTCTTGCCGAACTGCGCGGTCATATAGCCTTGCGCTTTGAGCGCGGTGGCAATCGTGCACGCCTGAGCCGGCATGCCGACGTCCGCGCCGGCCTGGCCGACGGTGGTGAGACCGGTGCGCAGGGGGATCTCGCCGGTGATGAAGGCGGCACGGCCGGCCGTGCAGCTGGCCTCGGCGTAGTAGTCGGTGAACAGCATGCCTTGCGAGGCCAGCCGGTCGAGGTTCGGCGTCTTGCCCGACATCATGCCCCGGTGGTAGGCGCCGAGGTTGAACCAGCCGATATCGTCGCCCATGATGAAGACGATGTTCGGCCGCTGCCCGGACCGCAGCGTCGGCACCGGGGCCAGCTGGGCTTGCACCTGCTGGGCTTGCGCAGGGCTGGTGAAGCCGGCGACCGACATGGCCGCCGCAAGCGATCCGCCGGTCACCAGCAGATCGCGTCGTCTCAGTGCTGTGCCGCTGTGCGGCTTGGTGTCATCAGGCTTGTCGTGCGAGCCGTCGGCCATGGCGCTCTCCGTCTCCGGGGCAGCGCATCGGCAGCGATGGGCGCATGGCCGCGAGCCTCGCTCGCAACAACCCCAACGTGGCCGCTGCCCTGCTTCATTCCTGCTTCACTGGAGAGGGGAACCTAGTCCGCGGCAAAATCGGATGCGCTCGGGATCAACCCTCGAAACGCAGGCTCTAACTCCCGATCTGGCTCATTCAGATGGGGAAAGGCTCTTCAACGCTTCCGCCGGGATCGAAAGCACGTTGGGGGTCTGCCAGGCCGTGGAGACCCGCACCGGGCCGGTGGGCAACCTTATGGTCTGCGTGATCAACGTGCTGACGACCGCGACCACTTGGCCCTGGCAATCCAGCACCGGTGCGCCCGAGGCGCCGTGATCGAGAACGAGCCGGTCGTTCCCATCGTGCATCTCGAGCAGCGCCGTGCCGCCAAGTCGGTCGCCTGTGCCGTATTCCGCGAAACGTCCATTGGCGAACCGCAGCTCGCCGTTGGGATACGCGAGGCTGAGAAGGCGCTCCTCGGGGACCAGCGGCTCCGCCCTGACCCGCAGGGCGAGCACACCGGGCAGAGTGGAGCGCAGCTCTAGCACGGCCATCTTCTCGGCGTGTGAGCCGGCAACGCGGAGGATGCGAGCGGGGACCGACACTCTCGTCCCCTGCTCGCGAATCTCGATCTCTTTCCAATCCTGCGCCGAGAGGCGCATGGCCTCGGCCACATGCGCCACCGTGACAAGCACGCGAGGCGAGAGGAACCAACCGGTGCCGCGGATGCCAAGGATGGCGGGCGCGTCCTTCCTCTCGTCCGCGCTGAACTCTCTTGTGATGTTGACGGTCGAGTGGACGAGCGTTGCAGGATCGACGCACGACGCCTTGGCGCCGGCCGAGAACGCAAGCAGCGCAAGAAGCGAAAGCCAGCACCGGCGCATCGCGCCGTCCCCCGATTCGAACGTCCCACCCGTATGGACCGACAGGATGCGGTCCAGCCCAACGGCGAGACTATCGTGACGGGGGGGGCGCAAGCTGCGGTCAAGGTGCCGCAGGCAACGAGGATTTGCCGGGCTGACCGTGCTCAGGCCTGGCGGATGACGCACCGGAAGCCGACGTGACTCGTCGAGGTATCGGTCGGCTGGGCGTGACGTGCCGCCGGGCGGTAGCGGCGGCAGTAATTCGGCGCGCAGAGATGCGAGCCGCCCTTCAGGACCTTGCGCGGAATCCTGACCTGGGGTTGGCAGGGATCGTAACTGCCGTCCTCGGGGCCTCCGCGCGGATTTTTCGGGATGCAGCAGGCCTTCACTGCCTCGGCAGCGTGCTTCGGCGCGTACCAGTCTGTCGTCCACTCCCAAACATTGCCGATCATGTCGTAGAGGCCGTAGCCATTGGGCGGGAACGCAGTCACGGGCGAAGTCCGCCGGTATCCGTCCTGTGCGAGGTTCTCGAGCGGGAACTCACCTTGCCAGGTATTTGCCTGATGCTTGCCACCCGGCGTGAGCTCGTCGCCCCACGCGAACTCGGCGCTATCGAGGCCGCCACGCGCGGCGCACTCCCATTCGGCTTCCGTCGGGAGCTCCTTGCCGGCCCAGCGCGCATAGGCCATCGCGTCGGGGTATGCGATGTGGACAACGGGCAGGTCGTCCAGGCCTGTGATCGAGCTCCTCGGCCCGTAAGGGTGGCGCCAGTCCGCGCCCTTGAGGAAGGTCCACCATTGACTCCAGTCGCGCAGATCGACGCACCGATCCGGAGCGCGAAACACAAGGGAGCCGGCGAACAGCATGTGCGGGAGGGCGCCGGGATAGTCCGCTGGATCGGGCGGCATCTCGGCGCCGGTGACGTGGCCCGTCGCCTTCACAAACGCGCGAAACTGCCGGTTGGTGACGGGATGCCGATCCATCCAGAATCCGGCCACGGTCACGCGGTGGGCCGGCGCTTCCTCCGGATAGTGCCGGTCCGATCCCATCCAGAAGGTGCCGCCGGGCACATAGACCATGTCGCCGGCGTTGGCAGGACGGGAGGCGGAGCTCACGGTCGATTGCAGCATGATCCCTCTCCTGCGAGACGCACGATTGCCAGTCTGCCCCTGGCAGGCCGCCATTTTCGCTCCGGCCTCCGAGGCCGCCATCGGTGTTTTTCCGGGAACCTCTCAGGAACAATGCTGATGCACATTGGCGCTCCAAGCCTCGCGTCGGCATCGGACGCCGACAGACATAAGATGGTCAACCAATCAGCCAGCTGATCGTTGCCAAATCGTAACAACCAATCCCTCAAGAGCGGCCAGAGGTACCACAAAGGAGAAGCCAGGACGTTTTTCGGTTAATGCGGCCTTCGACTCTGAGTACTGACACTCAGCTTCAAAGCGCGCGGTGCGCTGCGCAGCGGCTGGTCGGGGGGCAAAATGCCTTGTGCCATCAGGAGACAGCGCCGATATCTCACCGGACTGTGCGCGGTCGTATGCACGACGTCTGCATGGGGTGCCGACCTCGGCTCGGGTCCGCCGCCTGCACGGTCGGCCGGGCCACCCGCACCTCGCTGGACGCTGAGCTTCACGCCCTACGGCTGGTTGTCCGGGCTCGACGGCGACACCACTTTGAAGGGCCGTACCATCGACGTCGATGTCGGTCCCTTCACGGTTCTCGAGCACCTCGATGGCGTTCCATTGATGGGCTATGCCGAGGCGCGCAACGGCCCGTTGTCTCTCTACAGCGACATCGTGTATGCCCCGCTTGCGGTCGATGCCAGCGGCGTCAGGACGCGTGGCCCCATCTCGCTCGAGGCGGCGCTCGGCGTGGACGTCGACGAGACGATTGTCGAGGCGGGTGCCACCTACGAGGTTGGGAGATGGAACGCGTTCGGCGGATCTACCGCCATCGATGTCGTGGCTGGTGCGCGCTATTGGCGCCTGGACGTCGAGATCAATCTCTCCCTTGCGGCTACGCTGGATATCACCGGGCTGACCCTTTCCGGAGATCGGGCGCTAGCCCGCGCAGGTGCTGTGGAATGGGTGGACCCCCTCGCAGGGTTGAGGCTCCGGCACCAGCTTGCGCCGGGCCACGAGCTGATACTGCGCGGCGATGTCGGCGGCTTCGAGGCCGGCAGCACATTCTCATGGAACGTGGTCGCCGCCTACAGCTTCCAGTTCGCGGCCGACCACGGCATCACTTATTCCGGTGTCCTGGGCTACCGGGCACTGAGCGTCGACTTTGAGAAGGGCTCGGACTCAAGCAGGTTCGAATATGACATGATCCAACATGGGCCGGTTCTGGGCCTGATGCTGCGCTTCTGAATCAAACGAAGGGCTTACCCGCTCGCTTCGCCCTTTTTTCGCCACTGGTCGCGCCTCCTCGACGTTGCGCCTACCTCGGCCATGACTGCAAGGCCAGCTGGGCGACCTTGCGCAGCTGCTTGCGAGTGGCCCCGCCGGCGGCCTGCACCGCCATCCCCTGCGTGACGGTGGCGACAAATTGTGCCAGGTCTGCGCAATTGGCGTCGGCAGGCAGGTCGCCCTCCCGCTCTGCGCGCTCCAGGCGCTTCTGCAACGCCTCCTCCCAGCGGGCCCGCCGCTGGCACAGCTCGTCCCTGATCGACTGGGCGGCATCCCCGCAGGTGAGCGCGCCATGCACGCCAAGGCATCCGTGCGGGTTGTCGGGGCCGGTCAGCGCGTCCGCTGCCTCGCGAAGAAGGCGCTCCACCACACCGAGCGCCGTCGGCTCCTCGAGCGCCTTGTAGGTATACGCCGCCGGGCCTTCGGCGTAGCGATCCAGGGCCTTGCGGAAAAGCGCCTCCTTGTTGCCGAACGCCGCGTAGAGGCTGGGCCGGTTGATGCCCATAGCCTCGGTGAGCTCCGACATCGATGCGCCCTCGTAGCCCTTGCGCCAGAACACCTGCAGCGCCCGATCCAGGGCCTGGTCGGTGTCGAATTCGCGGGGGCGTCCTCTCTGCACGGCGCTTTTGTCTTGTTGCAAAGCGCTCTCCATTTTGTGAAGTGGCCGCATCCTAGCATTCCATACCTGCCGATACAAATATGGATTGACAGCGCAGCCTCCAAGACTATATCGCTACCGAACGGTACAAAAAGACGTGGTGGGCATGGTCCGTGAAGTTGCGTGTCGGGAGTCGGCAGCAGTTGGCTCCAAGACGTGAGTGACGGGCTCATCGCAGCCTGCTCCAGCTTCTTTCTCCCTCTCCAACCGACCTCCGGCGGACCGTGTCGCGGGCCACGCCTGTCTGTTCCGAACCTGCAGGAGATGATCCGTGAGTCGTCTATCCTCCCTTCGCTTCTGGGGCCCGAGCGGCCTACTTGCCCTGGCCACGGTCGGGGGCACGCTGCTGGTCCGGCTCCCGCCGGCAACCACGTCCGCCGAGAGCCTCGCCAAGTCCGCGACCCCCGCTGTCCAGGTGTCGGTTGCGGTCGTCGAGCCACGGCTGGCCATGTCCTGGGACGAGTTCTCCGGCCGGCTCGAGGCGGTCGAGCGCGTCGAGGTGCGCTCGCGCGTTGCGGGCGCCGTGCAGGCCGTGCATTTCCGCGAGGGCGCCCTGGTCAAGCAGGGCGACCTCCTGGTGACGATCGACCAGGCGCCTTACGCCGCCGAGGTGGAGCGCCTGCAGGCGCAGGTCACCGCCGCCGAGGCGCGCCACTCGTTCACCAAGGCCGAGCTGGAGCGGGGGCGCCAGCTGCTCGACACGCGCGTCGTCTCGCCGCGTGACGTGGATCAGCGCACCAACGCCTACCGCGAGGCGGAAGCCAACCTCCAGGCCGCGCGCGCGGCCCTGCAGGCGGCGCAGCTCAACCTGGGCTACACCGAGGTGCGCGCACCGGTGGCGGGCCGCGTCGGACGCCTCGAGATCACCGTCGGCAACCTGGTGGCCGCCGGTCCCGGCGCGCCGGTGCTGACGACGCTCGTCTCCATCGACCCCATCTATGCCAGCTTCGCCGCCGATGAGACGGTGGTGCTGCGCGCGCTCGATCAGATCGGCGCGGATGGCGCCACCAGTGGCAAGATCGCCCAGATCCCCGTCCTCATGGAGACCGCATCGCAGAACGGCGAGACCGCGCACGGCGCCCTGCAGCTGATCGACAACCAGGTCGACGCCCGCTCCGGCACCGTGCGCGTCCGCGCCGTATTCGCGAACCCCGACGGCCGCCTCATCCCCGGGCAGTTCGCCCGCCTGCGCATGGGCGCGACCGAGCCGGCACAGGTGGTCGCGATCGATGAGCGCGCCATCGGCACGGATCAGAGCCGGAAATTCGTTCTGGTCGTCGATGAGCAGAGCAAGGCCGCCTACCGCGAGGTGACGGTTGGCGCCATGGCTGACGGGCTGCGCATCGTCACCAGTGGCCTTACCGCCGGCGAGCGCATCGTCGTCAACGGCCTGCAGCGGGTGCGGCCGGGGGCGGTGGTGGCACCCGAGGTCGTGGCCATGGGACGGCGCGCCGGACCGCTGGCTGAGACGACTGAGCGCTGAGGGCCCTCTGGGTCCGACACCAAATGCCAACCGCCGATAGAGCCGCGGTGTCCGACCCGGGAGGGTCTGACACCTCACAAGGAAGCCGGCCATGAACGTATCCAAGTTCTTCATCGACCGCCCGATTTTCGCCGGCGTCCTGTCCGTGCTGATCTTCCTGGCTGGCCTGCTGGCGCTCCGGGTGATGCCGGTGTCGGAGTATCCCGACGTCGTGCCTCCCTCCGTCGTCGTGCGTGCGCAGTATCCCGGCGCCAACCCTAAGGTCATCGCGGAGACAGTGGCAACGCCCATCGAGGAGGCCATCAACGGCGTGGAGGGCATGCTGTACATGTCGAGCCAGGCCACCAGCGACGGGCTGATGACGCTGACCGTTACGTTCCGTCTCGGCACCGACCCCGACAAGGCCGAGCAGCTCGTGCAAAACCGGGTCTCGCAGGCCGAAGCGCGCCTGCCCGAGGAGGTGCGGCGGCTCGGCGTCACGACCGTGAAGAGCTCGCCCGACCTGACCATGGTCGTGCACCTGCTGTCGCCCAACGACCGCTACGACATGACGTACCTGCGCAACTACGCAGTGCTGAACGTCAAGGACCGCCTGGCCCGCATCGAGGGCGTGGGGCAGGTCCTGATGTGGGGCGCAGGCGACTACTCCATGCGCGTCTGGCTCGACCCGCAGAAAGTGGCCGAACGGGGCCTTGCCGCCGCCGATGTCGTGCGGGAGATCCGCGCCCAGAACATACAGGCCGCGGCCGGCGTCGTTGGGTCCTCGCCGGGCATTGCCGGTCTCGATCTGCAGCTAGCGGTCAATGCCCAGGGCCGCCTGCAGACGGAGGAGGAATTCGGCGAGATCGTCGTCAAGACCGGCGCCAACGGCGAGGTTACGCGCCTGCGCGACATTGCCCGCATCGAGATGGGAGCGTCGGAGTATGCGCTGCGCTCGCTGCTGGACAACAAGTCCGCTGTCGCCATTGGCATCTTCCAGGCGCCCGGGTCCAACGCCCTCGCCGTCTCCAGCGGGGTGCGCACCACCATGGCGGAGCTGAAGAGGAGCATGCCCGAGGGCGTCGACTTCGAGATCATCTACGACCCGACGCAGTTCGTGCGCGCATCCATCGAGGCCGTGGTGCACACGCTCCTAGAGGCTGTGGCCCTGGTTGTGCTCGTGGTGATCGTGTTCCTCCAGACCTGGCGGGCCTCGATCATCCCGCTGCTGGCGGTGCCGGTCTCCATCATCGGCACGTTCGCCGCGATGTACGCGCTCGGGTTCTCGGTCAACGCGCTGAGCCTGTTCGGCCTGGTGCTGGCCATCGGCATCGTGGTGGATGACGCCATCGTCGTCGTGGAGAACGTGGAGCGCAACATCGAGGAGGGGCTGACGCCGCGTGAGGCGGCCTATCGCGCCATGAGCGAGGTGTCGGGCCCGATCGTCGCCATCGCGCTGGTGCTCGTCGCCGTGTTCGTGCCGCTGGCCTTCATCAGCGGGCTCACCGGGCAGTTCTATCGTCAGTTCGCGCTCACCATCGCCATATCGACCGTCATCTCCGCCATCAACTCGCTCACGCTGTCGCCCGCGCTGGCCGCGCGCCTGCTGAAGGGACACGACGCGCCGAAGGACCTGCTGACCCGCATTATGGACCGACTGCTTGGCTGGTTCTTCCGCGGCTTCAACGCTGTGTTCCGGGCCGGGTCCAACGCCTACAGCGGGAGCGTCGGCCGCGTCCTGTCGCGCAAGGCGGCCGTGATGGCGGTCTACCTGGCGCTGGTCGGCGCCACCTTCGGCCTCTTCAAGGCGGTCCCGGGCGGCTTCGTGCCGGGGCAGGACAAGACCTACTTGGTGGCGTTCGCCCAGCTTCCCGACGCGGCGACGCTCGACCGCACCGAAGATGTCATCCGCCGCATGGGCGAGATTGCGATGGCGCACCCTGGCGTCGAGAACGCGGTCGCCTTCCCGGGTCTCTCGATCAGCGGATTCACGAATGCCTCGAATGCGGGCATCGTGTTCGTGATGCTCAAGCCGTTCGAGGAGCGCCGAGCGCCGGAGCTGAGTGCGAATGCCCTGGCCCTTCAGCTCAATCAAAAGTTCGCGGCCATCCAGGAAGCCTTCGTCGCCATCTTCCCACCGCCGCCGGTGATGGGGCTCGGGCAGATCGGCGGTTTCAAGCTGCAGATCGAGGACCGCACCGGCCGGGGCTATGCCGCGCTCGATGAGGCCGTGAAGGCTTTCATGGCCAAGGCCGCGAAGGCGCCGGAGCTGGCCGGGCTGTTCTCGGGCTTCCAGGTCAACGTGCCGCAGATCTACGCCGACGTTGACCGTGTCAAGGCGCGCCAGCTGGGCGTGGCGGTGACGGACGTGTTCGAGACCATGCAGATCTATCTGGGCTCGCTCTACGTCAACGACTTCAACAGGTTCGGGCGCACCTACACGGTGCGGGTGCAGGCCGATGCCCCGTTCCGCGCGCGCGCCGACGATATCGGCCGGCTCAAGGTGCGCTCCAACTCGGGCGAGATGATCCCCCTGGTGGCAGTCCTCAAGGTGAGGCCGAGCTCCGGACCGGAGCGCGCCATGCGCTACAACGGCTTCCTCGCCGCCGACATCAATGGCGGACCGGCGCCCGGGTATTCCTCCAGTGAGGCCCGGGCTGCGGTGGAACGCATCGCTGCCGAGGTCCTGCCGCCCGGCATCGGCTTCGAATGGACCGAGCTCACCTATCAGGAGATCCTGGCCGGCAACTCCGCCATCCTCGTGTTTCCCGTCGCCCTGCTGCTGGTCTTCCTCGTGCTCGCTGCGCTCTACGAGAGCCTGGTGCTGCCGCTGGCGATCCTCATGATCGTGCCCATGGCGCTGCTTGCGGCGATCACCGGCGTGTTCATCGCCCAGGGCGACAACAACGTCTTCACCCAGATCGGCCTGATCGTGCTGGTGGGCCTGTCGGCCAAGAACGCGATCCTGATCGTCGAGTTCGCGCGCGAGCTGGAGCTTGCCGGGCGCACGCCGATCCAGGCGGCTATCGAGGCGAGCCGGCTCAGGCTGCGGCCCATCCTGATGACATCGCTCGCCTTCGTGATGGGCGTGCTGCCCCTCGTTTACTCGACAGGCGCCGGATCAGAGATGCGCCAGGCCATGGGCGTGGCTGTATTCTCCGGCATGATCGGCGTCACCGTGTTCGGCATCTTCCTCACGCCGGTGTTCTACGTTCTCCTGCGCCGCCTCTCCGGCAACCGGCCACTCAAGCGCGCCGACCACGCAGAAGCTGCAGCCCATGTGCGGCGCTCCACGATGGTGACGCCAAGCTAGTGTCCTGATCGGCAAATCAGCTACATTCTCGCCGTATTTTGGAGGGGGCGAGGATGGCACGGGGCCGAGCGGCAGCGATCGTACTCGATGAGGCGGAGAAGCGCGAGTTGA
>Ga0075421_100007477_pt1 | contig 13387 bp, 12 predicted proteins | sample SoiMetdeltSBSDD5_FD_75292 | JGI IMG/M metagenome (GOLD analysis project Ga0075421, IMG submission 75292) | Bulk soil microbial communities from a Populus tree surrounding site in Tennessee, USA - Soil MetaG P. deltoides SBSDD5 | ecosystem: Environmental > Terrestrial > Soil > Tree plantation... | reverse complement strand
GCGTTCTGATGATTCTCCTCGATGCGCTGGATCGATTCGCTCAGCGCGCGATGCAAGGCCGGATAGTTCGCAAGATCCTTGCGGACGCTGTCGCCGACGCGCACGAACTCACGTTCGACGATGCGCTCCTTCGCTTCGCGACCCGCCGCGAGCAGCACTTCCCGATTGCGTGCCGCTAGTCTCGCTTCGCCGCGGCCGACAGAGTGCGCAGCTATGCGCAGCCCGCGCGAGAGCGCAACGGCGGTGATGTGAATCGCTTGATGAGCGGTGTGCCGTGCGAGGTACAGAACCGCGACTGCGAGGACGAACCACAGCAGCGCGGAGATCGCGGGCCACGGAGTGATAGCGAGAAGAATCCCCATACTGGCAACCCCGCTGTCGTAGGAAAGATCCGTTAGACCGGTAGCTTTGCGACCCTCCCTTTCGAGAGGTGTGCCTTTTGCAGCGCAAGCAGCGTGCGCTTGCGCGCGGGATTCTGTCAACGCGGTTTTACATGATACTCAGGGGGTGTTGGGTGTTATGTAAGACGCGAGCGCCTCGCGCAGCCGGACCTTGGCAAGACGAGCGTCGGCGTTGTCGGCAACTTCAGTATTGCCAAGCTGCCGCGCGCATTTCGACAAGCCGATCAGGGACTGGCCGCGGCCCGGCGCGAGCGTCTGTGCCGACTCGAACGCCGCGCATGCTTCCTTCGCCTGACCCTGTTCGAGCAGCACTTCGCCGAGCAGCTCGTTCGCAGGTTTGTCGAGCGACGGCGGACCGAATTCCATCGGACTTGCGCGCTCGCCCGCTGCAGCTTCCGAGAGAAGTGCAGTGCCTTCCTTCGTGCGGCCGCGTTTCAGTAACAACAGACCGTCGAGTTGCTGCTCCTCGATCTTCGCCAGCCGCTGCGCCGGCGCGTCCGGCGCGATTCCTGCGGCAGTCGCTGCAGCGACGTAACGCTTCAGAGAATTCTTCGAGCGCTGGATTGCAGGGATAGCAGCATCCAGCTTGCCGAAGCGGACGGCGCCGTAGGCATCGACCCAATCGCGGGTGAACTCTGCAGTGATCAGACCTTCGACGTTCACCTTCATCGCGGCAATCGGCCCTGACCAGTCGCCGGAGTCGATCAGATAGCGCGAGCGCATCGCTGCAAAGGAAGCTGCGGAGCTGTTGTCCGAATCGAGCGCACTCTGCGCACCCATCTCGTGCTCCGGCATGACGGGATGGCTGCGCATCTCTTCGCTACAACCATCGATCAGGCGCCGGGCGTCCGTGAAGCGCCCCTGCTGCAAGTACGCGTACGACAGCCACGTGACCGGATGACCGCAGCCAAGTAGCGGCGCATCCTTGTTACGGGCACGCATCGCATTGTTGATGAGCTCGATCGTTCGCTCGTTCGCTGCAGTCGTCTCGTCCCACATGCCGAGCGCGAGAAAAATATGCGAGGTCATGTGCTGGGCGTGCGGCGAAGCCGGCGCGATCTTCGCGTACGCATACGCGGCCCGCAGTCCGAGCGGTGCATGCACGGAATCGTCCACTGAGTGAATCAGGTAGTGCGCAGCTCCCGGATGCTGCGGATTGCGCTCGAACACCTCTTCCATCAGCGCCGCCGCACGCATGTAGGTCGGGACGTCGCGGCCTGTCTCCGATGTGCCGAGCAAAGCGAGCGCGTACAAGCACGTCGCGTCGACGTCATCCGGATACTTCGCGTGCAGCTGCTCCATCGCGAGCGCGTAACGGCGATCGCGATCGCCCTTCTCGCCTTCGCCGAACAGAACTTCGACGGCAGCGAGATAGGCCTTCTCGCGCGGCGTCGGCGCCTTTGCTGCCCGGGCTTCGGGAGTCGCGCCGAGCTTCGCGAGGACCGCGCGCGCCGCGACCGGGTCCTGCTCGTGCCAGACCGCATGGTTGTACGACATCGCCTCGCCCCAATACGCGAGCGCGAACTGCGGATCTGCCGCCTGCGCGCGTTGGAAGGCTCGCGCGGCGATCGGATACTGGAAGTTGTGAAGGGCTGCGAGCCCCGTGAGGAAATCCGCTTGCGCGGCGGGCGCGCCGGAGTTCTCGAAGGAGATGACTCCCATGTTTGAGTCTGCGGCGTGCAGCGGGAGCCACGCGATGAGCGCCGCGACGCTGGCAATGATGGCCCGAAGTTTCATTTGCGCCTCCGGCATCGAATGACCGCGATGATAGGGTGCCGGCCATGCGTGCTCAATGTGTACTTACGGTCCCGTGCTACCGGAACTGTGCTGTGCGAAAAGCGCACCACTGTGGCGTGTCCGCTTCTGGACGCTCCGTAGAATGCTGCCTCATGCGATTGCTGCAAGCCGCAACTCCGCACGAATGGGATGAAGCGCGACGCCTCGTACGCGAGTACGCGGCCTCCCTCGACGTCGATCTCTCCTTTCAGAACTTCGACGAAGAGCTGCAGTACTTCAGCACCGAGTATGCGCCGCCGCGCGGCGCGTTCATCCTCGCCGAGGAACAAGGTCAATACCTCGCCTGCATCGGCGTTCGACCGTTCGCTGCAGACACTGGCGAGATCAAACGTCTCTACGTCGTTCCCGCCGCGCGCGGACGCGGCCTCGGCCGCGTGCTGGTCGAGCGAATCGTCGTCGTCGCACGCGAGATCGGCTATCGCAGCCTGCTCCTGGACACCCTGCCCTTCATGAAAGAAGCTCAGGCGCTGTACTCGTCGTTCGGCTTCCAACCGACGACGGCCTACCGCTTCAATCCGATCGAGGGTTCCGCCTTCCTGCGCCTCGACCTTTGAACCGGTCGATCCGACCGTTCGACACGAACTTCCGTCCGCCGGCCCCGTGGCCTTACATTGCACGCTGCCGACCTGCCACCGCCTAGGGGATCTTCCATGAAGCGACGCGAAGCCATCCAGCTGTTCACGGCAGCTGCCGCCACCCTGGCCAGCGGACACACGTTCGCCCAAGACGCCAAGACGAGCCAGAAGCTGCGCGTATTGATCTTCGGCGGCACCGGGTTCCTCGGCCCACACTTTGTGCGCGCGCTGCAGGCAGGCGGGCATCAGGTCACGTTGTTCAATCGGGGTAAGAGCAATCCCGGCCTGTTCAAGGATCTCGAAACGCTGATCGGCGACCGTGACGGCAAGCTCGACGCGCTGAAGGGCCGCGATTGGGACGTGGCCGTCGACGACTCCGGCTACGTGCCGCGCCAGGTCAAGCTGAGCGCGGATCTGCTCAAGGACCACATTCGCCACTACCTCTTCATCTCCAGCATCTCGGTCTACGGGACGTTTCCGAAGCCGGGGCTCGATGAGGACGACAAGGTCGCAGAGCCGCCGGACGCGAAGGTCGAAGAAGTCACGAACGCAACCTATGCCGGTCTCAAAGCCGGCTGCGAACAAGTCGTCGAGAGTACTTATGGGTCCCGCTCGACGATCGTGCGCCCGCACTACGTCGTAGGGCCTGGCGACAGCACGGATCGCTTCACGTACTGGGTCGCGCGTACTGCACGCGGCGGCCAAGTGCTCGCGCCGGGCAGCGCGAATGATCCGCTGCAATACATTGACGTGCGCGATCTCGCAGCGTTCGTGCGTCGCTGCGCTGAACAGCGTCCAGCGGGTCGTTTCAATGCATGCACGCCGCCGGGCGCACACACGATGGGTGAGCTGATGGAGTCGGGCAAGCGCGTCAGCGGCTCGAACGCGACGTTCGTCTGGGCGGATGTCGAATTCCTCCAGAAGAACGGCGTCCTGGACAAAGGCGAGATGCCGATCTGGCTGCCGCCGAACGGTCCGCTCGCCGGCGCGCTGCTGGTGAGCTCTGCGCGCGCCGTACAGCAAGGCCTGCGCTTCCGCGATCTCGACACGACCGTGCGTGACACGCTCGAATGGAACAACAAGCGCCCCGCCGAGCAACGCGAGAAGCTCGCCGCAGGTCCGACGCCGGCGCGCGAAACCGAGCTGCTGAAGCTGCTGACGGCCAAGAAGGGCTGAAGCGCGTGTGGGCGTATTGGCTCTGCCAGCTGTTCGGATGGGGGCTGAACACCGTCGGCCAGACGATCACGGCGATGTCGCGGTACGACGCCGCGCCGACACTGCAAGTACCATCACTGCAGATCGCACTCGAAGTCGTATCCATCAATGCGCTAGCGCTCCTGTTGACTCACGTGCTTCGTGCCTACATGAAGCGCCACCGCTGGCATACGCTGCGCATCGCAGCGCTCGTGCCACGGGCTCTCGTTGCTTCGGTCGTCCTGGGATTTCCGATCGCGGCGATCATGAGCTTCCTGTCGATCGCGATGATGTGGGGCGGCGGACCCGAGGATCAGGAAGTGGTCGGCAGGCTCGCGGGCGAGCCAGGTCTGTTGCTGTGGCGCATGGACCTGCTGTTGCGGACCCTCAACTGGAGCGCCGCCATTGCGTTCTGGATAGGCCTGTACTTCGGCATCACCTCGGTGCGCGACCGCCATCGGGCCGAGCTACGCCAGTCCGAGCTGGCGCACGCGCTGAAAGTTGCCGAGCTGCGCGTGCTCAAGTCGCAGCTGAATCCGCACTTCCTGTTCAATTCGCTGAACAGTGTGCGCGCGCTCATCACCGACGATCCGACAGGCGCGCAGAATGCCGTGACGCAGCTGGCGCGAACGTTACGTTACACACTGACCGCAGGCCAGGAGGAAGTCGTCTCATTGGAACGCGAGCTGGAAATCGTCGCCGACTATCTGGAGCTCGAATCGCTGCGGCTCGGCGAGCGGCTGCGCATCGAGCGCACGATTGCGCTCGAGGCTCGCGTCGCACACATTCCCGTGATGCTGCTGCAAACCGTGGTCGAGAATGCGATCAAGCACGGCATCGCCGAGTTGCCGGAGGGCGGCGTGTTGCGGATGAATGCTGAAGTGCGCGACGGCGCGCTGCTCATCGAAGTCGAGAACCCGCGGCCTGCGGCGCCCAGTCAATCACCGTCGCACGGTGTCGGCCTGCGCAACGCGGCTGAGCGGTTGCGATTGCTGTTCGGCAGCGCCGGCGCGCTGGATCTGGATCTCTCGCATCCCGAGCGCGCGCTGGCGCGGATCCGCATTCCACAGGCCCCGATCGAAACGGACCAGTGAAGGCGATGAACGTATGAGAGCGATGATCGTCGACGACGAGCCCCTGGCCCGGCGCGAGCTGCGCCGCCTGCTCGCCGAATTCCCGTGGGTGGAGATCGTCGGCGAAGCAGGCAACATCGTCGAAGCCGCCAAGGCCATCGAGGCGGACACGCCGGAGCTGCTGTTTCTCGATATCAAGATGCCGGGCGGCACTGGCTTCGACCTGCTGGCGAAGCTCGAGCACGTGCCGCGTGTGATCTTCACGACCGCGTACGACGATCACGCCGTGCAGGCGTTCGAGGTCAACGCGCTCGACTACCTGCTCAAGCCGATCGAACCGGAGCGCCTGGCCGGCGCGCTCGCGCGCGCCCGCGGGCCGTTGCCGACCCCGGGCACGCAGCGGCCGACGCAGATCGTCGATAGGCTGTTCATTCGGGATGGCGCGCGCTGCTGGTTCGTGCCGCTGCACGAGGTGTGCTTGATCGTCGCCGAGGGCAACTACGTGCGGCTGCACTGGCGCGACGTTCGCCCGCTGCTCGGCCGTCCGCTCAGCAGCCTCGAAGAACGCCTCGACCCGCAGCGGTTCTTCCGCGCCAACCGACGGCAGATCATCAATGTCGAGTTCATCGAGGCGGTGGAGCCCGGCACCAGCGGCCAGCTCCATGTGCAATTGCGCGGCGGGCCCGAGGTCGAAATTTCCCGGCGTCAGGCGCGCGTCTTCAAGACGCTGATGAGCGTGTGATCAATCCTTGATCGCTGTCGGCGGCGGCGGCTCCTCCGTCGCGAACATCACGGGCGTCGCGCCATCCACCGGTCCGATCGTCGCACTCTCGCTCACCAGCAGCTCGACTTTGCGCTTGAAACGCAGTACGCCCGCCACTGTGGCGCGCGGTCCAATGATCACGCGTGGCGGTGTGCTGCGGCCAACGGGGACGCCGAGCTTCAGATCGAAAAACGACAACCCGATTACGTTGCGCGTGTGCACGAGGATGCCGCCATCCACGCGCGAGTCCGCTCCGACATGAATGTCGCCGTTAGTCGTGGAGACCCGACCGCCGACGTGCGCACCGTCGATCCTGATCATGCCGGTGTCGTTCGAAAGATCTCCGGCGACTTCCGAGCCCGGTTCGAGCACCAGCGCACCGTTGCCGGTTTCGACGTCGCCGGTGACGCGTGAATCACGCCGCAACGTGATCGAGCCCGTCATGGACTCCAGCGATTCGGCTTGTGCGTGCGCTGCGAGCGAGATGTCGCGCGAGACGGTTTCGATGGCCTCGGCTGGCTCCTGCGACTCCTCGCAGGAGCAAGGCACTTTGACTTCACCGGAGGCGACTGCAGCCGTAGAGAGCACGACCCAAGGAATGAATGCGAATCGCATGACGAGGCTCCGTTGGCCAACTCTGCGGCTAATGTAGGGTCCCGGCGGATGGGCTCCGTGGATTTGTGGTGAGCGGTCGCGCCGGAGTGGCGAACGGCGCGTACACTCGGCGCGCCACGCCGCTACTGCCCAGGAGGTCCACCATGAATCCATGGATCTGCGTCGTCCTCGTCGCGATGGTCGGTCTCGCAGGATGCCAGCGCGACGCCTCTGCCCCACTCAGCACAGCGGAGCAGGCCTCGATCCGGGCCGAGATCGACCAACTCCGCGCGAAGTACGAAGCGGGTGTCGCTTCGGGCACCGCTGAAGCGCTGACACCGTTATTGGCGGAAGGAGCGGTGATGGTGCAGCCGGGTGCGCCGGACTGGAACGCTATGTCTGCCGCAGCGAAGGGAGCACCCTTCCCACCCGGCGCCACGATCGCGATCAAGCCGATCGAAGTCGTCGCGCTGAGCCGCGAATGGGCCTACGAGTTTGGCACTTCGATTACGACCTACACGCCCGAAGGCGCAGATACCGCGCAGCAGCTGCGCGACACGTATCTCGTTCTGTTCCGGAACACGGGTGACGGATGGAAGGCGTATCGCGAGGTTGCCAGTGCCGCGGCTCCGCCGAGCGGGTGGCCTGGCGATTGAGAAATGCCCCCTCCCTGGCCTCCCCCGTGGGGGAGGAAAAACAGAGAGGGGGCGGCGCGCCGGTTTTCTGGTCGAAAGCGGCCGAGGCCCTTTCGACAAACGCCGTCAAAAGGCGTGACTTTTGCCGGCTAGTAGAAGATTCCGTAAATCGCCGAGACGACTATGCCGCTCGCGATCGCGGCGAGCACGACGTCGTTATCGACGCGCACGTAGTGATAACCGCGCGGCGGCGGGCGCAGGTGATACACGTGATAGTCGTTCACGATGTAGCGGCGCGAGTAGTAGCCGCGCGGCAAGTGATCGCCGTAGCGCCAAGAACGGTAGTGATAGCCTGACGGCCGCACGTACCGACCGTACTGATAGCGGCGTCCGTCGTGATGACGGAACCCATAGTAGCGATCCCAGTCGCGACGGTCGTAACGCCGATCGTCGTGACGATTGTCGTGACGATTGCCGTGACGATTGCCGTGGCGATTGTCGTGGCGACGATCGTGACTCCGCTCGTAGCGATCGCGGTCGCGATTGTCGGCCTGCGCCGTCGTGACGACGCCGCCGATGAGCGTGAGCGCAAGAGCCGTAGCAGCGAACAGACGTTTCATTTCGATCTCCCGAACCGACCGGACGAGCCGGCCTTGGGGTGCACTATCGGGCGCGACGCCTGATCCGAGACTGAACGATTTCAGACAGCTGCCGTTCAGCAAATTTCTCGCGTCGGCAGGAACAGTTGCGCGCTCCGGGGCATATTCTGTCGCATGAAATATGAGCTGCATTACTGGCCGACAATCCCCGGCCGCGGCGAATTCGTGCGCCTCGCGCTCGAGCACGCCGCAATTCCCTACGTCGACGTTGCGCGCCTGCCCGAGGACGAAGGTGGCGGCGAAGACGCGCTCTACAAATCGCTCGACCGCGCGCATCGGCGCACGATTCCGTTCGCGCCGCCCTATCTCAAGGCCGGCGATCTCGTGATCGGTCAGACCGCGAACATTCTTCTCTTTCTCGGCCGGCGTCACGGGCTCGCGCCCGACGATGAAGCCGGCTGGCTATGGACGCATCAGGTGCAGCTGACGATCGCAGATTTCGTCGCGGAGGTGCACGACACGCACCATCCGATCAGCGTCGGCGAGTACTACGAGGATCAGAAAGCGGAAGCCGCCAAGCGCACGGCCGCTTTTCGCAAGAGTCGCATGCCGAAGTTCCTCGGCTACTTCGAGAAGCTGCTCGATCGCGCCGGCTCGGACTGGTTGAACGGCGAGCAGCCTTCGTACGCCGACCTGTCGTTGTTCCAGATCGTAGATGGATCGCGCTACGCGTTCGCGCGCTGGATGCACAAGCATGAGAAGCAGTATCCCAAGCTGCTCGCGCTACGCGACCGTGTCGCGTCGTTGCCGCGGATCGCTGCCTACTTGAAGTCTCCGCGCCGTATCGAGTTCAACGAAGACGGCATCTTCAGGTACTACAAGGAGCTGGACCGCGCCGACTGAGCGTCAGTTCACGTACTTGGCGCGGATGCGGTAGGCAGCGTCGAGTTGCTTGCCGGTGATCGGGAGCCCGTGTACTGGCACGAAGCGCTGAACATCGAGACCGAGCTCGCGGATCTTCGCGCGCAGCGGCACTGCATCCACACCCGCGATGACCAGCTGCTCCGTGAGCACATCCAACAAATCCGCGACGAACAGCAGCTTCTCGTCCGGGAAATACGCGCCGAGAATTTGCGCGACGTGCGGCGCGGGGCCGAAGTCGTAGACGCGAGCACGGACGTTGCCTGCATCGAGCACTCTCTGATGCGATACGACCTCGATGGTCGCAGCGATGCCCTTGAGACTCATCGCCTTCTCGATCGTGTCCTTCGCATCCGGTGGCGCGACGATCGGAATGCGCTGTGCCGCGAATGCTCCCAGCCCGGCAAGATGATCGTAGTGAAAGTGGCTCGCGACCACGCAGCGAATCGGCTTGTTGCCCGCGACGGATTGGACCAGCTGCAGAACCTGCTCCCCGTATTGCGTGCTCATCGGCGCTTCGAAGACCACGACGTCCCGAGCGAAGATCGAGAACATGACGTTGTACGGGCCGTGGACGAGATAGAGCGAATCGCTGATCTTCTCGAGCTGCGGAGTATCCGGTGGATGTCGCACAGCAACGAACTGCGCCGGCGCCGCGAATTGCGCTTCAGGCAAGGGAGCGTCGAGCTGGAGCGCGGTCATCTGCAGTAAGCGCGTCGGAGCTCCGATCGAACGATCCAGGTACTTGAACGGCAGCTGCAGCGCACCGACGGCGCGGTAGTCCGAGAAGCTCGTTTCGCTGGTCGTACTGCCCATCAACGGATGATCGCGGGCCGTTTCCGCCCGGGCCAGCAAGTGCGTCCGCGGATCGAAGTAGAGCCGCACGCGCGTGCCGAGCGGATCTGCGAACGAAATGACGTCCTCGTCGATCCACTCCAGCGTGTCGGCGCGCGCGAGCGCCATTCGCAGAATTCCCTCAGGATGACGGCGAAACTTCCGCGTCGTCATCCCGGCCAGGTCGCCCGCCGCGAACTGGTCGAGAAACGGCTGCTCGTCGAGGTATTTGATCGTGCGAAAGCCGTGCTGCGTGTCGACCGCGTCGAGCACCGCCGCATATTCCCGCGGCGAGTCGATGTACTTCTGACTCTCCAGCCAGCGCTCCTGCGGATAGTCGATGAAACTCACGACAGGTGTCCGCTCGAAGCCGCCGTTGGCAGGTGGCAGCTCGCCGGGGCCGCCGTGCCACGGCCGCTGTCCCTGCGACGGGTCGACCCACGCATCCGTGAATTCGCGACGCACGGTACCGACTGCTGCGAGGGCAGCGCTGCCGCCCAATGCCTTGATTCCCTCGTCGAGCACATTCTTCGCACGCGCGTCACGCGGACGCACGCCGATCTGCGCCAGCCAGTCGAGGATCGCTCGCACCGCAGGCTCGGCATTCTCCTTGCCATCCTTCTCGCGAAACGCATCGCGTCGACTCGCGTAGCGCGTGAAATGATGGTCGAGCTGCGGCAACTCGCGAAACGCCGCGGAGCCGGGCTGGCGATCGTTCACGATGTTGGCGATCAGCTGCGCAGCATCGCGCGACTCGAACCAGTCGTACTCGCCATGGAGCGCCAGGACCGGCGCACGCACGCGCTGCCACGCGCCGGCCCAGTTCTGCCGCTGTGCCTGCTGATGAAATGCGAACGGTCGGCCGTAGTGACCGGTATCGCTCGTGCCGACGATGCGGCGCCAGACTTCGCCGAGCTTCGGATCGCTCGCGGCAATCGCAGCCGGCGTTTCACTCTTCAGCAGATAGCGTGCGAAGTACGTTGCGCGCGCCGTGACTTCACCCGCCAACGCCTGCGGATCAGTGTCGCCGAGCTCCAGCGCGTTGCGCTCGAATCTCAGCATGCGCTCGAACCAGGTGAATGCGCCTCCGCCCCACACGACCACACCGGCGACGTCTTCGCCCGCCGCGACGAGCGGTGCGTAGTTCGAGCCCATGCTCGCACCGAAGACGACGATGCGGCGCGGATCGACGTCCGCGCGCGACCTGAGCTGCCGAAGCGCGGCGCGGTGATGCGCCAGCTCGGTCTCGTAGTCCAGTTGTGCACAGGGCGTGCCCTTGCTCTCGCCGACGCCGGATTTCTCCGTGCGCTGCCACAGCATCCCGGACTCGGTGATCAGGCGTCGGAGCATCACGCTCCAGCCATCTTTCGCGTTCGGAGCCAACTCGATCGTGTCGCAGGAGAGCCATTGGACGAACAACACCGCTGGCAATCGCCCGGTGCTGTTCTTCGGGCGAGTGACGATCGTGCGCAGCCGGGCGCCGTCGCCGGGCAACAACTCGCCGTATTCAGTGTCGAGACCGGGATGTGTTTCGGCCGCCTGCGTCGGTGGGCCTGCGAGCGCAAGCAGTGCGACGAGGCAAATGGAGTTGAATCTCATGAGGTGCTCCGCAGAAGAACGGAGCGGGCACGCTCACACGGCGCCGCGGTGCGCGGCTTGCCGAAAGCTCACGGATTCAGGCCGATTCCGGAAACGGTGAATGCGGCGTCAGGTTCTGCCGACGGTACTCGGTCGGCGTCAGGCCGAAGCGCTCCTTGAAGGCGCGATTGAACGGCCCGATCGAGCCGTAGCCGACTTCGAGCGCGATCGTCAGGACCGGAATGCGCCGCCGCTGCGGGTCGCCGAGCCGTTCAGCCGCTTCCTTCAAGCGGTGCGTGTGCAGGAAGTCGTTGAAGTTCCGGAACCCGAGGCCCTGGTTGATGACCCTGCGCAACACGTGCTCCTGCGTACCGAGCAGGGTCGCCAGCTCGGCGATCGTGAGCGCTTCGCGCGCATACAAGCGCTCGGGGACGAAGCGGCGGTTCAGGCGATCGAGCACGCTTTGCTCCAGGCGGCTCAGCGCTATGGCCGGCGCTGTATCGACGGCGGCGATCCAGTTCACGACGCGCAGCTGCACGAACGTCGACAACGTGAGCGCTGCGGCCGCATCGATGACGACGAGATTGAGCATCACGAGCGTGGTTGGCGTCGAGCCGCCTTGGAACAGCACGATGGCCTGCGTCACGATGACCGCGGCGAGGTAGATCGAGACCACCGGCACGAACCACTGACGCAATTGCCGACGCCGCAGATCCAGATCACCCGCCATCCCGAAATACACGGTCAGCGGTGCGAGACACGCGAACGCCAGGCCCGACGCCGCAAAGGCGACACCGAGCACGCGCACCGCTGTATCGGCGCTGTCGGCTGGCAACTGCGACTGATAGAGCACACCGACGACGCCCATTGCGCCGAGGCAAACCACGTCGCTCGTACGCAGCGTTGCACGATCGGAGAACAGCAGTCGCGCACAAATCCAGAACCACACGGGATGCGTCGAGCACAACGCGGTGAGCGGATAGATGAACGCGCCGAAGATGCGATCGGCCCCTGGCATGGAAGTGAGCAGGAAAGCCGCCACGCTGGCCGCGAGCCAAGCGACCGACCGCGTGCGATGGGTGCGTTCGCGCGTACGAAGCACACTCAACGCGACGAGCGCCAGAAGCGCCACACCGGCCGCGCGAAGCATGAGCTCGACGGGAAACACCGCGGTATTCTAGCTCACATGACCCTCAGCTTCAGTCGGCGTCTCGCCCTGGCTTTCGGCGTCTCGCTGCCGATCGTCGAGACGATCCGCAGGTGGCAACAGCTGGGCGACATCCGCATCTGGCCCGCTTGGTTGGACGACTTGGTGCTGGGTGCGTGCCTGCTGTACGGGGCGTGGCGCGTCAGCAAGGACTTGCAGACCGGCCGTCCATGGCTCGCCGCAGCGTGGGGCATTACCTGTGGCATGGCTTACACGAGCTTCTTCGGCCAGCTGGCGCGCCTGGACCAGCCCGATCCCTCGTCCCTGCCGGCGGCCTGGGTCGTCGGGATCAAGGGCGTCGGATTCCTGCTCGCGATTCTTGCCTTGGCCGGCAGCCTGCGGCACGCTGCGCCTGAAAACAGATAAATGGGGATGCAGCGATGTCCGAAACACCCGTCTCCCGCATCGATGCGGATCCGGAAGGCCAGCGGCTGCCCATCAAGCTCGACTCGACCTCCAACGGCGAGTTCGCACCGGTTCCGCTGGACCCATCGCTCCGTCATGCGAACGCGCTCGCGTCCGAGTGGGCGCAAAGCTTTGCGCGCCGGCTGAACCAGAGCCGCCGCAGCTTCCTCGTTTCCGCCTGCGGCGCAGCGTCGACGTTGCTCGCTTTCAATGCCGCGCACGCGCGCGTCGGCCGCAACGGCGGGTTCTTCGAAGTCTCGCAGCAGGCCGCGCTCGAGCCGCAACTCGCGGCAGCGGAGCTCGGCAAGAAGGAATTCATCTTCGATGTGCAGGGTCACTTCGTGAACCCCACGGGCGCCTGGACGCGCGCCTTGCCGCCCGATGCGAAGCCGCTCGCCCAGATGCCGAATGCGCAGTGCGAGCTGTCGAAGACGCCCGGCGACCGCAGCTATCTCAAGTGCCTCAGCGGCGACGAGTTCGTCAAAGACGTGTTCCTGGACTCGGATACCGACATCATGGTGCTGAGCTTCGTGCCTTCGACGCGCGAAGGTGAGCCGCTGACGATCGAGGAAGCGCTCGCGACGCGCGATATCGTGGACAAGATGGAAGGCACGAAGCGGTTGCTCCTGCACGGCCGCGTCAACCCGAACCAGAAGGGCGACGTCGAAGACATGGAGCGGCTCGCCAAGCTCGGCGTGGTCGCGTTCAAGACGTACACGCAGTGGGGCCCGGACGGCAAGGGCTTCTTCATGACCGACGACGTGGGCATCGCCTTCGTCGAGCGCGCGCGCAAAGTCGGCGTGCGCAACAT
>Ga0075421_100007476_pt1 | contig 13388 bp, 12 predicted proteins | sample SoiMetdeltSBSDD5_FD_75292 | JGI IMG/M metagenome (GOLD analysis project Ga0075421, IMG submission 75292) | Bulk soil microbial communities from a Populus tree surrounding site in Tennessee, USA - Soil MetaG P. deltoides SBSDD5 | ecosystem: Environmental > Terrestrial > Soil > Tree plantation... | reverse complement strand
TTGACGATCTACGACATGGTGAAGGCCGTGGACAAGGACATGGTCATCGGCGGCATCTGCCTCCTCGAGAAGTCCGGCGGCCGTTCGGGTCACTATCGCCGCTCCGCGAGCGCGCCTCGCTCCCCGAGCCGGTGACATCAGCCGAGTATCGCCGGCTCGCCCTGATCCTTGGTGCGCTGACCGCCGTCGGCCCGCTTGCGATCGACATGTACCTCCCGGCGCTGCCAACGATTGGCCGCGAGTTTGGCGCGGATGCGGCCGCCGTGCAGGTCAGCCTCGCTGCTTACTTCGCCGGCATTGCCATCGGGCAGGGGTTCTACGGCCCGCTCTCGGATGCGGTCGGGCGTAAACCCGCCCTGTCCTTCGGCCTGATCGTCTTCGTCGCCGCTTCGATCGGCTGCGGGTTGTCCGACAGCGTGCGCACGCTGGTCGTGTTCCGGTTTCTGCAGGCACTGGGCGGGTGCGCGCCGATTGTCATCCCGCGCGCCGTCGTGCGCGACCACTTCGATCAGGTTGGCTCGATCCGGATGCTGTCGGTGCTGATGCTCGTGATGGGACTGGCGCCAATTCTCGCGCCCCTCATCGGTGGGCAACTGCTTGTCAATTTCGGGTGGCGATCGGTGTTCTGGCTGCTGGCGGCCTACGCGGTCGCGTGGCTGGTTCTGGTTACGCTGTTTCTTCCTGAAAGCCTGCCAGTGGAGCGCCGGCGCCGCCAGCCGGTTCGCGTGGTGCTGTCGACATACCTTGGCTTGCTGTTCGACCGTACGTATATCTGCTACGTCCTGTCCGGTGCGCTAATCTTTGCCGGGCTGCTCACCTACGTCTCAGGATCGCCGTACGTGTTCATCGAGCTCTTTCACGTGTCGCCGGAACGTTTCGGACTCTACTTCGGCGTGAACGCATGCGGAATCATGGCTGCGTCGCAAACCAACCGGTGGCTGGCGACGCGCGTCGAGGGGCGGCGGATCGTCGGCGTCGTGTTGACAGTGGCGATGACCGCGAGCCTGATCCTGTTGTTCGATGCGTATAGCGGCTTCGGAGGATTCGCCGGCATCCTCATCCCACTGTTCTTCTACATCGCATGCCACGGGTTCGTGCTGCCGAACACCACGGCGCTGGCGATGGCGCCGCACGGGCACGTGGCTGGAAGCGCCTCGGCGCTGCTCGGTACGATCCAGTTCGTGCTGGCCTCGCTCACCGGTACGTTGGTCAGCGCGTTGACCAATGGCACAGCGGTCCCGCTGGCCGCCGTCATCGCAGGATGTGGCGTGGCCGCCTTCATCAGCCACCTCGTGGGAGGCAGGCGATCGGTAGCGCCACCGCTGGCGGGCTCGGCAGCCTAGCAGCGAAACAGACCGCGCCTGGCGAGACTCAATGCCTCGGCACGAGATACTATGCGCGGGAATATGACCCGACTCTTCATCAGCCACACCCACGAGGACGCGGATGCGGCGGCGCGAATCGTGTCGTACCTCGAAGGGCGCGGCGTACAGTGCTGGATCTCGTCGCGCGACATCCCGCCGCAAGCGATTTACGCCGACGCCATCGCCGAGGCGATGCAGGGTTCCTCTGCGTGTGTGGTGCTCATCACTGATACGGCCAACGAGTCCAAGGCGATGAAGCGCGAGCTCGAGCTCGCCAGCCATTACGACAAGCCGTTCATCCCGATTCTGGTCGATGGGTCGGAACCGGCCGCCGGGTTCGACTACTACCTCCGAAACACGCAATGGGTGGACTACGCGCGCGACGGCGAGAGCGCGCTGGACCGGATCGTTGCGCCGGTGCAGCGCTCGCCGGCGCCAGTGTCGAGCCCGTCGACGATCGCGCACACATCGTCGCGCAAGCGCTTGCTCTCGGTACCGGCGATCGCGGTCCTGCTCGTGGTCGCCGCCGTCGGCGGATGGCGGCTCTGGCCACGCGGAGACGAACCGGCGCCAACGGAAGAGACGACCGCAACCAATGCGGACGTGATGCCCTTGACAGGCTCGTACCACTGGGACGGGCTCGACTGCGGGGATGGCCCGACGGTCACCGTGGAAAACGGCGAGCTGGTGTTCACGATGCCGGGAATGGAGACCCACCGCCATACGGTGTCGCACGCGGAGGCGGATACTGGCGGCTACAAGCTGCGAGTGGAGACGCGCGTCACCGAGCCCGAGGCCAAAGAGGGTGTCACATACGTGCTCGGCATGCACGACGACATGAAGAACCTCGACGTGATCTCGGAAGGCGAGACCAACTCCTGGAAGCGGTGTGCCGAGTGACCTATAGCTAGGGTCCTTGCAGATAGGCGATTAGCAGCGTCACCGTCACCGGGCTCAACAGCGTAGCGATACACACCACGCTCGTCACGAACTGCGGCTGGGCATCGAACTCCAGGGCGAGTATCGTCGCCATCACCGCCGTCGGCATCGATGACTGCAGCACGCCGGCTTGAAACGCGGGGCCTTGCAGGCCGACAAGATGCGCCCACCCGATCGCGGCGAGCGGCATCAGGACCAGCGACACAAAGACCGCCGTCGCGACGACGACCGGACGCTCGGGCATCGTTGCGCGCTCGATCTGCATGCCCAGCACGAGAATCATCAATGGCAACGCCGCGTCGCTGAGCATCGTGATCGGCCGCATGACGATCGGCGGGATCGTGACGTGCAGGCCCATCGCGATCAACGCGGCTATAGCCGCATAGAACGGCGGTACACGGAGAAGGCGGGCCACCGCGTCGCGGACGTTGAGCCGGCCGCTGGCCGCGATCAACACGCCGCCCGTGTAGCTGAAGATCGCACTGGTGACGAAGTACACGCTGGCGAAGGCAAGGGCGTCGCGGCCGAACGCGAGGAGCGTCACGGGAAGTCCGTAGTTGCCGCTGTTCGAAGAGATCGCCACCAGCATGAACGCCGCGAGCATGCGGCGGTCGAGCCCCAGCGGGATCGCGGCCAGTCGCGCCATCACGGCCGCCGACAGCGTGACCAGCAGATAGAACAACGCCATCCGGCTGGACTGCGCCGCATCCAGCGTGGACGAAACCAGCACGTTGAACACCAGCGCTGGCGCGAGCACATGAAAGGTGAGCCGTGAGACGCCCTGGACCTGTACGCCGGCGAATCTGGCGACGAGAAACCCGGCGCCGGCAATGGCGAACACGGGCAGGAGGTCGTTGGCGAAGATCTCGAGGAGGAGCGCCGCCGCGTCGGTCACGCCAGAGCATCATATGCGCTGACTGATATACTCGGCCGCCTGACCCCGGGCCGCCTGAAGGCGGCCCCTACGTACGCCTGAAGGCGGCCCTTACGTACGCCTGAAGGCGGCCCTTACGTACGGGAGAGAGGACCCCGAATGAAGACGGTTGATGTCGGCGCAGTGCTCGACGAAGGACGGTGGACCGGATATCAGAAGCTTCTCATCGTCGGAACCGCTCTCACGATCATTCTTGACGGCATCGACAACCAGCTCCTGCCCAATGCGGTGCCCTTCATCGCGCCGGAGTGGGGGATCCCGAACAGCGCGTTCCGCAACGCGCTCGCCACCGGCCCCTTCGGCATGATGATCGGCGGTCTGCTCGGAGGCGTGCTCGGCGACCGTCTTGGACGGCGCACGGCGCTGCTGGGCAGTGTCATGGCGTTTGCTGTCCTGACGCTCGCGATCGCGTTCGTCAATTCGGTCACGATGCTCGGCGTGCTGCGCTTCATTGCCGGCGTCGGGTTGGGTGGGGCGATGCCCAATGCCGCGGCGCTGGCCTCGGAATACGTGCCGCGCCGTCAGCGTCCATTCGCCGTCACGCTCACCATCGTCTGCATCCCGTTGGGCGGCTTTGTCGCCGCGGCGATGGCCAGTCTGGTCGCTCCCGGTTACGGGTGGCGGGCGTTGTTCATCGTGGGTGGCATCGTGCCTTTGGTCCTTGGCATTCTGCTCTACAAAATTCTGCCCGAGTCTCCACGCTACCTGGCCAGCCGGCGTGAACGGTGGGGGGAACTGCGGCACGTCATGCGCCGCATGGGTCATGACGTGTCTGCCGACGCCGAGTTCATCGAAGCGGCTCGAGCCGGGGCGCCGGCCGCGAAGGCCAGCATTGGCGATCTCTTTGCGCCCGCATTCCGTCGCGACACGATCGGCTTGTTTGGCTCGTTCTTCTTCTGTCTGATGGTCAACTACGTGGCCATTCAGCTCGTGCCGTCGATGCTGCGCGACAACGGCAAGTTCACGCCCGCCGCCGCGGCCGGAGGCCTGCAGTGGGTGAACATCGGCGGCGTGATCGGCGCCATCGCGGGCGCCCTCGTGATTCAGCGCGTCGGCTCGCGACTGACGATGCTGGGGATGTCGGCGGCGGCCATCGTCTGCTCGTTCGTCATGGCCGGGATGCGTCTCGACCCGATGGACACGTTCGCGCTGATGGCCATGTTCCTCGTGACGGGTGGCCTTCTCAACGCGGTGCAGACCACGATGTACGCGCTCGCCGCTCACGTCTACCCGACAGAGATCCGCAGCACGGGCGTCGGGACGGCCGTCGCCTTTGGCCGCATCGGCAATGTGCTGGCGGTCTATGTCGGAGGATTCGCGCTGGATCGCGGCGGGCCGCCCGGATACTTCACGTCCTGGGCGATTCTGATGGCGCTGGTATTGCTCTCGCTGGCGATTATCAAGCGGCACGTACCGCAAAGTTCGGTCGCTGGTGCGCCGGCGACCGCTTCAACGCACTAGCAGTTGGTGGTTAGTGGTTGGTGGTTAGTGGTTAGTAGTTAGTGGTTGGTGGTTGGTGGTTTTGAACCACTAACTACCAACCACCAACCACCAACCAGTTAGAGCTTGCCCGTAGTGCGCCATCCGGTCGCGTAGGTTTCGCGAGCGACGGCCGAGTAGGGCACCGGGCTGACGACGACGCGAACGTCGAGTTGCTTGTGGCGCTCAACGGTCGTCTTCTTCGTGCCGCCGTTCTCCTCGCCCCACACCAGCGTCAGCTCGTCGCCGATCTCGACGTCCGGATCGACCACGCCCAGCGACAGCATCGAACGTTCGTTGTAGCTGTAGCCGGCGAACATCGAGAGACCCACGGTCTTGCCGCCCCGGCCAAGGACCTTGTCGTACGACGCCGACCCGTAGTTGGCGAGCGGCAGGTCGATGTACTTGTAGGCGTCCCCACCCGGGTCGAGCATCGACCGCATGATCTTGGCCACATCCTCCGGGTTCCACGCGAACGTCACCTTGCGGCGATGCGGCTTCTTCTCGATCCGCTCGAGCGCTTCGCGGCCGATGAAGTCGTGATCGAACTTGACGAAGTTGCCGTAGCCAAGCTCGTACGAGGTCATGTAGTAGTCCTCGATGTTGTTCGAGACGAAGCTCCCGGCGAGCGAGCCGGTGCCCTCGTAGCTCGTCGCGGGCAGCCACTCGCGATACTTCTTCTGCTTGTCGCCGGTGTAGACCGCGGGCAGCGGCGACGGAATCCAGCCTGACTCCAGCGTGTTCGACGGGTAGGCGCGGCTGCCGACCTGCACGAGATCGAAGTCCTTGCCGGCCTCGACGATGATGTCGCGGATCTCCTCGCCTTCCTCGTACGGTCCCCAGATCTCGAGACCGGGCGCGCCGGCCATGCCGTGCCGCAGCGCGCGCACCTTGCGGCCGCCGATCTTGACCGCGTCCATGTTGAAGAACTTGATCTCGGGAATCGGGCCGCCGTTCAGCTTCTCGATCAGCTTGGAGGCGCCGGGCCCCTGAATCTGGAAGCGGTAGTGCTTGCGGATGACGGCCTTGCCTCTCGTGCGTCCCGGCGAGCGGTCGTCCTTCGTGGTCGTGACGTTGAACCCGCCGGTCTCGGCGTGGAACTGAATCCAGTTCGCCGACGGTGCGCGTCCCACGAAGAGCAGGCTGTTCTCAGCCAGATGGAACAGAATCCCGTCGCCGATGACGTAGCCGTCATACGTGCAGGGAATGAACTGCTTGGCCCGATCGACTGGGAAACTCTTGAAGCTGTTGGTGGCCAGATACGAGAACAGCTTCAGGGCGTCGGGGCCCTCGACGTGCTGCTCGACCATATGGTGCGACTGGTCGAACAGGACGCAGGAATCTCTCCACGCGCGCTGCTCGTCGCGCCAGTTCGAGTACTCGGCTGGGACGACGGGATAGACATACGCTCCGACTTGCGAATTGCGGAGCATGGTCACGGGGTTCCCGACGGTTTTCAGCAGATCTTCCAGGCTTTGGCGGCTCATTTCTTTCGTTCGTCCTCGCTGCACGCAGTGGTAGTCCGGCTTGCCGGACCTGTTAAGGGTGGCCAAAAGTTCTAGCTTATCTGAGCCCCGGACGGGATCTCAAGGCATGGCTGGCGGTGGCGGCTCGATGTGTATGACGACATCGGCCAGTTGAGGGAATTTGGTCATCAACCGGTCCTTGACGACGTGTGATGCGGCATGTGCCTCTTTGAGCGGCATGTTGCCGTCGAGCCAGAGGTGCAAATCCAGGAAGGCGTAGTCGGCGGACCCGCGCGTCCGGATCTTCTCGCAGCCGATCACGCCCGGCACCGACTGCACGACCTGTCGCACGTCGCCTTCGGCGATGACGATCTCGTCACCCAGGATGCGCGAGGCTTCCTGCGCGATGCTCCAGCACGCGTGCCCGATGAAACCGGCCACGAGCAGCGCCGCCATCGGGTCGAGCAGGGGATAGCCCCACCAGACGCCGAGCAGGGCGCCAAGCACCGCGCCGGTCGTGAGGACGTCGCTCCGCGTGTGCTTCGCGTCGGCGCGCAGCACCTCGCTTTGCAGCCGCCTGCCCTCACGCAGCTCGTACGAGACGACGAACAGGTTGACGATCAGCGTCGCGGTCATCAGCCCGATGCCTTCCGGGAAGACGCGCGGCGTGCCGCCATTGACCAGACGGTCCGCTGCTGCCGTAAGCACCTCGATCAGCACGACGACCAGAAACACGAGGATGCCGAGCGAGGCCATCGTTTCGTATTTGCGATGGCCGTAGGGATGATTGGCATCCGGCGGACGGCGCGCGACCGAGACGCCGATGAGCGCCACGACGTTCGACGCCGAGTCGGTCAATGAGTGAAAGCCGTCGGAGATGATCGAGACCGCGCCGGTGTAGTAGCCCAGCGCGATTTTGACGAGCGCGACCGCGAGGTTGAGAAAGAGGACGCGATAGAGGACCGAGGAAACTTGAGAGTAACGGTCCGTCACATACCCACGACGCTCAGAACACCCGAGCGTGGGGGATCGGCCACCACCGGAGCTGCACGCGCCCGATGATGTACTTCTTCGGCACCATGCCCCAGTGCCGGCTGTCGGAGCTGTTGTTCCGATGGTCGCCCATCACGAAGTAATAGCCTTCCTGAATGCGCGTCGGACCGAAGTCGTCGTGGCTGCGATACTCGGGCGGAACGAAATCATCGGGCAGCGGCACGTCGTTGACATACACGCGGCCGTCGACGATGCGGACCTCGTCGCCTTCTTCCGCGATGACGCGCTTGACGAACGACTTGTCCGGATTGAGCGGGTAATACAGCATGACGATATCGCCGCGGCGCGGCGCGCCAAGACGATACGCGAACTTGTTGACGATCAGCCGGTCCTGATCGGCCAGCGTCGGCGCCATGCTCTGGCCTTCGACGCGCGCAACCTGGAATCCAAAGGTGACGATGAGCGTGGCGTAGACGGCGGCGGAGAAGAGCGTCTTGAACCAGGCGACGAGCTCGTCCTTCCACACGTGCAGCCGCTGCATCATGACGACGGACGGCTTCTCTTCGACCTCGAGATGGATTTCGCCAGGAGGCGGATCGCTGACTGGTTCGACGACCGGGGCGGGAGAATCGACTAGAGCTTCAGGTATTCCCGGAGGCGCTTGGTCTGCGCCCGGCTCACTGGTATTTCCGTACCCTTCGCGTCCTTCATCCGAAGGATGTAGTTCCTGCTGAACCAAGGGACAATCTCCTTGATTTTGTTGATGTTGACTAGATGCGAGCGGTGCACGCGCCAGAAGACATCCGGGTCGAGCCGCGCCTGCAGGTCGTCCAACGTCCGGTAATTGGACGTGCCCGCAACTTGTCCTGTAACTATGTTAATCGACTCGTCGGCCAGCGACGCATAGATGATTTCGTCGGCCTGGACGAGCACGAACCGTTCGCCGACCCGAATCGCCACCTGGTCGCGCCGGGTCTGGCGGCCGGCCATCATTTTGACGATTTGCTCCAGTTGATCGTTCGTCGGCGCCGGCGTGGCCTGGCCTGGCCGCTCCGCCTCGACCCGCCGCCGGGCGCGCTGGAGCGCCTGTTCCAGGCGTCCGGATTCGACCGGCTTGAGCAGGTAATCCACCGCGTTCACTTCGAAAGCTTCGATGGCGTGCTGGTCGAAGGCGGTCACGAAGACCAGGGCAGGGGCCTCGTCTTCCTGTTCGAGCAGCCGGCGGGCCACTTCGAACCCCCCGAGGCCCGGCATCTGAATATCCAGGAATACCAAATCAGGCTCGTGTCGCTCGACCGCGCCGATGGCTTCGATGCCGTTGCTCGCTTGAGCGACGATCTCGATCCCATCGAGCTGCTCGAGCTGGTAGCAGAGCTCTTCACGAGCCAGCTGTTCATCGTCGACAACGACCACGCGCAACGCCGTGCTCATGCCGTGATCTGCTCAGGTGCGACCAGCTCGGGCACTTCGATGCGCGCACTCGTGCCACGGCCGGGCTCACTGTTGAGCGTCAACTGATACGCGGTCCCGTACACGACCGCGAGCCGCTCGCGCACGTTCGCCAGCCCGATCCCGTTCGACATCGGCTCGTCGAGCCGATCCAGCATGAAACCCATTCCGTCGTCTTCAACCTCGATCACTGCGCGACCGCCGTGACGAGAGCTTCGGATCGTAATCGAACCCGGCCCGACCTTCCGCGACAGGCCGTGCTTGATCGAGTTCTCGACGAGCGGCTGCAGGATCATGCTCGGCACGAGCACCCCGAGCGTGTCGGGACCGATGTCTTTCTTGATGCGCAGCTTCGGTCCGAAGCGAACCGCTTCGATGTCGAGATACTCGTCGATCGACTCCAGCTCTTCGCGCAGTGTCACGAAGTGCTGATGGCTGCGCAGCAGCCGGCGAAGGAGCGCCGACAGCTTGATGATCAGCATGCGCGCCGTATCAGGCTGCGAGCGGATCAACGAGGAGATCGAGGTCAGCGTGTTGAAGAGGAAGTGGGGGTTGATCTGACTCTTGAGCGCCTCGATCTTCGCGGCCAGCAGCAGCTTCTCTTGTTCCTGCAGGCGATGCTCGATTCGCGCGCTGTTCCAGATTTTGATCGGCGTGGCGACGCCGATCGCCGTCGCCAGCACGACCACCGTCATCATCCACGGTGACGGCGAATTGAAGAAGAACAGCCGTTGTCCGCCAAACCGCACGCCGAGCGCCAGGCGCAGCAGCTCGAGGGCAACCGGCGCCAGCAGCAGGATGATCTGCCAGTTGGGCTCGATCTTCCGCACCGTGTGCCAGAGGTGTTTGGGGAGATCCATGAGCACGAACGGCGAGAACTTCCAGATGGCTTCCTTCGGGCAGGCCTCGCGCAGGCCGCCGCCCGCGAAGCCGCATCCGACGAGGAAGGGCAGGGCGATGACCTCGCCGGCGATCGTCGGTGGAATGGCGGCGAGCAGACCGACGAGCGCGCCGGTGTATGGTCCGGCAATCAAGCCGGCGAGCAGCGCGCCTTCGAGCGTCAGATCGGCCGCGTCGTACTTCAAGATGACGCGGCTCGTGACGCCGGCCATGATCGGCACGCCAATCGACAGCGTGAAGACCAGACGATCGAGCCAGCCGCGGCGCTCGAAGATGAGGATGTGACGGAACCTGCGGTATCGCGCCAGCATCGTCGCCAGCACCGCGATCGCCGCCAGCCGGACGAGCAGCGTCAGGAGGAACTGCTCCGGCGTCAGCAGGCGAGGTTCCATCGACTGGCATTTTAGAACTCATTGGGAGTTCTTGGGAGTTTGGGGGTGGGAGTGGGAGTTGGGCGTTGGGAATTGGGAGTTGATATGATCAACCCCATATGATCGGTCCGTTAATCAAGGGCTTTGTGTTGACCTTCCGGCACATGTTCAAGAAGCCGGTCACGGTCAACTATCCGTATCAGAAGGTCCCGGTTTTTCCGAAGTATCGCGGCAAGCAGGTCCTGATGCGCGACGAGAATGGCCTCGAGAAGTGCGTGGCCTGCGGTCTGTGCTCGGTGGCCTGCCCGGCGGACGCCATCTACCTCGAGGCGGCGGAGAACGACGGCACGGTGATGGCTGGGCCGCGCTACGCGAGCATCTATCAGATTCACAAGACCCGCTGCATCTTCTGCGGCATGTGCGAAGAGGCCTGTCCGGTGTCGGCGATCTTCATGGGCAAGGACTACGAGCTCGCCGTCTACAGCAAGGACGACTTCATCTGGGACAAGGCTGATCTCCTGGTCGCGCCTCCGGCGCGGACGAACTAGGTCTTCGGTCTTCAGTCTCCGGTCTTTGGAAGTGTGCCTCCTCCATTTCTCGCCGCCCTCGACGATCGCGTGCTCGTCTGCGATGGCGCGATGGGCACGCTGCTCTACGCCCAGGGCGTCTTCATCAATCGCTGCTTCGATGCGCTCAATCTGACCGATCCGGCGCGAGTCGTGGCCGTGCACGAAGATTACGTGCGGGCCGGTGCCGATGTGATCGAGACGAACACGTTTGGCGCCAATCGCGTCAAGCTGCGCTCCTTCGGGCTCGCCGGCGACATGGCCGACATCAATCGCGCCGGCGCTGAGCTCGCGCGCAAGGCGGCAGGCAGGAATGTCTACGTTGCCGGTGCGATCGGGCCGCTCGGCCTGCGCATCGAGCCGTGGGGCAAGACCGCGGCTGACGAAGCTGAAGCCTACTTCAAGGAACAGACCGAGGCGCTCATCGAGGGCGGCGTCGATCTGCTGATGCTTGAAACGTTCCGCGACGTCAACGAAATGGTGGCGGCGATTGCCGCGGTGAAGAGTGTCTGCGCGCTGCCGATCGTCGCCCAGATGACGATCGAGGACGAGGGCAACAGCCTCGACGGTACGCCGCCCGAGCAGTTCGTGCCGGCGCTGCAGGCCGCCGGGGCGGATGTCATCGGCATCAACTGCAGCATCGGTCCGGCGCACATGCTCGAGGCGCTCGATCGCATGTCGGCGCTGACCACGGCGCGGTTGTCGGCACAACCGAACGCCGGCCGGCCGCGCGACATCGAAGGCCGCACGCTCTATCTCACCTCACCGGAATACATGGCGTCCTACGCCAGGCGCTTTACCGCCGCCCGTGCGCGTCTGGTCGGCGGCTGCTGCGGCACCACGCCCGAGCACATCAGCCAGATCAAGGCCGCCATCAGCAGCGGTTCCGCGGTCAGGACGGCGGTTCGTTCCGCGGCGCCGGCGCCGGCCGCGCCCGTCGTCAAACCAGTCGAGCGTGAAGAGAAGTCGTATCTGGCCAATGCGCTGGCGCGCCGGCGTTCGATGACGATCGTCGAACTGGTTCCACCGCGTGGTCACTCTGCCGAAGAGACGATCGAGCAGGCGCGTCGTCTGCGCGTGCAGGGTATCGATGCCGTGCTCATTCCCGACGGTCAAAGTGGCCCGCGGCTCAGCGCGTTGTCGCTTGCCGTGCTGATCCAGCAGCGAACCGGTATCGAGACAGTGCTGCAGTGCTCGGCGCGCGACAGGAGTCTGCTCGACCTGCAGTCCGATCTGCTCGGTGCGCACGCCATGGGCATTCGTAATGTGGTGCTCGTCACCGGCGATGTGCCGCTCGCCGGCGACTACTCCGACGCCACGGCGGTCGTCGATGTCGACTCGATTGGTTTGCTGAATGCGGTTGCGCGATTCAATCACGGCAGCGACGTTGGTGGGCAGGCCATCGGTGAGCCGGCCGCGTTTCATATCGGCGTGACGATCAACCCTGGTGCCGAGGATCTCGATCGAGAGCTGCGGCGGTTCGAGTACAAGCTCGAGGCAGGTGCCGACTTCATCGTGACCAGGCCGGTGTTCGACACCGAGTCGTTCGAACGGGTGGCCGCGCGTCTCGACGCGGCCCGGCTGCCCGTGCTGCTTGGAGTGCGGCCGCTCGAAAACGCGCTCGACGCCGAGTGGATGGCCCATGAAATGGCCGGGTCGCGCGTGCCGGGTAACGTCGTCGAGCGCATGCAACGCGCACGCACACCTGAGGCGGCCGCGGAAGAAGGGATCGCGATCGCGCGGGAGGTCTACCAGGCCCTCAAGGCGCGCGTCCAGGGCGTGTTGATCACGGCACCGCATGGCCATATCGACCGTTCGCTGGCCATCCTGGGATGATGCTTCGTGTAAACAGGGCTTGTCCCGGCACACGAGAGGCTTGTATAGTGCCGAACGGCGCTGCGCGCGGGCCATTTTGCGCGTCGTTTTGCCGAAGGTCGCAAAGGTCGAGTCTGCGAAACCGCTACGAGCCGTGCCCGGATCCGGTGCACGGGTAAAGGAGCCCGCGAATGGCGCTGTTCGAACGAGAAGAAACTGATTTCGGCGCCGACATTGGCTCCCGCGCACTGTCGGTGACCGCGGTCGAGAATGATTTCGTCGAACGCGTCTATGACAAGATCGCCAAGGTTTACGATCTGACCTTCGGCCCCACGCTGCATCCGGGACGACTCATCGCTCTCGAGCGCATGGGCATCAAGCCCGGCGACAAGATTCTCGAGGTCGGCGTCGGCACCGGCATCAACGCGTCGCTCTATCCATGGCACTGCCACGTCACCGGGATCGATTTCTCCGCCCTGATGCTCGAGAAGGCGCGGGAGCGTGTGGTGAAGAAGGGCGTCAAGAACATCCGGCTGCAGGAAATGGACGCGGCCAACCTCACCTTCCCCGACGATGCGTTCGACATCGTCTACGCACCGTACGTGATCAGCGTCGTATCGGATCCGGTGAAGGTCGTCAGCGAGATGCGTCGAGTCTGCCGTCCGGGTGGAAAGATCGTCATCCTGAATCACTTCAGGAGCCGGACGCCGGTCGTTGCTCGAGTCGAGCGGGCCATTTCGCCATTCACCGTCCACATCGGCTTCAAGGCCGACCTCGACCTCCCGGGATTCCTCGCTCAATCAGACCTCAAACCGGTTTCCATCGAGAAAGTCAGTTTCCCTCCCATCTGGTCCCTGGTGACCTGCATCAAGCACTGAAGTCCGGCTGAAGCCGGACGCTACGGCCCGTCCGGCTAAAGCCGGACACTACGGCCCGTCCGGCTAAAGCCGGACACTACGGCCCGTCCGGCTAGAGCCGGACACGACGCCTGCCTGAAGACCTAAGGCTCAGCCTGATCTGGGTCGATAAAGGGTGCTGTACGAATGTGTCGCGTTCGTGACTGACGGGGCGAAGCTACGCCCTTCCCGACGTCACGGACCGGTGGTGCACAG
>Ga0075421_100007474_pt1 | contig 13390 bp, 10 predicted proteins | sample SoiMetdeltSBSDD5_FD_75292 | JGI IMG/M metagenome (GOLD analysis project Ga0075421, IMG submission 75292) | Bulk soil microbial communities from a Populus tree surrounding site in Tennessee, USA - Soil MetaG P. deltoides SBSDD5 | ecosystem: Environmental > Terrestrial > Soil > Tree plantation... | reverse complement strand
CGTAATCCAGGTCTCCGAGCGGTGCCTCGGTGACCATCCGGGCGCGCAGGGCGACGTACTCGGGAAGCAGGTCTTCGGGACAAGATCCGGACCAGGTGCGCAATTGGTAGTCGCCATGGTGCCTGGCGGCGTCCCGGGCCAGCCCGTCCAGGAAGGCCAGGTCCAGCGGCAGGTCCAGCACCCGGTGCAGGTCCCTGGAGCGGCAGGTGAAACCCCGGTGCTCGGCGAAACTGGTCCCGGCGTCAGAGCCCATCCCCAGGTACGGCTCGATCACCTCGGCCAGCAGACTGTGCCGGCCCTCGGCCCGCGCCAGTTCCACCACTCGTTGATACAGCGCGGAACCGACTCCTCGCCGCCGCTCAGCCGGCGGCACCCCCAAATCGAACATAAGCAGCTTCAGGTTGTCCAGCAGCGGCAGAACCGTCAGCACCCCGCCCACCACACGCTGCCCGTCAACCGCGGCGTACGCCTGCCACTGGCGTGCCGGCTTGTCGCCTCGCAACCACACCCTGACCTCGGGCGCTGTCCAGGTGCTTGGAAACTCCCGACCGGCGTCCAATCCCCGCTGCCACGCCGCGTGCCACGCCGCGACCGCCGCGTCGTTCTCCGGATCCACCGCGACGATATCCATAACCAGACATCATCACGGAACGTGTACGAACCGGCCACCGAATATCACTGGTCCTCCCATCCGGACTCCCCTGACCGCCCCCAGGCCACGCCGTGCGGCCCCGGACTAGCGTGGAAGGCGGTCCGTGGTCCGAGCGGCGAAACCCAATCCTCATAAATCAGGAGTACCTCTCGATGGAATCTGCTGCTGACACGTTCCCCAGCGACACCACGGCGGCCCAACCGCCCGCCCCGGACGAGACAGCCGATGCGGCGCTGCGCGCGGACATCCGGCGACTCGCCGGCCTGCTCGGCGAGTCCCTGGTACGCCAGGAGGGCAGGCCGCTGCTCGACCTGGTGGAGGAAGTCCGCTCCGGGGTACGTACCGACCTGGCGACCACCGCACAACGGCTGGCCGAGTTGGACGTCCCCACCGCCACCCTGTTGGCTCGGGCGTTCGCCACGTACTTCCACCTGGCGAACATCGGCGAGCAGGTGCACCGAGCGCGCACGCTGCGCCGGCTACGGGCCCAGCACGGCGGCTGGCTGCAACGCGCCGCGGCGCGGATCCGGGAGCAGGGGGTGGCCACCGAGGAGATCGCCGCGGCAGCCCGCCAGCTCGCGATACGCCCGGTGTTCACCGCGCATCCCACCGAGGCGGCCCGCCGCTCCCTGTTGACCAAACTGCGTGGGATCGCCGACCTGCTCGACGCCGAAGCGGCCGAACAGGCATTGGTTGCCGACGTCGACACCGCGGTCACCGACCGCAGACTGGCGGAACTGGTCGACCTGATCTGGCAGACCGACGAGTTGCGGCTGGCCCGCCCCGACCCCACCGATGAGGCCCGCAACGCGGTCTATTACCTCGCCGAGCTCTATGCCAGCGCCGCTCCCCAGGTACTCGACGACCTCGCCAGGACGTTCGCCCGACTGGGCGCGGTGTTGCCCACCCGGGCCCGGCCGCTCAGCTTCGGAAGCTGGACCGGCGGTGACCGGGACGGCAACCCGTACGTCACGCCGAAGGTGACCGCCGACGTGCTGCTGATCCAACACGAGTACGGGCTACGGGCCACCGAAGCGGCGGTAGAGGCATTGATCAACGAACTCTCGGTGTCGCAGCGACTGCGCCGGGTGTCGATCGGACTGGCGGCCAGCCTGGCGCAGGACCTGGAACGGCTACCCGAACTGAGCGAGCGGTTCCGACGGGTGAACGCCGAGGAACCGTACCGGCTGAAGGCCCGGTGCATCAGTGTGAAGCTGGCCAACACCCGGGCCCGGCTCGCCGCTGGGCGGCCACACCAACCTGGCCGGGACTATCTCGGATCGGACGACCTGCTCGCCGACCTGGAACTGATGCGCTCCTCGCTGGCCTCCCACGGCGGCCGGCTGGTCGCCGCCGGAAAGTTGACCACGGCGATCCGTACCGTGGCCGCGTTCGGCTTGGGGCTTGCCACCCTGGACGTTCGGGAGCATGCCGCGGCGCACCACGCGGTACTGGCGCAGATGTACCAGCGGGTCGGGGAACTGAACCAGTCGTACCAAGAACTCAGCCGGGAGGAGCGGACCACGCTGCTTTCCCGGGAGCTGGCGGGACGCCGGCCGTTGTGCGGGGTCGATGTGTCGCTGAATGACCGCAACCGGCGTGCCTACCACGTGTTCGGCACGATTCGGGAAGTGCAGGACCGGTTCGGTCCAGGAGTGGTCGAGAGCTACATCATCTCGATGACCCAGGGAATCGACGATGTGCTCGCCGCTGTGGTGCTGGCTCGGGAGGCCGGGCTGGTAGACCCCCACCGAGCCGGCGGGGCCCATGCCCGGATCGGGTTTGTGCCGCTGTTGGAAACCATCGAGGAACTGCGCGCGGCCGACGACCTGGTCGACCGACTGCTGTCGACACCGGCGTACCGGGTGGTGGTGGCGGCCCGTGGCGACGTGCAGGAGGTGATGCTCGGGTACTCGGATTCCAACAAGCAGGCCGGTATCACCACCAGTCAGTGGTCGATCCACCAGGCGCAACGCGCGCTGCGGGATGTCGCGGCCAAGCACGGAGTACGGCTGCGGCTGTTCCACGGCCGGGGCGGCACCATCGGTCGCGGCGGCGGCCCCACCCACGAGGCGATCCTGGCGCAGCCGTACGGCACCCTGGACGGAGCGATCAAGGTCACCGAACAGGGTGAAGTGATCTCCGACAAGTACACGCTGCCAGCGCTGGCCCGGGAGAACCTGGAACTGACCGTGGCCGCCACGCTCCAGGCGACCCTGCTGCACGCCGCGCCCCGGGCACCGCTGGCGGACATCACCCAGTGGAACGCCGCGATGGATGTGATGTCGGACGCCGCCTTGACGGCGTACCGGTCCCTGGTCGAACATCCAGACCTGCCGGCGTACTTCTGGGCTTCCACTCCGACTGAGCTGCTCGGCGCGCTCAACATCGGTTCCCGTCCGGCGAAGCGGCCGGACGCGGGAGCCGGTCTGGACGGACTGCGCGCGATCCCCTGGGTGTTCGGCTGGACCCAGAGCCGGCAGATCGTACCCGGCTGGTTCGGCGTCGGTTCCGGCCTCGCGGCGGCGCACGCCAGCGGGCTCACTCCGACGTTGGCCGAGATGTACCAGCGCTGGGAGTTTTTCCGGACGTTCCTGTCCAATGTGGAGATGATGCTGACCAAGACCGACCTGGGCATCGCGCGGCGTTACGTGTCGGAGCTCGTCCCGGAGTCGCTGCAGCCGCTGTTCGGGAGGATCGAGGCCGAGTACGAACGAACCGTCTCCGAGGTGCTCGCGGTGACCGGGGCATCCCGGTTGCTGGAGAACCAGCCGGTGCTCGCCCGCACTCTCGAGGTCCGGGACAAGTATCTCGAGCCGCTGCACCACCTGCAGATCTCGTTGCTGTCCCGGTACCGCGCCGGAGCCCAGGATCCACTGCTGGAACGGGCCCTGCTGACCACGGTGAACGGGATCGCGGCCGGGATGCGCAACACCGGCTGATCCGCTGTAAGCGCCCTGTAACGATGTGCCGGACCGTCGTTGGGACAGAATCGGCCCCATGCGAAACCTGCTGCGCAAACCGGCGACCTGGCTGCTGCTCGGCGTCCTGCTTGTCGGTGTGGTGGTCGGGCTCTGGCTGTTTCAGCCGTGGAAGCTGGTCGTGGACCGGACGGTTGACGAAGCACTCCCGGATGTGGCCGCTACCGCCGCCGCGCCCACCACCTCGGCCAGCCCGAGCGGCAGCGACTCCCCCTCACCCTCCCGACCGGAGGTCCTCGCGGAGGGGGAGTTCATCACACATGAACACGACACCACCGGGGCAGCGCAACTGGTGCGCCTGCCCGACGGTCGCCGGGTGCTCGCGTTGCGAAACCTCAACACGAGCAACGGCCCCGACCTGCGGGTCTGGCTGACCGACCAGAAAGTGATCCCCGGCCGGGACGGGTGGCACGTCTTCGACGACGGGAAGTACCTGGGCCTGGGACGACTGAAGGGCAACAAAGGCAACCAGGTGTACGCGATCCCCGAGTCCGCCGATCTGGGGAGATATCGCAGCGTGACCATCTGGTGCAAGCGGTTCTCGGTCTCCTTCGGAGCGGCCGAGTTCTCGCCACGCTAGCGCGTGCCCTGACTCGACCTCGGCCCGTGTCTGCTGGGACACTGGCGGTGGCCCGAGAAGGGGGTGCACCAGTGAGCGAGTGGCTGTTGCCCGGAGACGTGCTTCGGGAGGCGCCGACGTACACGCCACGGCCGCACGAACTGGCCGATCTGGAGCTGTTGCTCACTGGGGCGTACACGCCGCTCGCCGGATTCTGCGGTCCCGCGGATCTGGAGGCACTCCACCGGCGCGGCACCCTCGCGGACGGCACCCGGTGGCCGGTGCCGATCACCCTCGAGGTGCCAGTCGAGGTAGCCGAACGCCTCGACATGTCCAGCCCACTGCGGCGGGTTCTGGTGCTCACCGATCCGGAGGGGGCCCCGGTCGCCGCCGTGGAGGCCGCCGAGACCTGGCAGACGACTCCTGGCTGGAACGGCCTGGCCGGTCCGGTCCGCCGGCTGGCGGAACCAGCTCACGGGGTGTTCCGCCGGCTACGTGCCACCCCGGCGCAGGTTCGGGAGAAGCTGCCGCCGGGACGAGTGCTCGCGGTGATTCCGAATGGTCCGCTGCACCGGCCGCAACTGGCACAGATCGCGCATGCCGCCCGTACCCTCGCCGCCCACGTGCTGGTCATGGTTCCCGTGGTGCAGCACACCGCCGACGGCCTACCCCCCGAGGTGCTGGTCCGCACCGTGCTCGCCGCCGTCGATCGGCTCCCCTCCGCGACGATCGTCGCGGTGCCCCTGGCCTCCCGGGATGACGAGATTCGCGACGCCCTGCTGCGCAGTCGGGTGGCCGCCGCGTACGGGGCCACCCACCTGCTGGCCACCGGTGCGTCGGTGAGCGGGTCCGCGGTCCGGGTGGTGGTGCCCCGCGAACTCGCCTACGACGTACGGGACGGGCAGTGGCGGCCCGCCGATGACGTACCACCACACCAGCGGCGGACTCCTATGACCGCGGCCGGCATCCACGAGCTGTTGGATCGCGGTGCCAGCCTGCCGGAATGGCACACCCCACCAGCGGTCGCCGAGGAGCTGGGGCGGGCCAGACCGCCCCGGGAGCGGCGCGGTCTGGTGGTGTTCTTCACCGGACTGTCTGGTTCCGGCAAGTCAACCATCGCCCGTGGTCTGCACGATGTACTGCTGGAGGACGGCGAACGCACCGTGACACTGCTGGACGGGGACGTGATTCGGCGGCTGCTCTCCTCAGAACTGAAGTTCTCCCGTGGCGACCGGGACCTCAACATCCGGCGGCTCGGGTTCGTCGCCGCCGAGGTGGCGCGGCACGGTGGCATGGCGGTGTGCTGTCCGATCGCGCCGTACGCCGCGACCCGGGCGGAGATCCGCCAGATGGTCCAGGCCGTGGGCGGTGACTTTGTCCTGGTGTACGTCGCGACCCCACTGGAGGTGTGTGAGCGGCGGGACCGCAAGGGCCTGTACGCCAAGGCACGGACCGGACAGATTCCCGCCTTCACCGGAGTCTCCGACCCGTACCAGGAACCGACCGACGCCGACCTGGTGATCGACACGTCCTCAACCACCGTCGCCGAGGCTGTGGACGCCGTACTGGACCACCTCGCCACCGGCGGGTGGCTGGACTACGACGGTTACCTCGACCCATCACTGCCGTCGTCAAGCTGGGGACTGTCCGCCGGCAGCCGCTGACCGCGCCGGCTCCGGTTCTAGCCGCGTGGCGTCCACAGATAACGGTTGACCGTACACACCGGACGGAACCCCAGTGCGCGGTAGAGGCTGACCGCGGCCGGGGAGGCGGTCAACGTCGCGTGGCCCGCGCCCCGCCGCCGTGCGATGTCCAGGCACGCCAGCGTCATCGCGGTGCCGAACCCCTGGCGACGCGCCGCGATTCGTACCGCGACGTGTTCCAGCCAGGCTGTCGGCCGGGGTGACAGCCCCGACACGCGTCCCACCCACACCGCCGCGCAGGCCACCGGTTCACCGTGCAGCACCCCTAGCAGATGAGGGGTCCGCGCCCCCACCCCGAACGCCGCTGGCGCCCGCAGCGCCACCAGCCGCTCGGTGATCAGCTGACTGGTCGGGCCGGCCCAGATCCGCACCCATGCCCGCAACTGGGCCTCGGTGCCAACCGTGCGGATCTCCAACTGCTCCGGAGAACTCCGGCGGGGCGAGGACTGATCCAGATCGAGCAGCATGCCGGGCTCGTCACCGTAATGGCTCAACCCGACCGACCGTAACGCGGCCGACAGGTCCCGGGGGCTGGTCGGACCGACATGCCACAACATCGGAACCTCGGCCTGATGGAAAGGTCGAAGCGCGTGTCGTACCTCGGTGTCGGCTGCCCAGTAGACCCCGTTCAGACCCTCGTACGGCACCCCGGTGATCAGCCACCGTACCCGGCTGGTCTCCTCCACCGCGGTGTGCGGCGCCACCCCGTACTCCCGAGCCGCAGCCCAGGCCGCCTCATCGACCAGTGCGGCAGCGCGGCGGGTGGTGCCGTTCAACGCGACCGGATCCGCCATATCACCACCGCCTGAAACCTTGTTGCGGCGGAGCGTAGCCGGTTTGGCGCTTAGGCTCTAGCTCTAGCCGGATTCCAGCACAATTCCGGCACCGACTGTACGGTTCGTCGCCTCGTCGATCACGATGAAGCCCCCGGTGGACCGGTTACGCCGATAGTCGTCACAGAGCAGTGGCGCGGTGGTACGCAGCCGGACCCGTCCGATCTCGTTGAGGCCCAGCGAGCCCACCTGTTCGTCCCGGTGCAGGGTGTTCACATCGAGCCGGTACTGCAGGCTCCTTACCATCGCCCGAACCGAACGGGTGGTGTGCTTGACCGTGTACTTGATCCCTTGCCGCAACGGCTTCTGCTCGTCCATCCAGCAGATCATCGCCTCGATGTCCTGGGAGGCGTCTGGCTGGTTGTGCGCACGGCAAATCAGGTCTCCCCGGGACACATCCAGTTCGTCGACGAGCCGGATCGCGACGGACATCGGCGGGAACGCCTGTTCCACCTCACGGCCGTTCAGGTCGATTCCCGCGATCCTGGTGGTGAACCCGCTCGGCAGCACCATCACCTCGTCACCAGGCTTGAGCACGCCGCTGGCCACCTGCCCGGCGTACGCCCGGTAGTCCTGGCCTCGGGACTGTTGGGGCCGGATGACGTACTGCACCGGGAACCGGACATCCACCAGATTCCGGTCTGAGGCAATGTGCACGTTCTCCAAGTGGTGCAGCAGGGAGGAACCGTCGTACCAGGGCATGTCCTCCGACCGCACCACCACGTTGTCACCGTGCAGCGCGGAAATCGGGATCACAGTCAGGTCGGGGATGTCCAGTTTGGTGGCGAACGCCGTGAACTCGGCGTGGATCCGCTCGTACACATCCTCGGACCAGTCCACCAAGTCCATTTTGTTGATGCACAGGACCATGTGCGGCACGCGCAACAACGAGCACAGGAACGCGTGCCGCCGGGATTGCTCCACCAGACCCTTGCGGGCGTCCACCAGAATCAACGCGAGGTCCGCTGTGGACGCTCCGGTGACCATGTTGCGGGTGTACTGAATATGTCCGGGCGTGTCCGCGATGATGAACTTCCGCCGAGGCGTCGCGAAGTACCGGTACGCCACATCGATCGTGATCCCCTGCTCCCGCTCGGCCCGCAGGCCATCGGTGAGCAACGCCAGGTTGGTGTACTCGTCACCTCGCGCCGCGCTGGTCGCCTCGACGGCGGCCAACTGGTCCTCAAAGATCGCCTTCGAGTCGTACAACAGGCGACCGATCAGCGTGCTCTTCCCGTCGTCGACGCTGCCCGCAGTCGCGAACCTGAGCAGGTCGACCCGGCTGGCCGGGATCTGGGTGGCCGCCATCAGAAGTAACCCTCCTTCTTCCGGTCCTCCATCGCGGCCTCGCTCACCTTGTCGTCGCCGCGGGTCGCGCCCCGCTCGGTGATCCGGGTGGCCGCCACCTCCGCCATCACCTTCTCGATGGTGTCGGCGTCGGAACGCACCGCGGCGGTGCAGGTGGCGTCACCGACGGTGCGGTAGCGCACCTGCTCAGAAAACGGCTGCTCCCCCGGGCGGGCGGGCAACATGTCGTTCACCGCATACAGCATCCCGTCGCGTTCCACAACGGGTCGCTGATGCGAGAAGTAGATCGACGGCAGTTCGATCCGCTCCTGCGCGATGTAGTGCCAGATGTCCAACTCAGTCCAGTTCGACAATGGAAACACCCGGATCGATTCCCCCTGGTGCACCCGTGAGTTGTACAACGACCACAATTCTGGCCGCTGGTTCTTCGGGTCCCACTGACCGAACTCGTCCCGGAAACTGAACACCCGCTCCTTCGCACGGGCCTTCTCCTCGTCCCGGCGGGCTCCCCCAAACAATGCGTCGAAGCGGTACTTCTCCACCGCCCCCAACAGCACCGGGGTCTGGATCGGGTTGCGCATCCCGCTCGGCGGCTCCACGACCAGACCACGATCAATGGCGTCCTGCACGCTGGCCACGATGAGCTGCAGTCCGAGGTCGCTCACCCGACGATCTCGAAACTCGAGCACTTCCCGGAAGTTGTGCCCAGTGTCCACATGCATCGCCGGAAACGGGATCCTCCCGGGAGCAAACGCCTTGGCTGCCAGGTGCAGCATCACAATCGAGTCCTTGCCGCCGGAGAACAACAGGCATGGCCGTTGGAACTCGGCGACCACCTCGCGAAAGATATAGATACTCTCGGCTTCCAGTGCGTCGAGATGGGATACCCGATAGTCGGCTGGCTGGCTCATCGTTGTGCTCCGTTCCATGCCCGGTTCCGCCAGGCGGTGTGACCAGGTGTACGCCAAGATTGTTCCGCTATCGCTCCCGCGACACGTCGTTGAGCGCGGCGAGCAGTCGTGGGGCGAGCTCCGGCCGGCAGACCACCAGGTCGGGCAGCCTAGGCTCGGGCCGGTTGTATTCGAGGGTGCTGCCATCGAGCCGGGATGCGAAGTGTCCTGTGGCCAAGGCCACGGCCACAGGCGCCGCGGAATCCCACTCGTACTGGCCTCCGGCATGGACGTAGGCGTCCACGGTGCCGCGCACCACGGCGCATACCTTGACTCCCGCCGAACCCATCGGGACCAGGTCGGCCGGAAGCTGTGCGGCCAGACCTGGCACGAAGCTCGGCGGCCGAGTCCGCGAGGTCGCGATCCGGATCCTGGAGTCGCCGCCCTCTCTTTGGGAGCTCGACCCCGAGTCGGAAACCATCCCGGTTTCCAAAGCCGCCGCCGGAGTCGCGGAGTCCGGGTCGGAAGCTGTGGCGAGCACCAAGCCCTCGGCAGGCAGCGACACCGCCCCGGCGGTCAGACCGTGCCCCCGCTGCCACAACGCGACATGCACCGCCCAGTCCGTCCGGCCCGGCTCGCCGTACTCCCGGGTACCGTCCAGCGGGTCCACGATCCACACGCGGTCCGCCGAAAGCCGCATCGGATCGTCGACTCCCTCCTCGGACAGCACGGCGTCGGCAGGCCGCCACTTCGCGAACGCCGCCATCAACAACTCGTGGGAATGCCGATCCCCGGCGTCGCGCAGCCCTGCCGGATCAGCGAATCCCCGCTCTTCACGCAGTCCGACGAGCAGTTCGCCGGCCTGCCGCGCCAGCCATGCCGCGAAACCGGCGTCATCGGCCGGCGGGTCCTGCACCGCACCATCGCTGGACTGACGCAGCATCATGCGTACTCCTTGATCACTGGGAATCTTGGTCGCTGGGAGCCGGCCGGCAACGGAAGGCCGTTCCGGGCCGCGCCGGGTTTCGGGGCACCCGCTGCCGAGCCGAGTTCGGGGTCACAACGGGTGGTATTCGTTCTGTGCCGGCTCCAGCCCTTCGGCGGTAAGAGTCTGTACCGCGTCCGCGGCACGCTCCAGATACAGCAGAAGTTCCTTGCGTTCGGCCGGAGAGAAATCCTCGAGCACATAGTCAGCTGGATCCTTACGCCCCGGAGGACGCCCGATCCCGAACCGGACCCGCAGATAGTCCCGGGTACCCAGCGACTTCGACACCGACTTCAGACCGTTGTGCCCACCCTCGCCACCACCGGACTTCAGCCGCAACACCCCGTACGGAAGATCCAGCTCATCATGTAGCACCACGATCTGGTCCACCGGAATTTTGTAGAACCCCGCCAGACCCGCCACCGGACCCCCGGAAAGATTCATGTACGACAGCGGCTTGCCCAGCACCACCCGGGTCCCGCCGAAACCCCCGAGTCGGCCCTCACACACCGCCGCAGAGACCCGGCTGTGCCGCTTGAATCGGCCACCGACCCGCTCCGCGAGCAGATCGGCGACCATGAATCCCACGTTGTGGCGGTTCTCGGTGTACCCGGGACCGGGATTGCCGAGGCCGACCACGAGAAACGGACCGGTCATCGGTCCCGGGGTCACGCCTCGGCGGGCGCGGGCTGCGCTGCCTCGCCAGCCTGCGGGGATACCCTCTCGATGCCAGCCCCTGCCTCAGCCCCGGCCAACTCTGCCTCCACCTGCTCAGCGGTGGGAGCCGCGACGATGGTGACCACCGAGGCTTCCGGGTCGGTCAGCAATTCGACGCCCTCGGGCAACGGCACCTCACCAGCGGAGATGCGAGAACCGACCATCAGACCCGTCAAGGAAACCTCAAGCTTCTCCGGAAGCCGGGTCGCGTCCGCCGAGATCTGCAACGTGTTCAGCTCGTTCACCAACAGGCCGTCCTTGGTCGCCTCGCCAGTCAACACAACCGGGACCTCAACCGTGACCATCTCGCCGCTCCGGACGATCAACAGGTCCACGTGGTCGATGCTGTCCCGGATCGGATCGCGCTGCACCGCCTTGGGCAACGCCAGGCTTCGGGTGCCGTCGGTCACCTCAACCTGGAACAGCTGGTTGATGCCACCGTGGCGCAATGCGGCGGCAAACTCACGGGCCGGAAGTGCGATGTGCTTCGGCTTCTCACCATGGCCGTACAGCACGGCAGGGATCTTCCCGGCCCGGCGGGTGCGGCGAGCACCACCCTTGCCGAACTCGGTACGGGGTTCGGCGCTGATACGTACCTCGGACACGGGAGTACTCCTCCATCAGGTGCTTTGGGTTGAAACTGACGTACAGCGCCAAGGCGGCGGGCACAGGCCCGAGGCACCGCGTCGATCACGGGCCCCAGAGGGCACCCTCGCCGTGGCAACCGAAGTAGTTTACCCACCGAATCGGGTCCGCCCCACCCGGGCCTGACGCGCGCACTCCCCGCGAGAGCCTCGTCATCCGTTGCCTGTCACGACTTTGCGGTACGGCTACGAACCTTCGTCGGGTAATCCGATCCCGGGATTACGCCTCGCTGGACGTGGTTACTCAGCCCGAGAGACCACCGAACAACCTGGTCACCGAGCCGTCGTCGAACACCTCCCGGATCGCGCGGGCCACCAGCGGCGCGATCGACAGTACGGTGATCTTGTCGAGCAACTTCTCCGGCAAGATCGGCAGCGTGTTGGTCAACACCACCTCGCTGATCCGGCTGTTCTTCAACCGCTCAGTGGCCGGATCGGACAGCACCCCGTGGGTGGCCGCCGCGATGACATCCGCCGCACCCGCGTCAAACAGCAGGTCCGCGGCTTTGCAGATGGTGCCTCCGGTCTGGATCTCGTCATCCACGATCACACAGACCCGACCCTCGACCTCACCAATTACCCGGTTGGCATGCACCTGCCCCGGCACCGTGATGTCACGGGTCTTGTGGATGAACGCCAACGGCAGCCCACCGAGTTGATTCGTCCAACGCTCGCTCAGCCGCACCCGTCCGGAATCCGGCGCGACCACCGTGAGCGGCACCCCCGGGTACCGCTCTCCGATGTACTCCGACAGCAGCGGAAGTGAGAACAGGTGATCCACTGGACCGTCGAAGAACCCCTGGATCTGCGCGGTGTGCAGATCGACGGTGAGAATCCGGTCCGCGCCCGCGGTCTTGAACAGGTCCGCCACCAGACGCGCCGAGATCGGCTCGCGACCCCGATGCTTCTTGTCCTGACGGGAGTACGGGTAGTACGGCAGGACCACGGTGATTCGTTTCGCGGACCCGCGTTTCAGCGCGTCCACCATGATCAGGGTTTCCATCAACCAGTGGTTCGGCCGGCCACTCACCGACTGGACGACAAAAGCATCTGAACCGCGTACCGACTCCCGGTAGCGGACGAAAATCTCCCCGTTGGGGAAGTCATAAGCGTCGGTGGGCGTCGGCGTGACCCCCAACTCTTTGCCGATCTCCTCGGCCAGCTCGGGGTACGCCCGTCCCGGTAGCAGCATCAGGGTTTTACGGTTCTCGGCCACGATCCCGCCCATCGCACTGCCCGCCCCTCGATCCGGTACCAGTTACCGCAGGTTCTCGCGCTCGCCAGCCACCGCCGAGCTGGTCAGCCGGCGCTCCCCCCGCGCTCGGTGTCAGTGTCACCCGCCACCGGTCCACGGCGCACATCGGGGTGGTCGGGGTCACTCGCCGACGTGGCGGCTTCCCGGGCAGATGGGGCATCGTTGCCCTCCATCGGGTCTTTCCGTTGAGCCAGAGCACGGGCGGCGGCCTCAGCCGCCGCAGTCCCCGGACGACGCCGCAACACCCAACCCTCGAAAATCCGTTGTGGACCACCGGAGACGGACAGTGCCCCAGGCGGGATATTACGCCTTACCACGGTGCCGGCCCCGGTGTACACACCGTCGCCAACCTCAACCGGTGCCACGAACATGTTGTCCGAGCCGGTCCGACAGTTGTCTCCGACAACAGTGCGGTGCTTGCGTACCCCGTCGTAGTTGACGAAGACCGACGCGGCACCGATGTTGCTGCCTTGGCCGATGGTGGCGTCGCCGACGTAGCTCAGGTGAGGCACCTTGCTGCCCTCACCCACCTCGGCGTTCTTCGTTTCGACGTACGTACCGATCTTCACCTTGCGGGCCAGCCGGGTGCCCGGCCGCAGATAGGCGTACGGTCCGACGCTGCATTCCGGGCCGATCCGCGCCTGCACGCAGTGCGCTCGCACGACGCTGGCACGCTCGCCGACGCTGGTGTCCACCAACGTCACTTCCGGACCAACCTCGGCACCCTCGGCCAGGCTGGTAGCGCCCTGCAGGTAGATGTTCGGCCGCAGCACCACGTCTCGGTCGAGTCGGACCGTGACGTCGATCCAGGTGGAATCCGGATCCTCCATGGTCACGCCGTCCAGCATCCAGGCGGTGTTGAT
>Ga0075421_100007473_pt1 | contig 13390 bp, 14 predicted proteins | sample SoiMetdeltSBSDD5_FD_75292 | JGI IMG/M metagenome (GOLD analysis project Ga0075421, IMG submission 75292) | Bulk soil microbial communities from a Populus tree surrounding site in Tennessee, USA - Soil MetaG P. deltoides SBSDD5 | ecosystem: Environmental > Terrestrial > Soil > Tree plantation... | reverse complement strand
GACGCGCTGCCGTGCGAGGCGGGTCGAGACGGGGTCAGACCCCTCGCTACCAGCGGCTGCTTTCTGCACCAGCGATCGGCGAGGGGTCTGACCCCCCCCCGGTAGCTAAGGTATTCACACAGGTCGGCCAGGATGCCCAAGACGCGGCAAACCATGTCATTGCGGGGCTTGTCCCCGCAATCCAGCCAACCCCATGCTCCAGAGCCTGCCTGGCGCTGGATCGCGGCAACACCGGCCTTCGCCGGTGCAGGCAAGTGCCGCGATGACAGGTCGAGGATGCGGCGCCGGGAGCGGCCCATCAAGTCCATGCCTTCCCAACGCAGGATGTGTGAATGCCGTAGCCCCGGTAGCTTGACCCCGCCGCCATTGACACCCGCCGGGAGGAACAGGAAAGTTGCACGCGCAGGCCGGCCCGGGGTGCACCTGGGGCAGGCGAGGGGGCGCAGAATGAGATTCTCCTTCTTCCACCTGATGCCCTGGACGGAGCTGAAAGAGGCGCCGCCGCAATGGCCGGTGAGCAACAGCGCCTTCGACCCCGAGCGCGGCAAGCAGCTCTACGACGCCTACATCGACACGATGGCGTTCGCCGAGGAGTGCGGCTTCGACTGGGTCGGCTGCAACGAGCACCATTTCAGCCCGTACGGCCTGATGGCCAACTGCAACCTGATCGGCGCGGTGCTGGCGCAGCGCACCAGGTCCATCCGCCTCGCCATGCTGGGCAACCTCATTCCGCTCCTGAACCCGATCCGGGTGGCCGAGGAGTACGCCATGCTCGACGTGATGAGCGGCGGACGCCTCGTTGCCGGCATGATCCGCGGCGTGCCGCACGAGTACATCGCCTACAACGTCGATCCCGACGAGTCGCGCGGGCGCCTGCGCGAGGCTGCGGCGCTGATCGTCAAGGCGTGGACCGAGCCCGAGCCGTTCGGCTGGGAGGGCGAGTTCTACCAGTTTCCCTCCGTCTCGATCTGGCCGAAGCCGCTGCAGCGGCCGCATCCGCCCATCCTGATGTCGGCGAGCAACGAGGAATCGGCCGAGTTCGCGGGCCGGCATCGGGCCATGATGGGCATGACGCTGATCGCGGACCTCGAGATCGCGAAGAGGTGCATCGGCGTCTATCGCGAGGCGGCGCGCGCCCACGGCCTGGAGCCGACGCCCGGCCACGTCCTGCTCGGCTACAGCACCTGCATCGCGGAGACCGACGCGGACGCGCGCGCCTACCTCGCCGACGGCCTGCGCTACTTCCACCGCGTGCTGATGCACTCGATCCGCGATGCGCAGCGGCTGGTGATCCAGAAATCGCGCTTCTTCGAGAAGGAGCACGGCGAGCGCTTCGTGAGCCGGCTGGTGACCCTGAAGGAGCGCTCCATCGAGGAGATGATCGAGGCAGGGTCGGTGCTGTGCGGCAGCCCGCAGAGCGTGGTGGCCCAGATGCGGCGCATCCGCGACGTGCTCGGCAACGGCCACTTCAACCTGAACTTCAAGATCGGCGACATCCCCGACGCCGTGGTGCGGCGCGGCATGGAGCTGTTCCGCGACCGCGTGCTGCCGCAGGCGAGGGAGCTGTGATGCCACCCGTCATCCCGGAAGCCGAGCCCCGCAGGGGCGAGGCTATCCGGGACCTCGTCGAACTATGTGAGCCTCGCAAGATCCCGGTTCGGAGCGTTGCTCGCCCTCGGCTCCCCCGGACTTGATCCGGGGTCCGACCGGGATGACGGGTGGATAAGAAAGATGGAATTCGCCCCATGAGTGATATCGCCTTCGAGGAGCACCACGTCGATCTCGACACCGGGCGGCTGCTCTACCTGAAGGGCGGCGAAGGCCGGCCACTCCTGCACCTGCATCCTGCAGGCGGCCGGCGCGTGACACCGGCAATCGCGGCGCTGGCGCGCAGCCACACCATCTACATGCCGACGACGCCGGGATACGACGGCACGCCGGAGCATGCGGCGGTGGCCTCCATGCCGGACCTCGCCGATCTCGCTGCGAAGCTGGTGCGCGGCGTCATCGGCGGCCCCTGCGATGTGATGGCCGAATCCTTCGGCGGCTGGACCGCCCTGTGGCTCGCGGTGCGCCATCCCGACCTCGTCGAGCAGCTCGTGGTGGAGGCGCCGGCGGGGCTGCGCACGACCGGCGGCCTGCCCGCGGACCCTGCCGAGCGGCTCCGCAAGCTCTACGCCCTGCCCGAGCGGGCGCCGAAGGAGACGCGCTCCGCCGAGGTCCTGGCACAGAACCGGCGGCTCTACGACCGCTACACGGGCGGCATCACGCTCGATACGGCCCTGGAGCAGGCGCTCCCGCGCATCGAGGCGCGCACGCTGCTGGTGCTCGGCACCCTGGACGAGGTGTGCCCCATCGAGACCGCGCGGCGCCTGAAGGCCGGCATCGCGCAGTCGCACCTCACCTACATCGACGGCGCCGCGCACGTCCCGGAGTACGACCAGCCGGAGCGGGTAGTGCGGCTGGTTGGCGCCTTCCTGGAGCGCGGCGAGGCCTTCCTGGTCCGCCGCCCCGGTGCGGCGTAGGGCACCGGTCGAATCTGCAGCATCCGCAACTGCGCTGGCCTAACTAACTAGCCCGTTGCGCTTGAGCGATCGGTCGGGGATTGCACCGGCAAGAGCACCGCACTCGCAAAGGCACTAAGCATGCTGACCAGCCAAAGCCAATAGCCCGCCCCTCGGCTCAAGATCGGGACGGGAACACCCCCCGCGTTATCCACGATGCCTACCGGCAACAGAAAGCTGGCAGCGATGACCAGAGCCAGTCCACTCACCAAAACCGCTGCCACCTTCGATCCATCATTGAGAAGCGAGTCTGCAATCAGGAACCATGCAAACAACACTGCCAGATTAGCAAACCAGATGAGGTGCGAGGGGTGCGCCACCGCCATTCCCATCCATCCGTAAACGAGCACCCTCCATGAGGGCCAGAAATCGCATTCCCTCGCTCGTAGACAAAAGGCAACCAAGGGGAGGCAAGCGGCGTAGGCGAGGAGGCTGAACAGAAGCAAACGACGGCACCAAGAGTCGCTTCTAGTAAACCGCATGCGTTGTTGCCTTCAGGGACAAAAGCATCGCCGGTTGGCGCCCAGCGGTGGCCTAGCCCCCCGTCACGCTCATGTGCCGCGCCACGGCGGGCGCCTTGGTGCGCCGGTCGATGACGAAGTCGTGGCCCTTGGGCTTGCGCGCGATCGCCTCGTCGATGGCGGCCATGAGGAGCGCATCGTCGACGCTGGCGCGCAGCGGCGCGCGCAGGTCGGCCGCGTCGTTCTGGCCGAGGCACATGTAGAGCGTGCCGGTGCAGGTGAGCCGCACGCGGTTGCAGCTCTCGCAGAAATTGTGCGTCAGCGGCGTGATGAAGCCGAGGCGGCCGCCCGTCTCCTTGATGCGCACGTAGCGCGCGGGACCGCCGGTGCGGAACGGGATGTCCTCCAGCGTCCAGCGCTGCATCAGCCGCGCGCGCACGAGCGACAGCGGCAGGTACTGGTCGGTGCGGTCGGCGTCGATCTCGCCCATCGGCATGGTCTCGATCAGCGTCAGGTCGAAGCCGCGGCCGTGGGCGAAGCGAATGAGGTCGTCGAACTCGTCCTCGTTGACGCCCTTGAGCGCCACGGCGTTGAGCTTGATCGCGAGCCCCGCCTTCTCCGCCGCGTCGATGCCCGCCATGACCTGGGCGAGATCGCCCCAGCGCGTGATGGCGCGGAAGCGGTCCGCCATCAGCGTGTCGAGCGAGACATTGATGCGGCGCACGCCGGCATCCTTCAGCTCGGCGGCGAACCTGGCGAGCTGACTGCCGTTGGTGGTCAAGGTCAGCTCGTCGAGCGCGCCAGAACCCAGGTGGCGCGACAGCGCCCGGAACAGCCACAGGATATTCTTGCGCACCAGGGGCTCGCCGCCGGTGATGCGGAGCTTGCGCACGCCCCTTGCCACGAAGACCGAGCACAGGCGGTCGAGCTCTTCCAGCGTGAGCAGGTCCTTCTTCGGCAGGAAGGTCATGTGCTCCGACATGCAGTAGTTGCAGCGGAAGTCACAGCGGTCGGTGACGGAGACGCGCAGATAGCTGACGTGCCGGCCGAACGGATCGACCAGCACGGGTGCCGAAGAGGACGATGCCGGGGCGAAAGCTCTAGCGTGCTCGCTCATGGGGCTCTTGGTCTTTCGTCAGCGGATGCTTCGCTCGGGGCCGGGCATCTCTCTGGCGGCGACAGGAGGTGTCCGGCGCCCGAAGGCGCGCCGCTCACCCCCTTTTCCTCGTTTGCGTGCAATATGGCACGAACCGGCGGCGATCTCCAGCGGGCCCGGCCGTGCCGGTTTGCATCGCAATATGGATGGGCACTTCACTACACCTGCGCAGCCGGATCGCACGATCCAGCCTGGAGGGCTATCTTGCGGGTCCGACACGCCGTGGACAGGAGAGCTGCGATGGACGAGGAGAAGCTCAACATATCGATGCGCCGGTTCCTGAAGCGGGTGGGCATCACCTCGCAGCGCGAGATCGAGCGCATCGTGCGCGATCAGCCGCTCGAGAGAGGCAAGCTCAAGGTCAGGATGGTGCTCACTGCCGAAGGCACGGATCTCGAGCACGTGATCGAGGACGAGATCGACCTCGGCTGAGAGGCCGGTAAGGCTCAGGAGGACAACACCAGCGAGGAAAGGGCCCGCGGGGAGGGATCGCGGGCCCTTTCGCCTGCCGTCGGGGGTTACGGCAGGTTGAGCTTCTGTTGCTCGAAGAATGTCTGCGGGTCGAAGGCGCTGGCTTGGCTGGCGACGCCGACGAGCATTGCGAGCGCGAGCAGCGCGGATGCGATGGACCTCATGATCTTTCTCCTCTCGAAGCGCTCATTGTCGTTCTTGTCGGGCTTGGCGCGCACTATGCGTTGCAAGCACTTGCGATATGGCGCTGTAAAAACGCATGAAAAGCCCATCTCACCCGGGCGTGACGAACAGTGATGGTGGGGAACGCCCGCGTGACTGCGCGCGATCCGCCGGAGAGGTGCCCTGCCTAGTCGGCCAGCGGTGCGGCGGCCCCTCGTGGGGTTGCGCCCAGCGCCGCGATCACGAAATCGGCGATGCCGGCGGCGTCATCGAGGGCGAACACGGGCAGGCCGCGGCCCTCCACGGGATGGTCGGCAGCGATGGCGATGACGCTGGGGTCTGTCTCTGCCAGAGGTGCTGCGGATGCGGCAGCGCGCCGGCGCGCCTCGATCTTGGGGATCGGTTCAGCCTTGTAGCCCTCGACGATCACGAGATCGCAGGCATCGAGCCGGGCGACGACCTCCGCCAGCGACGGTTCCGGCGCCCCGGAGAGCTCGGAGACGAGCGCCCAGCGGCGGGGCGAGACGATGGCCACCTGGCGGGCGCCGGCGCGGCGGTGGCGCGCGCTGTCGGTCTCGCCCTCGTCGATCTGGAAAGCGTGATGCGCGTGCTTGACGCTGGCGATCCTGAAGCCGCGGGCGGTCAGCTCGGCGATCAGGCGCGTCGCCAGCGTGGTCTTGCCGGAGTTCTTCCAACCGGCGATGCCGATGACCGGGGGCGCGGCGTCCAGCGGTCTCATGACGCGGCCCGTGCCAGGATGCCGCGCAGGTCCTCCAGCTCCTGCGGCGTGTTGGCGTTGAAGAACGGATCGATCTCGGTCCCGGCCAGCTGCAGCATGGCGAAGGGCACCGCAACCGTCCCGTGCCTGTCGGTCCAGGCGAGCACCTTGCGCACGCCGGCGCGGAGCTGCGCCTCCAGGTCGTCGGCGAGCGCCACCGGCCACAGGCCGATCACCGGATGCAGCTCGCCCGCCGACTGGGCGAGCGCGATGCTTCCCGGGCGCTCCTGAACGGCCTCCAGGCAGCGCGCTACCAGGTCGCCGGGCAGCAGCGGGGCATCGCCCGGCGCCGTGGCGATCCAGCGCGCCTGCGGGGCATTGGCGCGGGACCAGCGCATGCCGGCGAGCACGCCCGCCAGCGGGCCGGGGAAATCCGCAAGGGTATCCGCCACGACCGGCAGGCCGAAGGCGGCGAGCCGGGCCGGGTCGCCGTTGGCGTTGATGGCCATGCGGCCAACCTGTGGGACGAGGCGCGCCACCACATGGGCCAGCATCGGCCTGCCGCCGAGGTCGAGCAGACCCTTGTCGCCGCCGCCCATGCGGCGCGACTGCCCGCCGGCCAGGATCACCCCGGTCGCCGTCTCGGCGTTGTGGCTAGGATCTTGGATCATCGGTCGAGCATGGTAGAGGACCGCCAGCCCTTGTCATACCGGGGCTTGTCCCCGGTATCCAGCGCGGCCACGAGTGCCCGGCCGTGCTGTCGGAAGTCAACTGAACCCGAGGCCTCTGCTGCCCGCTGGATCGCGGGCACAAGGCCCGCGATGACAGGGCGTGTGTGGGGTCACACCCACCGATCAGACTGCCGGCGTATTGCCCTCCAGGACGGTCCGCAGCACGTCGGTGTCCATGTTGCCGCCGCTGCAGATCAAGCCGACCCGCTTGCCCTGCATCCGATGGCGCTCCTGCATGAGGGCGGCGAGGGCCGCGGCGCCGGCGCCCTCGGCGACGTTGTGGGTGGCGGCCCAGAAGAGGCGGATGGCGGCGGCGATCTCGTCCTCCGTCACGCGCACGATGCGGGCTGCTCCCCTGGCGACGACCGCCAGCGCCTCGGGATGCGGGTCGCGGCAGGCGAGGCCGTCGGCGAAGGTGGCGGCCGAGTTGGTCGGGACAGGATGGCCGGCCTCGATGGAGAGGGCGACGGCCGGAGCCGCCGCGGCGACGACGCCGACGATCTGCGTGCCGAGCCCCAGGAGGTCGCGCACGGCGATCAGGCCGCAGATGCCGGAGCCCATGCCGATCGGTACGTAGACCGTGTGGAGGCCGGGGACGGCGCGGAAGAATTCCAGCGCGTAGGTTGCAACGCCCTTCACCAGCAGCGGATCGAACGAGGGCGCGTAGGTGAGCCCCCTCTCGCCGGCCAGCTGCATGGCGCGCTCCTTGGCCTCGTCGAAGTCGCGGCCGTGCACGATGAGCTCGGCGCCGAAGCCAGCCATGGCGGCGTTCTTCTCGGCACTGTTACCGCGCGGAATGATGATCGTCACCGGCACGCCGGCGCGCTTACCGGCGAGCGCGATCGACTGGCCGTGGTTGCCGCGCGTGGCCGTGACGACGCCGCTGACCCCGGTGCCCGATCTCTTGAGCAAGTCCATGTAGACGATGCCGCCGCGCACCTTGAAGGCGCCGATGGGCGTATGGTTCTCGTGCTTCACCCACACCTCGGCGCCGGTACGCTCGGCCAGCAGCGGCCAGGCATACTGCGGCGTCGCGGGCACGACGCTGCGCACGAGGGCCGCGGCGTCTTCCAGATCGGCGAGGGAGAAGGGCATCGCGGTGCGTGTCATGGAACGCTCGACCTCACTCCAGCTCGGCCAGCGCCGGGATCGCCTTGCCGGCCATGGCGTAGTAGGCCGGGTCCAGCTCGATGCCGATCCCGTTGTAGCCCAGGGCGACGCACGCGGCCATGGTGGAGCCGGCTCCCATGAACGGGTCGAGCACCGTGCCCTCGCCGAGCGGCAGCGAAGCGCGCACGATGCGGCGCATGAAGGCCTGTGGCTTGAGCGAGGGATGCGGTGCGATCCGCCGCTCCTCGGGCCGGGTGGGTGCCGAGCGGATCACGTCGGCGAAGGGCTCCGCCTCCGAGATGCGGCGCAGGCCCCCGGTCCGCCACTTGCGCAGGTTGTCCTGCACGCGGCCCTCGCACGGCTTGCGGAAGAGACCCCAGGGCTCCCAGCCGGAGCGGGGCATCACGCTGACACCGGCGAACTCGACGTGCGCGTTCTTCGGCCGGTCGCCACCGCGCAGCGTCTGCACGAGGCGGATGATCTCGCCCCGCTTCTCGAAGCCGGCCTCGAGCAACGGCAGGTAGACGCAATGCGAGAGCAGCGGGTTGGTGGCAACGATGACGTGGCCGCCGGGGACCAGCACTCTGAGGGCCTCGCCGGCGAAATCCGCGAAGAACGACTGCAACGCCTGCCGCTCCGCATCGTCCAGCACCGTGAAGCGCGGCAGCGGCTGCCTGCGGCAGCCGTCGAGCGAGGGCGGAATGCGCCACACCCCGCCGCGGCCGTTGCGCAGCTTGCCCTTCTCGACCTCGGTGTACTCCTTGAGACCGTAGGGCGGGTCGGTGACGATGGCATGAATCGTGTGAAGCGGGCGGGCGCGGAGCCACGCCAGCGCATCGCCCTCGACGATCTTGATCCCCATGGCGATCCTCCGCACCCGTCATCCCGGACGGAGTGGTGCGAGCCGCAGGCGAGCAACGCTCCGAGCCGGGACCTCGGGAGGTCCGACTCGTGCGTCGAGGTCCCGGATAGCCTCGCCCCGGCTCGAGGCCGGGGCTCGGCTTCCGGGACGACGGGTGTCACGAGCGCAGGAAGCCCACGATGTCCTTCACCTGGTCCAGGATCGGCGCGGCGATGGTGCGGGCGCGCTCGGCACCCTCGGAAAGGATGCGGTCGATCTCGGCAGGATCGGCGAGCAGCCGCTTCATCTCGGCGTTGACGGGACCGATGCGGGCGACGGCCACTTCGGCCAGCGCCTTCTTGAAGGTCGAGAACTGCGACCCGCCGAACTCGCGCAGCACCTGCGCCTTGGTTTGATCGGCGAGCGCGGCGTAGATGCCGACCAGGTTGTCGGCCTCGGCCCGGCTCGCCAAGCCCGCCTCCTCGCCGGGCAGCGGCTCTGGGTCGGTCTTGGCCTTCTGGAGCTTCCTGGCGATGGTATCGGCGTCGTCGGTCATGTTGATGCGCGACAGGTCCGACGGGTCGGACTTCGACATCTTCCTGGCACCGTCGCGGAGCGACATGACACGCGTCGCCGGGCCCATGATGACGGGCTCGGGCAGCGGAAAGTAGATGCCGTCGGCGAAGCCCCGGCTGCGGATCGAGGAGGTATAGTCGTTGTTGAACTTCTGGGCGACGTCGCGGGCGAGCTCCAAGTGCTGCTTCTGGTCGTCGCCCACCGGCACGTGGGTGGCGCGGTAGGCCAGGATGTCCGCCGCCATCAGCACAGGATAGGCGTAGAGGCCCACGGAGGCGTTCTCGCGGTCCTTGCCGGCCTTCTCCTTGAACTGGGTCATGCGGTTGAGCCAGCCGAGCCGCGCGACGCAGTTCAAGATCCAGGCGAGCTCGGCGTGCTCGTGCACCCGGCTCTGGTTGAACAGGATGCTCCCCTTGGGATCGATGCCGGCGGCGATGTAGGCGGCCGTCACGGAGCGGATCTGGCCCTTGAGGTCGGCCGGATCCTGCCAGACGGTGATGGCGTGCATGTCGACCACGCAGAAGATGCACTCGTGGGTCTTCTGCATCTCGACCCAGCGCACCATGGCGCCCAGATAGTTGCCGAGATGCAGGTTGCCGGTCGGCTGCATGCCGGAGAAGACGCGCTGAGCGAATGCCATGGGAGGTCCCTCGATGCGGGCGCGTTATCGCGCGGAAGGGGCGGCAGTGCAACTCTATGCCTGTCGTCCGACGGACCCGCCGCGGACTTTCGGCTCGTCTCTGCGGGTGCCGACGACAACCATGTAGAGGCAATGCCTGGAGCGCGCTGGGGAGGCCGTAGAGCGACGCTCCAGCGCCAAGGCACCAGACCCACGGGCGAGAGTCGGAAGGGCCGCCAGCGGGCTCCGCAGACACGCGCAGGGCGTTCTCAGGCAAACGCGGCGGCCGGCTCAATCCGGTGGGTTCTTGGGCCGGTCGAGTGCGGTCATGACCTGATCGAACCTGTCGTTCAGGAGGTCGATCATGTCCCGCTTGGTAGCGCGGACCTCCTCGGTAAGGCGCTGCGTCTCTACCTTGATCTCCACGCGCAATTCGGTGCGCAACGTGGACATCTCGTGCCGCAGCTCGGCGATCTCCGACTGCACGCGCCGCTCCGATTCGGAGACGGCGCGCTCGATGGTCTGCTCGCGCTCCGCCGCATTTTCCAGTGCGGTCACTCGGCGGTCGAGGTCTTCGAGGGTCTGGGCCATACTGCATATTCTTGCAAAGCTGCAGATTCGGGTCAACGGCGGATCGTTTGACGCCTCCAATTACGCCACTGGACCGCGACGCCCCAGCATCGCGCGCAGCTGGCGGATCTGGATGGCCCCGGTCGCCAGCACCGCAACGCCGTAGACGGCGAGGCCCGCCCCGACCAGCATGGCGAGGGCGGCCGCGCGCACCAGGAAGCCGGGGGCGGCGAACCAGTCGTGCAGGTACACGGACACGGCCCAGACGGCGGCGCCCATCACCAGGCTCGCGAGCACGACCATTTGCAGCGACCGGCGCAGGCGGGCATCCGCGACGAGGTCGCCGCGCCGCACCAGGGTGGCATAGAGCAGGCCGGCGTTGAGCCAGCCCGCCAGGGTGGTGGCGAGCGCGATGCCCAGATGCGGCATGATCTCGAGGCCCCGGAACAGGAAGAAGAGGCCGATGGAGCCCAGCGTGTTGGCCGTCAGGCTGATGACGGCATAGCGCATGGGCGTGGCGGTGTCCTCGCGTGCGAAGTAGGCGGGCGAGAACACCTTGATCATGACGAACGAGGGGAGCCCCAGGGCGAAGATCGCGAGCGCGTAGGCCACACGCGGCGTGTCGTCGGCCGTGAACGCGCCGCGCTGGAACAGCGCCTCGACGATGGGGGTGGGCGCCACCACGAGCGCCACCGCGGCGGGCACCGTGAGCAGCATGGCGAACTCGAAGGCGCGGTTCTGGCTGTCCATGACGGCGGCGCGGTCGCCGGCGCGCAGGTGGCGCGAGACGTCGGGCAGCAGCACCACCCCGATGGCGATGCCGACGATGGCGAGCGGCAGCTCGTAGATGCGGTCGGCGTAGTAGAGGTGCGACACGGCGCCGTTCTGCATCGAGGCGATCACGGTGCCGATGGCGATGTTGAGCTGCGTCACCCCGCCGGCGATGACGCCGGGGATGCCGAGGACGACGAGCCGCCGCACGCCCTCGGTCATGCGCGGCCGGCGCAGCCGCAGCGTCAGCCCGTTGCGGCGTGCGCCGTCGAGGAGCAGGAGGAGCTGGAGGATGCCGGCGGCGAACACGCCCCAGGCCTGGATCAGGCCGGCCATGGGCTCGTTGCTGTAGCCGAGGGCGATGGCGATCAGCGTCGCCGCCATCATCGTGAGGTTGAGGACGATCGAGACAGCGGAGCTCTCGACGAACTTGCCGACCGAGTTGAGCACGCCCGACAGCAGCGCCACCACCGACATGCACAGCAGATAGGGCATGGTGATGCGGGTGAGCAGCACGGCGAGATCGAACTTCTCGGGCGTGGCGTTGAAGCCCGGTGCCAGGCCGAGCATAAGGAACGGCATGGCGATCTCGGCGATCGCCGTCAGCAGGAGGAGCACGAAAACGAGGCCCGCCAGCGCCTCCTCGGCGAACTTGCGCGCGGCCTCGCGGCCCTCGCCCTCGATGCGCTTGGCGAACAGCGGTACGAACGCGGAATTGAAGGCGCCCTCGCCGAACAGGCGGCGGAACAGGTTGGGAAAGCGGAACGCCACGAAGAAGGCGTCCGCCACGGCGCCCGACCCCAGCGTCGCCGCGATCAGGATGTCGCGGGCGAAACCGAGCACGCGGCTCACCATGGTGAGGCCGCCGACCGTGGCAAAGGCGCGATAGAGCTTCATGGGGCCCGAGCCCTAGCCCGGCGGATGGCCGAGAGCAAGGCAGGCCGGCGCAGGGGGGCCAACGCTTGTGGCCGGGAAGACGCGCCTTGACAACCTTCGCGGTTTGCGCCCTGCACCGCTTGCGCGGGGCCCGGAAACTGCCAAGCTGGCGCGCGGTGCGACGACGCCAGAACGGAGAGGGGCGATGTTTCCGATCGGTGACGAGAATGAGGGGCGCAGGTCGATTCCGGTCGTCACGTTCGTGCTGATCGCGCTCAACGTCGGCGTCTTCTTCGTCCAGCTCAACGGGGGCGAAACGTTCCTTCAGAAGTGGGCGTTCGTCCCGGCGCGCTTCGGCAGCAACCCAGGCGCGGAATGGCCCACCGTCTTCTCCGCCATGTTCATGCACGGCGGCTGGCTGCACCTCGGCGGCAACATGCTCTATCTGTGGATTTTCGGCGACAACGTCGAGGACGTGCTCGGGCCCGTCAAGTTCCTCCTATTCTACCTGGTGTGCGGGATCGCGGCGACGTTCGCCCAGTACTGGGTCAATTCGGGATCGCGGATCCCCAACGTGGGCGCCTCGGGCGCCATTGCGGGCGTGCTCGGGGCCTATCTCGTGATGTTCCCGGATGCGCGGGTGCGGGTGCTGGTCTACAACCAGATCGTGGCCATGCCCGCACTGGTGGTGCTCGGCCTATGGATCGTGCTGCAACTCGTAAGCTACGCGGGGACCCTGGGGCAGACCGCCGACGTAGGCGGCGTCGCCTTCATGGCCCATATCGGAGGGTTCGTGGTGGGCCTGGTCCTGGGCTTCCTGGTGGCCGGCGGCCAGCGCAGGGGTCCATGGGAAGGGCCCTGAAGCCCCACGACCCGGTCTTCCAGGAGCGGCAATGCGAACGCGCATTCGGGGTGGCAAGGTGCTGTCGCCCGATGGATTCATCGATGCGGATCTCACGCTCGAGACGAACGGGGACGATGGCCGCATCGCCGCCCTCGACGCCGCTTCGGCTTGCGACCGCGTGCTGGACGCATCCGGCCTGCTCGTGCTGCCAGGGGCGGTGGACGTTCACGGCGACGCCTTCGAGCGGCAGATGGAACCGCGCCCCGGGGTCGCCATGGACCTCGATGTCGCCCTGCTCGAGACCGACCGGCAGCTCCTCGGCAACGGCATCACGACGGCCTACCACGCCGTGACGTGGTCCTGGGAGCCCGGGCTGCGCGACAGCGCCAACGCGCGCGCGCTGCTGGCGGCCATCGGCCGCCTTCGGCCTCGGCTGGGCGCGGACACCCGCTATCACCTGCGCCACGAGACGTTCAATCTCGATGCCGAGCCGGAGATGCTGACTTGGCTCGCCGAGCGCCGGGTGGACTGTCTGGCGTTCAACGATCATATGAACGCGACCATCAAGGACCGCCACCGCCCGGACAAGATCGCCGGAATGGTCACGCGCTCGGGACTGTCGGAGCAGGAGTTCCAGGCCGTGGTCGAGCGGACCTATGCCAGGCGGGACGAGGTGCCGGGCTCCATTGTCCGCCTTGCGGCGGCAGCCCGGTCCGCCGGCGTGCCGGTCCTCTCGCACGACGACCTCTCCGTCGATCATCGGCGTCGGTTCCGGGAGCTCGGTGTACGCATCGCCGAGTTCCCAGTGACGGCGGAGGTCGCCGAGGCGGCGGCCGGCGCGGGGGACTCGACCGTCTTCGGTGCGCCGAACGTGCTGCGCGGGGGGAGCCACACGGGGTGTCCGCCGGCGGCCGAGATGG
>Ga0075421_100007465_pt1 | contig 13399 bp, 9 predicted proteins | sample SoiMetdeltSBSDD5_FD_75292 | JGI IMG/M metagenome (GOLD analysis project Ga0075421, IMG submission 75292) | Bulk soil microbial communities from a Populus tree surrounding site in Tennessee, USA - Soil MetaG P. deltoides SBSDD5 | ecosystem: Environmental > Terrestrial > Soil > Tree plantation... | reverse complement strand
GCCATCACGATCCGGTCGAGCGCCAGCTCGGCGGCATCGCCGACGGCCGCCTCTACGTCGCTCTCCTCGATGCTGCCCTTGCCGAGCGCATACAGGGCAAGCTTCTCCACCTCGGCGCGCGACAGGCCGCGGTCGGCGCCAAGTCGCGCCACCAGCAGCGTTCTCGCGTCCGGGGTGATCTGCAGCTTGGCTCCGGCCAGCACCTCGCGGATCATGCCTTCCAGATCACGCGCCTCGTCGGGAAAGCAGGCGACGGCTGCCGCGAGCGGAGCCTTCTCGAACAGGGCGCGCAGGGCATCATCGGGACGCAGGTTGCCGGCTTCCACGATCAGGAAGCCTTCCAGCGCCCCGCTCTCGACCAGCGGCTTCAGCGTCGCTGCGGTGATGCGCCGGCCCGTTGTCGCCCGCACAATCTTGCGGCCGCCGAACATCGGCGCGGTTTGCAGCTCGATGGCGATCCGGCCTGGATCATCCTCCAGGCTCGTGTCGTCCAGCCTTAGGATTTCGCCCGGCGGGTTCTCGCGCGCGGCGAGACGCTTTGCGAGCGCCAAGGCCCGCTCAGCGACCAGACCTGCGTCGGTGCCGTACAAGAGCACGGCCGACGGCGTCGTGGCGCCAGGCCGGTCGAAGCCCTTCAAGAAGGCATCGGCCTGATGTGTCTTGATAGCGACCATGCGGTCCCGCCACCTGGCGCCCACCAGACTTCCAACATGATGAGCGTGGGTATCAAGCCTCGCGCGACAGATACGTCACAAGGCGGGTCTTGATGTCCTCGGCGACCGTCTGGGCGGCCCGGTTCTCGGCGTCCTCGCGGGCGCGCACGTTCGAATAAACGGACGAGAAGCGCTCGAAGCCGGCTCGGGCGACGCTGGTGCCCTGGAACAAGATCTGCTTGTTGTTGATGTCGATCAGCCGGAACGACGCCTCGATCGAATAGATCTGGCCGGCCGCTTCGCCGTCGACCCGGACGAGGGTGGATACCAGCGATTCCTTGAGCGCGATCTCAAGGCGCTGCCTGGGCGCCTCGGCACTGCCGTCACCACCGCCGTTGCTCTGGAATACCAGCTCGTTGCGAATGCGCTGACCCACCCGGCCGGGAACGGGCGCAAAATCGACCTTGGCCAACCGCTTCTGGGTGCCGGCTCCGGCTCCTGCCGAACCGACGCCGTACAGTGGCCTAAAGCCGTCGGCGCAACCCGATAGAGCCGGCGCCGCGGCCAGCAGCAGGGAAAGTCCTCGCACTAAACTCCGGCGGCTCATCCGAGCCTTGCCAGCCTCAGCCGACGACATTCACGATCCTTTGCGGCACGACGATCACTCTCGTAGCCGACCGTCCGTCCAAAGCCCGTGCAACCGTCTCGAGTTTGAGAGCAGCTGCCTCGATCTCCTCTTTGGAGGCGGTGCGAGCGATCGTAAGCTCATCCCGTCTCTTACCATTTACCTGTACGGCAATGGTAATCCGATCGTCAACGAGCAAAGCCGGCTCGGTCTCCGGCCACGACTGATCTGCGAGCAGGGTGTTGTATCCGAGCCGCTCCCAGCAGTCCTCCGCCAGATGGGGCAGCATGGGCCCTATCATCTGCACGAGCATTTCGGCCGCCTCGCGGATCGCCCAGTCCAGGCCTTCCCCGCGCTGACTTTGGGCCGCCGACAGGGCGTGGGTCAGCTCATAAAGCTGAGCCACGGCAACGTTGTAGCGCAGGCCCTCGATGTTCTGGCCGACGCTGTGCAGCGTCTTGTGGGCGGCGCGCCGCAAGGCGTGCGCCTCCGGTCCGAATGTGGCCGGTTTGGGGCCGAGCTTGCCCGGCTGCTTCTCGGCGACCTCGTCGATCAGGCGCGAGATGCGCTGCACTTGGCGGGAGGCGCCCGCCACCCCAGCGTCGGTCCAGATGATGTCGCGGTCGGGCGGGCTGTCCGACACGATGAACAGCCGGGCCGTATCCGCGCCGTAGTGGGCGATGATGTCGTCGGGATCGACCACGTTCTTGCGCGACTTGGACATCTTCTCGATGTCGCCGATCTCGACCGGGCGGCCGGTGGCGATGGAGGTGGCCCGCCGGTTCGGACCGTCGCCTTCGATCTTCACCTCGTCGGGAGTGAGCCAGTCGCCGTTCTCGCTGCGATAGGTCTCGTGCACGACGATGCCCTGCGTGAACATCGAAGTGAACGGCTCGTCGAAATCGACGTGCTTGGTTGCCTTCATGCCGCGCGTGAAAAAGCGAGCGTACAGCAGGTGCAGCACCGCGTGCTCCTTGCCGCCGATGTACTGGTCGATGGGCGCCCAGTATTTCAGCGCCTTCTTGTCGGTCGGCGTGGCGGCGTTGGGGGCAGTGTAGCGGAACTGGTACCAGGAGCTGTCGACAAAGGTGTCCATGGTGTCGGTTTCGCGCACGGCGGGCTCCCCGCACTTGGGGCACTTCACGTGCTTCCAGGTCGGGTGGTGGTCGAGCGGGTTGCCGGGCTTGTCGAACGTGACGTCCTCCGGCAGCTGCACCGGAAGCGCCTCGATGGGCACCGGCACGATGCCGTCGCTCGGGCAGTGGATGACCGGGATCGGGCAGCCCCAGTAGCGCTGGCGTGACAGCAGCCAGTCGCGCATGCGGTAGTTGACCTTGCGTTCGCCGATGCCGCGCTCTTCCAGCAGGCCAGCGATCTTGTCCTTGGCGGCTTCGATGGTGAGTCCGTTCAGGAACTCGGAATTGATCATGGTGCCTTCGCCGACATAGGCCTCGGCACCGATGCTGAACGCATCGGCTTGGGCCCCTGGCGGCAGCACCACCGGCACCACGGGACGCGCATATTTGCGGGCGAAATCGAGGTCGCGCTGGTCGTGGCCCGGGCAGCCGAAGATGGCGCCGGTGCCGTAGCCCATGACGATGAAGTTGGCCACGTAGACCGGCAGCTGCACGCCGTCCTTGAAGGGATGCACGGCGACGATGCCCGTATCGAAACCCTTCTTCTCGGCCTTCGCCAAGGCCTCCTCGCTGGTGCCGATCTTGCGGCACTCCTCGATGAATTCGGCGAGCTCCTTGTTCTTCTGCGCGAGGTGCGCTGCCAACGGATGCTCGGCCGAGATCGCCATGAAGGAGGCGCCGAAGATCGTATCGTGCCGCGTGGTGAAGACTTCCAGGGTCTGCAGTTTTTTCGGCAGCTTGCCGCCTTCCAGGGCGAACTTCATGTTCGCTCCGGTCGACTTGCCGATCCAGTTTCGCTGCTGGGTGCACACGAAGTCCGGCCAGGTGGCCTGCAGCGTGTCCAATGCCTGCAGCAGCTCCTCGGCGTACGCGGTGATCTTGAAGAACCACTGGGTCAGGTCGCGCTGCTCCACCACCGCGCCCGAGCGCCAGCCGCGCCCGTCGATCACCTGCTCGTTGGCGAGCACGGTGTTCTCGACCGGGTCCCAGTTGACCTTGGCCGTCTTGCGGTACGCCAACTTCTTCTTGAAGAAGTCCAGGAACAGCCGCTGCTGGTGCTGGTAATACTCAGGATTGCAGGTGGCGAACTCCCGGGACCAGTCGATCGACAGGCCCATGGCCTTGAGCTGGCCGCGCATGGTGTCGATGTTCTCGTAGGTCCACTTGCGGGGGTGAACCTTGCGCTCCATGGCGGCGTTCTCGGCGGGCAGGCCAAATGCGTCCCAGCCCATGGGGTGGAGCACGTTGAAGCCCTTGGCCCGCTTGTAGCGGGCCATCACGTCGCCCAGCGTGTAGCAGCGCACATGCCCCATGTGGATGCGCCCCGAGGGGTAGGGGAACATCTCGAGCTGGTAGCGCTTGGGCTTCTTGCTCTTGTCGTTGGTTTGGAACGTACCCTGGTCGTCCCACACCTTCTGCCAGTGCTTCTCGCGCACGGGCGCGTTGTAGCGTTCGCTTGCCATCGTCAGGGGCTCTCGGAATTCGGTCGCGGAGCGGTTAATGACCGATGGGGCCGGGACCGGTCAAGGATGGGCTGGGCCCTGCAGCTAATGCGGATGTGTCGACCTTGCGCGGTTGCGCGGGCATGAGGCCAGGTTGGTGTCCACAATGTAGACATATCGGGAACAATATGTCCACGATTCGGTGTTTTGTGAACATATCGCTGCAAATACGCGCACGGCCTGCACCCGCCCCGACAATGTATTCACAATTCGTAAAACCATGAACATATCCCAGCCCACATGCGCATCGACGGCGCATGTGTTGCACTATATGTTCACCGAACCGATTCTCATGAACATATACATGCCTTGCGATCCGAACAAACCTTACAATGATCTGCCAGCCCTGCCGCCGGCCGCCGAACTCGACTCGAAGGCCATTCTCAAAGCCTCGATGCCGTCGCGCATTGCAGTTGCCGAACTGCGCCTTGCAGGTCAGCTCATCCCCGACCAGTCGGTTCTCATCAATACGATCCCCCTGCTGGAAGCCAAGGACAGCTCGGAGATCGAGAACATCGTCACCACCAATGATGCGCTGTTCCGCGAGGCGAGCCATGCCGACGACGGCAACGATGCGGCCGCCAAAGAGGCGGTGCGTTATCGCGCAGCCATCTACAGCGGCATCCAATCGTTGCAGACGCGGCCGCTAACCGCGCGCACGGCCGCCGAGGTGTGCAGCCAGATCAAGGGCGTCGATCTCGATATCCGCACGACGCCCGGCACGACGCTGCGCAACTCGTTCACCGGCGAGGTGATCTACACTCCCCCCGAAGGCGCCGAGCGGCTGCGCGAGCTGCTCGCCAACTGGGAGCAATTCGCCAACACAGCCGACGACCTGGATCCGTTGGTACGGATGGCGGTCCTGCACTACCAGTTCGAGGCGATCCACCCCTTCATCGACGGCAACGGACGCACGGGCCGCATTCTCAACATCCTGGCGCTCATCCAGGCGGGCCTGCTGGAAATCCCGACGCTTTATCTGAGCCGCCACATCGTCCGCACCAAAGGCCAGTACTACGCGCTGCTGCAGGGCGTGACGCAACGTGGCGAGTGGGAGCCTTGGGTGCTCTACATGCTGACCGCGGTCGAAAGCACGGCGAAGTGGACCAACGCGCGCATCCACGCCATCCGCGATCTCATGGAGAACACTGCCGCTTATGTTCGCGCCAACGCCGACAGCATCTACTCATGGGAGCTGATCGAAACCATCTTCGCCCAGCCCTACACCCGCATCAGCCATCTCGCCGACCGCGGCATCGCCAAGCGCGTCGCGGCGTCACGATACCTGAAGCAGCTGGCGGCCATCGGCGTTCTCGAAGAAGAGAAAGTCGGTCGCGACAAGCTCTTCATCCATCGCAAATACATGCAGCTGCTAGGCTCCGAGGGCCACGAGTTCGAGCGCTATCCCGGTACATCCACATGACAGCCGCCGCCAACCTCGCCTCCGTCCGCGCTCGCATCGAGGCCGCCACGCGCGCGGCACAGCGCGATCAGGCCTTGGTGCATCTCATCGCCGTCACCAAGACGTTCGGCGCCGACGACATCACACCCGTGCTCGATGCCGGCCACCGCATGTTCGGCGAGAACCGCGTGCAGGAGGCCAAGGCCAAGTGGCCAGCCTTGCGCGACCGCTACCCCGGCATCGATCTGCACCTGATCGGCCCGCTGCAATCCAACAAGACTAGGGATGCCGTCGAGCTATTCGATGCCATTCACACGATCGACCGGCCCAAGATCGCCGAAGCGATTGCCGCCGAGATGGCGAGGCAGGGCAAGCGGCTCAAGCTGTTCGTGCAGGTCAACACCGGCGAGGAGCCGCAGAAGGCCGGCATCATGCCGCGCGAGGCTGCCGCGTTCGTACGACTGTGCCGCGAGGAGCTGAAGCTCGACATCGCCGGCCTGATGTGCATACCCCCCGTCGATGAGGAAGCGGCGATCCATTTCGCGTTCCTGGCCAAGCTCGCCGGCGACGTCGGCCTGGGCGGCCTCAGCATGGGCATGAGCGCCGACTTCGCAACGGCGATCGCCTTCGGCGCCACCCATGTTCGCGTCGGCTCGGAGATATTCGGCACGCGCACGTAGCGCCCATGGGCGCGCCAAGTCCCTGCACTCACAGCTTTTTTGAAGGCCTGTGCGGCGGCCCATTTCCTGGACCGGCGGCAATGCTAACGTCGCCAGACTGATTCGCGCCGCTGTGCTGCGTCGGGCGCTTCTGCAGGAGGCGGCAGCATGGCAGACGGAAGCAGGACGGCGGAGCTTGAAGCAGACGCAGCGGCGGCCGAGGCCGCCAAGGAAGCGCGTACCGAGGTGCTGCAACGCACCGCCAAGCCTGCCAACGCAGCCTCGCAAACCAAGGGCCCGCAAACCGAGGGCCCGCAAACCAAGGGCAAGCGGTCCCGCCGCACCAAGGCCGAATATGCCGAGTTCGTGGTCGACATCTGGATCACGGATCTGAACTGGACCGAGTTCGGCATCTACAAGCACAGCCGCAACCGGGCGAAGTCGCGCCAGTTCACCACTGACATGGATATCTACGCGGAGGTGAAGGAGAACGGCGAGCGCACCGGCCTGCTCGGCTACCGCGAGGACCTCTGGCGCAAGAACACCGGCATGGACAAGCGCCTGGTGTTCAAGCTGTTCAACGAGACCCTCAACTGGCGCGCCACCATGGATCTCATGATCGGTCGCAGCCTGCAGCTGACGCTCGGAGCGCGCGGCCTGCCGGTCACCGTGTTCTCGCTCAACACCGGCGACCACGAGCAGATGGTCTACCTGGAACGGTCGGCCAACAAGTGGCCGCTGCTGCCGGAGAATTTCTCTTTCTTCCTGCTTGAGGACGGCAAGCCGACCTTCTATCGGCTGCGCCGCGATTTCATCGATCTCGGCGGCGACTACACGCTCTACAATCACCATAACCAGAAGATCGGCTGGCTGGACGGGCGCGTGTTCTCGATCGGCGGCTACTGGAAGGGCCGGGTCAAGTCGGAGCACGCCGATCCGCGCCTGCTCATCGTGCTCAAAATGTTCTGCGGCATGATTATCTTCAACCATGACGCGCGGCGGCACATGCGTTCCCTCGTGCGCGACATCGCCAAAGGTAAATTCACGCCCAAGCTCGAGAAGCAGGAAACCGACCTCTACATGAACCCGCGCCGGGTTCGGTGAAGCCGTTGCTCGATCGCCTGGGCCGCGCGGCAAGCATGCATTGCCTTTTTGCGGTCCCGGACGGCGAGCCCGGCCCTGGAGCTCGCACCGGGCGATCGGCAGCCATTGGCCCGCCCGCAATTGCCGAGTGCCGTGCCCGCCGCGCAGGGGTAAGGACCCCCGGTTGTGCGCGCCCTGCAGCTTGATGGCAGATCACGTCGGTTCGCCTGCTGCCGAGACCGCCGGCTGCGCCGGCGACGGATTTGCTTCTTTGCTTCGGATGATGTGGCCGCCGGCTGCCATCTTCTCTTGACACCGATTGGCGAGCTTTGCCTATGTTCTAGGCAGCGGCACAGGCTGTCATGATGGTCGCCTACGACCGCAGCAGCTCACCGGGGGGATGGGGATGGACGACGTCCAGAAAAGCTTGGCCGGGCTTCAGGTCGGCGCCGATGTGCTGTTCCTGCTGGTGGGTGCCGTGCTGGTCTTTGCCATGCACGGCGGCTTTGCCTTTTTGGAAGCCGGCACCGTGCGGCACAAGAACCAGGTCAACGCGCTCTGCAAGATCCTGGTCGACTTCGCCATCTCCACCGTTGCCTACTTCTTCGTCGGCTATACCATTGCCTACGGCGTCACCTTCTTCCTGAGCGCCCCGGCGATCAGCGGCGGCGCCGAGGGCTACGACGCGCAGGGCCTGACCCTGGTGCGCTTCTTCTTCCTGTGCACGTTCGCGGCGGCGGTGCCGGCCATCATCTCGGGCGGCATAGCCGAGCGCGCCAAGTTCCTCCCGCAGTGCGTTGCCACCGCTTTGATCGTCGGGCTCTTCTACCCGTTCTTCGAAGGCATCGTCTGGAACAAGAACTTCGGCCTGCAGGAGACCTTCTTCAAAGCCCAGCTGGGCGCCGAGTTCCACGACTTCGCCGGATCGATCGTCGTGCATGCAGTTGGCGGCTGGATGGGCTTTGCCGCCGTCCGCGTCCTCGGCCCGCGGCTTGGCCGCTATGAGCCGAACCGAGTGATCGGCATTCCGCCCTCCTCGATCCCCTGGCTCGCCATGGGCTCCTGGCTGCTGTGCATCGGCTGGTTCGGCTTCAACGTGATGAGCGCGCAATCGCTCAAGACCGTCAGCGGCCTCGTGGCGATGAACTCGCTGATGGCCATGTGCGGCGGCATCATTGCTGCCCTGGTGGCCGGGGACGGCGATCCGGGCTTCATCCACAACGGGGCGCTGGCCGGACTGGTTGCCGTGTGCGCCGGCTCGGACGTGATGCATCCGATCGGGTCGCTGCTGGTGGGCGGCGTGGCCGGGGTCATCTTCGTGTTCGTGTTCCAGCTCGCCAGCAACACCTGGAAAATCGACGACGTGCTGGGCGTCTGGCCCCTGCACGGACTGTGCGGACTGTGGGGCGGTATCGCCTGCGGCATCTTCGGCCTCACGGCGCTGGGCGGCGTGGGCGGCGTGACGTTTGCCTCGCAGCTGGTCGGCAGCCTGATGGGGGCGGCGTACGGTGTGCTGGCAGGCTTTGTGATCTATGGCGCGGTCGACATGGTGATGGGCTTGCGGCTCAGTGCCCAGGACGAGCGCCGGGGTGCCGACCTCGCCGTGCACAAGATCGGTGCCAACCCGGAAGAAGACGTGCGCTTGGGCCGCGTGTAGCGGTCGTCTCGAGCCTGCGTCATGCTGGGAGCATCCCTTCGGCGTGCCGCGCTCCGGCAGAGATGATACGCACGCGCACGCGCAATTCGAGGACTGCCATGCCTGCCCTTTCTGGCCTGCAAGCTCTGACCCAGGGCGCCATCATGTCGCCCTTCACCCGGGCGCGGCGCCTGTTCGAGACTGTTGCGCCCGGTCATGCCAAACCGATCGAGCTGACCGTCGGCGATCCGCGCGAGACGATGCCGGCCTTCGTCACGGACAAGCTCGCTGAAGCCAAGGTCGACCTTGGCAGCTATCCCAAGATCCGCGGTTCCGACGAGCTGCGCGACGCGATCGCCGCCTGGATCGGCCGTCGCTATGGCCTCGCCGGCGCCATCGATGCAAGCCGCGAGATTCTGCCCATCAACGGCTCGCGCGAGGGCTTGTACTTTGCGGCGCTACCCGCCGTCGGTCGCAAGACCTTCGACGGTCAGCCGGTCATGCTGATCACCAACCCCTACTATCAGGCCTATGTCGGCGGTGCGTACGGCACCGGTTGCGAGCCGTTCTACCTCAACGCTACGGCCGCCACCGGCCACCTGCCCGATCTCGACGCGCTCGAGCGCGAGCCCGACATCCTGCGTCGCACGGCCGGGTTCTATCTGTGCTCACCCTCCAACCCGCAAGGTGCGGTCGCCACTCCCGATTACATCCATCGCGCCCTCGCATTGGCGCGCCGCCACGATTTCATTCTGTTCTTCGACGAGTGCTATTCGGAGATCTACACCGGCGCGCCGCCGACCGGCGGTCTTGAAGTTGCGGCCGCCACGCCGGAGCGCTTCAAGAACCTGCTCGTCTTCAATTCGCTGTCCAAGCGCTCCAACCTTCCCGGGCTGCGCTCCGGCTTCATTGTCGGCGACGGCGACCTGCTCGAGACGCTGGCCGAGATCCGCAACCAGACCGCCCCGCAGATGCCGGGCGTCGTGCAGCACGCGTCGGCGGCCGTGTGGTCGGACGAGGCGCATGTGGAGGCAATCCGCCGGGCCTACCGCGCCAAGTTCGACGTGTGTGATCAAGTGCTGGCCGGGCGCTTCGGCTATCAGCGGCCAGGCGGCGGCTTCTTCCTCTGGCTCGACATGCGCCACCTCGGCAACGGCGAGCGGGCGGCGTTAACCATTTGGCAAAAGGCAGGTGTCAAGGTCATACCCGGCGCCTTCCTGGCCCAGAGCGATCGCCAGGGCATAAATCCGGGCGATGGCTACGTCCGCGTCGCGCTTGTGCACGACGTGGCAACCATCCGGGAAGCGCTGGAGCGTGTCGTTAAGGTTTCGGCGTAACCGCGTTTTGTACGAATGGCGTATCGAGGTGTCGCCCCCTCGCTGTCGGCCTCCCTTACGGGTTGGCTCAGAGGGTGGCTTTGCAGAGTATCGGGCGCGATCATGCTGGCGGGCTGTGCCGCCGGGGCATTGAGCCTGCTCACCTGGTCCGCCGCCGACCCCAGCCTCGCGCACATCACCAGCGGTGCCACCCACAACCTGCTCGGCCCGATCGGCGCCATCCTGTCCGACCTGCTGATGCAGATGGTTGGTCTCGGCAGCGTCTTTGTCTTCCTGCCCCCGGTGTTCTGGGGCCTGCATCTGCTCAACGGCGAGACCATCAAAAACGTTCGCGTCAAGCTGGCGGCCGCACCGATCGCCGTCATCTTGCTGGCCAGCGCCTTCGCCTCGCTGCCGCAAACAGCCAACTGGCCGCTGCACCACAACTACGGTGGCATCCTCGGCGACCTCAGCATCGACCTCGCCGCCACCCCGCTGCTGTGGGTCTATGCGGATTGGGCCTGGGCCATGGCCGGCCTGCTCTGCTTTGCCGGCGGCGTGTTCATGCTCGGCATGAGCATAGGCTTGACCCAGCGTGACGTAGCGCAGATGTGGTCGCAAGGCCGCCGGCTCGGTCGGCAGGGCCTGAGCAGCGGCTGGCGCATGCTGGCCGACTTTGCCGCTGCGCGCCGCGAGCCGCTGCTGGCCACAGTCTCCTCCTACCGCATGCCCTCCTTCCACATCGAGCCCACGTTCGAACCGACCTTGGAGCCGACGCTGGCGCGTGAGCCGCGGCGCCCGACCGCTCCGGTCGTGCTGCTCGATCCGGACGAATCGATGCGCGACGCTTCCTTCGATCGCAGCACGGAGCGCGAGAGCCGGGCCATCGCCGAGCGGTTCGCCCCGCAATGCAGCGATGTCGTTGCGGCTGCCGTCGAGCATGTCGAGGAGCCGACGCTTGCCGGCGCACAGTCGGCCTACAAGCGGCCTCCGCACAGCATCCTGCGCCGTCCGCCTGCGTTGAGGCCGGATGCGGAGCTCGACCAGGCGACGCGCCAGCAGGCGGCCACGCTGCAGGACGTGCTCGCCGACTTCGGCGTGCGCGGGGAAGTGAAGGGCATCCACCCCGGCCCGGTCGTGACGCTATTTGAGTTCGAGCCGGCGCGGGGCATCAAGTCCTCGCGCGTGATCGCGCTCGCCGACGACATCGCCCGCTCGATGAGTGCCGAGTCTGCGCGGGTGGCGGTTGTGCCGGGCCGCAACGCCATCGGCATCGAGTTGCCCAATGCGCGCCGCGAGACCGTCTTCCTGCGCGAGCTGTTTGAGTCTGATGCCTTTCGGCAGACGGATGCCATCCTGCCGCTGGTGCTCGGCAAGAGCATCGACGGCACGCCCGTCTTCACCGACCTGGCGCGCATGCCGCATCTGCTGGTTGCCGGCACCACCGGCTCGGGCAAGTCGGTCGGCGTCAACGCCATGATCCTGTCGCTGCTGCACCGGCTGTCGCCCGAGCAGTGCCGTTTCATCATGATCGATCCGAAGATGCTGGAGCTGTCCGTCTACAACGGCATCCCGCACCTGCTCGCGCCTGTCGTCACCGACGCCCGCAAGGCCGTTGCCGCGCTCAACTGGGTGGTCGGCGAGATGGAGGAACGCTATCGGCGCATGTCGAGCATCTCGGTGCGCAACATCGACGTGTTCAATGGCCGCGTGCGCAGCGGACGTCACCCCGGCGGGTTGGAGCCCATGCCATACATCATCGTGGTGGTGGACGAGTTCGCTGATCTGATGATCGTCGCCGGCAAGGAGATCGAGGCGGCGGTGCAGCGCCTGGCGCAAATGGCGCGGGCCGCCGGCATTCATCTCATCATGTCGACGCAGCGCCCCTCCGTCGATGTCATCACCGGCACGATCAAGGCGAACTTCCCGACCCGCATCAGCTTCAAGGTTGCCTCCAAGGTCGACAGCCGCACGATCCTGAACGAGCAGGGCGCCGAGCAGCTGCTAGGCCAGGGCGACATGCTGTTCTCGGCCGGCACCGGGCGCACCCTGCGCGTGCATGGGCCGTTCGTCTCCGACGAAGAGGTGGAAAGCATCGCCGCCTACCTGCGCGAGCAGGGCGAGCCTCGCTACATCGACGGTATCACCGACGCCGGCGACGGTTCGGCGGATGCAGCAGCCGGCCCGTCACGATCCGGCGCCGACGATCTCTACGAGCGCGCTGTCGCCGTGGTGCGCGCCGATCAGAAGGCCTCCACCAGCTACCTGCAGCGGCGCTTGGGCGTGGGGTACAACCGGGCAGCCGACCTGATCGAGCGCATGGAGCAGGACGGCCTATTGAGCGCGCCCGGGCACCAGGGCAGGCGCCAGATTCTCAGTCGCGACATGCCGGCGCCGCGCGCTCGCTGATTGGGCGCATTTCCCCGACCAAGTGGCTGCGCCGCGCTTGTCCACAGATCCGTCCCGGCTAGTATCCGCCCACAATCTCGTCTCAATGTTGGGACAAACGAGGCATACCGGTGACAACCAGTGCCTGCAGGGCGCTGTCTGGGGGAATTCCGATGAACGCACGCATCGCGGCGCAGCTGGTTCTACTTGCGGCGCTTGGGATGGCTTCGGCCTCGGTCATGGCTCAGGACGCCAAAAAGGGCCTGCCGACCAATCCGGTTGGCGCCGGCACCTGGACCCAGACGGTCAATAAGGAGCCTTTGGCGAGCGGCGAGGAGCTTGACAAGAAGCAGCTCGCGATCATCGAGCGCGTCAATACCTATTTCAACCAGATGCCTGATATGAAAGGTAATTTCGTTCAGACGAGCGCCGACAACAAGCGCGTTCGCGGCAAGTTCTACGTCAAGCGGCCGGGCAAGTTTCGCTTCGACTACTCGCCCCCCAGCCGTCTCATGATCTTGTCCGACGGCGACTACCTCGTCATTCAGGACGCCGACATCAAAACCGACGATCGCGTCGGGTTGGACCAAACACCGTTCAGGGTCTTGTTGCGCAAAGACGTGGATCTGGTCAGGGATGCGCGCATTCTCGAGGTCAAGGACGTCGACGATGTGATCTTGGTGGCCCTTCAGGACAAGAGCCCCGACGCGCCCGGGCGGATCAAGATCTTCCTGGGCAAGAAGCCTGCATTGGAGCTGCGGGAGTGGATCACCACCGATTCCCAGGGCCTCGATACGCGCGTGGAGCTGTCCGAGCTCACCAAGGCCGATGACCTCGACCCCAACATGTTCAAGCCCCCGGCCATTGCTCTCGAAAGGCTGCGTTAACCACGGTTGGTGCTGCACCCCGACTCACCGACTGTGCCTGTTCGGAATCTGAGCAATCCTAAAAACTGGGGAAAACTGAAACAATCCGTAACAATTTCGTGATACCCCCCTG
>Ga0075421_100007460_pt1 | contig 13401 bp, 15 predicted proteins | sample SoiMetdeltSBSDD5_FD_75292 | JGI IMG/M metagenome (GOLD analysis project Ga0075421, IMG submission 75292) | Bulk soil microbial communities from a Populus tree surrounding site in Tennessee, USA - Soil MetaG P. deltoides SBSDD5 | ecosystem: Environmental > Terrestrial > Soil > Tree plantation... | reverse complement strand
CGTAAACTGCGCCAGCCCCTTCTTCGCCTGGATCGCCGTGATCGCCGCCGTCAGCGTCGTCTTCCCGTGGTCCACGTGCCCGATCGTCCCCACGTTCACATGCGGCTTGGTACGCTCGAACTTTGCCTTCGCCATGGTCCTCTGTTCCTGGTTAAGAGTCGCGAGTCACGAGTCGCGTCTTTCTCCGTCCTTTACCAAGCTCGCGCGCGGGATTGAACCGCGGACCTCATCCTTACCAAGGATGCGCTCTACCAACTGAGCTACGCGAGCGACATCGTCGGGCGGACAGTCGGTCGGCCGGTCAGTTCGCCTCAGCCATATCGTTACTGCCTGGTGCATCCAACGACCGCCTGACCGCCTGACCGACCGTGGAAAGCGGGCGACGGGACTCGAACCCGCGACCCTCAGCTTGGAAGGCTGATGCTCTACCAACTGAGCTACACCCGCATGTTCTTAGCGGGGCAGCGTGGCCGATCGGCAGCGGGGCAGTATTGAGCAGCCGACTCGTGCTGACTCCCACGTCCTTCGTCTGCAACCCTGCCCCACGGCCCCGCTGCCCGTCTGCCCCGCTACCATGGTGGGGGTAGGATTCGAACCTACGTAGGGCGTTAGCCCGGCAGATTTACAGTCTGCTACCATTAGCCACTCGGTCACCCCACCGAGCCTTCGCTCACCCTCATCTGAGACACAACCCCGCCGGACGGAAGAGCGGGGTTTGTGTTCACAGCACTCAGGGTGTGTCGGCGCTACCGAGCTGACGAGGGGAATCGAACCCCTAACCTGCTGATTACAAATCAGCTGCTCTACCAATTGAGCTACGTCAGCCTGAAACAGGCCGAAAAAAAGACAGACCCGTATGATAAGGGTCAAGTTAGGACGAGTCAACACACTGACCACAGTCTCATCACTGGCTCTCCTGAGCCGATACTTCCACTGGTGGCCAGGGCCGATCTGGTAGGTTGACAGGATTACCCCTAGGGGGTATATAATACGTATCGCGAGCGCACCTGGAAGATGACGAGATGGGCGCTGTCGGGTGTCCATTCCATCGCGATCCGTAGCCAACGTTCCGGCTCGGCAGAACTAAGACAAAAAACATCCAGACCCTCCGGCAGCTAGTAAGGCCGGAACCCTGTCGCCACCGCGACTCACATGTCGGCCTGCTACCGTCCCGGCCCTGCCGCGCGACTGCAGCACGCTCCTGGTGCGACGAGGTGTGGTCATAACCTCCCGAATCGACGAGGAGAGAACCGTACGATGAACTTTTCTGTGAACTCCTGCTTCTGGCACTGCCGAGGCGTTCTGACCGCGATCGCCATCGCAGGCGTGGCTGCGGCCTGCGGCGGCTCCAATGGCTTGAGCCCTTCGACCGAAACACCCCTCCCGGGCGACTCCACGCTCGGGGCTGCCCCTACTGATTCGGCTCCCTCGGACACTCTGATAGGACCGGCCGACTCCCTTCCAGCCCCGGGCGCCACCGGACCCGGTATCGTCTTCGCAATTATGGGCATGAAGGCCCAGTACATGGCCTACCCTTACAACGGCTCCAAGTACGGCGTAGAGCCGGCGTGGATCATCAACGAGCTGAATACCGCCCGTGCTAAGGGCGGCCGGATGATCCTAGAGCTGGCCTCCGGCGCGGATGAGAGGATCCAGAACGGGGACGGGACCTTCAGCTACACCAAATGGAAAGCCTTGGTGGATGGCTACCGGAAGTTCAACCTCAACTCCTACATCACGGATGGGACCCTGATGGGTCACTTCCTGATCGACGAGCCGCAGAACGCCCGCAAGTGGGGAGGCAAGCCCATCCCGCATGCGACGGTAGAAGCCATGGCCAAGTACAGCAAGTCGATCTGGCCCAGTCTTCCGACCTTCGCCCGCGTCGCACCCATCTGGTTGTCGCAGACCTCGATCTCCTACGTCTACCTGGATGCGGGCTGGGCCCAGTACCTGGCACCCTTTGGGAACCCCACGACTTGGATCACTTCGCAGATAGCGGCTGCCAAGAAGAAAGGTCTTGGCCTGGCACTGGGCTTGAACGTGCTCGACGGGGGTAACGGTTCCAGCGGAATTCGGGGAACCCTCAGCGGCAAGTGGAAGATGAGTCCGACAGAGATCAGGACCTATGGCATGGCACTGCTGAACCAGCCCTACGCCTGCGGCTTCTTTAGCTGGAGCCACGTCGAGGGGGGAGCCACCTACTTCGCGCGGACGGACATCAAGAGTGCCATGACCAGCCTCTCCAAGCTCGCGGCAGCACACATCAAGACATCCTGCCGGCAATAGCTGCTCAATCAACCGAACACGGGGCCCAGGATCATACCTGGGCCCTTTTTATTGGGGTTTCAATGGGCCGGCCGGGCCAGGCGCACCACCTCGATCGAGCCGTCCTTCGAGTCCCGGACCTCGAACCCGTGCTCGCCCAGGAGCGCCCGAATCCGATCGGCTTCGGCATAGTTCCGGGCTCTCTTGAACTGAGCCCGGAGCATCGCCCAGCTCCGGGCCCAGGTCTCGGCGGCCGCTGCCTCGGCCGGTGGAGTCCGGGAGAGCGCCTTCTCGCTTGCTGGGTCGCCTGAAGCGCCACTTACCTTCATGACCACGACTGTACTGGTGACGCCCAGAACTCCCTCGGCGCTCTCCCAGGCGGAGAGCGCCACCGGCCCTGGCCGTTCCCCCGCGTCCATGGCGGCATGCCCTTCATTCATAAAGGCAAACAGGGCCGCGACCGCGCGAGGGGCGTTGAGATCCTCGTCTAACGCCTCCCCTACGTCCTTGCGGAGACGTTCGGCGGCTTCCCGGAACCGCGGACTGTCGCTTTGGGTTCCCGAATTCTGCAACCGGTTCTGAAACTCCCCCAGTCGGCGGGAGGCCTCCTGCGCCGCGGCCAGTCCTTCGTCGGTGAGGTCGAGCTTCTGCCGGTAGTGGGTCTGAAACACCAGCAGGCGAATGGCTCCCGGGTCCACCCCATCCTCCCGCAAATCTCGCGGTGTCGTAATGTTCCCGAACCGCTTCGACATCTTGGCCCCTCGGATGTTCAGGAACTCACCGTGGAGCCAGTAGCGGGCAAACAGATCCTTTCCGGTATAGGCACAGCTCTGCGCGATCTCGTCCTCGTGGTGGGGAAAGATGAGATCCACCCCGCCCGCATGGATGTCAAGCACGTCGGTACCCCAGTGGCCCCCGATCAGTGCGAGCGCCATGGCCGAGCACTCGAGATGCCAGCCCGGCCGTCCTCGGCCAAAGGGAGCGTCCCAGGCCGCCCCGACCTGCTCGTCCTCCGGCTTGGCGGCTTTCCACAGCGCGAAGTCGCGGGCGTCCTCCTTGGCGTATTCGTCGCTGATCACCCGTTCACTGGCACCGGTCTTGAGCTCCCGGGTGTCGATGCGGGAGAGCTTGCCATAGGCCGGAAAGCGAGCGATGGAGAAGTAGACTGAACCGTCCTCTCCTTGGTAGGCCACGCCTTTTTTGAGCAGTCCTTCTACCAGGGCAACCATGGGACCGATGTATTCGGTGGCTCGAGGATAGACTGAAGCATCCTTGATTCGGAGATACCGTCGGTCCTCATGAAAGGCTTCGATGTAGTGCTCGACGTGATCCTTGAGTGAAACGCCCTTCTCCCGCGCGGCTGCAATGGTGCGGTCGTCCACGTCGGTGAGGTTCATGATCTGGAAAACGTCGTAGCCTCGCGCCTCGAGCCAGCGGCGGAGGAGGTCCTCGAACAGAAAAGTTCGGAAGTTCCCGATGTGGGCGTAGTTGTAGACCGTAGGGCCGCAGGTGTAGAGCGACACTCGTCCCGGCTGGAGCGGTTCGAGGGGCTCGACTTGGCGGGTGAGAGTGTTGTAGAGCCGAACCGCCATTAACCGGCCGCCCCGCTCGCCGCAGCGATAGCTTCGCCCTCCGCGCCACCCTTGACCGTGACGTGGACCCGGCGCTGCTGAAACGGTGTTTCAATTGCCTCGCGGGCGAATCGATTGATCAATCGGCGGCGGAATTCCCGAGCCACATTCCACTGCGAGCCCGGCTGAGTCTTGAGCAGTGAACGGATTACTACGGAGTTGTCGCGCAGCTCCTCGATACCCAGCACTTCAACCGGCCCGTCCAGCTGGAGGCCCCAGGGCTTATCGGTGGAGAACTGGGCGGCCTCGTCGCGAACAACGGAAAGAATCCGATCCACGTCTTCGGTATAGGGGACGGCAATGTCCACCACTGCCCGAGCCCAGCCGCGAGTCTTGTTGCTGACCACCTTCAGCTCGCCATTGGGGATTACGTGCATGGTGCCGTCGATATCCCGCAGTACCGCCACCCGGAGGGTCATCCGTTCCACCACCCCACTCTTCCCGGCGGCCTCGATCACATCGCCTACGGCAAACTGATTCTCCAGGAGAATGAAGAAGCCGGAGATGATGTCGCGGACCAGGCTCTGTGCCCCGAAGGAGATGGCCAGCCCTAGGATTCCGGCACCGGCCAGGATCGGCGCGATGTTGATGAAGACGTTGAAGGTGAGGAGGACGGCAATAGTGACGATGGTCACCCGGCCGATGCTGCGGAGCAACTGGGAGATGGTACGCCCCCGCTTCTCCCGAAGCGTGGTGACCGAGTCGTCTCCGTCATCTACCGACCGCTCGATCCGCCACGCTGCAAGCTTCACCACCCGAAGCGCTATCCAGGCAAGCAGCCAGATACCGAGCACCCGGATGGCGGCCCGGAGGGCGACCTGGCCATCGATCCTCAGCAGTTGGCCGATGCGGTCGAGGATGTCGTTTAATGAAGGGAGCAGCTCCACGCACAATCCAGTCTGTTGGCGTCAACAAAAAATATAGGCGTGATGGGGACGGCAGGCAGCTTAGACCCGGTAATCAATACGGCTTTCGGTGACCGGGATTCCGTGGGCCAGGCAGATGGCCAGGACCTCCTCTGGTGGGTGGTGGCGGGTGGGAACCGAGAAGCCGCCGGGTACCGGCTGAGCCCCCGACAGGATTTCCACAAGACGCTCGGTGCTGGGCAGGTAGGGCGTTCCAGTCACTACCTGCAGAGCGCGGCATCGAATCAGCTCCTCCGCCCGGAGCAGTACCGGTTCCTGCCCCAGCCGGACGGCAATCCAGTCACAGACCCGCAGTAGGCTGCCGAGATCGCACCCGATCAGGGTTCTGTACCTCTGGTTGCCCCATTGAATGCGGAGCGGGATTTCGCGGTGGGCCTCTCGCAGCCAGACACCGATCTGCGACTTGTCCTTCAGCAGCGGAACCAGTTGTTCCAGCGGAAACTGGGGCAACAGCGGCAGTGGCGGGCCGGAGGGCATACATCAGCATGCCGGCGGTGCACCGCCAGACATAACCATCTCAGCGATCACGTGAGCGGAATCTCGCGGGAGCGATGCTAGCTCAGGCAGGCACCAGTCGCTTGCGACTATCCAGGTAGGCGGCCCGGCCCTGACGCACGGCATCCACCAGCGGACCGGCGTCGAAGCGCACTGGATCAGTGGCGGGCAATCCGGTTTCTCGGGTAGCTGCTTCGCAGGCGCGCCGGGCCGCCTCGTCGGTCATGTCGTAGGTGTTGAGCGAGATCCCGATGACTTTGGTGGGATGAACGGTCGATCCGATCGTCTCGTAAAGCCGGATGTACTCCTTCAGCGGAGGGATCTTGAGCCACGCCGCGGGGCGGTAGTCGCCGATGTACTCCCGGGTCGATTGATGGCAGAGGATCAACCCATCGGGACAGGACCCGTGCAACAATCCCAGCGTCACTGCCGAATAGCCCGGGTGGTTGATGCTTCCCTGTCCCTCCACCAGCACTATGTCGGTGTCGGTGCTGCCCTGCAGCACCAGCCGCTCGGCTGCACCCGCCACGAAGTCGGCCACCACCGCGTCAACGGCGATACCCCAGCCCTCGATCATGATCCCGGTCTGCCCGGTGGCCACGAATCGGGTGCGGAGGCCGGATGCGTTGAGCTGCCGGATAAGCTGCAGCTGGGCCGTCATCTTGCCCACGTTGCAATCGGTCCCCACCGTGAGGACCACATAGGGCTCCACCGTCTTGGCGGCTCCCGAGGCTACCGGAAGGTCGGAAGGGGGCTTTCGGAGATCGAAGATCTTCCGTCCGTTCGCCTTTGCCTTGCCGGCGAGCACGGGGTCGTCGCTCAAGAAGGTGTGAAGCCCGCTCCAGAGATCGCATCCAGCATCCAGCGCCTCTGCCAGCCAGCTCTTCCACTCCGGTGGCAAGCGCCCCCCTTGCGGGGCGATACCTATGAGGATGGCTTCGGGGCCCAGAGCCAGGCCGTCCTTCATTGATCCCACCACAGGGATTGCGCCCCCGAATCCAAGGACCTGCTGCACGGTCATCCCGGCCTGCTGACGGTCCAGCACCCCGACCGTTCGCTCGGGCAGGTAGCGGATGACCGAATTGGCCGTCTTCGAGGTCATCGGCGTGAAGTCGCCATCGGCGATAATTAGAAAACGCGGAGCAGCCATGGATCAGGAGGGGACCGGTTCAGCGGTGATTGTGGGTTCGGATTCGGCCGGTACAGTGCCGCTGGGTTTCACTTCGCTCAGCGCATCGCCATAGACCTCGCCCATCAGGATGTGTCTGATCAGTACCATGACAAAAGCCAGAATTGGCACGGCTATGATCAACCCAGCGAGCCCGAACAACTTCCCGATCAGGAGCACGCCGGCAATGGTGATGACCGGCGGCAGGTTCACCTGCCGCTCCATTACCACGGGCGCGACGAAGTTGGCCTCGATCAGGTGGACGCCGATGCCCAGAGCGGTCACCGCGATGGCCTTACCCAGCCCCGCAATGCTGAGTGCGAAGAGCGCCGGAATCAGGGTCGAAAACAAGGTGCCGAAGAACGGCACGATGGCGGCAACCCCGGCAAAGACACCGAACGCCAGGAAGTACGGAATCCCTAGCAGCCAGAGGCCGAGGGTGGTCAGCGCGGCCAGCACGAACATGGCGATGAGCTGCCCCACCACCCAGGCGTGGAGCGTAAGCTTGAGATCGTACAGGATCACCCGCGCGAGCGGACGGCGCTCCGGAGGGACCAGCGCCACCACCCCCTCCACGTAGATCGACGGATTCCGGGCGAGGTACAGGGCCATGACGAAGACGCTGACGACCTCGATGATGAGCTCGATCCCACCCTTGAGGTAGGGCACCGCAGCTCCCCGTAACACGCCGACCAGCTCATTGAGGGCCGTGGCCAGGACCCCCGGACCGCTGCCCTCACTGACCCCCCGCCGGAGCACCGGGATGCTCCGGAACAACCGGTTGATGTTCTGGTCCAGCTCGGTGAGGAACCTTGGCAGATTGGCGATCAGATCCTGCACCTGGGATGCCACCGCCGGTGCAATGAGGAACACTACCCCGACCAGCGCACCGATCGTGAGCGCGACAGCGGCGGCGAGCCCAAGGTCCCGCGGCACCCCCAGGCGCCGCTGCAGAAAGCCGGAGACGGCATCCAGGTAGACGGCCAGGATAATGGCCAGGAAAACGATGAGCAGCACATCGATGGTGCGGACCAACAGGGCCACAACGACGACGGCGAGGAGAACCCATCCGAGTGGGAACCCTCGCCGTCGTTCGGTCTCGGCTGCCGCCATCAGCGCGCTTTCCCCTCGTCCCCTTCTTCGATCAACTCGGCATCACGCACGTCACCCCGGCCGGTGCCTATCTGCTTGGATCCGGGGTCCCTACCCGTAGCAATGAGTCCCATTTTCGCCTTGAGCTCGAGCAGCTGCTGGTCGGAGCTCCCCTTGTACTCCAGCGCCTCGAACTGCCGGACCAGGAAGTCGCCGGAGACCTCCTCGTTGAGCTCGGCTGCCGCCAGGGCCTTGCGCTCGGTGGCCTCGATCTTCTCTGCCATCCGCTCGAAGGATTCGAACGCGCTCTTGTCCGCCAGGCCCGACATTGTCTCCTGAATGCGCTGCTGCGCCTCGGCCCGCTTGGATCGGGCGACCAGGATGTTCTTCTTCCGCTTGGCCTCCTCGATCTTGTCGTTGAGCTGGCGCAGCGACAGCTTGAGCTGGTCGGTCTCGGTCTTGTGGCGGAGCCAGGTCTCGTGCAGCTGCTGGGCCGACTGCAGCTGCTCGTTGTACCGACCGAGGGCCTGTTTGGCCAGGTCGTCTCTTCCCTCCTGAACCGCTATCATGGCCCGTCGTTCCCAGTCCTCCGCCTGCTTTTTCAGGGCTTCGGCGTCGGCCTGGAGCTTTCGTTCGTCGGCGATGGCAGAGGCCACCTGCTGCTTGGCCTTGGCCAGTTGGGTTTTCATATCGACAATCAACTGATTCAGCATCTTCTCCGGGTTTTCCGCCCGGGAGATCAAATCGTTGATGTTGGACCGCAGCATGGTGGAGAGACGGTCAAAGATTCCCATGACGCTTCACCTTTCGCGGTAGGAAGCCAGCGCGCCAAGATGGGAGGCCAACGCCAGCGTGATCGAGTCGAAGCTGGCCTCGAACTCGCTGTAGTCGAGGTTCTCGAGCTCCAGCGTATCGGTGAGCACCACGTGATTGCCTTCCAAGCCGTAGGACCCGTGGACCAGCTCCCGGGCGTTGTACTCGAGCAGCTGGCGGAACAGCTCCCCTCGCCGAGGCTCGCTGCCCGGCAGCTCCATTACGCGGACCCGCAGAATGACCACCGGGGGAGCGTAGTGGACCACCACCTCAGCGTCGTCGGCGGTGCGGCTGAGCCAGAGGTTGGGCTCGATCTCCTTGACGCTGAGACTGCCCCCGCCGAGACGGTCGAGAAATGACTGGATGTCTTCACGGGTGATCATTGCTGCGCTCCCCTGGGCAACTGGTTCGCCGGTGCATCCTGGGTGAGGAGCCGTTCAGCGAAATCTAGCCGCTCCTCGACTTCGGCCAATCGGTGGCGGAGATTGTCCATTTCAGCCGTGACTCGTCCGCCCAGGTCCTCGATTTCAGCATGGGGGTCGATTGCTCCCTGGCGGCCGGACAGCCGTTGGGCAACCGCCGAGCCGATAGGGCCGAAGAACAGACCGATAGCTGCGGCCCCGATCGCCAGAAACATCGCGAGCTCGCCTGGCGGACTCACCGACCGCTCCCCTCGATAGGTCCGCCGACTCGTCCCTGATGCGGAGCCTGGGCTAGCAGCCGCTCGGTGAAATCCACTCGTTCCTCCAGCTCCGCCACCCGGTGGTGCAGGTTGTCCACCTCGCCGAGCCGCGCTTGCAGATGGTCGATTTCCGCCCGAAGAGCCGGGTCTCCGGTCCCTCGCCCCTCCAGCCGGCGGCCAAAGGCACGCATTAGCGGCCACAGAATAATCACTGCGGCCGTAAGGGCTGCGATAACGATCAGGAGCACGACCGGCGGCCCGCCATCGGACTGAAAGATCAGGTTGGGATCAAACGGCAGCGTGGGCGGCGTGGGAGGAGTAGCTTGTAGTATCATCGGGTCGGTTCTCCCTTTTCCAGCTCTCGCCGTTCCTTGCTGGACAACATGCGCTCGGTGAAATCGACCCGTTCCTGCAGCTCCGCCACCTCTTGCCGCAATGCGTCCACTTCGGCTAGGAGCTCCGGGTCATGCGCCGGAGGAACGTTCCCCCGCAGCCGGTCGGCCAGAGCTTTGCCCACCGGGCTGATGGAGAGAAGAAAGAGCGTTCCTCCGCCAAAGATGAAAGTGATCGCGAAAAGCGCTTCCATGTCCATTCCTTATTCCCGCTCCCGGGTAGCACAGTCCCCCATTGCTGGTGACTTACGGACCGGCCGCCCTGGATGTTTCACAACGAAACGATCACCTTGGTAGGATGGCGCAGGAGGTGTCAGACCAGCTCCACCGCCTCGATCGCGGCGAGAGATACGGCAATTTCGGTCTCGTCATCGCCTGCCGGCCTGAGATAGACCTCGTGGGCAGTGATGTGGGTGTCCACACTGAGCGGGATCCCTACTACCTCGGCATGGGACCGGGTGGTGATGCGAACCAGCTGGTCATGTCCCCCGGCATACCCCAGCAGGGCGACGATGTCCTCGTAGGTCATCTGGACTCCCCTGTTGGTAGAATTCATAATCTAGATGTCGTACCCGAGCCTCGCCATGGAGAGACCATGCCCCGATTTGTCCTGCTGACTGCCCTAACACTACTGTGTTCTCTGAGCAGCGAGGCCGCGGCGCAGCGCCAGAAACTTCAGAGCACGGCTGAAGGCAACGCCGCGCCCACGCTGACGATCAGTGGGAAGGTCGGAGGTAAGAACCATCAGGCCAGCGGTCCTGGAAGCTGCCAGCACGCTCCCGACGCTTCCATCCGCGGCGTGTCCGCATCGCTGTGGATGGTCCAATTCAGTGGGGGCGACGGCGGCGGGGTAAAGCAGCTGAACCTCACCCTCTGGCGCCCCAAGGACGGAAGCTCGGACCAAGTCTCGCTGGTCTTCGACACCAAGTCCGGCTCCCACCGGGTCGAAACCGGAGGCACTGCAGAAAACCAAGGCGAGGCCACCGTGGTCATTCTGCCTAACGGCCCCGGCGGCCGGCTCGAAATCAGCGGCAAGGATGGGGATGGCAAGCCGATGCAAGTCACCATCGACTGCCCGGCGTTCGCCGGGGTAGAGGCCGAAGGCGGCTGAGCCTCAGGGCCCTCCGGCCGGTTGCTCGACCGCAGCCCGCTCCGACTCTGATGCTGTCGGGCTGCCGGCCCCCTTGAGATTCTGGTCCAGATAGCGGGTAATCAGCTCGAATAGGTGGAGCTGCGTGTTCTTCCCCTGGCAGATGCAGTGGGTTCGGTTGGGGTACTCCATCAGAGTGAACGGCTTGTTGGCCGCCACCAATGCATTGACCAGAACCTCGGTATTCTGGTAATGCACGTTGTCATCACCACTGCCGTGTACCACGAGCAGGTTGCCGCGCAAACCGTTGACGTAGGTGAGTGGTGACCCCCGGTCGTACCCCGCCTTGTTCTCTCCCGGCAGGCCGTTGAACCGTTCGGTGTAGACGTTGTCGTACAGTGACCAGTGGGTCACTGGAGAGACGACCACGCCGGTCCGGAAGAGGTCCGGATAGCGGAAAAGGCTGTTGAGGCTCATGAAACCGCCGTAGCTCCAGCCCCAGATTCCTATCCGGCGCGAATCCACGTATGGCCGTTGCCCCAACACCCGAGCCGCCGCCGCCTGATCCCGGCCCTCCACCACGCCGAGCTGGCCATAAACCGCTTTACGCCAGGCTCGCCCCAGCGGCGCCGGGGTGCCGTGGTTGTCGACACTCGCTACCAGATAGCCTCGCTGCGTCAGCATGAGATGCCACAGGTAGTACCCACCCCATGAGTCATTGACGGTAGACGACCCCGGCCCTCCATACACGTGGAAGAGCAAGGGATACTTCCGGGCGGAATCGAAATCGGCCGGCCTCATCAGATAAGCCGGCATCTTTGATCCATCATCCGCCGTCACGGTGAAGAACTCGGCGGTACCCCGGCGCAGCCAGGCGACTCGCCGCCGCAACGTGGCATTGTCCACCAGCGTCCGGATGACCTGGTGACCGGGAAGGCGCACCAACCGGATCACCGGGGGGCTGCCGAAGCTGGAGAAGGTCTCCAAAGCATACCGGTAGTTCGGCGCCCGGTCATAGCTGTGGGTGCCCCGTTCATTCTGGGGGGAGAGCCGCTGGGGCGAGCCTTTTCCGTCCAGGCGAGCGCGAAAGAGGTACCGCTGGGACGGATGGTCAGGCGACGCGATGAAGTAGAGCCAGCCGGACTTCTCGTCGGCACCGAGGACTTCCGACACGTCGTAATTGCCCCGGGTCACCAGGCGCACCGACTTTCCATCGCGCGACACCACATACACGTGGTTCCAGCCGTCCCGCTCGCTCACCCAGGTAAATCGCTTGCCGTCGCTGAGCCAGGCAAAGTCATCCACCACGTCCACCCAGGTACTGTCCCGCTCGGTGAGGATGGTTCGCACCTTACCAGTCCGTCCGTCTCCCAGCATGATCTCATTGGTGTTCTGCAACCGGTTGAGCCGCTGGAGTACGACCTCGTCGGAATTGGCGGCCCAGTCCATCCTGGCGATGTAGTGGTCGCGTGGATCGCCGGGGATCTCGAGCCAGCGAGTGGGACCACCGGCAGCGGGTACCACGCCGACGCGAGCCGCCGAGTTGGACTCGCCGGCCTTGGGATATTGAATCGGGATGACCCGGGAGTAGAGCGAGTCGGTGTAGTTGATGAGGTTGAAGTCCTTCACCGAATCAGCGTCCAGCTGCCAATAGGCGATGCTTCGCCCATCGGGACTCCAGCGCCAGCCGTCGGCGTAGTAGTTCATCAGCTCTTCTTCGTAGACCCAGTCGAACGTGCCGTTGATGAGTGTGCGGGAGCCGTCGGTAGTCAGTGCCGTGATGGTGCCGCTGGCCAGATCTTCGGCGTACAGGTTGTTCTCTCTCACGTACGCCACCCGGCGCCCGTCGGGGGAGAACTTGGCAAACATCAACGTCGACGGCTTGGCCGACGGCCCACCCAGCTGGCGGAGTTTCCCGTTGGCCCGCTCCAGCACCCAGTAGTCGCCCCGGGTGTTGAGTCGCCAGACCGGCCGGGTGTTGGTAAAGATCAGCAGCATCGAGGTGTCCGGCGACCAGGCATACTCCTCCACCTGAAGCGGCACACTGTCACCCTGGGGAATCAGCTGCCGTGCCGCGACCAGGACCTGTCTGGCTCCCCGTTCGGTGTCATACCGAACCAGGTTCTGACCGCCCTCGCCAATTTCCTCCAGAGTGGTGTACGAGCTGCCGTCTCCCAGCCAGCGGGCGGGGCCGAAGCTCTGGCTCTTGAATTCCGGCGAGCCGTAGATTCGCTGAACCGTGAGCAGCGAAGAGTCCGCTTGCTGCCCCAGTGCGGGAGCGCTGAGAGTGAAGGAAACCAGCAGGCTTTGAGCGAAGGCGCGCATGACAGGAGATGCTCGGAGTAAAGGTGAGTCAGGTCACACAGATCCGGCGGTGGCGTTGCTCCGGCCGAGCGGGGCGAGTATCCCTTCACCAGAGCACGGCAGCATTATACATCGACGACGTGAGAGTCACATGGTGAGTTCCAAATTCCAGGGCCGCGCGCCCGCGCTCTTGCTAAGTTCATGCATCATGATCGCATCAGGCTGCTCCAAACCAGGGGACGAGCGCCCGGCGGCGGCGGAGATGGAGAGCTCCGCTGAGACTGCCGGCTCCGCAGCTCCGGCCCCCGTCGCGGATACTACCGTCACCCCGGCCCGGGCCGATACACCAGCCAAGTCTCAGGCCCAAACCCCACCAGTGGCCGCTCCGGCAACCTCCAAGCCCCGGATCAAGCCATCGATTGACCCAGGCCGGAAGCAAACCACGCCCGAGCAGCCGGCCCCCAGCGCGCAGTCAGGTATAAAGGAGACGTCTGCCCCAGCCGCACCCGCCGCAGCAGCCGGTAGCCAGAGCCAGTATCT
>Ga0075421_100007458_pt1 | contig 13402 bp, 13 predicted proteins | sample SoiMetdeltSBSDD5_FD_75292 | JGI IMG/M metagenome (GOLD analysis project Ga0075421, IMG submission 75292) | Bulk soil microbial communities from a Populus tree surrounding site in Tennessee, USA - Soil MetaG P. deltoides SBSDD5 | ecosystem: Environmental > Terrestrial > Soil > Tree plantation... | reverse complement strand
ACCGAGCGCCTGGGCGAATCGTTCTCGCTGGGCTCGCGCGGTGGCATCGCGGCGCGTCATTTCTTTCCGGTGGATGGCGAGTACGTGGTGAGGGCGCGGCTGTTGCGCACGTATGCCGGCGTGATCCGCGGATTGAATACGCCGGCGACCATCGAAGTACGAGTCGATGGCGCGCGTATCGGACGGTTCACGATCGGCGGCAGTACCGGCGAGCCGCAAGACGATGCGGACGAGGCGTTGCAAGTCCGCGTCCCATTGACAGCCGGTCCTCATGATGTGCTCGCGACGATCGTCAAGACCGAGAGCATCAAAGCCGAGGGACTGGGCCCGCCGCGAATTCCGATCTGGAACCGCGAAGGCGACATCAACAGCGCCGAGCTCGCGATCTCATCGCTGCTGATTGGCGGTCCGTACAACGGGCGAGTGCCGAAGGACTCGCCGAGCCGCCAGCGCATATTCGCGTGTCATCCGGCAAACGCCAGCGAGGAAACCGGATGCGCGACGAAGATCCTGTCGTCGCTGGCGCGGACTGCCTATCGGCGGCAGGTGACGAACGATGATGTGCAGACGCTGTTGGGATTCTTCCAGCGCGCACGTGCAGAACGCGATTTCGACAACGGCATCCGCGCGGCCCTCGAGCGTCTGCTGACCAGCCCCGACTTCCTGTTCCGCATCGAAGCCGATCCCGCCACCGTGCCTGCGGGAAGCGCCTATCGTCTCTCCGACGCCGAGCTCGCTTCGCGACTGTCGTTCTTTCTGTGGAGCAGCATTCCCGACCAGGAGCTGCTCGATCTCGCCATTCGCGGGAGATTGCGCGAGGCCGGGGTCCTCGAACAGCAAGTGCGGCGCATGCTGGCCGAGCCCCGGGCGCGCGGCGCGCTGGTCGACAACTTTTTCGGCCAGTGGCTGCAGACGCGCAACGTCTGGCTGATGACGCCCGATGCAAACACCAGGTTTCCGTGGTTCGACGACAACCTGCGATCGGCCATGGTCCGCGAGACCGAGCTGTTCCTCGACGATCAGCTCAAGACCGATCGCAGCATCGCGGAGCTGCTGACGGCGGACTCGACGTTCGTCAACGAGCAGCTGGCGCGCCACTACGGCGTGTCTGGCGTGTACGGCAGCCACTTCCGGCGCGTGACGCTCCAGGACGAGAACCGCTGGGGGCTGTTGGGGAAGGCCAGTGTGCTCGCCGTCACGTCGTATCCGACTCGCACCTCGCCGACCATTCGTGGCAAGTGGCTGCTCGAGAACATTCTGGCGGCGCCTGTGCCGCCGCCACCAGCGAACGCCAACACCAACCTCGACGAGAGCAAGCTCGGCAAGTCGGCGACCGTGCGCGAGATGCTCGAGCAGCATCGGGCCAACGTCGTGTGCGCCTCGTGTCACGCGCGCATGGATCCGCTCGGCTTCAGCCTCGAGAACTTCGACGCCATCGGTCAATGGCGCACAATGGACGGCGACGCGGCCATCAATGCAACCGGCGTGCTGCTCGATGGTACGAAAGTGGACGGTCCGGTTGCCCTGCGACGCGCGCTTGTGGCCCAGAAGGAGCAGTTCGTGAGGACGGTGACCGGCAAGCTGCTCACCTATGCAATCGGCCGCGAGATGCAGTACGCGGATGCTCCTGCCATTCGCGCGATCGTTCGAGCCGCGGCTGCCGACGACTACCGCTGGTCGTCAGTGATCCTCGCCATCGTCAAGAGCCCGCCGTTTCAGATGAGGAGGTCGCGGTCATGATCGTCACGAAGAAATCGATCTCGCGCCGGACCGTGCTGCGCGGGATGGGGACGGCCGTGGCGCTGCCGCTGCTCGATGCGATGGTGCCGGCGCTGACGGCACAGGTGAAGACCCCTGCGAAACCGATTCGCCGCCTCGGCGTCGTCTACCATCCCAACGGTGTCATCTACGAGAACTGGCTGCCGAAAGGGACGGGCCGCGACTTCGTGCTCTCGCGCACGCTGACTCCGCTCGAGCCGTTCCGGGATCAGCTGATCGTCGTGACCAACCTCTCCAGTCATCAGGCGGAGGCACTGGGCGACGGCGGTGGCGACCACTCGCGCGCGTCCGGCTCGTATCTGACTGGCGTCCACGTCAGGAAGTCCGACAGCATCGTCGAGAACGGCATCTCGATGGACCAGATCGCGGCGAAAGCGCTCGAGAAAGAGACCCAGCTCTCGTCGCTGCAACTGACCGCCGACGACAACAGTCTGGTGGGTGCGTGCGATGTCGGTTACAGCTGCGCGTACAGCAGCACGTTGTCATGGCGCACGCCGACGTTGCCGCTGATGGCGGAGAACAATCCGCGCGTCGTCTTCGAGCGGCTGTTCGGGTCGAGCGACAGCACCGATGCCCAGGTGCGGGCGCGGCGACTGCGCCAGGATCGCAGCATTCTTGATTCGGTCACCGCGCGTGTGCAGCAGTTGCAGCGCACACTGGGACCTTCTGACACCACGAAGCTGAGCGACTACCTCGAGTCGCTCCGCGACACTGAACGCCGGATCCAGAAAGCGGAGGAGCAGCGCACGAGGCAAGGTCCGGAGGTGGAGCAGCCGTCCGGCGTGCCCGACGGTTTCGAGCCGCACGTGAAGCTGCTCTACGACCTGCAGCTGCTGGCCTACCAGTCCGATCTGACGCGCGTCATCACCTTCATGTACGGACGCGAGCAGACTGGCCGGCCGTATCCGCAGATCGGCATTCCCGAGCCGCACCATCCCTTGACGCATCATCAGAACGATTCCGCCAAGATGGAGAAGTGCACCCAGATCCAGCTGTATCACGTCGCGCTGTTTGCGTCGTATCTGGAGAAGCTCCGCGCGACGCCTGACGGCGACGGGTCGCTGCTCGACCACGTGATGCTGCTGTTCGGCGGCGGGATCAGCAACAGCGATCGGCACACGCACGGTCCACTGCCGACGCTGCTGGTCGGCGGAGGCGCGGGCGCACTCACAGGCGGCCGTCATCTCGTCTACCCGCAAGACACGCCGCTGACCAACCTGCAGCTGACACTCCTCGATCGCCTCGGCGTCCCAGTGGAGACACTGGGTGACAGCACGGCGCAGTTTACGGAGTTGTCAGAGCTCTAACGACTGAATCACGCTGCCGATAATTCTGCACTGTACCGACAGGTCGGTACCGACGGCCCGGCTACCGTCGGGCCGCGACTGCCACGCTCACGGTGAAGTGATTGAATCGTCGTGACTTCTTCCATCGTCCGCCATCACGTGAGATGACGGCACGACGATGGCTTTCTTGGGTGCGTGCGAATCAACGTCTTCAGACATTTCGCTGCCGTGGCCGTGGGAATCGCCCTGACGCCTGGAATCGCAGTCACGCCATCGAGTGCTGAACCGTCACCAGGTTCCATGCCTGCGTGTGCGCAGCGCATCTACGCGCGGCTCTTTTTCGGCCTCGATGGCCCTCGCGGATCCGTTGCCGAGGTTGAATGGGATACGTTCCTCGGCACTGTCGTCGTCCCGCGATTTCCGAGCGGCCTCACGATCACTCACGCCAAGGGGTACTGGCAGGCGCCGGGCGAGCCTCCCCAGCGTGAAGCGTCACGCGTGCTGGAGATCGTGTACGACGAGAGACCGCATCACGATCGGCGCATCGAGGAAATCGCCGCCGCCTACAAAGCCACCTTCCAGCAGCAGTCTGTCATGGTGATGAGGATGCCGGCGAACGTGTGCTTCTAGGTCGCTTTCTGATGCATCCAGGGTGAATAACACACGCCAACGATGACGCCTTCCGGCGTCTGCATTCTCGCGATCGTCTGCCCCCACGGTTCGGTCTTCGCACCATGCAGCAGCACGTAGCCGGTTCTCGTCAGTTCGTCGGCCGCAGTCTGAACACTTTCAAGGTCTTTCATTTCGAATTCGATCGAAAGCTGGGGGATGGGCCTCGCCGGCGGCCATTCGGTCGTACCGAAGCACGCTTCTGCCGCTTGCGACAGCGGCCATAGCCCGAAATGCTTGCTGCCCTCGATCTGTTCGCTGAAGAAATAGTCATCACCTTCATGACGCTGGAGCGGCAGCCCCAGCACATCCTTGAAGAGCGCGCGGTTCGGCGCAGGCTCGCGCACCACGATCCCGACGCTCGCGATGAAGAGCACGTTCATGCGGCAGACCTCTTGAGGAAGGCGTCGGCGGCGTCGACCGCGAATCCGACCTGTGCCGGCTGATCGTAGAAGTCGGTCTGGTTGCCATCCGTCCACACCAGCTCTTTCCTGCCGCGAAGGCGGTTGTGCACCGCGCGGGCATTGTCGGGAAACACGCTGCCGTCGCTGTGGATGACGAGTGTGGGGACCTGCACCTGATCCGCAGCGGCCATACCATCGAACAACAGCCAGTAGTACCAGGACATCGTGGCCATCTCGTTCTTCCAGGAAGGTACCGCTCCGCGTTTCGCATTGCCGTAGTAGTCCATCTCGACGAACATCGCTGCCGATGAATCACCTGCCTTGTATGCGGGCACCGTGTCGATCGAGCCGGTCTTGGTGAACCGATCGATCGCCGTCGCGGCCGCTCGGAGGCGAGCGGTCATCCCCTCGGCGCCGCCGTAGAACGGGGCGACGCTCACCGGATCGTGATACCAGCCGGCCACGCTGATGAATCGTCTGGCCAGCGACCCTTGCCCGAGCGCCGCCAGGCCGTACTGCGAGCTGGCGCACACCGCAAAATGCGCCAGCGTGTTCGGTTCGACGATCGATAGCGTCGACAGGAATTGTGTGGCGGCGACGATGTCGGCGATCTTCCGGTGCGGCATCTCGGTCTGCCTCGGTTCGCCGCCGCTCTGACCGAATCCTGAAAAGTCGAACGTGAACGCCGTGTATCCGAGTTCGGCGAACCGTTCCGCGTACGTCTCGGGCATCTGCTCCTTGACGGTCAGCCAGGAGCCCGTGATGAGAATGCCGGGCCGTCGCGTATCGAAGCGGTCGGTATTGCGAAAGAGCTCGCCGATCAGTCGAACGTTGCCGCGGTAGAACGGGATCGTGGTGCGGTAGACCATAAGGAGTTCAGATGTCGCTCGCGGGCGTCAGGAGTGTTTGGTTGCCGGTCTGGTAGAACGCCCGCAGCGTCATGCTGCCAATCTGCCACGTGTCATGACGAGCGTTCAGGTCGAACAGCCACTGACCCGCTACCATCCACTCGGATCCGCCCGGCGCGTCGTGGCGAACGTGATAGCCGCGTACGTGGCACTGTGCGCTCGCGCGGTCGCCGTCGATCGCCACTTCGATTGCGCCAATCACGTGCTGCGTCGCGTCGAGTGGCGACAGCAGCCGTCGCCAGCCGGCGACGGTTTCGTCGGCTCGCTGCCGTTGCACCTCGCCGCCAAACAGCGACGTGTAATCGATCGTGACCTCGTCTGCGAAGAGCGCTCGCAGCTCCTCCCATCGGCGGGTGTCGATGGTGTTGGCGATCCGCGCGATCACATTGCGGATCGCAAGCTCGGCGGCGATGGTGTTCATGGCGCGACTACGTGCGCCTCGTACTCTACTGGCGAGGTGCTCGTCCGGTCTTGAATGAAATTGACCTGGCGCCGAGGCGCGTCTGGCGCGCGTAAGCGGCTGGCGTGATGCCGACGAGTCGCTTGAACCACCGCGACAGATGGGCCTGATCGGCGAACCCGGTGAAGAGGCTGCTCTCGGCGGCACTCATGCCCGAGGCGAGCAGCGCGCGTGCCTGATCGACGCGCACGGCCATCAGAAACGTGTGCGGCGTGATGCCGAACACGCGCCTGAACCAGCGCAGGAGCACGAACTTGTTCATGCCGGCGTGGCGCGCGACGTCTTCGAGGGTGGGATTGTCGTGGGCGTGCGCGGCGAGAAAGTCGCGCGCCTGCCGAGCGCCGCGTGCGCCTTTCCCGTGGTCGTGAATCGCCGGGAGGTCGAGCGCACCAGCGTCCCGTATCGTCGTGATCAGGTCGGCGACGACGATCTCCGCTTCGAGCGCCGAAGTGGCGTGTCGCAGGCGACGCGCGACAGCCACGAGATCGGGCAGGTGACGTGCGGCGCCGAACAGCATCGTGCCGTCGACGTCCTCGTCGCGCAGCCACTCGCTCGCGATGTCGATAGATAGGAACCCGGCGACCGCCGCCTCGCTGGACCAGACGCAGCCCGGCGGCCGGATGCAGACGGCGTCAGCCGGATACGTCAACGATCGTCCGTCCGCGCGAACCGCATGCGAGCCGCCCGACTTCAGGCAGATGCCAAGCGTTCGGCTGATTCTGCTCGGGAACGCACGCAGCCGCGGATCCGCGGAGACAATCTCCACCGATCCGATCGGTCGCCAGATGCGACAGCCGTCGAGCGCGACTGCGGGACGTGAACCGCTCATTCCAAGGCTGACCGCGAACAGCTACCAGGGTCCGTTCTGGTTTTTGAGCGTTCCGGACAGGACCGCGTTGCGAAGCTGGTCGACTGTCGTGAAGCCGCCCGGGGCGAGACCGCCGCCCTCGAATCGAGTCGCCGCCGGCGTCCAGTGAAACAGCGCGACGTGCCACGTGTGGGCGAGGCCGCCGCGCTCGTAGTAGACGAGGCAATGATCGATGGAGCATCCCGCCGCGACCAGCCGACGCGTTGGCAGCTTCCGGTTGACCACCACGTCGGTGACCTGAAACTCCGCTCCGGGCTCGGCGATGTCGAGTCCCTGGCTGCCGAACAGCTTTTCGAGGGCATCGCGGACACCGAGCGGCAGTCCCCGAACGGCGGTGACGATCCCGAACCGCTCCTCCTTCACGTGGGCTCGCAACGCCTCGGATAGTGCAACCGTGGACGGTGCCTGATTACCCGCAGCCGCCGCTGACCAGAGACTCACGCCGATCGCGCAAAACAGTTGTGTGGGACGCATCTGGAGTTCCGCGCGATCAGCTTACACGGACCACGCACCTGTATTCACTGTCCCAACAGTACAGGGCGCTGGCGACGTCGGGCAAGTCAGCTCGATGGTGGGTGACGCGAGCCGCGCTCAATCGCTCGATCCTTCCGACCTCGGCGGGATAGGTGGCGGCGTGCGGCCGCCGGCGTGCTTGATCCCCCACTCCACCATCGCGCGCAAGACCGGCCGCAAGTCCTCCCCCTTGGCAGTGAGCTGATACTCGAGACGGGGCGGATGATCGCTGTAGCGCCGCGACTGGACGATACCGAGCGTGACCAGGCGCTTGAGACGATCGGTCAGGATATTCGTCGGGATACGCTCGGGCGAGTCCACGAGCTCCGCGAACCGGCGCTTGCCGCGAACCAGGTCGCGTACGACGAGCAGCGTCCACCGGTCGCCAAGGACGTCGAGCGTGCACGAGACCGGGCAGCGCGATCGACGCGGCGCCGCGGCGGCCGTACGTTTCTTCGACGCCTTCTTCATCCCGGTCTGCTCTCCGAGCCGAGTCACTTGCAAAATGCAAGTGACTGACGATACCATGCGCCGGCATGCCGCCCAACGGCCGCATTGCCGCCGTCGGCGTCCTGATCACGATTGTGGTCGTCGCGGCGCAACCCGCCGCACAGGATTCACCGCCACTCCGCGGACCCGTCAGCCCGACGGTCCGCGCGGTGCGGGGCACGATTCGCGTCGACGGCCGGCTCGACGAAGCCCTCTACACCGCGACCGACGCGATTGGGTCGTTCGTGCAGCAAGAGCCCGACGAGGGGAAACCCGCCACCGAAAGGACCGAGGCCTGGGTCTTTTTCGACGATGACATGATCTACGTGGCGGCGCGCTGCTGGGAATCGCGTCCCGAGCGACGCGTCGCGAACGAGATGCGCCGCGACACGAACCAGCTCCGGCAGAACGACACGTTCGCGGTGCTCTTCGATACCTTTCACGATCGCCGCAATGGCTATCTGTTCACCGCCAACGCGATCGGCGGTCTTGGCGACAGCCAGATCACCGACGAGGGCCCGCCCAACGTCGATTGGAATACCGTCTGGAAATTCGAGACCGGCGAGTTCGACGGTGGTTGGACCGTCGAGATGGCCATCCCGTTCAAATCCCTTCGTTATCAGTCCGGGCGCGAACAGACGTGGGGCATCAACCTGCGTCGCGTCGTCCGCTGGAAGAATGAGTGGTCGTACCTGGCGCAGGTGCCGCGCGCGCTGACGACGTTTCGCGGCATCCTGAAGGTGTCGTCGGCGGCGACGCTTGTCGGTCTGCAGGTCCCGTCCGGCACCCGGATGATCGAGCTCAAGCCGTACGCACTCTCGGGTCTGGCCACCGATACGACGGTTACACCTCGCCTCTCGAACGACGCGACGAAGCGAGTCGGAGGCGATCTCAAGTACGGCGTTACACAGAATCTGACCGCCGACGTCACCGTCAACACCGACTTCGCGCAGGTCGAAGTCGACGAGCAGCAGGTGAATCTCACGCGGTTCAATGTGTTCTTTCCTGAGAAGCGTGACTTCTTCCTGGAGAACCTCGGGACGTTCGCGTTTGCCGGACGCGCAAGCGCCGGCCTCGGGGCCGGCAGCGGCGTGACGCCGTATCTCTTCTTCAGCCGCCGGATCGGTCTCGACGGCGGACGCGTCCCAGCACTCCGAGCCGGCGGACGACTCAGCGGGAAAGCGGGCCGTTTCACCATGGGCGTGCTCAGCGTTCGCACTGGTGACCTTGCGCCGCTCGAAGGCCAATCGTCAGGCATCGAGCCGGCGACGTTCACCGTTGCCCGCGCCAAACGCGACATCCTGCGCCGCAGCAGCATCGGCGCCATGGTCACGCATCGCAGCGCGACTCCGGGCCGCATCGGCTCGAATCTCGGGTACGGCCTCGACGCAACGTTCTCGTTCTATCAGAACGTGCGCTTCGACACGTATGTGGCTGGCACGGAGACGAAGGGCCGATCTCGCGACGATCTCAGCTACCGTGGCCTCTTCGACTACAACGGCGATCGGTACGGGTTCACGGCCGAGCGGCTCGTGGTTGAACCGAACTTCCTCCCGGAGATCGGGTTCCTGCGAAGAACCGACATGCGGCGCAACTTCGTGCAGACGCGGTTCAGCCCGCGTCCGGCGCGGATCCCACACGTGCGGAAATTCACCACCCAGGGGAGCATCAACTACCTGACGAACAATCAAAACCGGCTGGACACCCGCGAGATCGTCGGCGTGTTTCAGACCGAGCTGGTCAACACCGACGTGGCCGGCATCATGTACACGGACACATTCGACCGTCCGGTACGTCCATTCGACGTCGCGACCGGTGTCCGGATTCCAGTCGGCGGATACGACTTCCACACGCTGCAACTCTCATACACCGGCGGCCAGCAGCGAAAGATCTCGGGCGCCATCGTCTACGAGACCGGCACGTATTACGGCGGCACCCAGCAGTCGATCGCGGTGAGTTCGGCGCGCGTCGAAATCACGCCTCGCCTCTCGCTCGAACCGACCGTGTCGGTCAACGTCGTCGATCTGCCCCAGGCGGCCTTTACCGCCACTCTGGTTCGCAGCCGCGCGACGTACACCGTCACCCCGCGCATGTTCGTCAGCGGCATCGCCCAATACAACACGACGACGGCTTCGATGGGAAGCAATCTGCGCCTCAGGTGGGAATATGCCCCGGGCAGCGAACTGTTCGTCGTCTATACCGACGACTACGACACCGAATCACGCCCTCAGGCGGCGGCCCTCCGAAATCGCGCCTTCGTCATCAAAGTGAATCGCCTGTTTCGACCGTGACGGGCTGTCGACGCCGTAGACATATCCCCCAAGGTCGAGCGGTGCCGATTCGGATGCATGGCCGTTGGCCATCATGCGACAGAATCACCTAGTACCTCCATCAGTGGATCTCAACTGTGTGATGCGCTGAGCTGGTAACGGCACCGGAGTGACGGCATGGCCATCGCAGACAGCATCGCACGGGCACGCGACGCATTCGCGCGATCGGCGTGGACCGACGCCTGTTTCCACTTTGCCGAGGCCGATCGCGATCACGTGCTCGAGCCGGAGGATCTCCAGCAGCTCGCCACTGCGCTCTACCTCACTGGCAAGGAGGTCGAGAGTGCGGACGTCTGGGCACGCGCGCACCAGGAGTTCCTGCAGCTGGGTCAGGTCGAGCGTGCCGCCCGATGCGCCTTCTGGCTTGCCGTGGGGCTACAGGAGCGTCGGGACCATCGTGCGCGGGCGTCCGCGTGGGTGCTCCGCGCCCAGCGCATGCTGGACGAACAGCAACGTGAGTGCGTCGAACACGGCTACCTGCGGCTGTCGACTGCATTCGACACATTGTTCAAGGGGGACATGGCCGGTGCGTTTGCGCAGTTCTCTGATGCCGCGACGATTGGCAAGCGTTTCGGCGATCGCGATTTGATCGCGCTGGCGGGTCACAGTTGCGGTCGACTGCTGATCCGGATGGGAAAGCCGCAGGAGGGCGTTCGTCTGCTCGACGAGGCGATGGTGGCCGTCGACGCTGGTGAGGTGTCCACCATCGCCATGGGCGACGTCTATTGCAGCGTCATCGAGGGCTGCCTCGAAATCTTCGACCTCCGCCGCGCACGGGAGTGGACGACGGCGCTGACCCGCTGGTGCGAGTCGCAGCCCGACCTGGTTCCATACAGTGGGCAATGCCTGGTCAGGCGGGCGGAGATCCTGCAGCTGCAAGGGGCGTGGGCGGACGCGAGCGCCGCCGCGGCTCAGGCCTGCGAGCGTCTGTTGCTGCGCGGCGGTCACCCGGCTTCGGGCGCTGCGTTCTATCAATGCGGCGAGCTGCATCGATTGCGCGGCGAGATCGCCAACGCCGAGGAGGCATACCGCAGCGCCAGTCGATATGGACGCACGCCGCAGCCCGGGTTGGCGTTGCTTCGCCTTGCGCAGGGTCACACCGATGCGGCGTCGACAGCCATCCGTCTCGCTCTGGACGACGCGCCAGGCGGTCCGAATCGATCGAGACTGCTGGCGGCCTACGCCGAGATCATGCTGGCGGTTGGTGACGTCACCGCGGCTCGCACGGCGGCCGAGGAGCTCGCCGTGCTGGCCGGCGATCTCGACGCGCCGGTGCTGCGCGCCATGGCGGCGCAGGCGAATGGTGAGGTCCTCCTCGCGGAAAGTGATGGGCGGGCTGCGCTCGGCGTCCTCCGTCAGGCCTGGACGATCTGGCAGGAAATGTCCGCGCCCTACGAAGCGGCTCGGGTCCGTGTGGTGATTGGCCTCGCCTGCCGTCTGCTTGGCGACCGTGACGCAGCCGAGATGGAACTCGACGCGGCGTGCTGGATCTTCGCGCACCTCGGAGCGGCGACCGATCTCGCACGCGTCGAGGCGCTCAGACCGGGCGAGTCGCCCGCCGCCGCACATCGGCTGAGCGTGCGCGAGCTGGAGGTGCTTCGGTTGGTCGCGGCCGGAAAGAGCAACCGCACGATTGCCGCGGAGCTGTTTATCAGCGAGCGCACGGTCGAGCGGCACATGAGCAACATCTTTGCGAAGCTCAACGTCTCGTCGCGCGCGGCAGCGACGGCATACGCCTACGAGAACCAACTCGTCTGATCGCCTATCCCTGCGTGAAAACACTCATTTCGATTGTTGACCGAAATGAGTGGTCCTCCCGATGTGCGGTCTTCGACGCGTGCCTATCCTCGGTTCATGCACACACACGAAACAAAAAGAGGATTGCCTGTTCTGGGAGGCCTCGTGCTGGCGGGGCTGATGATCGCGGCAGGCCTAACGGGATCCGCGCGCGACGGCAACGCTGTCACGCAGTGGAATCAGCTTGCCACGGAGATCCTGCCGGTGGCCGTTGGTCCAATCATCGACGCGCGGGCGATGGCCATCCTTCATGCCGCCATTCACGACGCGGTCAATGGCATCGAGCGGCGATACGAGCCGTACACCGCAGACCTTTCTGCGCCGGGTGCATCAGTCGACGCGGCTGTCGCGCGCGCGGCCCGTGACGTCATGATCGCAGTGGCTCCCAGTGCAAGAGAACGAATCGAACAGGAGTACGCTGCTGCACTGGCTCACGTTCCTGATGGTTCCGCACAAGACCTGGGAGTCACGCTCGGTGAGCAGGCGGCACGCGCAAACCTGGAACGGCGGGCGGCTGACGGCATTGCGCCGGGCTCGTGGCCGCCGTCCGCGGGACCGATCACCGAGCCGGTGTATGTGCCGACCGGCAAGCCGGGCGACTACGACTTCACGCCACCGTTCGATGCGCCGCCGCTGGGGCCGATCGCGTTGTTTCCCGGCCTCGGACGATTCGAGCCGTTTGCGATCGACCTCGCGCGTCATCGCCTTCCGGGTCCTGATCCGCTGAGCAGCCGGCGCTACGCGCGCGATGTGGCGCTCGTGCAATCGGTCGGCCGTCTGCAGAGCACGACGCGCACTCCCGACCAGACGAAGACCGCGTTCTTCTGGTTCGAGCCGTTTGCCATCTGGAACGACATCACGCGGCTGGCCGTCGAGCACGAAGGGCTGAACCCGTGGCAGGCCGCTCGCGAGTTCGCGCTGGTGAACTTCGCCATGATGGACGCGGGCATCGCCTGTTTCGCCGCCAAGTATCAGTTCCATTTCTGGCGTCCGTACACGGCGATCCGCCGGGCAGCCGAAGATGGGAACGACCGGACGGAACCGGATCCGAATTGGCTCCCGCTGCTCTGGACGCCGCCGGAAGTCCTGCCGCCGACATTTCTCATCCCGCCGATTCCCGACTATCCCTCCGCGGCCGCGACGACGTCAGCCGCTGCCGCCGAAGTGCTGGGCGCCCGCTTTGGCGACCGCATGCGCTTCACCGTGACGAGCGTGACCCTCCCCGGAGAGGCGCGCCACTTCCGCAGCTTCACCGGCGCCGCTCGAGAGGCGGGGATGTCGCGCGTCTACGGCGGGATTCACTTCCTCCACGCCGTCGAGGACGGCTGGGCGCAAGGCCAGGGCATCGGCCGGCAGGTCTCACGGAAGCTCCCACGGGCGGCGCGTGGGATCTGAAAAGGAGTGCGTCATGTACATCATCCGCGAGGTCGTACAGTGCAAGCCGGGAAAGGTAAGGGACTTGCTCGACAGATTCAGGACGATTTCAACGGTCCTGCAAGAGATGGATCAGGAGCCGCTGCGTCTCTTGACTGACGTCACCGGAGAGCGCTTCTGGACGCTGGTCGCCGAGGCGACGGTCGAGAAGATCGATGACTTCTTCGCTGTGGAGCATCGCCTCATGACGAATGAAGTCCTGAGGAAGACGATGGCCGATTATCACGAGCTCGTGGACCATGGCCGGCGGGAGATTTACCGTCTGGAAAGCTGAAGTCGACCGCTCAACGGAGAGGCGAGTCCAATGAACGAGGTGTCTGTGATGCATGCGCATGGCACGAATAACGAATGCAAAAAAGGAGGAAGAGAGGGTATTCCATGATCCGCAAGCTGAAGTCAGGCGAGTACAGGTTGTACTCGCGGAAGGCTGATCCGCACACCGGTCGGCGCCGCAACCTGGGCACA
>Ga0075421_100007457_pt1 | contig 13402 bp, 13 predicted proteins | sample SoiMetdeltSBSDD5_FD_75292 | JGI IMG/M metagenome (GOLD analysis project Ga0075421, IMG submission 75292) | Bulk soil microbial communities from a Populus tree surrounding site in Tennessee, USA - Soil MetaG P. deltoides SBSDD5 | ecosystem: Environmental > Terrestrial > Soil > Tree plantation... | reverse complement strand
AGGATCAGTGTCATGACTATCAGCAGGCGTGTCGCTCTCGCGATCATCGGCGTGGCGCTGGCAACGGGATCGCTCGCTGCCCACCACTCATTTGCGATGTTCGACATGGAGAAGAACGTCGAGTACAGCGGCCTCATCACTGAATGGAAGTGGCAGAATCCGCATGTGCACTTCAACGTGCTGGTGAAGCCCGGCGCCAGCGTCGCTCCGAACACGGTCGGGACGTGGGATGTCGAGGGCGGCTCAATCAACATCATGAGCCGCCAGGGCTGGACGCGCGCCAGCTACAAGATCGGAGATTCCATCCGGCTGGTCGGCCATCCGATGAAGGATGGTTCGAAGGGCATCTCACTCTTCTACGCTATCCGTCCAGACGGATCGCGCCTGTATCACGACATTGCGCGCCCAAAAGACGATGTGAAGAAATGATGGCCGATGGCCTTCTTCCATAGTCTGCAGAACAGCGCGTTCACTGACTGGTTTCTCGGGTCCGACTCGATCTGGACGTATCCAACGGTGCTCACCCTCCACACCGTCGGCATGGCGATCCTTGTCGGCGCGAGCTTTGTCATCAACCTGCGGATTCTCCAGGTCGCCGGCGCCATCCCTTTGCAGCGCTTGCAGCCGCTCTATCGGTTCGTGTGGATTGGCTTTGCCGTGAACCTTTCAAGCGGACTCGTGCTCTTCGTGACCGAAGCTGCCGATCGCGTCGTCGATCCGGTGTTCTACGTCAAAATCTGCAGCATTGTCGTCGCGTTGTCCTTTGGGATGGTCGTGAAGCGGAATGCGATCGATCGCAGCGACAGTCAGCCGGCGGCGTCAGCGCGCAGCCGGTTCCTCGCCGCGGCATCATTAGCGCTCTGGGCAGTCGCGATTGTGTCCGGCCGCCTGATGGCATACCTGAAGAACTGAATGGAACAGCCGCATGGCTGAATTCGCTGCGTGGGTCGAATCGACCGCCATCTCCAAGGCGTTGTTCGGGATGGTGTGGTTGTGGCCGCTCTGCGAGTCTCTGCACTTCATCGGTCTTTGCATGCTGATCGGCGGCGCCGGCCTGCTCGATCTCCGCCTGATGGGCATGTTTCGTGGCCTCCCGATCCGCCACGTCAAAGCGCTGATGCCGTGGGGCATCGCCGGGTTCATCATCAATGCCATCACGGGCGCATTGTTTCTCACCATGCAGCCGCATCTCTATCTGACGAGCGGCGTGTGGTGGTCGAAGGTCGCCTTCATCGTTATCGCCGGCGCGAACGCGCTGTTTTTCGAAACGCGGCTGGCGCTGCCGGCTCTTGCGCTGGATCCCAACGCGGACACGCCGCCCGGGATGAAGCTCGTTGGTGCGCTCTCGCTCTTCAGTTGGTTTGCCGTCCTCTACTGCGGGCGGATGTTGCCCTATTTGGGCACCGGTAATTAGGTTTTACGGTCTTTCCCCTTTCCCTTTTTCTTGAGGTAACAGTATTCAGCACACCCTTCATCCCAGGAAATGTTGCGAAGATGTGACGCCATCCGCCGCTCGGTGTGGCAGACTGAGGGGCTTGGTGCACTTGCGACACCTCAGACAATTGTCTGTTTCCGTGTCAGGAGGTTTGCGATGACTACCGCTGTTTCAACGCTGCTCGGCCGCCCGGTTTGGTACGAATTGATGACGACAGACCCTTCAGCCGCCGAGAAGTTCTACGACAACGTGGTCGGCTGGAGCTCGGCCCCATTCCAAGGCTCGCCGCAACCTTATACCGTCTTCAAGCGAACTGGTGACGTACAAGTGGCCGGCCTGATGAAGACGCCTGACGGCATGAATATGCCGCCATTCTGGTCGATGTATGTGGCGGTACCGAAACTCGAGGAGGCCGTCGCGCACATCAAGCGCCTCGGCGGAAGCGAGCTGTCCGGAGTCATCGATGTTCCGACGGTTGGCCGCATGCAGATGCTGAAGGACCCGCAGGGTGCGGCGTTCTACATCATTCAGCCCACGCCGCGAGAGGAACGGCCGGAAGGCGCGCCGCAAGTGGGCGACGCGTCATGGCACGAGTTGATGACGACGGATGCCGAGGCCGCGATGAAGTTCTATTCCGAGGTCTTTGGCTGGCAGCCCAGCGAAGCGATGGACATGGGAGCGATGGGCAAGTACCAGATGTTCAATCGGCCCAGCGGGATGATCGGCGGCATGATGAACAAGCCGAAGGAAATGGCGAACGTGCCGCCTAATTGGGGCATCTATTTTCTCGTCTCTGACATCAATGCGGCGATTGAGCGGGTCAAGGCCAACGGCGGTCAGATCCTGAACGGCCCGATGGAAGTTCCGGGCGGAGACTGGATCGTGAACGCGATGGATCCACAGGGGGCGGCGTTCTCGCTACACGCCAAGAAGGCGCAGTAGCGAACCTCTCTCGACTCGATCGAAACCGGCTCGGTGTGTTCTCATCGAGCCGGTTCACTAAAGGTCGTCGAGCGGATCTCGGCATCCACTTCTCTTCCCACGCGTACAACAATCTTCACCAGTGCCTCGATGTCGGCGCGATCCGTATGGAAATTCACGATGCACGCCCGCAGCAGATAGCGATCGCCGACGACGGCATTCGAGACGAATGCCTCACCTCCGCGCTGCAGGCGGTCGAGCAGTGCCTGGTTCAACGTGTTGAGATGCGCCTCGACCGCGGCATCGCCAAGTTTCGTTCGAAAGTCCGGCGGGATATAGCGGAACGTCGTGATGCTGAGATCCTGGGTGACGAGTTGCAGGTCGTCGCATGCCCTGACCACGTCCGCCAGTTCACGCGACAGACGGATGTCGTCCGCGATCATCCGCCGATATCCTGCCGCTCCCACCTGCTTGAACGCGAGCCAAACTTTTAACGCGCGGAAGGCGCGTGAATTCTGCGGGCCGTAGTCGACGTAATTGATGGCGCGCTGCTCGAAGAAATAGTACGGCGGGTGATACGAAAACGCGGCACGCAGAGTTTCTGGATCGCGCACGAGCGCGCATCCGGCTTCGAGCGGTGCGTAAAGCCACTTGTGCGGATCGACCGCGACCGAGTCGGCGTGCGCCAAGGCGCGCAACGCTTCCGGCGCCTCGGGAACTGCGGCCGCGAACCCACCGTACGCGCCATCAACGTGAAACCACGCGCCGAACTCGTTGCAGACCGCGCGAATTTCCGCCAGCGGATCGACCGCACCTGTGCCCACCGAACCAGCCGTGCCCACGACAATGAATGGCAGATCGCCACTGGCCTTGTCTGCCTCAATCTGCCGGCGCAGCGCTGCCACATCCATCCGTAGTGTCTTGTCGGTCGAGATCCATCGGATCGAGTCGGTGCCGAGACCGGCGATATTCGCGGCCTTTTGAATCCAGGTGTGCGTCTCGCTCGAACCGTAGATCCGTAACCGCCGCCCGGTGTTTGCCCCGACGCCGCAGGTGCCGACATCGCAATCAGCTTTTGCCGCGCGAGCCGCGAGCAAACAGACGAAGTTCGCCATGTTACCGCCGCTCACAAGCAGGCCGCCGCAGTCGGCCGGGTAGCCAATGAGCTCGGCAATCCATCGAACCGCCTGTGATTCGATTTCAGTTGCGGCCGGCGCCAGCCTCCACGCTCCGACGTTTGCGTTCACAGCGGATGCGAGCAAGTCGGCGAGCACTCCAATTGGAGCCGGCGGCGCGGTGATGTAGCCGAAGAAACGCGGATGAGCGTTGAACAAGGAATGATCGAACAGGAGTTGAGCCGTTCGCTCGAGAAGCGGCGCTGGATCGGTTCCCGCTTCTGGCAGCGCTTCGTCAAGCCCGAGCGCGTCGCGGACGGCGGACGGTGATTCGTCGCGCGTGACCGGCCCGCGCGGCATCGACTCCAGAAACTCGGCGACCTGATCGACGAGACGATGTCCGAGGGCGCGGAACGTTGCCGCGTCCATGGCCAGCGGTGCATGCCTCATTGCCTATACCCCTTCGAACAGATCGGTCTCGCGGGTGCGGCCGCCGTTCACGGTGCTGAACACACGATAGAACGATTGTCGTCCCCACAGCGACTGGTGATGCCCGGGCGAGAGGTCCTGCAAGCGTTCGTACGCGACCAACTGCGATTGATGACAGGCCACCGCCCGCCACACTGTCGCCCACAGGTCGCGGGTGTCAATCATCGTCGTGATCGCCCAGTCGGGCCATGGATTCGCCGTTCGCTCGACGCCGTCGACCGTCGACGACAGTTTTCGCAGCGCCGACTCGTACGCAGCCCAGGTCGAGGTGGGCCAGGCAAGATAGTAAAGCTTGGCTACTGAATGCGGCCTCCTGCCTGATTCATCGTCGGCAACGGCGAATGCGCAATCGGCAGCGGCGACGATAGCGGCGGTCGTGAATTGACAGATCGCGATGTGATCCGGATGTCCGTACGCACCGTCCGGTCCAAAGGTGACAACGACGTCGGGACGAACACGCCTCAACTCGCGCGCGATGTGGGCAATGGCCTGGGAGGGATTCGCGGCATCGAGATGTTGATCCTCGTAGTCAAGGAGTGTCACTTCGGACACGCCGAGCACCGCTGCCGCCGCGCGGAGTTCCGCTTCACGAATCGTCGCGAGCGCGGACTTCCCGGGATGCTGAGGATCGCCACGAGGGTGCCCGCGGAAGCGGCCGCCGTCGCCGCGTGTCGCGGTGAGCAAGAAAACCTCAACGCCATCACGCGCGTATTTGGCCAGCGTTCCTCCCATCCCGAGTGATTCATCGTCGGGGTGAGCGAGGATGGCCATTAATCTTCTGGCCGGCATTTTCTTGCTTTCGGCACCCAGTCGGCATTTCTTACTTTGCGCTGGGGCCCCACCCCCAGCGCCTGCCAGCGCTCGCTCCCATCGCTCGCGCCGGTTTATCGCTAGACCTATTGTTCAGTCAACGTGTGATGGCGTCACTTTGTGATCACCGTTTCCAAATATTCACCCGGCACAACAAGACTTCTCGATCCGTCTCGATTCAGCGATCCCAGCAACGCGATCAAGTCGGCTTCGAGCGACCGCTGCCGCTCTTCGTCGAGCGCCGCGAAGGCCTTGTGCACTGGGCCGTAATAGCTCCGGAACATCTCGACCCAATGTTCCGGCGATCGATAGCGGAACTGGAACGTGCGAACCGTGTGTTCAATCCGCGTTGCACCCGCGAACAGCTCTCGCACATGCGCGTCGGTTCCCCAGAGCACCGGCGAACTCACTCCAGGCGGTGGCGGCACGTATGCGCCGACGGTGCGAAAGAGTTGTCCAAGGAAGCCGGCAGGCGTCCAGTTCGCCAGACCGATGCGACCGCCCGGTTTGCAGACGCGCATTAATTCGCGCGCCGTTTGCTCGTGGTCTGGCGCAAACATCACACCGAAGGTCGAAAGAACGACGTCGAAGCTGGCATCCGGATAGGGTAGTGCTTCGGCATCCGCGAACTCGAAGGTCACGTTGTCGAAACCCTCAGCGTCCGCGCGCAGGCGGCCACGCTCGAGCAGCGCCGGCACGTAGTCAGTGGAGGTGACCGTGGCGAATCGGCGCGCGGCGGCGAGCGTGGCGTTGCCGCTGCCGGCCGCGACGTCCAGTACTGTATCAGTGGCGCGAACATCCACCGCCTCGTTGAGCAGTTCGCCGACAATCTGCAGCGTCGCTCCGATGACGGCGTAGTTTCCAGACCGCCACGTCGCATTCTGCCGGTTCTTGATGGGGCTCCAGCGATCCGTGACCTCTGGACTACTCGACACAACGTTGGTCATTTCCCGTCTCCTCACTTTGTACACTTCGGATCGCATCCCGCAAACCGGATCCCGGATCCCGAACAAGGGATCCGACAGCGAAGGACCTACTTCAGAACCGCTCGGATCTTTGCCAGATGGTGGTAGCTATGGCGCACCGCGTGATCCTCGAGCATGAACTGGCACGTCAGGGGTGCATCGGCATTGAGTGACAAAGGAGCCGCACTATCGAGCTCCGCATCGCTCAACGCGCGGATTGCATCTGCAGCCGCCGTGCTGTTTTGCCGCAGCAGGGCCAACGCCGCCTCTTTGGTGACCTCGTCGTGCTCTTTGGCGTGAGCGGCATTTATTGCGTGGACGTCCGCCCATGTCACACCCGTCACCGGTTGGCCACTTGCCAGCACCTGTGCCAGCTTGATCTCTATTGGGTACATCGAAGCTACGTGATGAATTACGACACCGACTTTCCGGCCATCACTCGGGATCCGGGTCTGCCACTCTTTGTCGCTCAGGCCGTTGGCAAGTGCCGCCAGGGCGCTGGCGCCCTGCTCGAGGCGCTCGGCGAGGGCATTGGCTCTTACTGTGGCAGTTTTGGTGGCAACCTGAGACGTATTGGACACAGTTGTCATGACTTATCCTTTCATCGCGCCTCGCCTGACGGCGGGCATATGAATACGGGCGGTACGGTGAGTTCGAATGGAGACACCCTCAATCAATAGGACGCTGACGCGCGATCCTTTCGTTCCGTCGCACACGTCAGGCTGTATGAATATCCGGCGCCAACGATCACCGAGAAGCCGGCGTCGTGCGATTCATCAACACATTGATCGTTGATGCACGCGGATCGTCCTCCTGCTCGTTGACGAGAAAACGGTCCCCCGCGCTTGCGAAAGACCGGTCGTCAGACGTGCGGAGCAGCACCGCTGACTTCAAAAGCGACTTGATTTGGAACAGCGGAACAGGTGTGCCGGCACGAAAACTCGAAGCCACGATCGTCAGCGGGACACTCATCAGCCGATTTTCCCGATTCACGAAGAATAGTTCACGTCCTCCGCTGTGCCAATCCGGTGCGCCCCCACCATCGGTCGAGATCTGTATCGGTTCGGCGTCCTTGCCGAACGGTCGAACAAATACTTCGGGCCGTCCTGTTCCATTCGACACATACGCAATCCACTTGCCGTCCGGAGAAAACCGGCCGCAACATTCATCGGCATCACCGCCGACGACAATCTTCGGAGTTGCGCCGGGTCGCGGTTCAATCTGCCAGAGGTCGATCCGCGTCTGCGCACTGCTGGCATTGAACAGGATGACTTTGCCGTCCGGTGACCAGCTCTGCGCGGCTTTTATTCCGTCGGTATGCAGCAGCCGCTGCTCCGTGCCTCCGGGTCGCAGCTCCTTGATATAGAGATCGTACGCGCCGTCGCGAAGGAGTGAATACACAACCCGTCGATTGTCAGGAGACCAGACCCCCGACGTCGACGTGGTATCAGGTGCGGTGACCGGCGTCATCGTGCCGTTTGCAGGATCGAGAATCGCGATACTGACGGTATTGAGTCGGTAATCAGCACGCGCGAGCATGATCAGCCGGCCGTCCGTAGTAGGCACGCCAAAGTCGCCATCATCCGCCGTATGAAGCTCCTGCAGGATCGTGCCGTCGCGCCGCTTCCAGGTGATGCGCGTCCGGCGACTCAACACCGGCCGCCAGACGACGATTCCGGCTGCCGCGTCGAACCCGACGAGGCCGGCGACTTGTTGTCCGTCCGACCAGGCGTTGTCGGACAGTAGCGCGGGTTCCCCCGACAGCACGAGCGTGGCTGGATCGAACGGTTGCGCGAACAATCGGTCGCCACGCATGAACAATAGCTGGCCACGGTCGTATACGCCGGATGACGTCGCGTCGAGCAGCGGTTTGGTGGTTCCTCCGTTCGCGGGGACAGCGGTGATGGTGTAACGGATCAACTGAGGGGTCGCAATCCGATTGATGAACAGCACGTGACGGCCGTCGGGCAGGACTATTGGAAACCGGTGCGAAATCTCCTGGTTCGCATGATCGAGGGTCGTCAGCGCAACCGGCGTGCCGCCATCGGCGGACACCTTATAGAGACCGCCATCCGGTTGCGGTGAATAAACGATGGTGTTGTCGTGCGTCCAGGTGCCACCGCGAGGGTCGACCACGGTCGTCAGGACTCGTGCGGTTCCGCCCGCAAGATCGACCCGCCAAAGGCGGCCGCGCGCGAAGAAACCGAGCGATCGTCCGTCAGGAGACCAGAACGGACTCGAGCCACCTTCGGTTCCAGTGACCGGAACAGCATCGAACGCATTCAGGGCGCGGACAAAGATTCGTGTCGCAGCTCCTTGCGCGGCAACGAATGCGACTCTGCTGCCGTCGGGCGAAATCGCCGGCCTGTCCTCCACGACAGTTCCGGTAGGCGCCGCGATCGAGACCGACAACACCGGTGCTGCAGTGACCGACCGGCGCGACATCAGCCACAGTGTCAAGGCCACTGCAGCAACGGCGATCGCGGCGATAGTCAATATTGCGAGCGACCCCATTCGTCGCCGCGCCGGTGCGACGGCGGCGGTCCCGCTGCTGTGCGATTCTGTTGAAATGGCTTCGAGCGCGAATGCGAGATCGTGCGCAGACTGGAACCGATCGCGCGCGTCCTTCTCCAGGCATCGGCGCACGATGGCATTGAGCGCGGCAGGAATCCCACCCGGTGCGCTGCCAAGGTCGAGCGGGTCCGAGGTCAGGATGGCGGTCATCGTATCGGCCGTGGTCGCGCCCTGAAACGCGCGGCGGCCAGTGAACATTTCGTAGACGATCGCGCCGAACGAAAAAATGTCGGCACGATGATCGGCAGGCAGTCCTCGGACCTGTTCGGGCGCCATGTATCCGATGGTGCCGAGTACGAGCCCCGGAGTCGTTTGCGGCGATGTGATCGTGATGACGCTGGCGGTTGCGCTGGGCGTAACGGCTTGCGACAGTTTTGCTAATCCGAAATCAAGGATCTTCACCGACCCGTCGGCGGTGAGAAAGATGTTCTCAGGCTTCAAATCGCGATGCGCGATTCCCCGCTCGTGTGCCGCGGCCAGACCACTGAGGATTCCAAGGCCAGTCTCGACGACCTTGCGAGTCGGCATCGGCCCGGCCTGGATGCGCTCTCGCAGCGTGGTGCCGGTCAGCAGTTCGGAGACGACAAACGTAATCCCCCGATCCGTGCCGATGTCGTACAGCGCGACGATGTGTGGGTGATTGAGCGCCGCCGTCGCCCGCGCCTCCTGCTCGAAGCGCGCGATGCGATCCGGGTCGGTCGCCATCATTTCCGGCAGCACTTTGATCGCGACGTCGCGGTGCAGGCGGGTGTCGTGGGCCCGGTAGACCTCGCCCATTCCACCCCTCCCAAGCACCCCAGAGATCTCGTACGGACCGAGTCTTGTGCCGGCAGCAATCGACATGTGAACGCGATTCTAAGCGCGGCCCAGCGATCGCAGGAGATCGGCCCAGAGAATCGGCTTGGCGTCGGCGGGGTAGTGAATCGGGATCATGCGATTGACGTCGAGTTTCAACCGGCTCACATTCGTCAGGAAATTTTCACCATACACGTTGACCGGCGGCGGCCCGTTAGGGGTCGGGCCTCCCATCATGTCGGCCTGAATCAGCAGCTTCTGCTTCGGCAGGTACGCGACGAGAACGCCGGCATTGTGGCGGTTCTCGCGCATGTGGTACAGCTCGATCACCTGCCCGCCGTCGGTTAGCACTTTCTTGTCGTCGACGGCGTCGACCACGACCTTCTTGTTCGCCTGCTGCAATCGATCGGGATTGAGTGTGCGTGGAGCGGCCAGCACTTTCTCGTAATAGCTCTTGTTCACCTGATGCGTGACGACCGTCGCGCCCTCGGCAACGAACGGCCGTAATCCACTCGAGTGATCGAAGTGATGATGCGTGTTGATGACGTAACGAATCGGCTTGTTTGGAATCAGCCGCTTGGTTTCGGCGATGACCGCTTCGCCGCGCGTTTCGTTTGCCGGCGCTTCCATCACGACGGCGTAGTCCTTGAAATCGAAGGCGACGCTGATCGCTCCCGCGCCGAGGATTAGGTACACACCATCGGCAACCTTCTCGGTCGGCAGACTCGCGCCGGTCGAGGCGGCGGCCGCGGCTGGTTGGCCGCCGGCGGCAGGCGGCTGAATCGTCACCGAGGCATTTGGCTTCACGTCACTGATGGTGAGGTCGAGAATCGGTGCACCGCCCTGTCTCTGGACAATGTGCGTCGGGAATTTCACGCCGTTGAAGTCTTTGTAGTCCGAGTAGACGGCCTCGAACGTCATGTCGCCGAGCATCGGGCTGTCGAGGCGCGTCTCGACGCGCTCGACCAGATTCTGATCGTTGATGTACCCACTGACCGGTGCCTTGTTGTCGCCAGTGAAGGTGACGACCGAGTAGCGTTTTCCCGAGATCGTCTGCGCGCGAGATGTGCTGCTCCGGCTCGCGGCTGCTTTCAAGAACCCCTGCGGTGTCATCCAGATCTCGAGTTGCTGCGCCCAGGGCGTATTGCCACTGCCAATAATCGTTTGCGTCTGGGTCTGCTCACCATTGATTGGCTGAAGGCCGCCGCCGCGCGGAGGGTTTTCGAACTGCGTGCGGACACGAGTGGCGAGCGAAGCCGGCCGCTCGAAGTCAATGCTGCGTGTATATGACTTCACAGTGAACTTCGGCCACGCCTCCCCGGGCGCATAGGCCTGGCCAAACGCGAAGTCGAAACCCGATCCCGAGTATTCCAGAGTGCGAAGACCGTCTGCCCCCATCGCCTTTGAAGCGGTGGCGACAACATCGCGAGTGGCGTCCTGAGCGGTGACGCCGTGAATAAGGAGGATAGTCAGGCCGATCGTGGCTATTTGCCGCTTGAGCATCATCCTCTCCTTTGGACAGTCGTGAAGCCAGCGGCCCGAACGTGGGCCAATGCGGACGCTTCAGGTTATACCGCGATTGACACAAAACAGGAGAAACTCGAGAAATGAGAGAATTTCTTTGCTGCCGTTTCTCCCGTTGCTCCTGTTTGCTCTTGGTAGAGATGCTGCGTGACGGTGAATGCTGCTGAGTGGCCTGCGCTCGCGATTTTGCCACCACTTCTAGCCACTAACGATCAAGTGCGAGTCCCCGAACTCGTGCCAGAGGTATCCCTCACGCAGTGCCTCGTCATAAGCGCGTTCGAGATGTAACGAAGGGCGATCACCACCCGCAGCAGCGATGACCTGCTCGATCATTGCGAGATGCGTCGCATGTGGTTCGTGAAAGCCGGTGATCAGTCCATTAACTGAACGCAGCTCTCGTTCCGGCGTGACCACAAGATCCGTCCACCCTTCGCCGGGGTGGCTAATGCCGCGCCGGTCGGTAACTGTCTCAAGTGCGCGTACCACCGTCGTCCCGACCGCGATGACGCGATTACCGGCCCGTCGAACCGCGTTGACGCGGTCGACGGTTTCTGAGGTCACTCGAAAATATTCTTCATATGGCGGCTCGTGATCTTCGAGGCTTGCGACACCTGTATGAAGAAGCAGTGGGACGATCTGAATTCCGCGCGAAACAAGTCGCGTAATGAGTTCGGGCGTGAATGGACGCGCTGCGGACGGCATCTCGGCGCTTCCGGGTTCTGTTGCGAAGATGGTCTGATACATCGATGACGGCCACGGACGTGTGACGTAGTTATAGCGAATCGGCGTACCGAATCGTTCGAGATACGGCACCAGGAGCTCCGGAAGCTCCAGCACTGCCATCCACAGCCGCGATTGCGCATGCATCTCGCTGACTAGTGGATAGGGCGCAAGAAGAGTGACGCGGCCGCCTCCACGCAGCGCCATCGTCGTTCCCGGACGCGCGTGGCGGTACGGAAGCGATGCAACCGGGCCTGGGCGTCGCATTTCGACGACCCAGAAATTGCCGGGTAGTCGAGTGGAAATGTGCACGGCAAGTGTCTCACCCTCTGCGGTCGTGGCCTCGAGCGCCGCGTTCAACGTTCCGCTTGTATTGACGACGAGCAGATCTCCAGGCGCGAGCCAGCGCGGCAACTCGCTGAACCGCGAATGCGCGATTGAGTCGCTGTCGACGCGCGACACGAGCAGGCGCACGTCGTCGCGCCGCAAGCCGCGCGCCTCGGGTGGCTCGCTGGCCTCGAGATGTTTGGGTAGGCCGAAGGGCTCGACTACGCTGGCTGGAGCCATGTGTTCTCCTGCTGCGCGGCGAACCGCTGCCCGCGAATCGCGTTCCGATCCTGGTCGAACAGCCAGGTCCAGAACGGCACCGTGACTTCCGGCAGCGGCCGATCGGAAATGTCTTCGCCAGGAAAAGCCTCCTGATGCATGCGCGTGCGCATGTCGCCCGGATCGACGAGGACCGCGGAGACACCCTGATCGCGAAGTTCAGTCGCCAGCGTGCGCGTCAACAACTCGAGCGCCGCCTTGGTTGCGCCGTACGGCCCCCACCCTGGATACGCAGCCGTCGCCGCATCACTCGTGATGTTCACGATCAGGCCGCGGCGCTCGCGCAAGAGCGGCAGGGCCAGTTGCGTCAGCACCATTGGCGCGCCGACGTTGACAGGAAAGAGCCGGCCGAAGCGGGGCACATCGAACGCCAGCAGCGGTCCAACGACTCCGAGCTCCGACGCGTTGTTCACGAGCACGTTCAAGCCACCGAGCCGCTCGGCGGCTTCGATCAACGCCGCGCGGACGGATTGGTCCGTCACATCGCCGGCAATTGGCGCGACCACAGGGGCATATGACGACAGCTCCGCGGCCGCATCGTCCAAGGCTTTGCGATCGCGGCCGCCGATCACGAGTCCGTAACCGCGCCTGGCCAGCACCCGCGCAATCACCAGGCCAAGCCCCCGGTTGGCGCCGGTGACGAGAGCAATCGGAGTTCGTTCATTCATGACACTGACCTCCAGTGGAAGAACAGACGGCAATGAGGAAGCGGAGTCCTCTCGGTTGCCTCCAAGGATCGAACTTCAAGTTCACTTGAAGTCAAGCAGAAAAATGCGCCACACTGATGCCCATGGGCGACGTGCTGTCGATTGGAGAGGTCGCGGCTCGAAGTGGGGTGGCGACGTCAGCGTTGCGTTTCTACGAGGATGAGGGATTGATCGCCTCGGAGCGAACGGATTCAGGCCACCGGCGGTATCCGCGCGCCGTGATCCGGCGCATCGCGTTCATCGTGTTCGCGCAGAGAATTGGCCTTTCGCTCGAGGAAATTCGTCGTGAGCTCGCCAAGCTGCCGCGCAACCGCGCGCCCGACCGGGCGGATTGGTCGAAGCTGTCCGCCAGCTGGACGACACGGATCGACGAGAAAATTGCGGAACTGGAACGAATGAAGGCAGGCCTTACCGAGTGCATCGGGTGCGGATGCCTGTCGCTCGATCGTTGTAAGTTTTCAAATCCGGGCGATCGGGCCGGACGGCGCGGCGCAGGCCCGCGCTACTGGTTACAAGGATTCCCGTAGTCGTTGGCCAAGACCTGAAGTATTGTCTGGCACGTCAAGATCCTCGGTCCCCAGAAGCCAGAAGCCAGTCAGCGGAGAATCCAATGATGAATCGGCGCGAGTTTCTTGGAACAGTAACTGCCGCCGCAGTACTCCCGGCACTCGGTCGACAGGCGGCGCCTGCGAACGAATGGGGCTCACCCGTTTTCGACTTGCACTTTCACCTTCGCGCGCA
>Ga0075421_100007455_pt1 | contig 13403 bp, 6 predicted proteins | sample SoiMetdeltSBSDD5_FD_75292 | JGI IMG/M metagenome (GOLD analysis project Ga0075421, IMG submission 75292) | Bulk soil microbial communities from a Populus tree surrounding site in Tennessee, USA - Soil MetaG P. deltoides SBSDD5 | ecosystem: Environmental > Terrestrial > Soil > Tree plantation... | reverse complement strand
CGAGGAGGCGCGCGGCGGGCGAGGAGACCCACGAGATGAGCGGCGCCACGCGATCGGAGACCTGAGCGGGAAAGAGCTGCTCGGGCCTCGTGCAGGCGACCTTGACCTGCGAGCAGGCGGGGCAGTTGTCGTGATGACGGTGGTGCCCGTGATGGTGGTGGGCGGGGTCGTCGCAGGGAGCGGACCCGCAGTCCCGCGCGATGGCGGGGACCGCGTCCTCGTGGCACTCGACGCAGCGCTCCGCCTCCAGGAAGAAGTCGTGGATGGGAAGGAGGAGCGATGCCGCGTAGAGGGCGAGGGTTAGGAGCGCGAGGGTCCGCGGGCGGCGCATCGGTTTCGATGCTACCCGCGGGGCGCGCGGGCGTGGGAGGAAATCCCGTATACTCCTGTTCCATGAGGGACCTGCCGGGGCCGGAGCCGGCCGGCAAGAGCTTTGTGCATCGGCAGAACAAGCCTCTGTCCGAGGTCGTGCGCGAAGCCGTCGATCATTGGCTCGGTCATCGAGCGCGCTCGGAACGCGTGCGCCGGTGCCTCGAGAGCCTGGGGCGCTTTCATTCGGGCAAGAGCGACATCGCAGAGCAGCACGACGCATACCTCGATGAGGCGTTTGGAGGTTCGTCGGAGGTGTAGGCAGGGACCCGGAAGTGGCTCCGGTGAGGAACCTTACCCGACCTTCTTCCGCGACTTCCCCGCGGTCTTCTTCCCCGCGGGCTTGCCGGGCTTCTGCGGGGCGCTCGATTCGGCGCTGCCACCCTTCTTCTTCCCCCTGCCGGCGGGCTTCGCCTCCGCGGCCGGGCTCTCCGCCTCCGCCGCAGGGCTGTTCGCGGCGGGAGCTGCGCCCTGCTTCTTCTTGCCCCCGCTCGCTCCGCCAGCGGACTTCTTCGCGAAGCGGCCACCCTTCTTCGGCGGGCCCGCCGCGGCGCGGGCGCGGAGGAGCTCGATCGCCTGCTCGAGCGTCACCTCCTCCGGCTTCGCATCGCGGGGGATGGAGGCATTCGTGGTCCCGTCCGTGACGTAGGGGCCGTAGCGCCCGGCGAGAAGCTTGACGGGCGCGCCGGTCACCGTGCTCACGCCGAGCTCCCGGAGCACCGTGGGGCCTCGCGAGCGCCAGGACGGTCCCTTCTTCTCTTCCTTGAGGGACTGGATGGCCCTCTCGAGGGTCACGTCGAAGATGTTCGCGTCCTTCGGAAGGCTCCTCGTATCGTCGCCTCGCTTCACGTACGGACCGTAGCGGCCGAAGTCCGCGAAGACCTCGACGCCCGTCTCGGGATCCACCCCGAGCGATCGCGGCAGCGCGAGGAGCTTCAGGGCGTCCTCGAGCCCGACGGTCTCGGGGTCCATGCCGGGGAGGAGCGACTTCATCCGCGGCTTCTCGCCGTTCCCGGCGGCCTCTCCGAGCTGCACGTAGGGGCCGAAGCGGCCCACCTTGACGAAGATCTCCTTCCCGCTCGAGGGCTCGACGCCGAGCTTCCGGGGGCCGCCGGCTCCCTTCTCGAGGAGATCGACCGCCTTCTCGAGGGTGAGCTCATCGGGGGCGATTCCCGCGGGGATGCTCGTCCTCTCTTCATCGCGCTCGAGGTACGGACCGTACCTTCCGATCCGGACGTTGACGGCGCGGCCCTCGGAGTCCTTTCCGAGCGGGAGCGTGCACGACTCGCGCGCGTCGATGTCCTTCTCGACGAGAGGCTTGAGGCCGGGCTTCCCGTCGCGCCCGAAATAGAAGCTCTTCAGGTACGGGAGCTGCTTCTCCTCTCCGAGCGAGATCGCGTCGAGCTCGTTCTCCATGCGCGCGGTGAACTCGATGTCGACGAGCTCCTCGAAGTTCTTCTCGAGGAGGCCCACGACGGCGAACGCCATGAAGGTGGGAACGAGGGAGTTCCCCTCCTTGACCACGTACTCGCGCTGCAGGATGGTGTCGATGATCGTGGCGTAGGTGCTCGGCCTCCCGATGCCGTTGGCCTCGAGCTCCTTCACGAGCGAGGCCTCCGTGTACCGCGGAGGCGGGCTCGTCGTGTGCGTCTTCGGCTCGAGCTTCGAGCAGTCCATGGGATCGCCCGTGGACACGTCGGGAAGGAGCGTCTCCTTGTCGGCGAGCTCCTGGTCGGGATCATCGGCCCCCTCGACGTAGGCCCTCAAGTATCCGGGGAACTCGATCGCCTTCCCGTTCGCGCGGAAGACCGCGATCTCGCGCTTCTCGCCGCCCTTGTTGGCGACCTCGACCACGAGGTGGTGCCCCCGCGCGTCCGCCATCTGGCACGCCATCATGCGCATCCAGATGAGCTCGTAGACCTTGCGCTCGATCTCGCTGACCTCGCCGCGCAGCTCCTCGGGGAGCTGGAAGTCGCCCGATGGCCGGATGGCCTCGTGAGCTTCCTGCGCGTTCTTCACCTTGGTCGCGTACTGGCGGGGCTCGGGCGACAGGAACTTCTCGCCGTAGCGGCGGCCGATGAGGTCTCTCGCGCTCCGGACCGCACTCTCGGAGAGCGTGGTCGAGTCGGTCCTCATGTAGGTGATGAGGCCGTTCTCGTAGAGGCGCTGCGCCGCCCGCATCGTGTCGCGCGATGTCAGTCGGAACTTCCGGTTCGCCTCCTGCTGGAGGGTGCTCGTCGTGAAGGGAGCGGGCGGCTTCCAGACGAAGGGCTTTCGCTCCACCTTGACGACCGACCACTCGTCCGAGCGGAGCCGGCCAGCCAGGTCCCGAGCCATCGCCTCGGTGACCAGCACCGGCGCGCGACCGTCCGTGAACGTGTCCTTGAGCTTGCCGGTCGCCTTGTCGAAGTCATCTCCGCTAGCGACCCTCTTCCCGTCGAGAGACACGAGCGCGGCAGGGAGGTCGGCGCCCTCCCTCGTCCGGAAGAGGCCGAGGATGTCCCAGTAGGTGCTCCGGACGAACCGCTGCCGCTGGCGCTCGCGCTCGACGATGATCCGAACGGCCACGGACTGGACCCGCCCCGCGGAAAGCCGCGGCGCGATCTTCTTCCAGAGGACGGGGGAGATCTCGTAGCCATAGAGCCTGTCGACGATCCGGCGCGTCTCCTGGGCCTCGACGAGGCGCTCGTCGATGTCGCGGGGGTTCTCCAGCGCCTTCTCGATCGCCTCGCGGGTGATCTCGTGAAAGACGAGACGCTTCCGTGGCACCTTGGGCTTCAGGACCTCGAGGAGGTGCCAGCTTATGGACTCGCCTTCCCGGTCCTCGTCGGTCGCGAGATAGAGCGTGGTGGCCTCCTTGAGGAGCCCCTTCAGCTTCGCGACCTGCTGCTTCTTCTTCGAGGGTATGACGTAGACGGGCTTGAAGTCGTTCTGGACGTCGATGCCCAGGCGGCCCCATTCCTCCTTCTTCACTTCCGCGGGGATCTCCTTCGCGGAGGGAGGGAGGTCGCGGATGTGCCCCAGGCTCGACTCGACCATGAAGCCCTTCGGAAGGAAGCCGGCTATGGTCTTCGCCTTGGTCGGAGACTCGACGATGACTAGGGACTTACCCACCTATCCTCCACGGCCGTTGACGCAAACTGGCTAAACTTACGAGGGGCCCGGGACCGCCGCAAGGGACTTTCCCCCCGGAAGCTCCTCCCAGAATCGCCCGCTCCGGCCGGAAACTGAAGGGGCATCGAGGCCTATGGCTCCGGCCGGGGTTACCGGAATCCCTATTCCCGGCCCTCGCCCTGCGCCTGGTCCGCCTTCCAGTAGAGCGGGAGATACCGGTAATAGACCTCGAGGGTCAGGGCCGCGAAGCAGGTCGAGAGCACCCGCCCGCCGGGCTCCGACCACTCGCCGTTCGGGTCCCAGCTCCCCGCCAGCGGGCCGGTCTTGTGCTGGGTCCGCACGAGGAAATCGCGGACGTCCCGGTTCCAGCGCTCCCAGATCCACCCCTGGTAGTGGTAGAGCGCGAGGTTCCCGTAATAGAGGAGATACAGGTTGTCGAGATAGCTGCCCGTCCGGGTCTCCGAGTGGATGTACCGGGCGGACTCCTCGATCTTCCGGTCGGTGCGCTTCGCCCCGAGGAGCTGCCTCGCGAACATTCCTTCCGCCACCATGGCGAGCCGCGGCTCGTCCGGGCGCGTGTAGCCGTAGATCCCTCCGTGGGTCCCGCCGGCCACCTCGACATCCAGCCAGTGGCGGGCCCTGTCGAAGGAGCTCTCGGGCACCGTGAGACCCGCTCCGCGCGCGCTCGTGAGCGCCAGCACCTGCCATCCTGTAATGGACGTGTCGCCGCGCAGGGGAGGGGCCGGCTGGTATCGCCAGCCGCCCGTCGTCGGATTCTGGGATGCGATGATGAGCCGCACGGCGCGGCGCAGCGGCTCCAGGTACTTCTCGTTCCTCGTCAGCGTGTACGCCTCGCTCAGGGCGAGCGTGGCTATGCCGTGGGAGTACATCGTGTAGCGCTGGTCCTGGCGCGCGAGCGATCCCATCGCATCCTGGCCCCGGACGAGCCAGTCCAGGGCATCCGTCACGCCGCGGCGAAACGGCCCCTCGTTGACGGGGCTATGGTTCTGCCCCAGAAAGCAGAGGATCGCGAGAGCGGTAACGGCCGCGTCGCAGTGGATCTGGAAGCCCGGCGATCGACAGCCCCTGCACAGGGCATCGAACTCGTCGACGTCCCAGTGGCCGTCGCGGGACTGATGGCGCGCGAGCCACTCGAGCGCGAGACGCACCGCGTCCTCGGAGCCTCCGCTTCCCCCCATCTTCTCGACGAGGGCCTTCCGCACGCCCGGTGTGCGGATCTTCCGGAGGTCCGTCTCGCCCTTGAGTCCCGGCGGCGCTTCGGCGAGGCGCTCGACCATTTCGGGCACGGCGCGGGGAGCGCTCGGGAGGGGTTCCGGGCCGGAGAGAGTCGCACCATCGGGCGGCGGAGCGATCCTGGTGGCCTTCGCGCCGGCGCGCGCGAGGGATTCCCCCGCCGCCGCTTCCCCGGCGGACTTCTCCGGGAAGGTGCGCACGGGGCCGAGCTTCACGGCTCCGGGAGCAGGCTCTCCGGGGGCGCCGGCGATCCCGGACCTCTCGGTCCGGACGCGGGGACCCGGAGGCGAGAGGATGTCCGATACCTCCCTGGCGCCGGCGGCCTCGCGGGTCTCCGCGGCCTTCCTCTCGGGCAGCGTGACCGCGCTCTTCCGTGCGGACGGCTCGGGGGCGGGGATGTCGGCGGCGGCGAGCCCGGGTCGCGGTTCCGATGAGAGAGCCACGCTCGCCGCCGAGGTCACGGGAGCCATGGAGTCGGCCAGGGCCACGGCCGGGCGGGTCTCGTTCGCCGGAACGACCGAGATGCGCTCCGAGGAGGGATCGCCGACCTCGGGCGAGCGCGCGGCGAAGAGCCGCTCCGGGGCGCGAGGGCCCGGCCCGCCGTCCTTCTCCACGGCGGAGGCGACCTCGGCGCGGGGAAGGTCCTCGGGCAGCCTCACCGGTGAGCCGGGAACCGGCGGGGGCTTTCCTTCCGGGAGGAACTCGGACGATGGCAGCTCTTCCGCATCCCTCGCGGCCACCACGGACGGAGTCAAGCCCAGCGGCTGGGACCTCCAGTGTGCCAGCGAGCCCGGCGCCTCGGTCGTCTTCACCTGCGGGGCTTCGTCTCCGGCCGGATCGAGGGGCCCGGCGATGCGGCCCGACGCCAGGAGCGGGCCCTCTCGAGGCGCGCGCGCCGACTCCTCCACCGACGCGCTCGGCGACTGGCTGGGAACCGGGAGCGCGCCCTGAATCGTCTCCCGCGGAACAAGCGGCCTCGCGACGGGAGGGAGCGTTGCGGTCTCGAGATTCGGGGCCTCCACCTGGGTCGCCGCGAGCTCCACGGCGGTGTCGCCCGGCGCTCCGACCGCAGTCGCCGCGAGGCCGGCGAAGGTGGGGGCCTCGGGCGCGGGAGTCCCCGCCGGAGAAGCGCTCGACGGCGCGGAAGCCGCTGCCGGGCGGAGCCCCGCCTCCTCGGGAGCCGCGGGCCTTCGATCCGGGAGGGGCAGATCCGCCGGGACGGGAGGCCGCGGAGCCCCCGCCGCCACGCTCGAGACCGGCGCCTCCCTGGAGGGAGATGCTTCCGGACCCTCGAGGCGCGGCATGGACGCCGCGGCCAGGTCCACGGACGCCGGCTCGAACGCCTCCGGAGCGATCTCCACGGCCGGGACCTCATCGGAGCCGCCGAGCGTCTTCACGATATCGAACCGGCGGAGCTCGGCGCTCGGCGCCGCCGACGTTGCTCGCGGAGCGTCGGGGAGCACGCCATCGGGGACCCGCACGTCCATGCGGAGCGTCTCCACGGTGAGCTTCGCCTGGAGGAGCTTCTCGACGGTGACCTCGGCTTCCGCCTTCTTCTCCGCCACCGCCACGATGTCCTCGCTCACGGTCCAGAAGGCGAAGCCGTAGAGGAGGAGCACGTGGAAAAGAGCGGATGCGACCGCGCACCGCGCGAGCAGGCTCGGCTTCCAGGCCCTCCGCAGCCGGAAGAGGACGATTCCAACGACGCCGAGCGCCAGTCCTCCGCCGGCCAGCAGGCCGAGCCTGGCCGCATTCTCGACGAGGACGCGAAGCGGTATGGAGGCGATCTCGAGCTCGGACTCCACTTCCCGGTTGCGCGTCTCGAGGAGGAGCTCGCCGGGGTGGTCCTTCATCGAGACCCGGTACGCCAGCGCGAAGCCTTCGAGGAAGAGCCGCGGCGCGAGGTCGTCGTGCACGGAGTTCACGGGCTTCCCGAGATTGACGGGAGCCTCCGCGAGGATCTCCGCGCTCCCGTCACGCGGGTCGCCGAAGGCGCGGATGCGGGCACGGAAGAGGTCGTGGGCCCCGAGCCCTCCCGCCCTCTCGGAGGCGAAGTAGAGGTAGTCTCCCTCGGGCGAGAACACCGGGTCGCGGTCGCTCGCCCTGGACGCGATGCCGTGGAGCGGATTCGGAGCGGACCAGCGTTGCCGGCCGCCCTCATCGACGAGCACCGACCAGGCGATCTCGGGATCCGCGGCTCTCCAGTTTACGAGGATGATGTCCGTCCACTCGGGCGGGGGGGCCAGGATGAAGCTCCGCGGCCTGGTCGTCGCGTAGGCGAGCAGGGGGTAATACGGGTGCGGCGCGGGGCCCGACTCGTCATACGGGGAGTTCAGGCGCGCGCCGAGATGGACCGGTTTCTCCCAGCGATTCCCCGCCCTGCGGCTCGAGTAGATGTCGAAGCCGCCCGTTCCGCCCGGACGGTTGCTCGCGAAGAAGAGGACGTCACCCGCGGCCGAGAGGGCCGGGGTGATCTCATCGTGAGGGGAGCACACGCCGTCCGGTTCCCGCGCATCCCCCGCCGCGCCATCGATCGGCTGCGGCGCGGACCAGCCGAGAGCCGTGAGCTCCCGGAGGTAGATGTCGAAGTCGCCCGCGGGCGTCTTCAGGGACGTGAGCATCGCGCTTCGCGAAAGGTGAGCGCGCTCTCCGGGCGCCGGCGCCCCCGCGGCCCCTGCCGTCGCTCTATCCGCGGGCGCGTGTGCGGGAACCTCGCGGGGCGTCGACCAGAGCATCGCACGCACCGCGGGGGTCGCCCCCATCTCGTGGACCGCGTCCCGCTCGATGTAGTAGTAGACCCTCTGGAGGACGTGGCCCTCGATGCCGAGCCACACTCCCGCTCCAAGGACCGCGACGACGGCGGCGCCCCATGCCGCGCGCCGCAGGAGCCGCGCTTTCCGCCGCGCCCTAGTCGGAGCTCTGCTCATACGTGATGTGCGGCGACTTGAAGCCGAGCCTGTGGCAGATCTCGAGCGTCTCGGCGAAGGGGGCGAACTGCCCGCGCACATCCACGCGGAGCACGACCTCGGCATCTTCCCGGGCCGCGCGGCGCTCGCGCACGATGCTCTCCAAATCCTCGAGCGCCCGGGGCTTCCCGTCGATGACCTTACGGCCGTCCTTGTCGATGTTGATGACGAGCATGTCGGAGACCGTGCCGATCGGAAGCGTGGATCCCGTCTTCGCGAGGCGGATGGACTCGTCGCGCTCCTCCTCGGTGAACCGGCTGGTCGCCAGGAAGAAGATGACGAGGACGAGCATCATGTCGATGAAGGCCGTCAGGTTCAGGAAGACCTCGTCGCTCGACTCGTCTCTCGGGATGCGCACCGGCTCACCCTCCGGTCTCGAGGAGCGATGCGCCTTCCTGCGTCCCGCCGTGCGCCGAGCCCGACTCCACGGTCTGCTCCGCGCCGTGCGGGTGCGCCGCCCTCGGCTTCACCGTGAGCGGAACGCCATAGTAGTGGTCGACGAGACCGCTTGCCGTCTCGTCGATGCGGTCGCCGATCGCGTCCACCTTCCCCAGGAAGAAGTGGTAGAGGATGAGGGCGACGATCGCGACGAGGAGCCCCGTGGCCGTGGCGACGAGCGCCTCGTAGATGCCCTGCGTGAGCGTGCCGACCCGGGAGCTCGTGTTCGCGGCCGTGGCCCGCTCGAAGCAGGTGATCATGCCGGAGATGGTCCCGAGCAGGCCGAGGAGAGGGCCCAGGGCCGAGATGACGCTCAGCGGCCGGACCTTCCGCCGGAGGATGTGCATCTGCCTCGCGCCCGCCTCCTCGAGGGCCTCCATGGCGTGGGCCTCGTCCCTGTGGATCTTCTCGACCCCGGCGCGGAGCACCTTCCCGATGATGGACTCGGATGCGTTGCAGATCGCGATGGCGCGCGCGACCTGCTCCCGGGTGGCCCTGGCCCTCGCGGGCAGCTCGTGGAAGATCCGGTCGAGGATCTCCGGGGAGCCGATCCTCTTCTTCCTGAGGCTGATCGCCCGCTCGATGGCGAGCGCGATGACGATCATCGAGCAGATCCCGAGGGGCACCATGATCCATCGCCCCTTCGCGATCAGCGAGAGCAGGGTTTCCCTGGGCTGCGCGTCCGCCGTATCGGCGGGCGGGGACTCCGCCCTGGCAGGCGGGGGAGCGGGGGCCTTTTCCTTTTCCGCGGCCTGTGCCGAAGCCGCCAGGAAGACAACGACGACTATAGCTCTCCAGGTCATCTCGCCTCCAGCTTCGACACGCGTTCCCGGGCGAGCTTCGCCTCGTCGCGATCCGGGTGCGTCTCGATGACTTCCTTGTAGTACCGGAGCGCGTTCTCCGCATCCTCGAGGGCCTCGAAGCAGCCGGCCGTCTGGAGGAGCGCCTTCGATGTCCACTCGGCGTGGCTGTAGGAGGCGGGGACCTGCAGGAACTCGGCGATCGCGTTTCGCCAGTCCTTCTTCGCAGCCATGCACTGGCCGATCTGGAACTGCGCGCGCGCGCCCGTGGGGGTCGCGGTCGACCTGGCCACCTCCCGGTACTTCGTCACGGCCTGATCGAGGCGGCCCTGGCTCTCGTCGATCCACCCGAGCCCGAACCGCGCCCGGTACGCGGTCACGCTCTCCGGGAACCGCGAGAGGAAGGCCTCGAAGCGCTTCCTCGCCTCGTCGAGCTTTCGCTCCTCCACGAGGCACTCGGCAAATCCGAGAAGGGCGGCCTCGCCGGCGGGTCCCTGGGGCGTCGCGTCGTAGAGCGCCTTGAAGATGGCGCCGGCGTTTGCGTGGTCGCCTTGCTTCAGGTGGGCCCTGGCCGCGAGCAGGGCGGCCTCGCCCCGGAGCGGGCTCGACGCGAACTCCTTCGAGAGAGCGTCGTGCGCGGCGATCGTGCCCTCCGCGTCCTCGAGCATGTGGTTCGTCCACGCGAGCCGGTAGAGCGCCTTCTCGCGATGCGGACCCTGGCCCCCGGCGAGGGGCCCGAGGAGCTCCTTGGCCCGGTCGTAGGCTTTCCGGTCGAACTCGAGCTCGGCGAGCTCGAGGCGCGCGGTTTCCCTGAGCTCGCCCGCATCCTCGCGGGCCATGAGCTCGCCGTAAGCGCGTGCGGCGCCGTCGAGGTCCTCGGTGGCCCTCAGGCACCACGCGGACTCGTAGAGAGCCGCCGGGATGACCTCCGGCGGACCCTCCTTCCTGAGCTTTTCGAGCAGAACGAGGGCCTCGGAGTGCTTGCCCTCCTTGGCGAGCCCCATGGCGTCCTCGAGGTACGCCCGCGCCGCGCGCGGGTCTCCCGGGCGCTTCGACTGGAAGCGCTTGAGGATCATCCGGGCCTCGTCCCTCCTGCCCGCGGCCTGGAGGCTCAGCGCCAGCTGGATCTCGGCATCGGCGGCGACCTCGTGATCGGGGAACTGCGAGATGAGCTTCGCGTAGTGCTTCGCGGCCTGCGCTGGATCGCCCTTCTCCCGAGCGATCCAGCCCAGGAAGCGGAGAGCGTGCGGCGCGAACCGCGAGCTCGGGCTCTCCGAGAGGAGCTTCGAGAAGCCGGCCGCGGCCTCATCCAGATCCTTCTGCGTGTACGCGATCTGCGCGAGCTCGAAGGAGATCTGCTCGCGGTGCGGAGTTTTGGGCGCCGCCTCGAGCGCTTTCAGGTACGCGTCTCGGGCCTGATCGAGCTTCCCGGAGAGCTGCAACGCGTGCGCGAGCTTGAACCGGGCGTCGGTCGCCGCCTCCTCGAGGGCAGCCGTCGCGCCGCCCTCCGGGTGGGAGACCCTGGGGTCCTCGAGGAAGCTCGAGAACCGCAGGGCGGCGGCTTCGAACTCCTCGAGCTGGTAGGCGATGTCGGCCTCGAGGTAGTCGCGGGTCGCGAAGAACGGATCCTCGCGGGAGACCTTCTCGGCCTCGGGTCCGAGGGCCTTGGTATCCAGGGCGGCGAAGGCGCCGCGCGCCCCCTGGAGGTCCTTCGCGAGATAGAGCGCGTGGGCCCCGCGGAACGCGGCCTTCGCCCGGGCGACGCCATCGAGGTCCTTCCCGAAGCGAGCGAGATAGGCGTCGTATGCCTTGCGCGCGCCGGCGTAGTCCTTCGAGAAGAACAGGTTCTCGGCGACGAGCTGCTCGACCTCCTTCGTGAAGGGGCTCTTCGGGTGCTCGGATCGGAAGCGGTCGCAGGCGGCTCTCGATTCCTCGTACTTCCCGGAGCGGTGGAGCGCGTAGGCCTTGAGATAGGCGAGCTGATCGGCGCGCGCGCCCTTCGACCCCTCGAGGCGGGAGAGCCTCTCCGATGCGGCCTGGAAGTCGCCTTCCGCGAGGAGGGCCGAGGCGAGCTCCATCTCCATGGCTTCCGCGTGCCGGCTCTGCGGGAACGCCTTCAGCGCTTCGCGGAGGACATCCACCGCGCCCCGCGGCTTCCCGTGCCGCATGTAGAGGCGCGCGAGCCAGAGCGATGCCTCGTCGCCGGCCGTGGGCGAAGCGCGAAGGTCCTGGAGCATGCGGGCGGCGGCCGTGCCCTTGCCCGTATCGAGGAGGGCCCGCGCGAGGTACACCGCGGCGACGTCCCGGCGCTCGCTCTTCGGGTGAGTCTCCATGAACTTCTGGAGCTCGGCCGCGGCTTCATCCTTCTGGCCGGCCCGGAAGAGAGCCGTCGCGAGACCGAACCAGGCGAGCTCCGCGTGGGCGCCATCCTTCGTGCCGATGACCTCGCGGAACCCCTCGATGGCCCCGGCCTCGTTCCCGTTCGCCTGCTGGGCGAGCGCCTTCATGTAGCGCGCATCGGCCGCGTACGCGCTCGACGTCGACGCGGCGAGCTTCCCGAAGATCTCCGCGCTCTCTCCCGCGCTCTCGCCGCCCAGGTTGTAGAGCGACATGGCGAGGTAGAACTCGGCGCGATCCCGCTCCTCGCCCTCGAGCCCGGCATCCAGGGCCGTCTTGAAGGCGGCCGCGGCATCGGAGTGCTTTCCCTGGAAGTAGTGGGACTCGGCCAGACCCACCGCGGCAGCGGAGGCCTCCTTCTTCGCCGGCTTTCGGTCGAGCACCCAGCGGAAGGCCTTGGCGGCGTTCTCCGTATCGCCGATGAGGAGGAGGACCTGACCGAGGAGTCTCGTCGCCTCGACGCGGGGCTCGAAGTCCTTCTTCTTCAGGGCCTCGCGAAGGTGGCCCATGGCCTTCCGGAGATGCGCATCCGCGGGGGATTCCGCGGGAGTCTTGGCCTGACCTTCCCTGGCCGGGGTCGCGGACGCGATGGCGGCTCCCCGTTCCTTCCGGATCCTGGTGGCGAGGTTGTAGTGAGAGAGGGCGAGGGCGTAACGGATCGCGTGGATCTTCTCGTAATCGGGGTGGGCCGCGAGGAGGGACTCGTAGCGCGGGATGGCGAGGTCGTAGAGCTCGCGGTTGAAGAGGTAGTTCACCCGGAGGAACTCCTCGTGGATGGGGTCCTTCGAGCCGTCCTTGGCCGGGGCCTCGGGCTGGGCAGGCTCCTTCGGGGGCTCCTTCTTGGGGGTCTTGGCAGCCTTGGGCCGGCCCGGGGAATCAGCCGATCCCCGGGCCTGGGGCTCCGCATGGAGAGCACCCGCGGCGACGAGCGCGGCGGAGAGGATGGAGGTAAGGCCCAGGCGCAAGCCCTGGCCCCGGGTGAGGACGTCTTGCATGGTCGAGATACTGGTCCGCGGGGAAGCCCGTCCCTGGGAGGCGGTCGGGTCGCAAACCCTTCCGTGGAACGGGCTAACCGCCGGGGCACCGCCCGCCCCTACGGTGAGGGGCGCGGGGCGCTCGGGAGAGTAGAGAAGAGTCGAGTATACGGGGAAGGTTCAGGATGGGGTAGATCCCCCATCAACGCCCCATCAGATGGCGGAGCACCATCTGATCCAGGGCCTCGTAGTCCCTTTCCGCCGTGAGCTTTGCGGCGGCCTTCTCGTCGAAGGAGCGCGCCTTGTCGACGAGGAGGAGGAAGGTCTCCTTCGAGTGCGCGAGGTGAGCGAACGACTTCTCCCGGCGCTGGGTCCGCATGACCTTCACGTCGAGTCCGACCCACTCCCCCTGGCTCCCGTAGTCGTGCCGCTCGAGGACGCGCACCTGGTTGAACGCGCGGCGCAGGTCGACCGAGCCGAACGCCTTGTCTTGATCGTACTTGAGGCCGTTCTGGTCGTTCAGGTGGACGCTCCAGAGCTTCCCGTGATGGATCGCGAACGCCATCTCGTCCGAGGGGTCGAGCCCCGCGAGCACCGCGTGGGCCGACTCCATGAGCGCCCCGACCCGGCGGGGGTCGCGCGTCATGTAGGCCGTGGCCACCGCGTGGCCCATGGTGGGCAAGTAGGCGAGATCGGTGGGCTCGTTCGGCTTGGGCTCGATGAGGATCCGGACTTCGGGGTCGGACTCGAGGATCCTGTCGATGGCCTCGACGATCCTCGCCACCGAGCGCTCCGGGTCCTTGGCTTCCCGGATGTACGTGCCCTCGCGCGCGAGCCAGAGGACGAGGCGGTTGCACCCCAGCTCGCGAGCGATCTCCGCCGCCCGTACCGACCGCTCGATGGCGTAGCGGCGCTCGCCCTCGTCGTTCGAGGTGTAGCCTCCGTCCACGGTGCGGGGGTCCTCCCAGAGCCGCGGCGCCACGAACTCGGCGGTGAGCTCGAGCTCGTCGAGTCGCTTCTTCACGTCGCGGGCCTTGCGGAGCGCCTCGGCGTGAGTGAAGCGGTCGATCCCGGGGACGGCGTCGTCGTCA
>Ga0075421_100007454_pt1 | contig 13403 bp, 15 predicted proteins | sample SoiMetdeltSBSDD5_FD_75292 | JGI IMG/M metagenome (GOLD analysis project Ga0075421, IMG submission 75292) | Bulk soil microbial communities from a Populus tree surrounding site in Tennessee, USA - Soil MetaG P. deltoides SBSDD5 | ecosystem: Environmental > Terrestrial > Soil > Tree plantation... | reverse complement strand
TGGGAGAGCCAGCGCACGTCGGCCTCGAAAAATGCGCGTAAATCCGGCATGCCATATTTGAGCATGGCGATGCGATCGATCCCCAGACCCCAGGCGAAGCCTTGGTACTCGTCTGGATCGAGCCCGCAATTGCGCAGCACGTTCGGATGCACCATGCCGCAGCCAAGAATCTCCATCCAGTCGTCGCCCTCGCCAAACCTGACCTCGCCTTTGTCGCGCCGGCACTGGATGTCGACCTCAAGCGAGGGCTCGGTGAATGGAAAGAACGAGGGGCGGAAGCGCATCTTGACCTGATCCACCTCGAAGAACGCCTTGCAGAACTCCTGCAGTATCCATTTCAAATGGCCGAGGTGTGAGCTCTTGTCGATGACGAGCCCCTCGACCTGATGGAACATCGGTGTGTGGGTCTGATCGCTGTCGCTGCGGTAGGTGCGGCCGGGGATAATGACGCGGATCGGCGGCTTTTGCGCCAGCATCGTCCTGATCTGCACCGGCGACGTATGCGTGCGCAGCAGGAGCTGGGAGCCGTCCGGCTTCGGATTGAAATAGAACGTGTCTTGCATCTGCCGCGATGGATGGCCTTCGGGGAAGTTGAGCTTGGTGAAGTTGTATTCGTCGGTCTCGATGTCGGGCCCTTCCGCGATGGCGAAGCCCATGTCGGCGAAGATCGCGGTCAGTTCGTCTACGACCTGGCTGATGGGATGGATGCGTCCGACCTCAGCCGGCGGTTCGCGCACCGGCAGTGTGACGTCCACGGTCTCGGTATTGAGACGCTGATCGAGCGCGAGTTCACTCAGCGCGTCCCTACGCGCGGCGATCGCGGCGACAATGCGGTCCTTCAGACCGTTGATGAGCGGCCCCTGCTGCTTGCGCTCGTCCGGCGCCATCGTGCCGAGCGCTCGCAACAGCGCAGTGATCGAGCCGTTGCGACCCAGCGCCGCAACCCGCACCCCTTCCAGCTCCGCCTCATCGCTTGCATTTGCGGCGGCGGCGAGCAGTTCGCTCTCGAGCGTGCGAAGGTCGGTCATCGGTCTCCTCAACTGCGCCAGCGCAATGTCTTGGGTTCGAGCGGGTTGACGAACACGCGCCCTTCTCCCTGCGCCGCGATCCATTCATCCTTCACGCGCATCCACCAGCGCGCTTGGGTATCGGCATCATTAATGAGCATCAGCCTGGGTCGGTGCAAAAGGCCCTCGCGTTGCTTGACCACGACTTGGCGATCTTGATCGAGAAAGGTGTGCATGAACGGTTTGAACAGCGGCGCGAGCGGTGCCACCCAGCCGGGCGAAGCCCAGAAGATCTGGTGCACTTCGGTTGCCTCGTCGGTGATCGGCGTAATCGCGGTCAGTCCGACGACGGCGTGGCGGTCGCCATGCACCTCCTCGATGCGCAGCCCGGGAAGCTTATAGGAAATCTCGGTTTCGACATGACGCCCGAGCAGCTTGTAGACCAGGTTTTGCGGCGGCAGCGGATGGCGCACCATCCGCCAGCCGAGCTCGATCGGCTCGAAGTGCTTTTCCTTGGGCCGCAGCTTCGTCGGCTGATGCTTGAACCACCACGACGTGTGTACGAATCCGGCATGCGTCGGATCCATGAGACCGAATGCGGCGTGGTCGGTCGAGCAGGGGAATGGCAGCATGATCGCGGCCGCAGGCGCCATGTCGTCGGAAAAGATCGGCATGCGCGGTGGCTCTGTCGGCGGCATCGCTTCGTTCGCCGCCGGGAAATAGACCCACACCAGGCCCTGCCGCTCGATGCAGGCATAGGCACCGCAGCGGATCTTGCCGAGATCCATCTCCTGGCCTTCTCGCAGCGATGGAATCTCGACGCAGATGCCGCTCATGTCGAAGCGCCAGCCGTGATAGCAGCACCTGATCGTCTCGCCGTCGAAGCGACCGTAATGCAGGGGGACGCCGCGGTGCGGGCAAATGTCGCGCAGCGCAAACACGCGTCCGTCGCGGCCCCGGCCGATGAGCAGCGGCTCGCCGAGCAGCGTCTTGTGCACGAGCCGACCCGGTCGCACGTCCGTGCCCACAAGCGCGACGTACCAAAAGCCGCGCAGAAGTTGGGCTTTGAGATCGTGCATGGTCTCGTCCCCGGGGAGTCCGCCCGGTCGTTACGCCGGCATGAACGGCAGGTCGGTATCGCCGGGCTTGCCGCCCGCCTGCGTCAGCATGCAATGCACCTGGCCGCGATGATGCGTTTGGTGATTGAACATATGCGTGACCAAGACCCATTTCGGCTTGCGCAGGTGCGCCTTCATCGCGCCGGAGTAATAGGCGAGATCGCCGGCGAGAGATGCCGCGTCGAGCCGGTCCGCCCATTCGATCACGACCGCGTCGAAGGCTTTGCGCTCGCGCTTCAACTCGTCCCAATCGCCGTAAAGCGACACGGATTCAGGAATGCCGCCCCCGGGGGGCGGCGTGCCGGCAAGTCGGTTCATCCAGATGCGATCCGCCCAGAGCAGGTGGCTCAGCGTTGCATGGATGGAACCAAAAAACGCCCCGCGATCGCGTCGCCGCTCGGTGTCCGGGAGCGCATCAGCCACGCCATAGACGTTGTCGTTTTGCCAGCGATTGTAGCGCGCCATGCATTGCACATAGCCCAGATCGATCATCGTCGCGTTCGAAGGACGGACATTTATCTGCCGTGTGCGCCCTGCGTCCTCTGATTCTCACACTGTAATCGCGGCTTTGGCCTTCTCGACGATCGCCGCAAAGGCTGCGGGCTCGCGGATCGCAAGGTCCGACAACACCTTGCGGTCAACCACCAGCCCGGCTCTGCCGAGGCCGCCGATGAATCGGCTGTAAGTGAGCCCGAAGGGACGCACTGCCGCATTGAGGCGCTGGATCCACAGTGCCCGGAAAGTGCGTTTGCGGCGCTTGCGGTCACGGTACGCATATTGGTTCGCCTTCTCGACCGCCTGCTTTGCGATGCGAATGGTGTTCTTGCGTCGGCCGTAATAGCCCTTGGCGGCTTTCAACACTTTTTTGTGCTTGGCGTGCCCGGTAACGCCGCGCTTGACGCGTGCCATGGCTGACCTCCTGATTGCGTGCAACGATTGGGTGCGGCTGGCCGCTGCGGCGGCCCACAGGTGTCACCCGTTGGGCAAAAAGAATTTTTTGATCTTCTCGCCGTCGGTCTTGAACACTACGGCGGTGCCGCGCAGTTGGCGGATCTGCTTGTTGGTGCGCTTGATCATGCCGTGACGCTTGCGAGATTGCTGGTAGAGCACCTTCCCGCCCGCGGTCACTTTGAAGCGCTTTTTTGCGCCGGATTTGGTCTTGAGCTTGGGCATTTGGCTCTCCTTTGCGGCGGCAGGCGTGGAAAACGCCCCGGCCAGCCGGTTTTTGCTCGCTCGAGCGTGCTGATATTCGCCGTCGCCACGGCAGCCCTTTCGGCCGGGCGGCGGAAGGGCCGCGTTATGGCAGAGACCGCCGCGAAATACAACCAAAACTCGGATTTATCGGCCGAATGGCCGCCGCGAGGCATGCGGGAGCCGGCTGCTAGCCCGCGGCGATCAGGGCTTGTGCAGGCGGACGGCACCCTCCTCGCAGCGCGCGGCCGAGCTGTCACCTCGGAGCCAGCACCATCACCACCTGGCGGCCCTCGAAGCGGGGTTCCTGCTCGACCTTGGCGACTTTGGAGGTGTCGTCCTTCACGCGATTGAGCAGCTGGTAGCCGAGTTCCTGGTGCGCCATCTCGCGCCCGCGGAAGCGCAGCGTGACTTTCACCTTGTCGCCCTCTTCGAAAAAGCGCTGCATCGAGCGCATCTTCACGTCGTAATCGTGGTCGTCGATCATCGGCCGAAGCTTAATCTCTTTGACCTCGACGACCTTCTGTTTCTTGCGGGCTTCCGCCGCTTTCTTCTGCGCCTGGTATTTGTATTTGCCGTAATCGAGAATTTTGCAGACCGGCGGGGACGAATTGGGGGCGATCTCGACGAGATCTAGCCCGGCCTCCTGGGCCTTGTCCAAAGCGATCTGGATTTCAACGGGCCCATGATTGTGGCCGGTTTGGTCGATCAGTTGGACTTCGCGAACACGGATCTCCTCATTGATGCGCGGGCCGTCCTTCGGGGCGGGCTGCGCGGATCTCATTGGGCGACGAATGGCTCTGCTCTCCTCATGTTGTTACAACAGTCCTGCTACCGCAGGCCCACGAAGGATCAGGACAAACCGCGCATAAGTCAACGGCTTTCCCTCGGTTCGCGGCCGCCCCGAGCGCCTCTGCCACTTCTAGAGGTCGCGTTCCAGCAGCGCGCTGTAGACGGCGTGCGTTGTGGCCGCGGCGCTGTGCGGAGAAAACATGTATTCGGCGAAGTGGCGTGCGCGCGCGGACATCGTACGGTAGGCGTCATCATCGAGGGCGAACGCCTCGATCACTGCGCTGGCAAATTCTTGTGCGTCGCCGGCCTTGACCACCCATCCCGTGCGCACGTCCTCCGGCATTTCCGGCGGCGCGACGACGTGTTCCGGCAGGATGCCGACATCCGACGTGACGACCGGTCGCCCCATTGCTTGTGCTTGCGCAACCACGCGGCCGAGGACCGGCGGCTCGGTTGCAGGCACCACCACGGTCTCGGCGGCGGTAAGCGCGGCAGGCATGTCACGGCAGTGTCCGGTCAGCCGCACCTGCGCCTGCACGCCTTTGACCTTCGTCTCATCCACAATGGCGCCTGCATATTTGCGATGGCTGCGATGTTCGCCAACCAACACGAACACAAAGCCGCGCATACCGCTGTCGAGCATGATGCGAGCGACCTCGGGCACAATAAGTTGGCCGTTCCAAGGGGCGACGCGCCCGGGAACGAGCAAAATGCGCGCCGCTGGCGGAATTCGCCACGCCTTGCGCAAGGCTTCGACCCGCGCGGCATCCACGGCCGCAGGATCGAATGCGGCGATGTCGATGCTGCGCGGAACGATAGTGAGGCGCTCGCGCGGAATATTGTGGCGCGCCAGGATCGGAGCGGCAGCGAAGTTTGAAGGCGTGATCACCCAATCGCAGCGTGCGAGAGCGGCGGCCCAATACGCATGCAGTCTGGAAACCGGCGGCACGTCGGGCAGTGTCGTGACGATCCATACGGCGATCCGCGCTGCCGCCATGTTGGCAATCCAGGCTCCGCCGCCGCTTTGCGCGTGCACGATATCGATCCGCTCGGAGGTAATCAGGCGTTCCAGTGTGCGGGCGCTTTTCCTGAGCAGGAACGGATTGACGGTCGCGTTGACGAGCGGAATCCATTCGCCGCGGGATGCCGTAAGCTCCGCAACCAGCGGGCCATCCTCGCCTGCAACGAGAGCGCGCGCGCCGGCTTGCCGTAGCGCGGCGGCGACATCGAGGGCTGTGCGGGCGACCGGCTCCTCGCGCAGAGCCGGCACGATCTGCAGCACGGTGGCGCCGGCCAAGGTCCGCCGCTGAACCTGCCGATCAATGTCAGTCACGGACTCAGTTCCTCGGCCGGCTCTGGGTTGTTGGCGACTCGGGTGTGCTTGTATTCAATGGCAGGATGCGGCGGAACACGCCCAGCGCCCCGCGCACATGTGCCTCCTAAGGCCAGGCTCCGCAAATGAGCGATCTTTGCCTGAAATTCCTGACTGTTGGAACGAATATGGCGGCCCGCAAAATTGCCGTGCGGCGGCGCGAGGGAGGCTCCCCCGGCCTGTTTTGGCTGGGCGGCTTCAAGTCCGATATGCGGGGTACCAAGGCCGAGGCGCTCGATCGATGGGCGCAGGAGAATGGCCGGGCGATGACCCGCTTCGACTATTCCGGCCACGGCGAGTCGGGCGGCAATTTCACCGACGGCAGCATCGGCCGATGGCTCGATGAGAGCGTTGCCGTGTTCGACACGTTTTGCAGGGGCCCCCAGGTCGTGATCGGCTCCTCGATGGGAGGGTGGCTGGCGCTGCTGCTGATCCGCGAACTGATGCGCCGCAGGCAAAGTGATCCCGGCGCCGCGCGGCTTGTGCTGGTCGCGCCCGCAGTCGATTTCACGGAAGAGTTGATGTGGAAACGGTTTCCGCCGGAGGTCAAGCTCAAGATCGAGCAAGCCGGCGTTTGGGCGCGGCCTTCGCAGTATTCCGAAGAGCCCTATCCGATCACCCGCGGCCTTATCGAAGAGGGGCGCAAACACCTCCTGCTCGACGGCATGATCGAGACCGGTTGTCCGGTGCGGATTCTTCAGGGCGTGCAGGATCCCGACGTTCCATGGCAGCACACGGTCGAGCTGACTTCTCGCTTTGCCCGCGACGACGTCGTGCTGACGCTGATAAAGGACGGCGACCATCGCCTGTCGCGCCCGGAGGACATCGAGCGGCTCATCGCGGCCGTGGCAGAGTCGTAGAAGGCCGCTAACCGTGCTTGGAACGGCTGTCGGCGGGGACCTGCTTGCGATCGGACATGCCGTAGTCCCTGATCACGCCGGCAATCCGCAATCGATAGTCCGCGAATAACTCGCCGCGGCCGACGGCCTGCGCGCGACGATGGGCTTCGAGATTTCTCCATGCGCTCACCGCCGCTTCATCGCGGAAGAACGAAAGCGACAGCATCTTACCGGGCTCGTAGATGCTCTCGAACCGTTCGATCGAGATGAAACCATCGATCTTGTCGAGCAGCGGCCGCAGCTCGGCAGCGAGGTCCAGATAGCGTTGCTTGTGGCCAGGCTTTGGCCAGACTTCGAAGATCACTGCGATCATTGGACACCTCGGGGAGGGAGCGGCTGCGTTCGGCCTGTTTTCTCGTGCGAAGCTTTTTTTGTCTCGCTGGAAACCACTCGCCGAGGCACCGCCAGCGCCTACCATTTCAACAGAAGCGGCGGTTCAGGTCACCGGCCTGAGGAAGGTCCGTTCCTCATTCAAGATGAAACGTCGCTCTTGCGCAAAACGGAAGTTGGCGGCGCCTTCAGTATCGGCCTTGAGCCGCGCGCGATAGGCCTCGTAGGCGGCGAGGCTATCGAACGAGATCAAACCGTAGGCAATGTTGTTGGTACCTTCATGCGGCATCCAATAGCCGAGGAGATTTCCCCCACACTTCGGAATGATGGAGAGCCAACGTCGCGCGTATTCTTCAAAGGCATCGCATTGAAACGGATCGAGTTGGTAACGGATGAAGACGGTGATGGTCATCGCAGCCTCCGGCGACCGCGAGCTGCATTTTGTCGGGTTTTTCAAACGGCATGCTTCGGATACGAACGAACTATGCAGGTAATAGGACATCGCCGCCGCGCTTGCTGCAGCCCCTCCCCGGATTTTCGGCCAAGCTCTAGGCGGGCGCCGCCGGCTCGGCGGGGCAGCGATGATCGCCGGCTTCGTAGAGCGCGTGCAGGCCATCCCGGTAGGTCGGATAGCGCAGCTGCACCCCGAGCGCCTTCTTGAGCTTGTCGTTGCGTGCCCGAATGCAACCGTCGTAGAAGCTCAGCGCCATGGGAGAGGCCAATTTGCCAGCGTCCTCGTATGGGATCTCCGGCGGCGGTTCGATGCCGATCAGGCGCGCCGCAAACGCGATCTGATCGCTCGGCGATGCAGGTTCGTCGTCGACAACATTGAACACACCCTCGGCGTTACGCACGAAAGCCGCATCGATCGCCTGCGCAATGTCGTAGACGTGCACGCGATTCGAGACGTGGCCGGGCTTGGCGATGCGATGCACGCTGCCGCGCAGAAGGCGCACCATTCCGTTGCGTCCCGGACCATAGATGCCGCCGAGCCGCAGGATTGCGACCGGGAGGTTACGTCGCGCTCCGAGCGTCCGCCAATCGTGCTCGGCCTCGATGCGCGTGCCACCGCGGCGCGCGAGCGCCGGAATGGTCGGCGCGCTCTCGTCGATCCACGCGCCGCCGCTATCCCCGTACACGCCGAGGCTCGACAGATAGACCACGGACTTAAGCCGCGGCGCTTGTACGATCTCTTCTTCGAGCCCCGCGAGCACGGGATCGCGGCCGTCCGCCGGCGCTGCCGATACGAGCAGCGCATCGGCCTCTGAAATCGCGGCCTTGAGCTCGTTTGAGGGTGATGCACCATCGAACACCAACATCTCGACCGGCTTGCCGCCGAGGCGCTCTCGCCCGAGCGCAGCCGCACGGTCCGCGTTGCGCGTCGTTCCCACGACGCGGTCGAAGCGCGAACCAAATTCGCTGACATAGTGCTGGGCGCAGTAACCAAGCCCAAGACAAACGAGCGTGTTCATCAAGCGGCCGCCGCCTCGAGCGCTACCGTCCATTCCTCTGCGACCAGAAGCTCGCTCTCGCGCGCGCGCCGATCCATCGCAAGCACGGCGAAGCGTTCGGCGGGTAGCAGCCGGCTCAACGCCCACACGGCTGCGCCACGCACCAGCGGCGAAGGATCGTCCAACAGCCGGATGGCCTCGGGTGCAAGCGCCGCATCCCCGGAATTTCCCATCGCGATCAGCACGTTGCGCACGAACCGAGTGCGGCCCGTGCGCTTGAGCGGCGACTTCGAAAACAGTTGCCGGAACGCGGCATCGTCAAGACGGGCGAGATCAGCAAGGCGTGGGGCCGTTAATTCAGGGCGTGCGGCGAGCTTGTTCTCGCGGCCAGCCTGCGCGAATTTGTTCCACGGGCATACCGCCAGACAATCATCGCAGCCGAAGATGCGATTGCCGATCGGTGCGCGTAGTTCACGCGGAATCGGACCCTTGTGCTCGATCGTGAGATAGGAGATGCAACGGCGCGCATCGAGTCGATAGGGCGCGGGGAATGCGGCGGTCGGGCAGATATCAAGGCAGGCGTGGCAGCTGCCGCAATGGTCGATCTCCGGTGCGTCCGGCGGCAGCTCGAGCGTCGTGAAGATCGCACCGAGAAACAGCCACGATCCGAATTGGCGCGAAACCAGATTGGTGTGCTTGCCCTGCCAGCCGATGCCGGCGGCGGCGGCGAGCGGCTTCTCCATGACCGCTGCGGTATCGACGAAGACCTTCGCGTCGCCGCCGGCTTGCGCGGTCAGCCACCGCGCCAGCGCCTTGAGCCTCGGCTTGATGATGTCGTGATAGTCGTCGCCTCGCGCGTAAACCGAAATGGCACCCCGGTCGCGTCTGCGCAAGATCGCCAGCGGATCGCTGTCTTGACCGTAGTTGACGCCAAGCATGATGACGGAACCTACCTGAGGCCACAGCGTGCGCGGATTGCCGCGCCGTGCCGCAGTTGCGTCCATCCAATCCATGTCGCCGTGGGCGCCTTCGGCCAGGAACTGCCGCAGCCGCTCCAACGCCTGCGGAATCGAGTCCGGCCGCGTGATGCCGACGATGTCGAAGCCGTATTGATGAGCGGTGCTCGCGAGCGCCGCTTTGAGCGCCGAAGGATCGCTTAGAAGTCGAGATCCGCGTAGGTCTTCGACGGCGGGATGCCCGCCAGCGTCTCGGCTAGGATGGGACGGAACGACGGACGCGACTTGACCTGCGCGTACCACGTCTTCGCGGCGTCGTCTTCGTTCCATGGCACGTCGCCCAGATAGTCGGCCGCCGAGAGGTGCGCGGCTGCAGCGAGGTCGGCATAACTCATCCGTGCGCCTGCAAGCCAATCGCGTGTGCGCACCAGCCAGCCGATATACGCCAAATGATACCGCATGTTGTGGCGCGCCGCTCGGATCACCTCGGTATCGGGGGATCCGCCGCCTGCGCTCGCCGGCATCTGGCGCTTATATAGGCGTTCCATGGTGAGCGGGCCGCTGACCTCGGCAAAAAATTTGTCGTTGAACCAGCTCATCAGCCGGCGAACTTCGACCCGGGGTCCCGGTTCGCGCGGCAGCAGGCGCAGTTCGCCAAGATCGGCTCCCCGCGTCTCGTCCAGATATTCGGCGATGATCGACGCGCCGGGCACCGCCGGACGACCCTCCTCCACCGCCACCGGAGTGGTGCAGGCAGGATTGAGGATGAGGAACTCTTCGCGGCGCTCCCAAACGCGCTCCTCGACCGTCCGCGCAGTGATGCCGTACTCGCCGAGCGCCAAACGCACGAAGCGGGAATGCGGGCAGAACGGGTGATGAAACAACGTCAGCATGCGGTTCTAATGACTGCGGCGATGTTGAGGCGCGCCGGCCGTGCGACGGCAGTTCACGTTAGGTCGCCGTCGATCCTTTGGGTAGGGCCGGCCAAGCGCAACCTGTGCAATGTTGGCTCTTTCCCGTTGCCCCAAGGTTAATGATGCGGGAAAAGCGCATCTTCCGGACCTTCCGCGCCTGCTGCTGCGCGGCATCTGTCTTCCCTCTGGCCGCGGAGCCGTCATGTTGCTCGACCTTTTCAAGGCTTTCGTCCTCGGTGTGATCGAGGGGCTGACCGAGTTCCTGCCGGTATCCTCGACCGGCCACCTTCTCTTGGTGCAGCGCTTTTTCGGCTTCGACGATGACGACTTCGGCAAGACCTTCGCGGTCCTCATCCAATTCGGCGCGATCCTCGCGCTGCTGTCGATCTATTTTTTTCGTATCTGGCGGATTGCCACCGGTATGTTCAGCGATCCGGCAGCTCGGCGTTTCGTCATCGGTGTGCTGATCGCATTCCTGCCGGCGGCTGTCGTCGGCGCGCTCGCGCACGATGTCATCAAATCGGTGCTGTTCAACGTCTGGATCGTCTGCTTCATGCTGATCGTGGGCGGCGCGATTCTGTTGTGGGTTGATGGGATGGATCTCGACACTCGCTATCACGATGCCACACGGTTTTCTTTGCCGATGTATCTCGTCATCGGCCTGGCGCAGTGCGTCTCCATGATCCCCGGCGTCTCGCGCTCCGGGGCGACCATCGTAGCCGCCATGCTGCTGGGGGCTGACCGACGCTCAGCCGCGGAGTTCTCGTTCTGGCTCGCAATGCCTACCATGGCCGGTGCGTTCGCCTACGACCTCTTCAAGAGCCGAGGGCAGATGAGCATGGACAACAGCATCCTCGTAGCGTTCGGATTTGCCGTGTCGTTCGCGAGCGCCTGGATCGTGGTGAAGACGTTTCTGGACTATGTGCAGCGCCACGGTTTCAGCTTGTTCGCCTGGTGGCGCATCGTCGTCGGAGGGCTAGGGTTGGTCGCGCTGGCCCTGGGGCACTAACCGCCGTCCTCGCCTTTTTCCGTGCAGTCTTGCGTCAGGCGATCACGGCGCGCGAGACGTCACGCACGTCGCGAACGCCGGTGAGCGTCATCGCCACTTCGAGCTCGGCGCGGATGATGTCGAGCGCTTGGCGAACGCCGGCTTCGCCATTGGCCGCGAGACCGTAAAGATGGGCTCGCCCGGTCAGGCACCCGTGCGCGCCGCGCCCCAACGCTTTGAGCACGTCCTGCCCGGAGCGAATGCCGCCGTCGAACAGCACCTCGATACGGTCGCCGACCGCGCTCGCGATCTCGGGCAAGACGGTGATGCTGGAGTGCGCGCCGTCCAGCTGCCGGCCGCCGTGATTGGATACGACGATGCCGTCGACGCCCGCCGACGCCGCGGTCTTGGCGTCCTCGACGTCGAGCACGCCTTTGAGCACCAGCTTGCCCGGCCACAGGCTGCGCACCCAGTCCACGTCGCGCCAATTGAGGGAGCGGTCGAAATTTTGGTTCGACCAGGCGCCCGCCCGCTCCATGCCGACCCGGCCTTTGAGATAAGCCTCGACGTTGCCGAAGGTCTTGCGCCGCCCAAGCAGCACTTTGATGAGCCAGGCGGCTTGGTGGCGATGTCCCAGACATTGCGCGCGGTGAGCCGCGGGGGAACGGTCAATCCGTTCTTGATATCGGCGTGGCGCTGGCCCCGCATGGGGAGGTCAACGGTCAGGAACAGGGCGGAACACTTGGCTGAGCGCGCCCGCTCGATCACTGATCGGCTGAACCCGCGGTCGCGAAACATGTAGAGCTGAAACCAGAACGGCTGTTGCACCGCGCTCTGCACGTCCTCGATGGAGCAGATCGACATGGTGGACAGACAGAACTTGATGTCGGCCGCCTGGGCGGCGCGCGCGGCGAGTATCTCGCCATCGCCCTGCACGAGACCTGCAAGCCCGGTCGGCGCGATCGCGAGCGGCATCGATACGGTCTCGCCCAGCATCGAAGTGGCGAGCGATACCTTGGAGACGTCGACCAGTACCCGCTGGCGTAGGCGGATAGCGTCGAGGTCATTGCGATTGGCGTTGAGCGTGATCTCGTCGTACGAGCCTCGCTCCACATATTCAAAGATCGCGCGCGGAATTTTGCGCCGGGCGATCCGCCGCAAATCTTCGATATTGGTGACGATGGACACGGCGGGACCAGGACGTGCCGATTAGGGCGAACTGCCGATCACCGGCCCTTGTGCCTTGAATTGGCCGGACTTACGGAACCGCCACAGATACGAGGGCACCACGGCCGCCATGGCGAGGGGCTCGATGCCGAGCACTTCGAGCGTGCGGCCTTCGCGCTTGGCCGTCTCAGAGACGATGGCATCGCGGCGCAGCAGCTCGACTTGGTCGGGCGTTAACAGCGGCTTCGGCAGAAACTGAAGAAAGCCGGCCTGGAACTTGGCGAGCGCGAAAGGGATCGGAACCAGTAGGCGTCGCCGTTCGATCGTCGCGAGCAGGAATTGCATCAGCTCTTTGAAGCTGCGCACCTCGGGGCCACCGAGCTCGTAGACTTCGCCGTCTCGGCCGCGGCCTTCGATTGCGGCAACGATCGCGCTCGCGACGTCGCCGGCGAAGATGGGCTGGAACCGGGTATGACCGCCCCCGACCAGCGGAAGGGCCGGGGAAAAACGGGCAATCGCCGCAAACTTGTTGAAGAAGCCGTCTTCGGAACCGAACAGGACGGAGGGACGCAGGATCACCGCCGACGGCACGGCGGCGAGCACTAGCCTCTCGCCGGCCGCCTTGGAGCGGGCGTAGCGGGAGGGTGCTTCCGCGTCGGCGCCGATCGCCGAGACGTGGATCATGTGCGCGCCGACCGCGGCCGCGGCGCGCGCCACGGCTTCGGCACCGAAGGAGTGCACCGCATCGAATTTTTGCCGCCCGCGTTCGAAGAGAATGCCGACAAGGTTGATCACGACATCGGCCTCGCGCGCCGCCGCCTCGACTGAGGCCGGATGGCGCACATTGGCCTGCACGGCATGGATCTGGCCAACCTGGCCGAGCGGCTGCAGGAAGCCGGCAAGCTCGGGGCGGCGGACGGCGACGCGAACGCGGTAGCCGAGTTTTGCCAGCGCGCGCACGACGTGACGGCCGAGGAAGCCCGAGCCGCCGAATACGGTGACGAGCGTTTCGAGCGGAATGGCGGTCATGCTCGCTCAAGTCTCTCGCTCGCCGAATACAGGATCGCGTTGACGCTGTACAGGGCGCGCCCATTTGACAATGAGGGGTCCGCTCCGTACCTAATCGCGCAAGGCCCAGGTGGCGGAATTGGTAGACGCACTAGTTTCAGGTACTAGCGCCGCGAGGCGTGGAGGTTCGAGTCCTCTCCTGGGCACCAG
>Ga0075421_100007453_pt1 | contig 13404 bp, 12 predicted proteins | sample SoiMetdeltSBSDD5_FD_75292 | JGI IMG/M metagenome (GOLD analysis project Ga0075421, IMG submission 75292) | Bulk soil microbial communities from a Populus tree surrounding site in Tennessee, USA - Soil MetaG P. deltoides SBSDD5 | ecosystem: Environmental > Terrestrial > Soil > Tree plantation... | reverse complement strand
CCGAAGATGAGGTTGGCCCGCGCCACCATCTGCAGCTCCTCCACGAGCCGCTCGTAGCGAGGATTGCCGCCGGTGATCTCGACCGTCGCCCAGTGCGAGAAGGGGTGCGTGCCCGCGGCGGCGATGCGCAGCCCGTTGTCGCGCGCCAGCCGCGCCAGGTACGATCGGGTCGAGGTCACGTCCCTCCGGGCCGCCCGGATGTCGGGGCAGATCTCGGTGCCGATCTCGACCACGGGCTGGTGCAGCTCCGGCTTCAGCCGGTCCTTCAGGATCGCCTTCCCCTGCTCGAAGATCTCCGCCAGGTGCGAGCGCAGCTCCCGGGTGACGGGGTCGATGACCTGGAACTCCTCCTCGATGCCGATGGTGAAGCTCGGACGCGCCGCCATGCGTCAGCCCCGCCCGCCGGAGGAGGTGCGCGAGGCGCCGAGCCTCCGGGGCCACTCCCCGGCCGTCTCGAGTGGACGCGGGTGTAGCGCCCGGTCGATCAGCATCTCGGCGGCGTGCCGCAGCACCCAGTCGAAGTTCTCGGGGCCGACCGAGAAGCTGTCGCAGTCGGGTGCGGGGTTCATGAAGTCGATGGCGTAGGGGACGCCGTCCCGCACGGCGAACTCCACGGTGTTGAAGTCGTAGCCCAGCTCGCGGCAGAGCGTCAGGGCGTCCCGCTCGACGCGGGCCAGGAGGGGCGCCGCGGTCGGCGCCCCGCCGCGCACGTAGCGCCGCTCGAAGGGCGCCTTCGGATCGTAGGGCATGACCCGCACGCGCTCTCGGCCCAGCACGTAGCAGCGGTAGTACGCGGTGAACTCGATCGCCTCCTGCGCCATCATGGTCAGGCTGCCGGTCCGGTCGTACGCAAGGAAGAACTCGTTCGGATTCGTCACCCGGTAGACGTCCCGCCACCCGCCGCCGTAGGCCGGCTTCATGAAGATGGGGAAGCCGAGATAGGCGAACACCTCCTCCCACTCGACCGGGAAGGCCAGATTGGTGAAGGTGTCGGCCGAGGTGTTCGGTGGGTGGGACTTGTGCGGCAGGAGCACGGTCCTGGGCACCGCTACGCCCGCGGCCTGGGCCAGGACGTTGTTGAGGAACTTGTCGTCGGCGCTCCACCAGAAGGGGTTGTTGACGACCTGCGCTCCCTCGGCCGCGGCCGCCTTGATCCAGGTGCGGAAGAAAGGCACCTCGTGGCTGATCCGGTCGAGGATCACGTCGTAGCGCGGGATCCGGTCCTGGCGGACGACTCCGAGCCGCACGGCCTCCGCGGTGACCCGCCCCTCGCCCCGGCGGTTGATCTCCGCTCCGAGCGCCGGCGGGAAATTGCGCTCCATGCCATAGAGAATCCCGATCGTCCGGGGCATCCGAAAACCCTCGTCGTGGGGCGGTGGGACCGGTCGTGGCGAGGCCCTACTATATCAAATGGCGCCGCACGCGGCGGCCGGCGCCCGAACTGCTCAGGCCGGCGCGGGCTCCCGGGCGCCGGCCGCCGCCAGGTGCGCGGAGAATGTCGCGGCGTCGATGTTGGCGCCGCAGACGATCGGGACGACGGTGCGGCCGCGCAGCTTGGACTTGAGCGGGCCCAGCAGGGCAGCGGTGGCGGCGGCCCCCGCCGGCTCCACGGCGAGCTTGGCCGATCGGAACAGCAGCAGCATTGCGGAGCGCAGCGCGTCGTCGTCGACGAGTACCAGCTCGTCCACGAAGCGGCGGCAGAGATCGAAGGAATAGGGCGCCGCGTGCGGGGCCCCGAGGCTGTCGGCGATGGTCGTCACCTGGGGGATGGACTGCGGCGATCCGGCCGCGAAGGATCGGTGCATGGTGTCGGCCCCGGTCGGCTCGACGCCGACGACCGTTGCTTTCGGCCGCGCCAGCTTGACAGCCGCCGCCACGCCGGCGCACAGGCCTCCGCCGCCGATGGGGACGATGACGGCGTCCAGGTCGGGGACCTGATCGCAGATCTCCAGTCCCAGCGTCGCCGTGCCGAGAGCGGTCTTCGGCCCCTCGAAGGGATGGACGAAGCTGCGGCCTTCGGTCGTCTCGATCTCCTTGACCCGCTCGAACGCGCGGTGCACGTCGTCCACCAGCTCCACCTCGGCGCCGAGGTCGCGGCAGCCGCGCACCCGGAAGGGGTTCGCCGACTTCGGCATCACCACCTTGGCTGTGGTCTTCAGCACGCGAGCCGCGTAGGCGACCGCCATGGCGTGGTTCCCGGCGCTCACCGCCGTGACGCCGCGCCGCAGGACGTCGGGCGGCAGGTCCAGCATGACCGCGAGCGCTCCACGCGGCTTGAACGACCCGGTCCTCTGGAACAGCTCCTCCTTCAGGACGACCCGCGTCGTCGCGCCCAGCGCGCGCTCCAGGTCGTCGCCCGACCACGGCCGCACGGGGGTCGTCAGGACGTAGTCGCCGATGCGGGCGCGCGTGGCCCGCATCGCCTCGAGCGTCGGGAGGTCGGGACTCATCGAAAGGTCAGTCTACCATCGAGGTGCCGTCCGTCCCCGGCTCCTCCTCGCATATCCTAGGGCCTGCGCACCCGCCGTCCGGGCGGGCGGCACAGGAGGATCGATGCACAAGGAGCGGCACGAATGGCACTCCCCGGCTCTCGGTCGCCCGATGAGCCTCCTCTGGTACGGGCACTGGGGGCGGCCGATCCTCGCCTTCCCCACCTCGCAGGGGCACGCGAACCAGAACGAGGATTTCGGCCTCATCGGCGGCCTGGGCGACAAGATCGATCGCGGCGACATCCAGGTCTGCTGCGTCGACGCTGTTGACGAGGAGGCCCTGTACAACCGCACGGCCCACCCCGCCGATCGCGTCCGCCGCCAGGACGCCTACGATCGCTACCTCGCGGAGGAAGCGATCCCCTTCATCCAGCGGAAGGCCGAGCGCCCTGACCTCGTGGTCTACGGCGCTTCATTCGGCGGCTATCACGCGGTCAACCTGGCGCTGCGGCATCCCGCCCTCGCGTCGCGCGTCGTCGCCTTCTCGGGCCTGTTCGACATCCATCGCTTCCTGGACGGGTACTGGGACGACCTGTGCTACTTCCATTGCCCCTCCGCCTACGTGGCGAACTACCCGTCCGAATGGATCGACAGGGTGAGCCGGGTCGGCATCGTCCTGGCAACCGGCGAGCAGGATCACCTGGCCCCGGAGACGCGCCGGTTCGCCGACCTCCTGCGCGGCAAGGGCGTCCCGGTGCATTCCGAGATCTGGCCCGGAGTCTCCGGCCACGACTGGCCGTTCTGGATCGAGCACCTCAGGCGGTTCGTTCCCTGAAGGGCGTCGGGCCGCGGCAGGCGGTCCGAGGCTCGTCAGCCCCGGCTCTCTGACGGGTCCTGCCGGCTCTGCACCGACTGCCAGCCGAAGCGCCCCTTGATGCAGAGGTGGCCGCTCGTGACTTCGTGGTCGAGCGGCGAAGTCACCTGCACGATGCGGTTGTCCTGCACCCGGAGGCGCAGGGTGCAGCCGACGCCGCAGTAGGGACAGATCGTCTCGGCGACGGTCTGGCGGGACTCGTCCCAGCGCCCGGCGGCCCTCAGATCGTGCTCGCTCTTGAACATCAGGGCGCCGGTGGGGCAGACGCCGATGCAGTTGCCGCAATAGACGCAGGCGGTGTCAGGGAGCGGCGCGGCCATCTCGGTCGAGATGCGGGCGTCGAAACCGCGCCCGGCGACGGCGATGGCGAAGGTGTTCTGGGCGTCGGTGCCGCACGCCTCGACGCACTTGTAGCAGAGGATGCACTTGGAATAGTCGCGCACGTAGAGGTCGTTGTCGACCTTGACGGGCTGGGCCACGCGCGCCGCGATCCCGGGCTCGGGAGGGTGATGGTGTCCCGTCCGCGCGGCGTCCCGCTCCCCCGCCGCCGCGGCCGGACCCGGGCTTCCGAAGCGTGCGGGATCGGCTCCGTAGCGCTCCAGGTAACCCCGGACCTCGGGCGCGGCGCAGGTCAGGTCGACCGAAGACGCCAGGAACTCCAGGACCAGGCGGCGGCTCAGCCGCACCCTCTCGCTGTCGGTCCTGACCGCCATCTTGGGCTCCACCTTGCGCGAGCAGGCGGGGACCAGGACGCGCGACCCTTCCACCTCGACGACACAGACGCGGCAGACGTTCACCGGCGTGAGGTTCTCGAGGAAGCACAGCGTCGGCGTGTCGATACCCTCCCGGCGGCAGGCCTCGAGGATCGTCGTCCCTTCCGGGACCGTCACCTCCTTGCCGTCGAGCGTGATGGCGACCGGACGCCGTCCGTCCCGGTCGCGCGGGGTGCCGCTCATCGTCCCGCTCCGGGCTCAGCCGGCGGCGCCGTCCCGAAGAGCCCCAGCTTCACCAGAGCCGACTGCACGGCACTGGACGCCGTCTGGCCGAGACCGCAGATCGACGCGTCCCGCATCGCCTGGCCGATGTCCCCGATCAAGGCAACCTCGTCGCGCGGTGACCCGAGGGTGCGGCCGGCCGCGAGCCGCACCAGGGCCTCCTCCTGGCGCTGCGTGCCGACGCGGCAGGGCACGCATTGGCCGCACGACTCGTCGCGGAAGAAGGCGGCGATGCGCCGCACGACATCCTGCAGGTCGACGCCGTCGTCGAACACCATGACGACGCCCGACCCGAGCGAGGCGCCGATGGCTCGGGTCCCCTCGAAGGTGAGCGCCACGTCGAGCTCGGACCCGGTCACGAACGCCCCCGCCGCGCCTCCCAGGAGCACGGCCTGGAGCCGCTTCCCGCCGCGCACGCCGCCCGCCAGGGCGATGACCTCCCGCAGCGTGATGCCGAATGGCGCCTCGTAGAGGCCTGGCCGCTCGACGCTGCCAGACAGGCAGTAGAGCTTCGTGCCCGTCGACTGCGGCGTTCCGATCGCGACGAAGGCGGCGCCGCCCTCGAGGACGATGGCGGGAACGTTGGCGAGCGTCTCGACGTTGTTGATGGCGGTCGGCTTGCCGAACAGCCCCGACTGCACCGGGAAGGGAGGCTTGTTCCGCGGCTCGCCCCGGAAACCCTCGATGGAGTTGAACAGGGCGGTCTCTTCCCCGCAGATGTAGGCCCCGGCCCCCTGGCGCAATTCGATGTCGAAGCGGAACGGCTCCCCCATGATCGAGGCGCCCAGGAACCCCCGCCGCCGCGCCTGCTCGATCGCCCCGGCGAGACGCTCTGCCGCGAGCGGGTACTCGCCCCGGACGTAGAGGTAGCCCCGCTCGCATCCCGTCGCGTAACCGCCGATCGTCATCGCCTCGATCACGGCGAAGGGGTCCTCCTCCATGAGCACCCGGTCCTTGAACGTTCCCGGCTCCGACTCGTCGGCGTTGCACACGAGATAGTGCGGGCGCTCCGGAGCGCGCGCCACCGCCTCCCACTTGCGGCCGATCGGGAAGGCGGCGCCGCCCCGGCCCAGGAGCTTCGAATCGCTCACCTCGCGCAGGACGCCTTCGGGACCGATGGCGAAGGCGCGCCGCAGGGCGGCGTAACCGCCGTGGGCGCGGTACTCATCGAGGCTCTCCGGATCGACCTGCCCGACACGGCGCAGGAGCCGGAGGCCCGGCGCTCCGCGTTCGAGCGTCTGCGGCGCCGCTCTAGACCCGCTCCTCCCGGCTGCCGGCGGGGACTCCGGCAACCGCCCGTCCATCCCCGCCAGCACCACGGACGATCCGGCGGGGGCGACGGCGACATCGCGCGCCTCTCGGCCAGCCACCTGGAAGAGCACGGCGGGGGCGCGCTCGCACAGCCCCAGGCAGGGGCTCCTTTGCCATGTCGCGCGACCATCCTGCGTCGGCGTTCCGGGCGGGCCGATGCGCCGCGTGATTTCGGCGGCCGTCGCTTCGGCGCCGCGCAGGCGGCAGGCGAGATCGTCGCACACGTGCGCCACGAGGCTCGGCCTTGGCTCGACCGAGAGCAGCGCGTAGAAGGTCGCCACGCCGTACGCCTCCGCCGGAGGCACGGTCAGCCGCTGGCAGATGTAGTTGAGAGCCCCTGGAGCGATCCAGCCGATCCTGCCCTGGACGGCCCGCAGCGCGGGCAGGAGCAGGTGGCGGCGGCTCCTCGCCTCGTGCCCTCCGATGGAGACATGCCCCTCGCTCTCGGGACGCCTTGCGCCCCCCTCCCATCCCGAGGCGGGCGGCCCGAGCGCCGCATCGACGGCCGCGCGCTCCTCGTCGGTGGGCACGGCCCCGGGAATGAGATGCAGGTCCACTCAGCGACCCCGTCCGGAGGGCCGCGCGCCCGCTCCGACCGGAACCTGGCCGGCGTCGCGTGATGCCTTCCGATCCCCCTCGGGGACCGTCTCGATCCGGATGGCGGTCGCCTTGAATTCGGCCGTGCCCGACTTCGGGTCGGTGGCGTCGATGGTCAGCAGGTTGGTGGCCACCTCGTCCTGGAAATGGAGGGTCATGAAGGCGAGCCCGGGCCGGAGCGTCGTGTCGTAGCGGGCGGGAGCCAGGACGGAGCCGCGCCGCGACACGACCCGGACCATCTCGCCATCGGCTACGGAGAAGCGCGCCCCGTCTTCCGGCGCGATGTCGAGCGTCTCCTTGCGCCTGAGCGGCGAGGCGTAGCCGGCGGTTTGCACGCCGGTGTTGTACGAATCGAGGCGCCGGCCCGTCGTCAGCCGTATGGGAAACTCGTCCGAGAGTCGGTCCACGGGCGGGTCGTGCTCGACGGCATGAAACGGCGCCCTCGGCCCCTCGATCGGGTCCTTCCACAGCCGGCCGTGCAGGAACGGGCTGCCGGGATGCGTCTCGTGTGGGCAGGGCCACTGGAGCCCCCCGTGCTCCTCCAGGCGCGCGTAGCTCATGCCGCCGTGCCACGGCGAGAGGGAGCGCAGCTCGTCCCAGACCTGTTCCGCGGTCGGCGAGCCCCAGTCGTGGCCGAAGCGGCGCGCCAGGTCGCAGAGGATCTCGATGTCGGTGCGCGAAGCACCAGGCGGCTCGAGGGCCTTGCGGACCCGCTGCACGCGCCTCTCGCTGCTGGTGACCGTCCCCTCGGACTCGCACCAGGAAGCAGCCGCGGGGAGGACGACGTGGGCCATCTCGGCCGTCCGGGTCAGGAACATGTCCTGGACCACGATGTGCTCCAAGCGCTCCATCAGGCCGAGCGCCCGGGCCTGATCGGCCTCCGACTGCGCCGGGTTCTCGCCGATGACGTAGATCGCGCTCAGCGTCCCGTGCTCCATCGCCTCGAACATCTCGGACAGGTGCCAGCCGCGCGCCGGCGGAACGGGTGTCCCCCAGGCACGCTCGAACTTCGATCGGTGCTCGGGGTTCTCGACGTCCTGTCCGCCCGGCAGTTTGTTCGGCAGGGCCCCCATGTCGCCGCCGCCCTGCACGTTGTTCTGCCCGCGTAGCGGGTTGATGCCGGAGCCCCAGCGCCCGACGTGACCGGTCAGAAGGGCGAGGTTGATCAGCGCCAGGACGTTGTCCACCGCGTTGTGGTGCTCCGTGATGCCGAGCGTCCAGCACAGCTGCGCCCGATCGGCGCGGGCGTAGGCGCGCGCCACGTCGCCGATCACCGCGGCCGGCACCCCGGTCTCGCGCTCCGCCACCTCGAGCGTGTACGGCTCCACGCCCGCCGCGTAGGCCTCGAAGCCCGTGGTCGCCTTCTCGATGAAGGCGAGGTTGTGCAGCCCCTCCCGGATGATCTCCCGGCCCATGGCGTTCGCGAGGGCGATGTCCGATCCGACGTCGAGGCCGATCCAGACATCGGCCCATTCCGCCGACACGGTGCGCCGGGGATCGACGACGTAGAGCCGGGCGCCGCGCCGGACCCCGCGCAGCACGTGATGGAAATAGATCGGATGCGCCTCCCGGGCGTTGCTGCCCCAGAGGATGATGAGGTCGGACTCCTCCGCCTCCCTGTACGAGCTGGTCCCGCCGCCCGCCCCGAAGACCGTCGTCAGACCGACGACGCTGGGGGCGTGTCAGGTGCGGTTGCAGCTGTCGATGTTGTTGCTGCCGATGACCGACCGGGCGAACCGCTGCGCGAGGTAGTTGACCTCGTTGGTCGCCTTGGAGCAGGAGAACAGCCCGAAGGCCTGCGCCCCCTGCCGATCGCGCACCTTCTGGAATCCACCTGCCGCGCGATCGAGCGCCTCGTCCCAGGAAGCGGGCCGCAGCCTGCCTCCCTCGCGCACCATCGGCTCGGTCAGCCGAACGTAACTTCTCATCGTCCGCTCCCCTCGGGACATCCGCGCCCGAGCGTGGCGTAGAGAGTATCTCCCGCCGTGACGGCTGTCCAGACGCTCACGAACCCGTTGCCAATGCTAGGCCCGACCCGTACATTCCCTCGTATGGTGGACGATTACGACGACGGCCGTCTGGCGCCGCCCGAGCAACTCGTCGCGGCCCTCGGGTCCGCGTCGGCGGCCGGTCTGGACGGAGCGCTCGCGAACCCTGCGCTGCAGGGGCACGATCTTCTGCTCGTCCTGCGCAACCCCCTGGTCACGCCGGCCCTCCTGCAGCGCATCGGGAGGAGTCCCGTCTGGATGAAGGTGTACAGAGTCCGCGCGGCCCTGGTTCAGCATCCGAAGACGCCCCGTCCGATGGCGATGAGCCTGATCTCCTCTCTGCGCTGGGGCGACCTGGCCCGGGTGGCGCTGGCGAGCCGGCTGCCGATCGCCCTGCGCACGACGGCGGAGAGGATCCTCCTGCTGCGGCTTCCGGAGCTGGCGCTCGGCGAGAAAGTCAGCCTGGCGCGTATCGCGACCCCAACCGTCATCCGCGGCCTGCGAGGGGAGAACAGTCCGCTCGTCGTCAGGGCGCTGCTGGAGAATGCGTCCCTGCGCTTCGAGGAGGTCCTGTTCATGGCGGAGCGGGCCGACGCGCCGCCCGCGCTCCTGACCGTCCTGGCCGACGGCACGCGGTTCGAGCGGCGCCAGGAGCTCCGCCTGGCGCTCGCATCCCATCCTCGCACGCCGCACGCCGCCGCCCTGCGCCTCGTGGCCGCGCTCCCGCCGGCAACACTCGCCATCCTGGCCGCCTCCGACAAGGCGCCGATGCTGGTGCGCGTGGCCGCCGAGAGGCGCCTAGAACAGGGCCGCCCGACTGCGGCCGCCGCTCGTCCATAACTATTCGTCACAAAAAGATTTAGCGAGGTTTGACAAACCGCGGACCCCTCCTTATCATTCAGCCTTGCGCTATCGTCCCCCCCAGGAGGCGGTCCGCGGCGGAACACTATGGGTAGCTTCGGCGAATCGCTCAAGAGGGAGCGCGAGTTGCGCGAGATCTCGCTGCGCGAGATCGCCGACGCTACCAAAATCAGCGTGCGCTACCTCGAGGCTCTCGAGCAGAACCGGTTCAACGTCCTGCCGGGGGGTGTCTTCAACAAGGGGTTCATCCGGGCCTACGCCACCTTCATCGGGGCGGACGCCGAGGCCCTGATCGACACTTACCTGATGGAGATCGCGGCCCGCGAGCAGCCGCCGGCCGGTGTGGCCGAGATGGGCCGCCCGGCATCGGGAGGCCTGCACCGGCCCGTCGAGACGCCCAAGCGCCGCGCCGGCGCCGTCGCCGTCGAGGTCGGCGCGCCGCTCCCCGACTCTGGAAACGGTCATCAGTCGCAGCCGGCTGCGCCGCCTCTGCCGCGCCCTCCCGCCGTGAGTCTGGAGAAACTGGCCGCCGCCCTGGAGGCGCGCCGCGCGATGGAACGCGCGGCCTCGGGACGCAGCGGCCCGCGGCTGCTGCCCGTCGCTGCCTCCTTCCTGGGTGGCGCTGCGATCGTCTTCGCGCTGCTGTTCGTGGCGCGGGCGGTGACCAGGAGCCATGGTCCGCTGGGCCGGGCCAGCGAGGCGACGGCGGGTCTGACCGGCCCCCCTGAAGCAAATGCCGGATCGGATCCGGCCTCGACCGCGGATCCGGAGGAGCCGCAGCAGACCGTCGAGCCGCCGCTCCCGTCGCCCACGAACGATCCACCGCCAGAGGCCGCGGTCGCCGCCCCGCCCCCGCCTGCCGTCGCCGCACCGCCGCCGGCCCAGGAGGCGCGCCACGGGACCGCCGCCGATCGCCCCAAGGCGTCGGTGCCGACGCCGTCGCCGCCGATCGCCGAGAGCGCGGAGGCGAAGCGGCCCGAGACGTCGGCCGTGCGGGGCACAGCACTGTCGTCGATGGACCTCCGGCTGGAGGCGACCTCTCCCGTTCTCGTGCAGGTCTCGTGCGACGGCGAGGATCGGCTCAACCGGCCGCTCCTCCCAGGAGAGGTGGCCACCATGAGGTGCTTCAGCCTGATCCGGGTCAGCGCCACGGACGCCGGCGCCCTGCGCCTCGTGGTCAACGGCCGCCGTTGCGCCGCGCTCGGGGAGGCCGGCAGCCGTGTCCAGGGATTCGCCATCCGCAACGACGACGTGGACGCCATCTGTCCCACGTGGGGAGGAGCCTCCGATGCCGGCCGCTGAAGCCGCCCTCCCGCTGCCTCGGGCCCGACATCCCCTGGTGGATCGCGTGCTCGCTCCCGGCGCCTCCGACGCGCTCCGCCTGGGCGCGGCCCGGGGAGGGCTTCCGATCCCGCCCATCGACCTGGCCTACGTCCAGGTCCGCCTGCTGCGCGATCCGTCACCGGCCGTCGCGGGCGCGGCGCGCGACACCCTGCAGAAGCTGCAGGCCGACGCCCTTCTCTCGTTCTTCCGGGATCCCGACTGCGATCCGTCGCTCCTCGATCATTTCGCGCGCTGGGGCCGGCTGAGCGGCGACCCGCTGGCGGCGGTCATCGCCCACCCGTCCATACCCGACGACACGCTCGACGCCCTGGCGGCATCCGGTGATGCGACCACGCTCGCCCTCATCGTCACCAACGAGGTGCGGATCATCGCGCGCCCGATGCTCCTCACGACGCTGCGATCCAACCCGCGCCTCACCACCGACTTGCGGCGCCGCCTGGCGGAGCTGGAGCTCGACTTCGTCGGCCGCGATCCGATCCGCCTGCGCGCCGTGGAGCCGGCAGCGGAGACACCGGCCGCCGCTGCCGACCTCCCCGTCCCGGAGGGCCCCGAGGCCGCGCAGGCCGAGCCCCCCTCGGAGGCGGGCGAGGAGACGCCGGTTCTCGACCCCCTGCAGGAGCAACAGTACGAAGAAGCGCTGCGGCAGACGGACGCCTACCAGAGGATCCTTCGGCTCGATGTCGCCCAGAGGAACCTGCTGGCGATGAAGGGCAATGCCGAGGAGCGCGCCATCCTGATCCGCGACACGGCCCGCACCGTGGCGCAGGCGGTGCTCAAGAACCCGCGTCTCTCCGAGAGCGAGATCACGACCTTCGCCCGCATGCGCAACATCCACGAAGACATCCTGAGGACGCTCGCCAGCAACCGCGAGTGGACCAAGACCTACGGCGTGGTGCACGCCCTGGTCCGCAACCCCAAGACGCCCCCGGGCCTGTCGGTGCAGTTCCTGGCGCGGCTCGGGACGCGCGACCTGAAGATCGCCATGGGCGACAAGAACATCCCGGAGCTCGTGCGGCGCAATGCGCGCAACCTGTTCCTGGTCCGGACGCAGCCCGCCAAGAAGGCGTTCAAGAAGGCCCACTGATGCGATTCCTGAAGTCGATCCGGAACCTGCTCGGCAACTACCAGCTCAAGTCGGGAATCTACCATTACGACCGGGGGGAGACGGTCCAGGCGCTCGACTACCTGACCCGCGCCCTCCAGGCCCCCGATTCCACGGAGTCGGATCGGCGCATGGCGCTGTATTATCTGACCCAGGCCTACATCGGCCAGGCCGAGCGATTCGAGGAGTCGAACGAGATGGAGAAGGCGGTGGAGGCTTACCGGCAGGCGCTGTCGATCACGCCGGACTACCCCGACCTGCACTTCCGCCTCGGCACGCTGTGCGTGCGCTTCGGGCTGACCCTCGAGGCGAGCGAGTCGTTCCGCCGCGCCATCGCCATCCACCCGGATTATCTCGAGGCACGGGTGCAGCTGGCGTTCCTGCTCCTCCAGGCCCGCGAGACGGATCAGGCGGCCCGGGAGTTCGCCGCGGTGCGCGAGCTGGCGCTGCGGACCATCGAGGCCCCCTACCAGCAGGGCCGCGACTGCCTGGAGCGCGGCGAGACCGAATCGGGCGAGGCCTGGATGCGGACCGCCTTCCTGCGCCGTCCCGAGAGCTTCGAGTTCCACTTCCGGCGGGGGCTTCGGAGCCTCCGGGAAGGCAAGATGGAGCCGGCGGCCGAGGAGTTGCGCCAGGCGATCCGCTTCCGCACCGACTTCGCCGACGTCTACAACTACCTCGGGGTGGCGCTGGCGGAGCACGAGGATTGGGACGAGGCGATCGGCGCGTTCCGCAAGGCGATCGAGGTGAACCCGGACTATCGCGTGTCGCGCCTCAACCTCGCCTTCGCCCTGGCCGAGCGCGGGCGCGACCCCGAGGCGATCGACGAGCTGAAGGCGGTGCTCGCCCACGAGCCGGACAACCAGCCGGCGATCGCCAAGCTGGAAGAGCTGTCGGCGCCGCGCCGCGAAAAGGTCCGGGCCCAGGGGGAGTCGCGTGCCTGAGGCCGACATGTCGACTCTCGAGATCCGCGCCGCCGGCCTCTCCGACGTCGGGCGGAAGCGCCGGGGGAACGAGGACTCCTTCGCGGCCCTCGACGCCCTGAAGCTCTACATCGTCGCCGACGGCATGGGAGGCCACGCGGCGGGCGAGGTCGCCTCGCGGCTGGCGGTGGAATCGATCGAGCGGCACATCTCGGGGGCGCAGCCGCACACCGTGCCCACGGTCCCGGCCGGTGTGCGCCCGGCGGATCCCGACGAGGCGAAGCTCCCCGCTCCGGCCCGCCGGGTGCTCGACGCCATCCGGCTCGCGAACCAGGAGATCGTGCGCTCGGTGCGGCGCAACCAGACCATGCGCGGCATGGGAACCACGGTCGTCCTGGCCCACATCCACGGCCGGCGCGCGTACATCGGCTCCGTCGGCGACAGCCGGGCCTATCTCCTGCGCGCCGATGGCATCAGCCAGCTCACCGACGACCACACCTTCGTCAACGAGCAGGTGCGGGCCGGCACGCTGACTGCCGCCGAGGCGCGCCGCCACCCGTCGCGCAACATCCTGACGCGGGCCGTCGGCAGCCAGGAGGACGTCGAGCCGGACCTCATCGAGCAGGACCTCGAGGCAGGGGACCTCCTGCTCCTCTGCTCCGACGGACTGACGGCGATGGTCGACGACGACGAGATCCTCGAGACCCTGAAGCTCCAGGACGGCGACCTCGAGCGGCGCTGCCGCGCCCTGATCGACCTGGCCAACGAGCACGGCGGCGACGACAACATCACCACCATCCTGATCCAGGCCGCGAGTCCGCGCCGCAACCACTGAGTGCCGTCCGGCCGCGCGCGCCGGGCGTCTTGCCGCAGGTTCGGGACGTCTCTAGACTACAATCGATCCATGATGCGGAGGCTGAACGTGCGGCGCCCCCAACCCGCCTCGTACCATCTTGTAGATCCGCCGGGGCGGCGCGCCG